>Ga0210388_10001730_pt1 | contig 17163 bp, 8 predicted proteins | sample IncBWC19OmetaG_FD_155485 | JGI IMG/M metagenome (GOLD analysis project Ga0210388, IMG submission 155485) | Forest soil microbial communities from Barre Woods Harvard Forest LTER site, Petersham, Massachusetts, United States - Inc-BW-C-19-O ... | reverse complement strand
AGTGGATCGAGCGCGTATTCGCGGCTCAAATGATATCCACGGCGTGAGATCTTCTCGGTGAGAATGGAGCGTTTGAGCGTGAGCACCGTGAAGGCATGCGCCAGGAAGCAGGCCACCAGAAGCGGCAGCAGCATGTTGAGGTCGTGGGTTAACTCAATCGCGAAAACGATGCCTGTAAAGGGCGAACGCATTGTGCCCGCGAGGATGGCGCCCATGCTGACAAGAGGCCAGAATCCGAGACCGAAGTGAGGAAGGAATATGCTCTCGACGCCGCCAAGAGCTGCGCCCATCATCAGCAAGGGCGCCAGCACGCCGCCCGAAGTTCCCGATCCTAGTGAAATCATCCAGATCGCGGATTTTACGATTAGAACTCCAGCAAAGATCTTGATCGGTGCGTCTCCCTGCAGCAGCATCCCGATCGTGTCATATCCAACTCCCAGGGCCTGCGGAAAGATAAGTCCTCCCAATCCGACAAACACGCCGCCAATCGCGGGCCACCACATCCAATGAATCGGCAGCCGTTTGAAAAGATCTTCCGCGGCGTAAACCCCGACGGTGAGCAGCGCCGAAAGAGCTCCCGCGGCGAGTCCGACGAAGACACAGCCGAGAAGTCCTATCGGTCCGATGAAGATGGGATGTGCGGGAACCGGGAAAAGCGGGCCCATTCCGAGCAAATAGCGCCTTACCACGCAGGCGGTCGCGCTTGCCAGGGCAACAGGTATAGCGCTGCGTGGCTTCCACTCGAATAACAGAAGTTCCACACCGATCAGTACGGCGGAAAGTGGAGCGGCGAAAGTTGCCGACATGCCTGCCGCCGCTCCAGCAACAAGCAGTGTTCTGCGCTCCATACTTGTCAAATGGAAGAACTGGGCGACGATCGACCCGATAGCGCCCCCGGTCATAATGATCGGGCCTTCAGCGCCGAACGGGCCTCCGGAACCAATGGAGATTGCTGCTGAAAGTGGCTTGAGAATGGCCAAGCGCGGGCGGATTCGGCTGCCATTCATCAAAATTGATTCGATCGCCTCCGGGATTCCGTGGCCGCGGATCTGTTCCGATCCATAACGCGCCATGAGCCCAACGATGAGCGACCCGATAACAGGAACCGCAATTGCGTATACGCCAAGATGATTGCCCACCGGCGAAGCAAACGCGGCGCTCAGTTTGTGATAGTAGAAAACATTTGTGAAAAAGCCAATCAGCTTGAGCAAAAGCCACGCCACGCAGGCGCCGATTGCGCCAATGACGACCGCCATCGTCATAATTGGGACAATGCGAATCGTCGTGGTGAAATCCCCGAGTTCTTCCAAAGACGATTTATGCCGTCTTTCGTGGCCGAGTCGGCTCATGCTTAATCCTTCCCCTTCCCACCGGGTGGGCCAGTACTGCTGAAAGCGATTCAGAGAGAGCAGGACCAGACACTTTCAATTCCTGCCAAAGCAGAACGGAGAGCTGATGCAACAACTCTTCGCCATGGGGAGTGAGTTCTATCAGCACTTCACGACGGTCCTGGTCACTTTGCCGTCGTATCACCGCTCCATGTTCCACGAGGCGGTCGATTATTTCAACCGTGCTGTGATGGCGCAGGCAAAGCCGTTGCGAAATCGTCCTGACGTTGGGACGGGCTCCCGCAGGCAATCCTTTGACGGCGAGCAGCACCTGGTGCTGTTGCGGTTCAATGCCCTTGGAACGAGCGGCTTCTTCGCTTATGTGAAGGAACTGGCGGATGCGATGACGGAACTCGGCAAGCTTGCGATATCCCGCGCCCGAAATTTCTCTCGAACGTGCCGCAGAGCGAACGTCCTTGCCGTTTGGAGTCATTGGTTACACTTGATATTAGTATCGTATCACGATGTAATGGATCCATGTCGAGGATCAGTCGAATTCCGGTAATCGGTGATCCAACCGGAACTGCGCAGGCGCATCGGAAAATGTTTCAGAAACCGGCTTCGCGAGAGTAATTCCAGCCTATACCTTGCGCTTCTACACGTACTCGTGTATATATGTAGAAGCGACAGGCATGACGACTCCATCCAAATTCGATCTTCCCCAGGGCACCCTGGACCTGCTCATTCTTCGGGTCGTGGCGCAAGGGCCGGTTCACGGCTATGCGATTGCCCGGAACATTCAAATGATCTCGAAAGAAGCACTGCAGGTCCAACAGGGCTCACTGTATCCCGCTCTCCATCGCCTGGAAAACAAGCATCTACTGGTCGCCGAATGGGGTCCGACGGAAACCGGCCGCGAGGCAAAGTTTTATCGACTGACGGCCAAAGGCCGCTCACAACTCAAGACCGAAACTGAGAGCTGGGAGCGCCTGACTGAAGTTGTGGCCATGATTCTGCAGCACCCACTTGGAGAACCCTCATGAACTGGTTTCAACGGATTTCAAAGACCGGTCAGATGGAAAAAGAGCTCGACGCCGAGCTTCGCTTTCATTTCGAAACGCTGGTGGCGGACAAGATTGAAGCGGGCCAAACCGAAGCTGAAGCGCGCCGGGCAACCCGCCTTGAATTCGGGGGCCTCGCGCAGGTCAAGGAAGACTGCCGCGAGAGCCGCGGAACGCTCTGGCTTGTGTCCATTGTGCAAGACCTGCGCTTCGGTTCGCGCATCCTGGCTAAATCACCTGGATTTTCCGTTACCGCAATCGTGGTGCTTGCTCTCGGCATTGGCGTCTGCACCCTGGCATTCAGCCTGTACAACATCGCAGCGCTGCAATCGATTCCCGTGCGCGATCCTGCAACCGTGGTTCGCATTCAGCGGCGGTCTCCGGAGAACATTACCCCCGGCATCCCTTATGCGTCGATCGCGTACTATCGCGACAATGCAAAATCGCTTTCAGCTGTGATGGCGACTATGGGTGCTGCGCCCCTGGTGCTAAACGAGGATGAACAGCGCATCAGCGCCGCTTTTGTCAGCTCGAATTATTTCAGTGAACTGGGAGGCTCTGCCGCTGCCGGACGTCTCTTCGATGCTGCGCGTGACGACTCCGCTTCGGCGCCGGTCTGTGTTTTGAGTTTCCGTCTCTGGCAAAGAAAGTTCGATGGCGATCCATCTATTGTTGGCAAGGCGATTCATCTCGGCCGGAAGCCGGCCACAGTAATCGGCGTGGCTTCAGAGTCATTCGCCAGCCTCGGCACAGACGACCCTGACATCTGGCTTCCTCTTTTGCAGCATTCCTATTTTGTTGAAGGCAGCAAGCCTCTCGCCGATCCGAAGTTCGAAGGATTGATCGGTATGTGGGGACGCCTGTCCCCGGGCGTCAGCGGGCCGACGGCACAATTGGAGTTGCTTTCACTCACCAACCAGTTACGGAAGATTTACCCAACCGTGATCTGGGACCATGAATATATAGTCGTCACCCCCGGCGCGCATTTCTTCACGTTTGAAGGCGGTCCGGGCAGACCGCCAGTGCTCGAGCTTGTCGGGCTCTTGGTGTTTCTGATTCTCGCCATAGCTTGTGCCAATCTCGGCGGGTTGTTGCTGGCGCGTGGAGCCGGCAGGCAGCGCGAGATCCAGCTGCGATTCGACCTTGGCGCCCGCAAGTTGCGCGTCTTTCGCCAACTGCTTACTGAAAATCTGCTGCTAGGCTTGCTTGGCTCAATGGCTGCATTGCCGCTGAGCTACGCCGTTCTGCGCCTCGTGCTGGTCTATTCAAATGCCCCGGCATGGATGAGCGCGCTGCCCGACTGGCGGGTTTTCTTATTCACATCCGCGATGGGTTTTGTCGCAGCGCTCCTTTTTGGAATGCTGCCCGCGGTGCAGATGGTTCGCCGGAAAAAGAATCGCTCTCTTTGGCATCAATTCGTCGTTTGTGCACAGGTGGGCGCCAGCTGCGTACTGCTCATTCTGGCTGGATTGCTGGTGCGCGCGACACTGCACACACTGTATTCAGACCCTGGATTTGGTTATGAGCAGGTGTTGTCCATCGATCCAGGAATGAGTGAGCATGGCTTCGCGTCTGCCCAGGCCCAGGCTTACCTCGATCAGTTGCAGAACCGGCTGCGGACAGTTCCCGGCGTGACGGTTGTCTCGATAGCGAGGGTTCCTCCCCTGGTGAACAACATGGTGATGATTACCAGCATCGACGTTGACGGCCGCCGCATCTTGATCTATCCCAACTGGGTTGGCCCGGGTTTCTTCCAGACGATGCGGATTCCTTTGCTGCGTGGCCACTACTTCCGCGAGGGCGAAACCCATTCGGTCATTCTCGGCGAATCATTAGCTCGCAAGCGGTGGCCTACTGAGGATCCAATCGGAAAGCAATGGGAAAAGAGCAACAATGTCGTGGTGGGCGTTGTGGGCAACACGCGAGCCATGGAACTCAACAACACGGATGCGACGGAGATTTACTACCCACCCTCTGCCGACGATTTTCCAGGAATGTCAGTTCTGGTCAGGGCGGCCGGCGATCCGAACATGCTCACGCCAACCATCAAGGCGATTGCAGGCAGCATCGACACCGGTCTCTATCCAACCATTACCCCGCTCACAGCCGGCTTCCGCAAGAGTGTTTCCCAGGTGGAACAGATCGCGACGATCGTCAGCTTGCTGGGCAGCATTGCGATCTTCCTCGCCGTTGTGGGCCTCCTCGGTCTGGTCAGCTACGCCGTGTCGCAACGGACTAAAGAGATCGCCATCCGGCTCGCGCTCGGGGCCAATCGCATCGAGATATTTACCGCGGTGTTGCACCAATTTGCATGGCCCGTTCTGATCGGCCTGGTTGCCGGTGTGGCCATCACCGCGGGTCTCTCGCAGATTTTGCGTCGTGCGCTTTACGGAATCAGCGGTCTGGACCCAATCAGCTACATGGGCGCGATGGCCATCCTGATCGCTATTCTCGCCGCAGCTGCGTTGCTACCCATACGCCGCGCTTTCCAGCTCGACATAGCCAGAACTCTGCATTTCGAGTAATCCGTTCGTCTTCGCATCGGTTGCGAATTTCCTGACCTGTGTGCCGAAGTTCGGTTGTCTCAATCCCAAGTGGCGCCCTCTTAATGACCTCAAGGAGAAACAGGAGTGGGGTTGGGGGATGGCCGGATACTGTATGCCTTGCTGAAGCGGACGCGAACCAGCCAATAGATCATCAGGGGGAATGGAAGGATGGCGAGGACCATCAGGAATATGGAGCCGCGCAGGAAAACGGGAAAAACTTGTTGTTGGCCGAGGAAGAAAGAGCCTGTCGCGATGAAAAGTCCAAAGCACATGCGCCAGAGGTGACGCGTGATTCGTTCGCGGCCGGAAAAACCGCCGCGAGCGAGCATTCGAATGTCTCCATAAGCGGCGAGCAGTAGCACGACGCCGAAGAAGAAGCTCATGCCTGTGGGAATGCCGGGGTCCGCCGCGGCAGGGTTAAGAAGGGAGTGGATGCCGAGCGTTAAGACGGCGATTGCTCCGCCGATGCCGACGAGAAGCGCGGCCCAGTCAGCCCGGCCCAGGTTCCTGCGGCGGCCGGCGAGCCAAGCAGTGGAGATCATGTAAAAGGTGATGATGCTGCCGACGATGTTACCGGTCTGGGATTTGAGGATCGCGAGACAGAGGCCGCTTGCGGCCAGAGTTAGCATGGCGACGGTGAAGACGTTTCCGGAGACGCGATGCAGACGGCTGCCCTTGCGGACGGCGATGGCGAAGGTGCCGGACAGCAAGCCGACGGAGCCACCGAGGATGTGGAGAATCAAAAGCGGGAGTCGCATCCATCCACATCCTTTCAGCGCTCGCGGTTGCGATTCGACTGTGGAGAGTATACGCGGCTTGCAACGGGCAAGTTCCAGAGCCTGTGAGGCTCGTCGGGTAATGTCCACTTCGCCTGTAATTCAGGCACAACCAACCGATGCAGCTGCGATGCGGCTTCCTTATGCCGCGGCTGGTTCCAACGCAGCTGTTTGTGTGACAGAGATTACGCTGATGTCGTCTTCCTGTCCGCAGTCCTGCGCGACGCCGGCTGTCTCGGCTGCAGTCGTCGTACGCAGCATTTCATTTACACGCTCGCAGTCGAACAGATGGCCGATGCCGGAATTGCGGATGCGGCCGAGTGCCTATCGTTCCGGCGTTGCGCTACACTAACAATCCAACCGGTTCAATCCATCGGGCAGACCGGAACTGTGACGCGCAACGTTATGGAAGCGTTCCGCACAGGCCCGTGAAAACGGCAGAGGATTTGCGATGACAACGACGAAGAAAATCATTTTTGCAATCTCCGTGCCCCTGCTGCTTTGCGCCCTACGCGGAGCAGGGGCACAACAAGACGGGCAAATCACGGTAGACACCTTGCACGCAGTGAATTCGTTCAGCCCGCCGCGGGCGTTGGGAGGATCCATTGACAGGCAGCGCGGTGGAAACACCCAGGAGGCGATCGAAGAGCATACGAAATGGGTGCTGACCAATCCTGCGCTTAAGGAGATGCTGGCAGCAGGATGGGGAACGGTGACGTACCGGCAAAATACGGAGTTGCAAATTGAGGGATGGCACTGGAACCCGCGCGGCGCGTGGAGCGACGCAGCAAAGAAAGAAGGATATTTCGTGGGGAGCGCGGAGCCAACCGGTGTGAAGATCGAGCATTCCTGGGCTTATCCGCTTCCTCACCGCGGAGCAACGATGGGGGACGGAAATGGTTGGTCCCGCCTCACCGATGGCGACCCCAAAACTTACTGGAAGAGCAATCCATACCTGACCAAGGCGTTTACCGGCGAAGATGATTCCTTGCATCCGCAATGGGTCATGGTGGACTTGGGCGCCAAGGTCAATATCAACGCGATTCGAATCGATTGGGCGAATCCTTATGCGACGCGCTACTACGTGCAATTTTGGACCGGCGAGGCGGAGCCTTTTTACAATGGGATCAATCAAGGCGCATGGCAGTCGTTCCCCATGGGCGCCATTCTGGCGGGGCACGGCGGAACGCCTACGCTAAAGCTGGCCGACTGGGCGTTTCCCGTGCGGTATCTGCGAATTTGGATGAAGCAATCGTCCAACACCTGCGACACGCATGGGCCGCAGGACAAACGCAATTGCATGGGATACGCGATCAACGAACTTTACATTGGAACGCTCTCGGACGATGGGAAATTCACCGACATCGTGAAGCACACGCCGGACCGGCACCAGACGATCACCTGGCCTTCATCGGTCGATCCGTGGCATGCGGCCTCGGATTTGGACTATGGCCGCGGCGATCAGATCGGATTCGATTTCTTCTTCGATTCAGGCGTTACCCGCGGACTTCCCACGATGGTTCCGATCGCCATACTTTATGTGACGCCGGAAGACGCCGCAAATGAGATTGCTTACCTCTACAAGCGGAAATATCCGATTTCGTGGATCGAGATGGGAGAGGAAGCGGACGGTCAGCGCATGTTGCCGGAGGATTATGCCGCGCTTTACGTTCAATTCGCGCGAGCGATTCACAAGCTGGTTCCTCAAGCTCGTCTCGGTGGCCCGTCTTTTGAAGGAACGCCGGGCGACGTGGATTCATGGGCGGACGCCGACGGACGAGTGTCCTTCCTGGGAAGATTTGTCGACTACCTGAAAGCGCACAATGCCCTTCAGGACTTCGCCTTTTTCTCGTTTGAACATTACCCTTGCATGGGCACGCATCTTTGCGGCGACTGGGACTCGCTCGACATGGCGCCGGCCTGGGTGAATCACGTCGTGCAAGCCTGGAAAGACAATGGCCTCCCATCGAATATTCCATTCTTCATGACAGAAGGCAACGACCTCGGCGACGGCAGCCCGAATACCGTCAAAGGCGGTCTTTGGCTGGCGGATTACGTGGGTGCGATGATGACTGCGGGCGCGGGAGGAACCTACTACTTCCACTACATTGCCTCGCACGGCAGCAGGGCACGCGGATTTCTTTCCCTGGATGACAAAGACCACGCAACCTATCCGCCGCAATATCTCGCAACACAGGTGATTACGCAGGAATGGGTGCAGCCGGTGGATAAAATCCACAAGCTCTATAAAGCTTCGAGCAATGTTCGGGACAAGAATGGGAACGAAGTGATCACCGCGTACCCGGTATTACGCCCGGACGGCCAATGGTCGGTCATGTTGATCAACAAAGATGAAAACCACGGCCACTCCGTGCGGGTCGCGTTCGACGATCCGGCGTCTGGTCAGAAGCGTTTTTTCACGGGGACCGTGGACCGCGTTGTTTTTGGCACGGCCGAGTACAAATGGCATCCCGATCCGGTTTCTGCGACCGATGCGGCGCAACCAGCCGGCGATGGCGAGGAAGACGATGATGCCGTCCGCGGCCGCCGGAGCGGACACGCGGACCCGGACGGTCCCGCATCGAAATCGGCTGTGACGGGTGCCGGTGCGGATACGCTTTACGACCTTCCGAAGGCGTCGATCATTGTGCTTCGCGGCAATCTGGGAGTCCAGTAGACGGCGTTTTGCTGGCGGTTCTCTTTGAGGAATCGCCGGCGGCCCCGCAATGAACGCAGCACGCTCTCCGCACGAATTCTGCTGCTTCTCTCGATGTAAAGGATGGGTTCAGCCTGGATTGTCGGCCGGGGCCACCGTAAGACCGCAAGCTATCCTCAGTTTGTGCCCAACTCGTACCCCTGATTTTCAGTTCGACCAGTGGCCGGATTAACAATAACGACATCTGGATGTTGATAGGTTCTCGTAAGCCGGTATTGCGACTGAAATCCCGAAGCCTGCGGCGTTCTTTATGACAATTTCATAAAGCGCGGCTTCGAATCGCGCTTTGGCCTATTTATATGAATTGAGACTCAAATTCCTGCTCATTCAATCCCTTGAAATAGTACATTCAGGTCATCCTTCAGATTTACTGACACCGGGGGAGGATTGCAGTGAGCAAATGGCTGGCGGCGAGAATGCTGGTAGTGGGGATGGCGTTGCTGGCGGTTCCGGCAGCTCAGTCCGAGGAGCATGTGCGCCTGATGCCGCAGTTGGGAGTGTCCGCACTCACTTCTATCGCCTCTTCCCCGGATGGCCGCTTTTTGCTCACTGGAAGCGTCTCTGGCCGTGCGCAGCTTTGGGATGCGGCCACCGGCCAACAGATCCGGTCTTTCGACGAGCAAAAAGTGGGAACAGATTGCGTGGCCTTCTCCCCGGACGGCCGTCAACTTCTGACCGGGGGCGGGGATCACGTGGCGCGGTTGTGGGACGTGTTCACCGGAAGAAAGATTCGCTCCTTCACAGGGCATGAAATCGATGTCGCATCCGTGGCGTTTTCCGCGGATGGCCGCCATGTGCTCACCGGCAGCTCCGACGGAACGGTGCGACTCTGGGATGCGGCCACCGGCCAGCAGATTCGATCGTTTGAAGGGCAGGCCGGCGACGCGACCGCCGATCCCATGAACGACAAGAATCTGCGCTGGGAGATGGACCGCGACATGCTTCAGATGGAGAGACGCGCAATCACCTCCGTCGCGTTTTCCCCGGACGGCAGCTCCATACTCGCGGGAAGCAGAGACGGGCTTGCACGGCTTTGGGATGCGAACTCCGGCAAGGAGATTCGTTCCTTTGCGGGACACACGGAGATGGTCAATTCAGTGGCTTTTTCTCCAGACGGCCACTTGGTGGTTACGGCGAGCAGCGACAAGACCGCGCGGCTATGGGACGCGGCAAGCGGTAAGGAGATTCGAATCTTCATCGGACACAGGGGCGCCGTGAACTCCGTTGCCTTCTCTCCAGATGGCCGCAGCTTTGCCACAGGGAGTTCCGACAAAACGGTCCGGCTCTGGAATACGGCCGGTGGTGAGGAGATTCGCTCGTTTTTGGGCCACGGCGGAGAAGTTACTGCGGTGGTCTTTTCCCGGGATGGCCGTTTTGTCTTTTCCTGCGAAAGAGGCCAGCGCGCCATTGGGTGGGAAACCGCCAGCGGAAAGCAGGTTCGCATCTTCTCGGGTCACACGGACGCGGTTATGTCCGTGGCCTTTTCCCACGATGGCCGCTCGATTCTTACGGGAAGCAGAGACAAAACGGCGCGTCTGTGGGACACGGTCACTGGCCAGCAGATTCGATCTTTCCTGGGCCACACAGGCGAGGTTGCTTCGGCTGCCTTCTCGCCGGATGGCCGCTTCGTGCTTACGGGAAGTGAGGACAAGACAGCCAAGCTCTGGGATGCCTCTTCTGGAGCGCAGCTTCGCTCCTTCGAGGGCCACCAGGATGGGGTACACTCCGTCGCTTTTTCGCCGGATGGCCGCACGGTTCTTACTGGAAGCTCATCCTTTGGCGGAAAGGATCATGCAGCGCGGCTATGGAACCTGTCTACGGGTGAGCAGCTCCGCGCCTTTGAGGGTTATTTCAACTCCGTCGGATCCGTGGCCTTTTCACCGGATGGCCGCTTCGTGCTTGAGGGTTTTGGATCCTGGATGGCAACGACGGACAGCGATAACCAGGGGATGTTGTGGGACACGGGCAGCGGTCAACGTGTTCCCTCATTCGCAATGCATTCAACGGGAATCAATGCGGTGGCCTTCTCGCCGGATGGACATTTTGTGGCGACCGGCAACCAAGAATCGCAGCTATTATTTGACAACAACGTCTGGAACAACACCGCGTGGCTGTGGGACGCAGCCACGGGAAATCCTGTTCGCTCTTTCGACGGCAGCACGTCCACGGTCAACTCGATTGCCTTTTCACCTGACGGCCGCGAACTGCTGACTGGAAGCTCGGACAATACGGCACGCCTCTGGGACGCGGGCACCGGGCAACTGATCCGGTCGTTTGAGGGCAATGCCAATATCGTCTTCTCGGTAGCCTTCTCTCCGGATGGCCGTTTTGCGCTAACCGGGAGCAACGACACCACCACGCGGCTTTGGGATGTGACAACTGGCAAACAGCTTGCCGTCCTTCTGAGCTTCGAAAACGGCGGATGGGCCGTAGCAGATCTCGAGGGCCGCTACGATTCCAATGACCCCGACAATACTCCGGGGCTGGTTTGGGTCACCGATAGCCTCCGACCCATCGAATTAAAGCAGTTGAAGGACAACTATTACACGCCCAACCTGCTGGCCAGCATCATGAAGGGCGAGCGGCTTGCAGAGGTGAAGGGGCTGGACCTTGTGCCAGCGCCGCCGGAGGTGTCCGTTGCATCGCCGTACATGCCGCAGAGCAAGCAGCTTGTGCTGCGCATTACAAATCAGGGCGGTGGCGTGGGCCGGCTGGTGGTGAGCGTCAACGACCGCACGACTGTGGTCCTGGAGCACCCGGTCACCGCCCATGCGGCGGGCAAAACGGAAGTGACGGTCCATCTGGACGCTGCGACGCTGAAGCCTGGCGAGAACACGCTGCAGGCATATGCCTACGATGCGGGCAACCAGATCCGCAGCCATGCGGTCGCAGCGACCTTTGCGGTTGCCGCTCCGGTGACGGACGCAGGCAGCAAGGGTTTTCCTGTCACCGGCGCTTATTCGATCGGCACCGACTATAAGCCGCAGTTCTACGCCATCGTGGTTGGCACGGGGAGTTTTCCCGGCAATCACAAGATGGACCTGTTGTATCCGGCACACGATGCAGAGAGCATGACGACTGGCCTGGGAATCGGCGCGGGCAAGCTGTTCGGCACAGAGAATGTTCACCTGCGCCAGCTGACCACCGACGCCAAGGAGGCGAGCGGACAGCCCACGAAGAAGAACATTGTTGCGGCCTTCGCCGATGTGCAGAAGCGGGCCAAACCAACGGACGTGCTGCTGGTGTACCTATCGGGGCACGGGGTCAACATGGGCACGGAAAAGGACAGCTACTATTACCTGACGGCTGATGCGAAGACACTGGACATGAAGGACAACCCAGAGCTGATGGGCATTTCGACCGTCAGCGGCGCGGAGTTGCGGAACTGGCTGGGAGCCAAAGACATGCCGTTGAAAGAGGTGTTGATTCTGGATACCTGCGCAGCTGGAGCGGCCAATGACGATCTGATGAAGCTGGTAGCCAAGCGCGATGTGCCGCCGGACCAGCGCCGGGCCATCGAGTTCCTGAAGGAGGCAACGGGCACCATCATCCTGATGGGCTCGGCCGCGGACAAGGTGAGCTACGAGGCGAGCAAGTACGGGCAGGGGTTGCTAACTTATGCCCTGCTGAGCGGGATGCGGGGACGCTCGATCGATGATGGTTCAAGGCTCAATGTGAGCCGCTGGTTCCAGAACGCGAGCGAAGATGTTCCGCTGCTTGCCCAGAGCATTGGCGGCATCCAGAAACCGGTGATTGCGGCGCCGGGCGGATCGGGCTTTCCCGTGGCGCTGCTCGATCCGACGGACCAAGCGCGGATTCCTCTGGCGGCGGTCAAGCCGGAGCTGGTGCACCTGAGTTGCCACGATGAGGACGACAATGATCCGCTTGGGCTGGCGGCAGCAGTGCGCGAACAATTGCGGGAGGTAAGTCAACCCTCGGTTCGCGGACAGCAGAGAGAGCCCCCTATCGTCTACCACGACGACATGAACGACGGCCCACCGGATTCACTGACCCCGAAGATTGTTTACAGCATCAACGGAAGCACGGTAAGCCTGAGGCTCCGGATTGAGCAGGGGGGCAAGACCGTGAGGGAAGAGCGAATGAGCCAGGACGGCGCGAATCAGATCGCGCTTGCGGGTGCAGTAGCAGAAAAGCTGGTCGCCTTGGCGGCCCAGGTGCCGTTAAAGGACGCAACGCAGTAATGGCAGATTCGCTGCACTCACGGTCCGCCATTTTCCCCGGCGAAAGCAAGTGTCGCTCAATCGCCAAGGCACTCATCGACAACGGATTGGTGTAGAGCCCACTTGTCTCGCTGCGGCCGGCCACGATATTGGCGTTTGTTGGGCTGTGGTCAAAACGCAAAGCGATCTTGTCCTATTGGAAGACAAAGCCGTCATCCAGAGAGTACGAAGTCCCATCTGGATTCTGCACCGTCACGCGTGCTCCTCCAGTCGAGCCCGCCGGCGCCGCAACAGTCAGCGTGCTGCTGTCGACGAAAGTGGTTACAGCCGCAGCGCCTCCCACCTTGACTGCCGCGCCCGATTCAAACCCGCTGCCGCGAATCGTGAAATTCGTGCCTGCCGATCCGGTGGCAGGATTCACATACCCGATGGAGAGCGGTGGGTTGGCGAGCTGCACCACCGTGAGCCCTTTGCTGGTGAGAAGGAAGAGCCGATTGCCGGCTTCGTCCAGATCCATCGTGGTTTGAACATCAGGTGGCGCGGCAATCTGTTCTGAGAGAAGTACACCGCCTACGAATGCGCCCGTATTGGTATCGGTGATGTAAACGCCGTTTGACTCTTGAATGAAGTTTCCTCCGGGAACGGGCGTGTACAAAAGGCTCCCCGAGGCATTCATTTTTTCGCCAGGCAAATCCGGTGTTACCAAGAGATTGAAAAAGAACTCCGGGATCTGCGCCTGCATTCGCTGGGTCAACTGGGAATCGAGCAACGTGTAGTCGCTGGCATACCAGTTGCCGTCGCCGGACGCCCCGCCGCTCAGGCCGCTCACTGAGGTTTGAGTGAACGTGTCCGTAGCTGCGTTCCAAAGGTACGAAGCGCAACTGGCGCCATCCATCAAGACTTCGTTGCCGCTGGTGTTTCTGGAGAAGATGTTTCCCCCAGCCCGCAAACCTGGGTTGCCAATGTCCGTGCGCAGGGTCGACTTAAGTGTGGTCAGGTTCAGCTCAAACAAGTTATTGCCGCACGAGCCCATTGTTGAAAACGCGTCCACAAAGACGTTGCCGTTGGATGTGGCAGCCAGGTCCGCCACGCCGGAAGCGCCCGCCTGACTGACGGGAATCTGCACCGCGGTACTGGAAGAAGGATCGTCCGGATCGATGATGGCCACCGAACTGTCGCCGTAATCTGCGGCGAGAAGTTTGGAGTTGTCCGGAGTCAGAGCAAGACCACGAATCTGCCGCGCCCCCGACAGCGAAGGCGGGTTGATTACCGGCAGAAACTGTTGCGTGTCAGCCGAGAAAACATCGATGTGGTTTCCCGCGCTCAAATAGACCCAATGCCGCTGCGGGTCATAGAGCAGGTTGGTAAACGTGTCCGTTGAGGAGTAATCCGCAACGGACAGGTAGTTGAAAGCCTTCGGCAAAGTTGCCGTCCCGGCTCCGCTGGTGACCACAACATCCGCCGCGCCGGCTGTCCCCGGCGGTATAGTGACCAGCACCTCGTCCATGTCTGGAAACGGGTATGTGTAGTCCGCCGCGCCGTCATTAAATTCGATGTACTTGGTTGCGGCTATTACTGCGGCTGACTGGCCGCCGATCATAACTGTGGGCGACCCGTTGTTTCCAACCAGGCCATAACCGACCAGAGCCAGAGCCGCGCCGCCCTGAGTCGATCCGGCATTGCCGCCGGGAAACAGTATCTTTGACCCGTAGGAGAATGATTGCGCGGCGAGCGCGAACCAACTGTCCGGTTCGACAGACGTCACATTGACCAGGCCGGCGTTGGCAGAGGGCGGCGCTGTAACCGACACCAGAGGGCCACTGAACTGAATATCAGTGCCGGGGGTATTCGCGAAATACACATTCGGCAGAACGTCATAAGCTTGCTGCCCCAGCGACGTGGCCAATGGCTGATTGAACGTGGCCTCATCATTAAATCCAACATCGGGAAACGGAGGTCCCTCGGGGAGGTTAAGCAGCGGCTGAAGATTAGCTGCGTCATCCAGCACCAACCCGTGATTGTATTCGGAGTAGACCAGGCCATTGCTGTCGGCAGTTAAAGGAGAAGCTTGTACGTAGGTATCGACGCAATCCTGCGGATACCCGGTCTCAAAGGCCGGAGCGACGCCTGTGAGTAAATACGTGCTCGTGTCGTAGGTGAGAATCACAGGGAAGTACGGGCCACACAGCGAAGCCGCCTCGGTCATCGTCAGATAGAGCTTCGTCCCGTCGGCGCTATATTGCATCCCCCAGAAGATCCCTCCGACGGCCGGAGTGGCCAGCGTATTGAGGTTACCGTCCACAAAGGCCAGGCCACTTGCTCCCAAGATTGCAAATTGATGCGCCGACGGATTGCCGGCGACCGCCATAACCTGCCCAGACGGGGGCTGCCCCCTGGCGGAAAAGCTGTTACTACCTGCGTCGAAGACATCTAAATTCGTGCCGCCGTATTCAACAATCAGTGCCTTTTCCCCGTCGCCTGTTCTCACCAGATTGCCGATCTGGAGGGTAGCGTTGCTGGGTGGATTGAGCCAGGTGAAGCTGCCCGTTGCGGGATTCCATTGGTCCAAAATATAAGAGGGTGTGGAACTGAATTGCGTCATCGCAACCAGCGTGGTGCCATTGGATAAGTTGGCCAGAAGATCCGGGATGTCCCTCACCGATCCCACCTGTACGAGCGGCGGCACGCTGCTGCGCTGCACAACCTGCAGCAGCGAAGTATCGATGGAGACAATCTCCTGCGTATTGCTGCCAACAATCAAATGCTTCCCGTCCAGGCCTAAATCCATTCCGGTTGGAGCGGGCGCCGGAATGCTCTTCACGATCTGGTGAGTCGACGGCGAGATCACGTCCACCCGATTCCACTGCGGATTGCTGACGTAGACCACGTCATGAACCGGGTCGTAAACCGCTGCCGCCGGTGCCCCGTCCAGGCGCACAAAATCCGTCCTGACCGGCGGGATCGATGCCGTCGGAGGTGTGATGTTGAGTAAGAACGATGCGCTTTCTTGAACTCCGTCCGCTGCGCGCGTGCCGGTAACAGAGATTACGGCGTAGTTTGCCAGGCCGGCATTTGGGCTTGCGGTAAACGTGAGCAAGCTGGCTGCCTGATTCATGAGCATCGGATTCGAGGCGAACGTCGCCTGCACTCCAGGAGGCAGACCGAGCACGGAAAACTGAATATAGTAATCGGCATTTCCGTCGGAGGTCTCGCTGAGCCCGACAGTCGTGAAGGCACTTCCACCTTGCGCGAAGGATAGCTCTTTGTCGTTCAAGACTAACGAGAAACCTGCCAGTGTCTGCTGCGCAATCTGGAACCCCAAAGTGGCGGTTTGCTGCAGCTTCCCCGAAGTCCCCTGGAAGCTCAGGTCATAACTGGTCTGTGCCGCGTCCGCAGGAAAGAAGAGCGTCAGAGTCTGCGAACCTGAAGTCATGGTCAAGGGCAGCGCAGGGGAAGATTTGGTCCCCGCGGGAGCGCCGGTCAGATCCACACTGACTGAGCCTGAGAACCCGTATTCAGCTATGACAGACAATTGGACCGTCAAATAGCCGCCGGGCGGCACGGCGAGCGTGCTTGCTGTGGCCGACAGAGTGAAGTTCGGCGGAGGAGGTGGTGGTGGAGGTGGTGTTACTGCCGCTGGCCCGCTACCGCAGGAGGTAACAACTAATAATGAGCAGGCTGCCGACGCAATGACCAGGATGTAAGCAGAGATATTTCGTTCCGCTCGATGGCTGACCGTGGCCTTTGAAACCACCAACAGGTTTGTTTCCAGCACGTCTCTAGACATTTCTCGGATCGATGCGTCTTCTATCAACAGGGTCACCGGCTGTCCCATCTTAATCAATATCTGCGCCGATTTTATTTTTTGTCCCATCCGCGGACGCGGTTTTCAAGTTTCCTCAAGAATAATATCCATTCTCACGGTCGTCGGCTGATCTGTAAAGCTCACTTGTGGAAACTTTGGTTCGGGTAAGCCCTATGTGGTCAGTTCCGCCTCTCCTCGACCCGACATTCTTCAAATTGGACCGCCCCCTGGCTGAAAATCTAAAAGACTCTTCCGTGTGGAAGTTGAGAATCCGAGGATTGCCGTTCTACGACTTTTTGTGGATTTATGCATCGCCGACGAACGCATTTACGAGGACCGCGATAAGGTGTTGAGCGAGACGCCAATCCTGTCCAGCACTTGTTTGCATTTCAAAGGAAATTTTCGCGATTTCATTGAATAAGTCCTGTGTTAGTTCAGGATCGTTACCTTGGGAAAATTGAGCAATGTTGCAGAAGGCTCCAAAGAACTGGGAGCAACTGAATCCAGAGGCCGTTATAGAAGCGAATGTGGTTGAAGGCCACCCCGGACCGCCAACGGTTGTTGCTGTGGAGACGTGGTAAGACGTTTACCTACCGAAAAAGCTGTATCATACATCCCTCAATACCGCGCCCCCGTTCCGTCCTTATCGAATTGCAAATAAGACACTTAGGCCTGCTCCCGCATCGTCTAATGCACGATGCAGCTTATAAAAACAATCGGCGTTCCCTAAACTGAGTGTGTTTGTGAGTT
>Ga0210388_10001729_pt1 | contig 17164 bp, 14 predicted proteins | sample IncBWC19OmetaG_FD_155485 | JGI IMG/M metagenome (GOLD analysis project Ga0210388, IMG submission 155485) | Forest soil microbial communities from Barre Woods Harvard Forest LTER site, Petersham, Massachusetts, United States - Inc-BW-C-19-O ... | reverse complement strand
GGTTCGTGAGATAGCGTACGGGATCGATCTTTTCTCGGGTAGGTCCCGCGGTGATAAGCACGGTCTCGCCAGCCAGATCCTGCGAGGCGCCAAGCGCTTCCAGCACCGCGGCAACAATCGTCCCGGTTTCCGCGAGGCGGCCGGGGCCGGTCATGCCGCAGGCCAGATAGCCCGCGTCCGGTTCGACGATCTTCACGCCGCGATGGCGCAGAATTTGAAGATTCGACTGCGTCGCCGCGTGGTTCCACATGTTCACGTTCATGGCCGGCGCCACCACGACGGGCGCGGTGGTCGCGAGATAAAGGGTGGTCAGAAAATCGCTGGCGATTCCCTGCGCGAAGTGGGCCAGCACATCCGCGGTAGCGGGAACGACGGCGAGGGCATCGATTGATTGTGCGACGGCGATATGCTCGATGACCGAATCGATGTTGGGCTCATGCTCTTCGCCGGGCGAGAACATGCCGGTGATGACTTTTTCTCCGGAAAGAGCAGCGAAAGTGAGAGGCCGGATGAACTCCTGGGCGGCGCGCGTCATGATGACCTGCACCCGGATGCCGCGGTCCTGCAGAGCGCGGACAACTTCTGCCGCCTTATATGCTGCGATTCCGCCGGTGACGCCCAGTGCGATCTTCATGGTTAAGCCAATCGTTGATTGTTGATTTCCGATTGTTGACTCAAAAAGCGTTAAATCCGAGAGGCGCGCTTTTTTAATCAACAATCAGCAATCACAAAATCAGCAACGCCCCTAGTCCTGGCCCAGAGCCTTGTCCAGAGCTTCTCCGGCGGCCTCGGCGGCGCTGCGAGTGTCTGGAATTTCCCACTTCACTTTGCCGGCGCGGATTTCATCCTGCGCGATGCGGCAAGGCTTGCGGGAATTGGTATCGACCACCGGCGGGGCACCGGACTGGAGTTGCCTTGCACGCCGCGCCGCCACGAGGATGTAGCGGTAGTTGCTGTCAAAGCCTTCGATCAACTTCATTGCGACTCTCCCTTGACAATCAATTTTGCAGCCTCGGCGAATACCGAGTGTCAGTCGTCGAACGTCGATCTATGCGTTCCGCGGGACATGCCTTCTTGCGAGGCATTCCGCTACTTGAAATGATACCGCGAAAACAATGGGCGTGCCTAAGCCGGCTGGGTACGAAAGGACGCCAGGATGGGCAGTACCCTGTGGCGGGCGTTGGCCAGACGATGACGGTCCGCCAGGTCGACCACTGCCTTCTCTTCAGCGGTGAGCGCGCGCCCCGACTGGCGCAGGCGTTCCGACTCAACAATCGCCTGCAGATTATCGCTCGACTCCTCCAGCTTGTCGTTGATCAGAAGGTAGTCATACTTGTCGTAGTTCTCGATCTCCCGGCGGGCCTCTTCCAGGCGGCGTTCAATGACTTCCTCCGAGTCCTCGCGCCGCGCTTGCAGGCGCCATTCCAGAGTCTTACGATCGGGCGGCAGCACGAAAATGCTGACTGCCTCCGGCAGTTTTTGTTTTATCTGCGCGGCTCCCTGCACGTCGATGTCGAGCAGAAGGTCGTTGCCTTTTTGCTCCGCCTCGCGCAACACTCGTCGCGCCGTGCCGTAATAATCCTTTCCATAGAGGCTGGCGTGTTCCAGAAATTCGTCGGCGGCGATCATCTGCTCAAATTGTTCGCGGGAAACGAAGTAGTACTGCTTGCCGTTTTGCTCGCTGCCGCGCAGAGGGCGGGTGGTGTAGGAAATGGAAAAATCGAGACGCGGCGTCATCGCCAGCAATACATTGACGAGCGTCGACTTCCCCGATCCGGAGGGCGCTGACACGATATAGACGATGGGCTTGTGGGGGCTCATTCCAGGTTTTGTACCTGCTCGCGTGATTTCTCGATCTCCGCTTTCATGGCCAGACCCGCTTCGGTAATTTTTAACGCTTCCCCGGCCAGGCCGGAGGTCTTCGAAAGTAAAGTGTTGGCCTCGCGGTTCATTTCCTGGAGAAGGAAGTCGAGTTTCTTTCCGACTTCGCCACCGGCGTCGAGCAAGCCCAGGAAATGCTGGATGTGAGTATCGAGGCGCACAGTCTCTTCCTGAATGTCGCTGCGATCGACCAGCAGCGCGGCTTCCTGCAGCACGCGCTCTTTGTCGACAGCTGCGCCGAGCAACTCCTGCAGGCGCGACTGCAGGCGCTCGTTGTAGTTTTGCAGCACGGCGCGGCGATGCTGCTGCACGCTCTTGCTCGCCTCCGCCAGATGAGCCATACGCTCGCGCAGCTCGCGGGCGATGCCACGGCCTTCTTCCTCCCGCATCTGATTGAGCCGCGCCAGGGCCTCGCCGACCTGGGCCATGACCGCACCCTCAATCTCTCCATCGGCGCTATCGTTGGCGGAGTCCAGCGCCCCTGGAATGCGCAGAACGGCGTTCAGATCGGGCTCCGAGGCTAGAGAAAACTCGGCAGCCGCGGCGCGAAATGCGGCGATGTAGCCGCCGACAATCTCGCGGTTCAGCGAGAATGCCGCGCTGGTGGCGCGTTCCAGGCTCAAGGTAACTTCGACGTGGCCGCGCGCCATCTTCTCTTTGAGCAGGCGGCGCAGTTGCATCTCCAGCGAGTCAGTGCCGGACGGAAGTCGGAAATGCAGATCAAGGAAACGATGGTTGACCGACTTCAGCGAGAGCGCGAAGGCGAGGCGGCCGTTGGAGTCTGCAATTCCGGCGACCGGCCGTTGCGCTTCGCCGCGTTTCTCTTCGCGTGAGTCGCTTGCTACTTCACCGCGGACTTGCGAAAAACCTGTCATCGAGCGTATGGGCATAGGAGTCTGTGGTTACCATCTGTCTTTACGATCCTGCGACTGCCTTGGGTGCGTCGGAGTTGGCGAATTGCAATTCGTACAGCCGGCGGTACGTGCCTAATTTTTTCATCAAATCTTCGTGCGCGCCGACGTCGGCGATGGTTCCGTTTTCGATGACCACGATGCGGTCGGCGCGGCGCACGGTCGATAAACGATGCGCGATCACGAATACCGTGCGGCCGGTCATCAGATTATGCAGAGCCGTCTGCACCAGCGATTCCGACTCGCTATCGAGAGCGGACGTGGCTTCGTCGAGAATCAAGATGGGAGCATTCTTGAGCAGGGCGCGTGCAATCGCCAACCGCTGGCGCTCGCCGCCCGAGAGGCGCACTCCACGCTCCCCAATCACGGTGTCATAACCCGCCGGCAGCGCGCGGATGAAATCATGCGCCAGTGCGGCGCGGGCTGCAGCCTCGACTTCCTTCTGCGGAACGTGAGGCTGGCCGTAGGCGATGTTGTTGCGCACCGTGTCGTTGAACAACACAGTTTCCTGCGTGACGATGCCGACCTGGGCCCTCAGCGACGCCAGCGTGACATCGCGGACGTCGTGACCATCGATGAGCAGTCGGCCGGCGGTCACGTCGAAGAAGCGTGGAATCAAATGCACCAGTGTGCTTTTGCCTGCGCCGCTGGAGCCGACGATGGCGAGCACTTCGCCGCGGTGGACTTCCAGATTGATGTTGCTCAGCACGTCGTGATTGCCATCTTCCCGGCCTTCACCGGCGTAGGCAAAGCTGATCTGCTCGAGCCGAACGCTGCCGGAAAATTTGGGCAACGTTTTGGCGCGAGGCTTTTCCCGCACGTCATCTTCGAGATCCATGAACTTGAAGATTTCCGACGACGCTCCGAGAGCCTGCTGAAAGTTGTTGTAAAACAGCGCGAACTTGCGCACCGGGTTGTAGAGACTGAACACCGCGGTGATGAAAGCCACGAAAACGCCGGGCGTCATCTGATTGTGCGCGATCCGGTCGCGGCCCAATAACAGGAGCAGGGCAATCCCAATAACGCCAAAAACATCCATCAGCGGCGAACTGATGGCCATAGCCGCGACCGAACGGAGATTGGCGCGAAACAGTCGAGTGGCGGCGTCGCGAAATTTGGAAATCTCCCAATTCTCGGTGTTGAACGCCTTGACGATCCGATTGCCGGTGATGCTCTCGTGCAGAATGTTCTGAATCTCCGCCAGCTTGTCCTGTCCGTGCCGGGTGGTGTGGCGCACGCGCGACCCGATCTTGCGCGACGACACGACAATCACCGGGACAAACAGCAGCAACACCCAGGCCAGATTTCCTCCCAGAATTACCACCAGCGCCGCGGTAAAAGCGAAAGTGAAAAATTGCTGCAGGAATTCTGCCAGCACGGTGGACATGGCGTACTGCACCCGCTCCACGTCATTGATGATGGTGGAGAGCAATGTGCCGGTCGTATGCCGGGAAAAAAATGCAGCCGAGCGGCGGAGCAGCGCAGTGTAAAGATCGTCGCGAAGATCGGTGATCATGCCGAACCCGGCATAGTTCACCAGGTATGTGCCGGAGTAGTCGCAGATTCCTTTTAGAACGGTGGATGCGACCAGCGCAAACGCAACGATGGTCCAGGCATTGGTGAAACGCGCCGGCACGAACTGCTGCAGGTAGACCGGATTGTGGGTGAGGGGGTTGAGGAAGAGTTGAATGTCCTTCGAACCGGTCGAAGGGTTCAGAACACGATCAAAAACCGGACGAACCAGCAGATACTTGAACGCATCCAGCCCGCCCACCGCGGCCATGAGCAGCACGGAAGACAAAATCTGCCACCAACGCGGCAGGGCGTAGTGAATCAGCCGCATCAGTTGCCGCATGGGGCTCCCGCGCGGGGCAGGCGGCAATTGCCTGCTACCGGTTGAATGGGCATGGGATGCAAGGACTTATTCTACTTTAGTCCTGGCCGAAAATATGGCGTTTCAGGGCCTCGGAGTGCAATAACCACAGATGGAACAAGGTCACACAGAGGAAGTTCTTCGCTTTACTTCGGGCTATCCCTGTGTACGACCTTGACGCGGTATCCGGCGCGGCGAAGGTGCTTGCCTACCTCTTCGGCGATCATCACGGACCGGTGCTGGCCTCCGGTGCAGCCGAACGCAATCGTCAGGTAGCTCTTGCCCTCGTGAATATAATGCGGCAGCAGAAACAGCAGATCGGAGACCGTGCGCGCGACGAATTCGCGAGTTTGCGGAAACGAGCGGATGTACTTCGCGACGCGCCGGTCAAGCCCCGTCAGCGGACGGAATTCCGGAATGAAGTGCGGGTTGGGCAGGAAGCGCACGTCGAATACCGTATCGGCGTCCTCGGGCAGGCCCTGGCGGAAACCGAAACTGACGCAAGACACCTGGATGCTCTTCTCCGAAGACCGTTCCCGAAAACGCTCGGTGATGTGAGCCCGCAACTCGTGCACATTGAACTTCGAAGTATCGATGACGGAATCGGCGAGGGCGCGGATGTCGCCCAAGTGGCGGCGCTCGGCCTTGAGCGCAGACTTCACGGGCGAATCTGTGCCCAGGGGATGCGGGCGGCGGGTCTCGCTGAAGCGCCTCATCAGGACCGAATCGGTGGCTTCGAGAAAGACAACTCTGGTCGGAATCATGCGCCGGACGGATTTCAGAATTCCCGGCAGTTTCTCCAGTTTGGAGCCTTCGCGCACATCGACCACCAGCGCGGTGCGGCGAATCTCGCTAGACTGAACCGCCAGCTCGGCAAATTGTGGAATCAGTTCGACGGGAAGGTTATCGACGCAGTAGTAGCCCAGGTCTTCAAAGGCCTTCAACACGGAGGCTTTTCCCGACCCACTCATGCCGGTGATGATCACCAACTCCGGCATAGGCTTGCGTACGCGCGAGGATTTCTTTCCTGCACGCTTCGGACGCTTCTTGGCGGGAGACCTGCGGGGCGCCATAAGTTGGATAGTAGCATCGAAGCGCCAATGCCGCGCCCGATTCCCGATTGCCAATTGAGATACCGCTGTGTTCCAGCAGCCTATTGGCGGCGCTCTCTCGCCCAGAACCGGAGATGGAGATTGTCTCCGGCCTACGTGGGCCTGTAAGCTATGGCGTCATGAAAAAGTTCGAAGAGCTTACCGAGCGGGAAGTGCTCGCCCTGGCGATCGCCCTGGAAGAAGAAGACGAGCGCGTCTACGCAGACTTTGCCGAGGGCCTGCGGCCGGACTATCCCGCGACCGCCTCGATGTTTGACGGCATGCGGGAAGAAGAGTCAGGCCACCGCCGGCGGCTGCTCGAACTCTTCCAGAAAAAATTCGGCGAGCATATCCCGCTAATCCGCCGCGGCGATGTCCGCGGATTCGTCGACCGGCCCGCGTTGTGGCTGGTGCGGCCGCTGCGAATTGAAGCGGTGCGCAAAGAAGCTTCGACCATGGAGGTTGAGACGCGGCGCTTCTACGAAAAGGCCGCCAGCCGCACCCAAGACGCCAGCATCCGGCAGTTGTTGGATGACCTCGCCCGGGAAGAACGCGAGCACGAAGAGCGCGCCCAGGAACTCGACAAACAAAAACTGCCGGCCAATGTGAAGGCCGACGAAGAGGTCGCGCAGCGGCGGCTGTTCGTGCTGCAGATTGTGCAGCCGGGCCTGGCCGGATTGATGGACGGTTCGGTCTCAACCCTGGCGCCGGTCTTTGCGGCCGCTTTCGCTACCCACAAGACCTGGGACGCCTTTCTGGTTGGCCTGGCTGCGTCGGCTGGCGCGGGCATCAGCATGGGATTTGCTGAAGCATTGTCCGATGACGGAAGCCTGACTGGCCGCGGACATCCGTGGGTGCGCGGCGTGATCTGCGGTGCGATGACGGCGCTGGGCGGAATCGGCCACACGCTGCCATTTTTGATTCAGGATTTTCGCGCCGCACTGTGGGCGGCGGGCGCGGTGGTGGTAGCGGAACTGGGCGTGATCACCTGGATTCGCAAGCGATACATGGATACGCCCTGGGTCACGGCAGCGCTGCAGGTTGGCCTGGGCGGCGTGCTGGTGTTCATTACCGGCGTGCTGATCGGAAGTTCGTAGCGGAACAGGTCTTGGGTCTTTGGGTCTTGGGTCTTGGGTCTTCGGCCTTGGGCCTAAGACCCTGAATTCCTCCTACGGCTGCGTGTCCAGCGGATGCGTGCTCTTTTCGTAGAATTCGTGCTGCAGTTTCAGGCTGACGTCGTCACCCTTCACGGCGCGAATCGCCTTCACCACTGAATCGATCCACCATTTCATTTGGAATTCGCCGAGTTCCTTGGTAGCGACCGATCCATCGCCGGAATAGTGATTGGGGAAGCGGGTGTACCACCAGATGCCGGTGTAGACGTCTCCCGGCAACTTCTGGCGCGCCTGATCTGCGCCCGACTCATTCGTCGCGCGGTCGAGGTGCACCGTGTCAGGGCGCGATATCATCATCTTCGAAGTCTCGCTCTCGCCGGCGTGCATATCGATTTTGGTCTTCTTTTCCGGCCCGCCGTGTTGCGGCGTCCGTTCATCGAAAACGTAAACCACGTAGTCGTGCGGCTTGTCGAGCTGGGTCTGGCAGAAGAATGGCAGGAGGCTGTCGTTGCCGCCGTGGCCGTTGATGATCAGGATCTTCTTGCAGCCGTTGCGCGCCATTTCGTCAGTCGTCTCCTGCAGCAGCGCCAGTTGCATGGTGCGGCTATAGGCGATGGTGCCGGGCTCGTGCCGGGCTTCAGCGATCTGGCCAAAATAATATTCGGGAAATACGACCGCATATTCCTCTTCGGCGGCGTGCAGCGCGGCATAGCGGACGTCGAGCAGATCGGTGCCGAGTGGCAGATGCGGGCCGTGCTTCTCGAGGATTCCGAACGGCAGCAGGCATGTCCCCTGCGAGCGGCGAATGCCGTCGCGAAAATCGGATGCCGTGAGTTCTTCCCAATGCACGGAAAGTTTGGGCCCGGGCGATCCCGTTTGAGCCGTCACCAGACAACGCAGGGCCAGAACAACGCACAGAACCGCGAACTTCGACTTTGACCTGAACATTGATTTGCTAGAGCGCATTGATAGAAACTCCCGTTTTGAGCCGCGAGGCTGCGATTGCAATTCGGATCCTACGACAACGCCCAGGATGACAGGATTTAAAAGTCTGCGACAGACAGCTCTATGGCGCTTCGATCAACTCCATCTTGCCATCTCGCGTACGGTGCAGGATCATCACTTTGCCTTTGGGATCGCGGAAGACGAAGACGTCGCGGTCCTTGAAGTGAGCTTCCTTGATCGCTTCTTCGAGCGTCATGGGTCGCATGGCGACGGCTTCGTCGGTGCGGACCAGATGTACCTCGGTCGTCTTGGCGATCGCCGGATACTTATGCACCATGACCGGGACGGCCGTTTTCTCGGAGAGCCCGACCACGGTCTGCAGGCCGCCTTGGCTTTGCGCGGCAGTTTCGTCGACTCGCGGCGAGTGGCCGTTCCATTTCTTGACTTCTTCGCTCTTGCGGGCGGAACGCTTCTTCGACATCCAGCGGGTTTTGTATTTGACCGCCTGCCGCTCGAGGTGGTCGAGCGCCTCGTTCACGGCAAGGATCATGTCCTTGGCCTGGGCCAGGCCGACCAGCGGGCCGTTGCGGGGACTGATGGTGATTTCGGCTTTGTGGCGGTGCTTCTCGACCGCGAGAATCACTTTGCTATCAAATCTGTCGCCGAGAATTTTTCTGATCTTGGTGAGGCCGGTTTCAACTTCTTTGCGGATGGTGGCGGTGACTGTGTACTGTCTTCCGGTGTATTCCACGTTCATGGAGCGCCCCCTCTGAGTCTTGAAAATTCGGATAAATCGGGCACCGCATTAGGATCGAAGTCAGATTGTAGATTTCAGATTGCAGAGTGAATGTTCGATCTCGCCGTCATGAATTCTGAAATCTACAATCTGACTTCTGAAATCTATTTTTTCACTCTTCGCTGGTGCGTGCTCGGGATGCGCATGTCTTCGCGGTACTTGGCCACCGTGCGGCGGGTCACCTGGATGCCTTGCGATTGCAGGATTCTGGTGATCTGCTCGTCGGTCAGCGGACGGCTGGGATCTTCTTCTTCAATGAGCTTTTTCACGCGGCGCTTGAGGATGAGCAGCGAAGTTCCACCGCCCTCCGGCCCCTGCACACTCTCGCTGAAGAAATATCGCAACTCGAATACGCCCTGTGGTGTGTGGGCATATTTGCTGGCCACTGCGCGGCTTACCGTCGATGGATGCACGCCGATTTCTTCGGCCACCTCCTTGATCATCATGGGCTTGAGTTGATCGATGCCTTTTTCCAGGAAATCCTGCTGGCGGGCGACGATGCAGTAACAGACCTTGGTGATGGTCTGCTTGCGCTGCTCGATATTCTTGATGAGCTGAATGGCGCTCTTGTAGCGCTCTTTCACGTAGTCGCGCGTGCTCTTTTCGTTGGTACCGTCGCGCGTGACGAGTTTCTTGTACGCCGGGTTCAGGCGAAGTTGCGGGAGGTCTTCGTCGTTCATGATGACCAGCCACTCGTCGCCATGCTTCACGAACGCAACGTCGGGCTCGATGAGGCGGGCTTGCACCTTGTTGTAGCGCAAGCCGGGGCGCGGATCGAGCGTGCGAATGTAATCGAGCGCCTGTTGCACGGCTTCAATCGGCCGGGCGATCGCTTTGCCGATTTCTTTGTGCTGCTTGTTCTGCAAGCCGCGCAGATGCTGGTCAACCACGGCCATGGCGTCCTGCAAAATCTGCGCCGTGCCGTTGCCGTTCTTTTGCAGCTCCAGTTGCGACTGGTGGTAACGAAGCTGGCGGAGCAGGCACTCGCGCAGATCACGGCAGCCAACGCCCGGAGGATCCAACTGACGGACTACCTCGAGCGCTTCCTGCAGATCGGCGGCGGTAAATTTCGGTTGATACACCGGAGCCGTCTGCGCCGGGCGAACGGGCGCGGGAGCCGCTGCGGCGGCCGAATCGCCCGACCGCGACGAGAACGATGCTTCGGTGCGAGGCTCGGGAGCCGGGGCGATCTCAGCGGCTTCGCTGAAAGCAGGCTCGGCGTTCTCGGCCGCGCTGAAGTCAGCAACTTCATCGGCGACTACGGAATCCGCAATCCCCGCCGAACTGGAAACGTCTTCTTCCTGCGCGAGTTCCTCTGCCGGCGAATCCGGTCCCGGCTCAGCCGGGACCTCGGCCAGGCCCAGCGCCTGCGCCTCATTCACGATGCTCTTGGCCGTCGCGGCATCGGCTTCGGGCGATGCCGGCGGAGCCACGCCCAGCAACTCGTCGTCGCTGGCGATCAGGTATCCGTCTTCGTTCAAATTGCCGATGATCAGGTCGGCGGCCTCGCGCACTTCGCGGCGCAGGCTGAGCGCGCCCAACTGCCACGAGAGATGATCCGTCAGATTGGTCGGCTTGGAGAGGAAATTCTCGAACGACGGCCGCTCGATGTCCTCCATCTCGCTGTGAGTGCGATAGCCAGGATCGAGATAGTCCTGAAAGAACGAGCCGAAATCGATCTCCTCGAAGGGATCTTTCTTTTCGACCGCTGTGATGGGATTTTCGTCGTTGCTGGCGGCAGCGGCGCGTTCGCGGTCTTCTTCTTTCTTGCCGACTTCGTCGAGCAGCGGAACCGACTCTTCCAGTTCCTCAAGAACCGGATTCTCCACCATCTCAGCCGTGATCATGTCCTTTAGCTCAAGCTTGTTGAGCGCAAGAACAGAGACCATCTGCACCAGCCCCGGAGTGAGGATCTGGCGCTGCGAGAGCTTTACGCTGAGTTTGTGTTGAAGAAGGACCATGTTTCAAAGTTGCAAGGTTCAATGTTTCAAAGCTTCAATGACTCCAAGGTCCCTGGCTTCTACTTTGAAACCTTGCAACCTTGAACTTTGAAACCTAGACTAAAGAAAAACTCTCGCCCAGATACACCCTTCTCACTTCCGGATCAGCTGCCAGTTGCCCGGGCGCCCCGTGACGGAAGATTCTGCCGTCATCGATAATGTAGGCCCGGTCGGTCACCGAGAGCGTCTCGCGGACGTTGTGGTCGGTGATCAGTACTCCGATGCCGCTGGCGCGCAAAGCGCTGATAATCTTCTGCAAATCGAGCACGGCAATCGGGTCAATCCCGGAAAACGGCTCGTCCAGCAAAATAAACGTGGGGTTGATGCACAGGCAGCGGGCAATTTCCACGCGCCGCCGTTCCCCACCGGACAGGGCATATCCGCGATTCTGCCGGATGTGCTCCAGTCCCAGTTCGTCGATAAACTTCTCCATCTTCTCGCGGCGCTCGTGCCAGGAAATCAGCTGCGCCTCCAGCACTGCGAGGATGTTCTCTTCTACCGTCAGTTTGCGAAAGACCGATGCTTCTTGCGGGAGATAACTGATGCCATACTGACGGGCCCGCAAATACATAGGCACGTCGGTGATGTCCTGACCGTCGTACAATACGCGGCCAGTATCGGGAGGGATCAGGCCAACGATGGCGTAAAACGTAGTGGTCTTGCCTGCGCCGTTAGGGCCTAATAAACCAACAACTTCGCCCTGGTCGACCCGCAGACTGACACCGTTTACGACGCGCCGGCCACGATACGATTTGCCAATCTCTTCGGTGGCTAGGGTACGCATCTATCGTGCCACTCGCGTCTGAGTTACCACAGGAGTACTTGCTTCGCCTTCTACGAGCACCCTATCATCGCCCCTAAAGAAAGTCAACGAAACCCCGGTAATCTTGCCCTGTTCGGCATCAAAAATGCTAGGCAGTCCACCCGTCAGGACGAACTTGTCGTCGGCCGCTGTGTAGACCAGCTTTTGACCCTCCGCACGGCGCTTGGGCTGTTGCACCACGACATCGCCCTGTGCGACCATGCGGTCGAGTTGGCCGGGGCTGCTAACCGATTGACTCGCGGAGATTTGGCTGCGCGGAAGAAGGTACACATCCGCCGTCTTGGCGGTGGCGGTAAAGTCGGCTGACTTGGCCAGGACTCCGCCTTCATAATGGGCCTTTCGCTCCGAGTCGGCATAAGTCAGCCTGGTTGCGGTGATGGCGACCGGGCCCGATCCAGCTGCGCGAGCTGGCTTTGCGCTGTTTTTGTCCTTCGCTGGGCCAGCTAAATCGACTTTGCCCGCCTTCTCGTCCTTCTTAGCGTCCTGCTTATCGCCTGGCTTCTGGCCTTTTTGGGATTGGACGAGGATCGTCTGCACCGGCTCGGCGGTCGAGCCCTGGGCAGTGACGAACCTCCGGTCGCGATCGAACTGAATCGAGGGAGCTTCAATGATGTTGGCATCCTGCCAAAGGCGGGCGTTGCCCGAATACAGCGCCACTCCGCCGGCGTTGTGGGCGGTCATGCTGCGGGCGGTCACATGAATCGGTGACGACGATGCCAGCAATGCGCCGTTCGGCTGCTCTTTCAGCTCGCTGTAGGTGGTCTTCACGTCGCCCTCGGCCAGAGCGTCCCCGGTGGCGCGGTTCATGTGGATGGTCTTCGCCGTCGTGGCCATGGCTCCGTCAGCCACGCGCGGGCTTCCGGTCAGCACCAGCATTTGATCGAGGGGAGTGTAGCGCGCCGTGTTGGCCCAGGCCTGCATGCGTTTATCGGCCTGCTGGCCGTCCGTGTAGGCGACACTTCCCTGCTGGGTGACGGAATCGATGCCACCTTGCGGCAGGAAAATCGCGTCCACGGATTCACTGGTGCTGACGCGGTCGGGTTGGCCAACGCTTGAGTTGACGATGCGGGCGTTGGGCGCGCCGTGGAGCGTGGCCAGGCGGTTCTTGCCGTCGGCCGAGGTGAATTCAGCCGTGAACTTGCCGGCCGTCACTACAGTTTTCTGCCCGGTCTGCGCCCCGGCAGGGGTGGCGTCCAGCGCCTGGGCGATGGTGATTCGAGCCGCACCCGAGGTCACGGCATGCTGCAGAATGTGCCCTTGAACGACGGTGAAATCGATGACCGGCGCGGTGAGCTGGAAATCCTGCGGTCCGGAGGCCAGACCTTTCGCCGCCGGCTTGTTCGAACTCTCCGCCCTTTGCGACAGGCGCGCGCCATCGACGGCGTGGACTTTCTGCAGCTGGTTCTGCCCGGCGAATTCCATGATCACGCGGCCGGCGTCGCCGATCATGGGCTGCGGTCCGGTTTGCTCAAAGTGAACATTGCCGGTCAGGGTCGCAAGCCGAAGCAGGTCGCGCGATCCGGTTAACAGGAATTCTCCCTGATCGGCGCGGCCGTGAATTTCCTGCGGCACGGCTACAGCTTCGCCTAGGGCTGACTTCGCGCCCTTCGTGTCGCTCTTAAAGTCGTTCTTAGCGACAACCGTCCGCGTCTGGGTGCGGACGTTGCCCGTGGCCAGGATGCGCTCGATATTGTTGTCCGGGCCAAGATGAAATACGGCCTGATCCGCTTCCGAGATTCCGCCATCGCGGTCCAGACGAGGATGATCGAGTACGATGTCGCGCGGGTCGCTGGTGATGACTCCGTGCTCGGCGTCGATGACCGCCGACTTCGCCCCGGCCAGCACTACATGAATTTGCGACCCCAGCGTGAGCGTATTGCTCTTACCCACGTATCTCACACCCACGGCCGAACCCTTCGCCTGCGGGGTGCGAAATTCGACCTCCGCATCGGTCGACGCGTTGCCGCTCTCGCGGTTGAAGACCAGATCGCGCGTCTTCAGGTGAATGGGATTCTTCATTTCTTTCGGCGTGGATTGATCGGGACTGGCCAGTCCCGCCGGGTTCGCCTGCAGATCGATCTGCACGTCGCCCTTGGCGGTGACGTCACCGGTTTTCGGATCGTAGGCAAAATCGTTGCCGTAGATCTGATCGAAGCGGTCGGAGTCGCGACCATACAGAACGATGCTGACATTGTGCAGTTCCGCGCGTCCGTCAAGCTTGAACTGCTTCAGGTCGCTGGCCTGGATGGTGAACAGAGTGCGCTTTCCGTCAGACTTGGAAAACTGAAAGCCGCTGGCCGTCTGCTTGATATCGATGCCAATCTTGCCAGGCATGGACCTGAGCACATTAATGGCCCGCGAGCGCGCATAGAAATACATGCCCGCCACGATCACCGTGAGCAGAACGGCGGTCGCCGCCAGCAAGCGCCGCAGACGATAGACTTGAAGCGTCACCTGAGTTCAGTGTAATGCTAAAAAGCAGTTCTCGGTTCTCAGTTCTCAGTTCTCAGTTTTTCTTCCCGATGCTCGCCTTCCGCCCCGCATGCCTGTCATCCTGAGCGTAGCCACTGATCCACGAAGTGGGCCAGTCGCGGAGTCGAAGGACCCCTATTGCTAAACTCCACGCTGACGACTCAGGGAGTTCTCACGGCGCACTCGGGGTAGGGATCCTTCGGCTGCATTGTCATCCGCGTCTCGCGGACGGCAACTTCGCTCAGGATGACATCGGCGAAAGATCGATTTCATCTACACTAAAATGGCACGAACCAATGACCACCTCGCCGCCGCTGCTCGACTTCCACAATCTCTGCGTGATGCGCGGACAGAAGATCGCGCTCGACGATTTCAGCTTGCGCATCGGGGCCGATGAACATGTCGCCATCCTCGGTCCGAACGGCTGCGGCAAGTCCACGCTGATCAAAACGATCACGCGCGAGTGTTATCCGGTGGCTCGGGAAAATTCGTGGATGACCCTGCTCGGCCACGAAAGCTGGGATGTGTTCAAACTGCGCGAGTCGATGGGCATCGTCTCCAACGATCTGATGCTGTCGGTGACGGGCGAGGCCAGCGGTCGCGACGTGGTGCTCTCTGGATTTTTCAGCAGCACTGCCATCTGGCCGAACCACACGGTCGATCCCGAGAAAATCAAGCTGGCCGATGCCGCGCTGGCTGAACTGAAAATTTCGCATCTGGCAGATCGTCCGGTCGAGGCCATGTCCTCCGGCGAGGCGCGCCGCGTCCTCATCGCCCGCGCCCTGGTGCACCGCCCGCGCGCCTTGCTCTTCGACGAACCCTGCAACTCGCTCGATTTGTCAGCCCAGCAAAGTGTGCGCCATACCATGCGTACTCTGGCCAACTCCGGAACCGCGATCATCCTGGTCACGCATGAACTGGCCGACATCGTCCCGGAAATCCAGCGCGTGGTGCTGATGAGCCTGGGACGCATCGTCGCCGACGGTCCCAAGGAAGAAATCCTGCAGGTAGAGCGCCTGAAAGATTTGTTTGGCGTCGAAGTGGAATTGGCCCGGCGAGACGGCCACTACCACCTGTGGTGAGGTCCACGGAAGCCGACACGCCGCTCCCCCCAGTTCGCGATCCCCACCCTGAAAGAAATCCTCGTCGCGTGAGCCAATTTCCCCTCCGTTTCCGCACTTCTTAACAGGAATCGAATTTTTCGATTCAGTCCGAAGCTTTTCAGGAGAGAAATTTATGACTCACCCTATCGCCAGACATGCGCTCGTTGCACTTACGGTTCTCATCCTCGCGGCGCTGCTCGCGGGCACGGCCTCGGCTCAGGCGAGCTTGACCATCGGGCTTACCGTGTCTCCGCTGGCAGAAGAGGACGCCAACGGCCGCATCACTTACACCGCCGTCGTATCCAACTCCGGAACGGCCGCAGCGACGAACCTGCAGCTGGTCTTCACGCTGCCTTACTTTGACCTGCCTATTTCTTCCACGCCCAACTCGTGTGTGTACTCCTACAACGGCCCGCTCTACGCGACTTGTTCCCTGGGCACGCTCGCTCCCGGCGCCATGACGACCGCGATCGCCGTGATCTATCCCACAAACGTTGGCGATCTGTTTGTGAACGCCGATGCCAGCGAGAGCGGCGGCGCAACTGCCACCGCCCAGGTGGGCAGCACTCTCACCGGCGTGGGCATCGCGGACGTGCTGGTACAACTCACCGCGACTCCCAATCCTGCAAGAGTGGGATCGCCGCTCACTTACTCGCTGACTGCCTATAACATTGGCGACGATGATGCTCGCAGCGTTGTGGTTGACCTGGTGCTGCCGCCCAACGTGACCTACGGCGGCGCGTCGACCGGATGCACGCTGACCGGAAGCATCGTCGAATGCAGTGTGGGACACCTGGCAGTCAGCGGATCCAAAACCTTCCACGTCAAGATCAAGCCGGTCAGGTCTGGATGGATGTTCGCCACTGGGCTGCTTCGCGGCGCGACGGTTGCCGATCCTAGTGCTCTGAACGACAGCTCGACTTCGCGAATCTGGGTCAACTAACAAGAGTCTCGAACGAGATCGCGACAGGTAATCCCACTTCTCGCGGCACTGGCGAGAAGTGGGGTTCTTGCTTTCAAGCGATCGGCTGTATTGAGCTGCTTTCTCATGAGCGCGAGTCGCTCTCCTTGGAGCCTCTCTCGATTAGCCTCTTGGTCATCAGCACCAGCCCCAGAATCTGGGTCCACTCGGAGACGATGTTGCCGACGACCTGGCCCCACTTGCTGCCCGGGTCCATAGCGCGGAAAGCGACGACCCAGCCGATGCCGGTGATGACCAGAAAAATCGTGAGCGAGTGCTCGCGAAGGAATTCGAGCACTGCCGACGGCAGCACTCCTTTCGGGCGCTTACTCTCGGACGAGCCTTTCTCGTAAAGAAATTTCGTCATGACCACGGTGACGAAGACTCCCGACCAGTCGGCGATGGCATTTCCAAAAAACGAACCGAGGTGAGTGGCAGGATTCGACCCGCGATAGAGCACGACTAATGCGATCACGACTCCGAGGGCGGCGAGGCTGAGGGAATGTTCGCGGAAAAAGGCCTGAGGCTTGCGGCTTGGCATCATTCCGCTACTCTATCTGAGTTGAGCTGACAATTCCGAGCCGTTGATTCGAAGTCCGGCGACAACCCCTGCCAGCTCTTTCTCGCTACTGAAAACTCTCGTCCAGGTTGACTTCCAGGATCATCCGGTCGAGTTCATTCTGGGCCGCGTTTTTTTGCGCGGTCAGATCGGCAGTCTCTTTGCGCAGGCTCGCGATACGGCTTTCCTGCGCATCGAGTTGGCCGACATAGCGCTGCAGCAGAGCCTTCTCCTCGGAACTTCCCTTCAGCGCCTTCATGTTCTCCCGGATGCGGCTCTGGTCAGTCGCGATCTGGTCGGACTCGCGCTTGCGATCGGCTATCTGCTGGTCAACACCTTCGATCTTTTCCTTTTGCTTGAGAACGCGATCGAAGGCCTGCTGCATGGCCGGAGTCACGCGCCTTTGCTGGACCAGAACGTCGACTGCGTTGCTGTCGAGATTGCTCAACTCGAGGCGATCTTCCAGCGGGTGAATCGCCTCGACCGTCAGCTCGGCAGTCTTGCCGGCCTCGACCGGAACGCGAAAGCGATGAAAGGATTCCGACGACTCTTCCGGCTTCGGAGTCGCGGCGGTCAGCTGCCATCCCTCCTCGGCCGGATATTCAACGATCACCTGCCGCGGAGAAGTGTCGGC
>Ga0210388_10001727_pt1 | contig 17168 bp, 16 predicted proteins | sample IncBWC19OmetaG_FD_155485 | JGI IMG/M metagenome (GOLD analysis project Ga0210388, IMG submission 155485) | Forest soil microbial communities from Barre Woods Harvard Forest LTER site, Petersham, Massachusetts, United States - Inc-BW-C-19-O ... | reverse complement strand
TCCGATCTGACCAGGCTGTCCAGGCTGCCGAAGGCGGTCATGCCGGGAAGCGCTCCGCCGGTGGCTTCGGCCGGCGACCCTCCGGCGCTGACTCCGTTGTTCGCACTGGCGCCGTCCACGGTGAAATAATGCGTGTTGGGACGCTGGCCATCCACGGTGAACTGGCCGGATTCTCCGCGAGTGGCCGGTGTTACCACAGCGCCTGGAACCAGGCCGATCAATCCCAGCACGCCCGAACCATCGAGCGGCAGATGGTCCACTTCATCGCGGCCCATGACGGTTTCGACGGAAGGGTCCTCGGTATTGAACAATGGCGCCGAGCCTTCCACGGTGATGGTTTCCTGAACGCTGCCGATTACCAGTTTGAAGTCGACGCGGGCGGGGTCCGTTTCCGTAACTTTCACGCCGAAGCGGATCATGGTGCGAAATCCCGGCTTGCGAACCGTGATTTTGTAGACGCCGGGCTGCAGTGAGGAGACCACATAGCCGCCGTCGGGTTGTGAAGTTGTTATGCGGCGTAGGCCCGAGTCTTCGTTGACCACGGTAACCAGCGCATCGGGGACGGAGGCGAGCGAGGCGTCCAGGATCACTCCGGAGAGATGGCTAAAGGGCTGCGCGTCCAAACGTGTCAGAACAACCAGGTAGAACAGAAACAAGGCCAGGGCACGGCCAGAATTCACTTACCTCTCCGTTTTTGCTAAGAGATGATCGTACGCTTCTACCTTAGCGCGTAAGTCGGTGATGGCGGATAGCAACTGAGCGGGGAGCTGCGAACTGGCGGAATCGTCGGCCGGGGCTGCGCCGAACACTACGGCCAGCAGTTTTTCGACGCGGCGGGCGGATTGGAATAAATCTTCGGCCGGTGACAAGCCGGAAGTTTGTCCTACGCTGATGGTGGATTTGAGAACCGGTTTTAGGATTTGCTCCAGTTCGCGCGTTTGCTCGCGGAGAGCGGAAACGTGGTCGCGCTGCAGGTGGCGCAGTGTTGCGAGATCTTCGGGGTTCAGATTAGCTTCCGCGGGGAATTGCTCGGCGAGACGCCGCAGGGCATAGGCTCTGGCCATTAACGGGTCACTTAGATCCAGGACTTGCGCGGCAATTTGATCGAAGCGCGCGCGTCCACCCATTTGTTCGGCGATGCGTACTTGCACTTGCGGGCTGTCGCTGGCGGTGGGCTTTTCCGGCAAGGATGGTTGCTGTGAAGCGTCGGATTCGGTAAAGCGAACCAGGACATTCGGAAGCGAGTTGACGGCCTGTTGAACCTGCTGCTGGCGTTCGGGCGCAACTCCGACGCCGGAAACAATGATCCGGTTGGTATCGCGTTTTACTTCCAGCGGGTCGCCAAGATCGGCGCCGATGCCGTGCAGGGCGGCGAGAACGCGCAATTCGTCGCCGATGGTGGGGGCTGGAGAAGAGGGCGTAATATTGGTGGCCGGTGCGACTGGTGACGAGATTTTGCGCTCCGGTGTCGGGGCGGCGGCGGTTGCTACTGGTTCTGCTACATCTGGAATGGCTGTGATTTCCACCCAGTCCTGGTTGCGGAACTCGAAGCGTCCTGCGGTAGGCTGTAGATCTTGAGATCTAAGCTGCAAGCTGGCCTCGAGCAAGTCTCCTGAATCGGTAGCGGTGCGGATGCTGTAGGAATCCTTTTGCTCCAGCACCTGATCCCGCTTCGCGGAGAGCTGATCACGCCAAGCGGAATAGGATCGGGCGCTGAGCGGATCATCCCAATTGTAGTTGGCGTTATGGAACAGGGTCTCAACTGAATTGAGCGTCTGCTGATCGGCGGTATTGGACGCCACGTGGTCTGGGCCAGTCCGGCGCGTGATGCTAGCTGCTTTAGTTCGAACGCGGAGCAGATGCGGCTTAGCGGGGCGAGAATCCGAAGCGACCATAGCTTTTTGCAGCAACTCAGACGCTTGCACTGAAGGCGTGAGGCGATAGCGATAGAACAGGCCCACGGCTAACGTCAGGGCAACCACTGCGGGAACCCATTTCTTTGGATTGTGGGCGGGCCAAGCCAGTGCGCGCAGCAGACGATCCCCGAAGCTGGGCCGAGGGAGGGTAGCATCGATTTCGGCGAAGGAGCGGTAGATGTCAGTCCACGGCGCGGGCGGTGCGGGCAGGTGTCGCTGCAGAACTGTAGAGCGGTAGCGCACGCAGGCGCCGACGGTTTTTTCAATCTCTTCCACGTTGGTGCGGCATTGCCAGCAGGCTTTCAGATGCGTGTGCACGTTGCTGGTGGCACGGCCGGGCAATTCGCCATCGGAATAGCGGAGCAACTGTTCTTCACTGGGGTGGGGCATTAAGGGCCTCCTCATAGTTCACCCTTTTTCAATCGGGCGATGGCGCGTCTCAGGAACTCGCCCACCGCGGAAGCGCTGATTCCCAGCGCGGAACCAATTTCGGGATATCGCAGGCCCTCCAGCCGGAGCAACAGGCAGCGCCGCTGCTGGTCCGAGAGGCCTTGAACGGCTTGGTGGAAACGGATGGTCTGCTCGCGTTCGAGCAGACTTTGCTCCGGGTTCAGCTCAGGGCTGCGGAGCCTCATTTCAATCTCGGGGTCGAAAGGGGCGAGAGCGTTCTGTTTGGCCCGAAGCTTCAAGCCGAGATTGTGCGCCACCCGGAAAATCCATCCCCTGGGGTTCTGAATGTCCTCGCCCTTCTTGAGGGTCACGTACAAGCGCAAGAATACTTCCTGCGCGGCCTCCTGGGCTTGCGGCGGGTGCAGTCCCAGGCTGAGCAAATAGCGATAGACGTCGTCGCGCGCTTCCTGGAACAATTGGGCCACCTGGTCCTGCAGGGTCTTGGTGGCGCGGTCGCTGCCCAAGATACCGGTAAGCTCTTTTCCAAGTGAATAGGACGACATTCTGTTTCAAAGTCCTGGTTCCCTGAACCGGCTGCCTTTCCCCTCGTCACCGCCAGGTCTGAGTCGGAGATCCCAGCCCGGCGAAAGGGGGAAAGGCAACCGGTGAAGATACAACTTTCAGTTCAAAGACTCTCTGGGGTCGTGGTCGAACTACAGGTTCCAAAAAAAAAATTCCTCTTTGTTAAATAAAGTGTAGTTGAAACCCGCCCGTAGAGGTCTTTGAAGCAGTTGGACGGTCTGATTCACTTATGAGTAGGTCGGTGTGTGTCACAATTGTCACCTATAACGCCCGGCAGTACATAGAACACTGCCTGGAATCCATTCTGCGGCAGCAATTTTCCCCTTTGGATGTAGTAGTTGTGGACAATGCCTCCATGGACGGCACGCGCGGGATACTGGCGCGTTACGAGAATCGTATTCGCGTGTCCTACAACAACACTAACGTAGGGTTTGCCGCGGCGCAGAATCAGGCTATGGCCCGGAGTTCGAGCGAATGGGTGTTGGTACTGAATCCGGATGTGGTTCTTGAGCCTGGGTTTGTGGAGCATCTGATGGCCACGGCCCAGATAGACCCACGGGTGGGAACCATATGCGGCCGGTTGCTCGCCACCGGGCCCGATCTCCAACCGCTGCCGAAGCCGCTGATCGACTCCGCGGGGCTGTATTTTACACCTGCGATGCGGCATTTCGACCGTGGCTGGCACGAGCCCGACGACGGACGGTTCCGGCGGCTGGAGTACGTATTTGGGGCCAGCGCGGCCGCGGCTCTTTATCGCCGGGAAATGATCGCCGACATTTCCGATGGGTCTAATTTTTTCGATCCTGATTTCTTCGCCTATCGCGAGGACGCGGATGTGGCTTGGAGAGCGCAGCTGTTGGGATGGCGCTGTCTCTATGTACCGGCTGCGGTGGGGCATCACGTGCGCACCGTCAATCCGGCCAACCGCCACGAGGTTCCCGCCGTCCTCAATATGCATTCCGTGAAGAATCGCTTTCTGATGCGCATCAAGAATATTACGCCCGGCTTGTACCGGAAATTCTGGATGCCTACCACAGGCCGCGATCTTCTAGTGATTGGCGGATGCCTGTTGCGTGAGCCAAAATCGCTGCCCGCGTTTTGGCGCGTTGCGCGCTGTTTCCGCCGTTCGCTGGCCTGGCGCCATAAGATTATGAGCCGCCGCCAAGCGACTGATGCCAGCCTGGCGAACTGGTTCAGTTCTCAACCGTCTGCACAGCCCGTCGACGAAGTCGCACTCGAAGTGGGTGCGACAGTCTCCTTGTGTAACAGGTAGTGGCGCCCTCGCCCGGGGCCACTACCTGTATTTTCACAAGACTCCAGCGACGTTCCATCCACTGCGGATTTCTGAAAACTATGCAGGTTACCGACTTGTCCCACTCGGCAGCTTGCGGAAGGGCACGCCGCGGATCTGGCTGACGCAGGCGGTGTCCATTCCGGATGAACCCTGGCTGATGAATTGCACTATCATGTTGTCGATGCACTCAGATGACGTCAAGTGTGTACCGTGCGGGATCGCCACCACGCGGCTTTGGGAGAGACTCTGGGCTGCGTGCTCGGCCCAGGAAGGAGGGGTGGCGGCGTCCTCGGCGCCGGTAATCAGGAGAGCCGGTATGTCGGAATGAACCGGCTTCAAGTAGTCCGGTGAGACGCTGGCGTGAGGCCAAATTGCGCAATTTTTCTGATAAGTTCTGACATCGAAATCGCCGAGATAGGTGCCGGCCGTCTCGCGCCGGATGTCGGCCTCGCTGATAAAGGGAAGGGCCTCCGCGCAAGTCACGGAGAATGCCATCCCACGGGCGACCGATTGATTCACTGCGCGTCGCATTGCGGCGACTGCTCCGGCGTACGGATTCAGATCGTTTTCGAACGCCCGGTGGAAGATGTAGGGCAGCTGGCTGACGATCCCGGGCTGGTACAAGAGCGACCGCAAGGCGGAAACGAACGCGCCGCGCGAGAGCGTGACAGTTTGTCCTTTATTGGGGCCGCTGTCGAGTTGGAAGGTCGCGGGCTGAGTGTCCAGGCGCTTCACCACGGTCTCGAATTCGGCTTTCAGGTTGGGAAAATCCCTGTGACAATCCGGATCGGCGGCGCAGTTGGCGAAAAGATGATCGAGTGATGCCTGGATGGTCTTAGCAAAAGGAAGCGGCAATTTGTAATCGGGTGGGGCGACGCCTTCCAGCACCATGGAGCGCACATGCTGGCCGTGACGCCGTACGTAAACCAACGCCGCGAGCGTTCCATACGATCCGCCCAGCAAGTCGATCTTGTCAAGCCCAAGCGCCTCGCGAACGTCGTCCACATCGTCGGCGGAATAGGATGTCGTGTATTGAGTGAGATCGGCCTTGGTCTCGAGCTCTTTTCGGCAGCCAGGCAGATCCTTGACGGTGGAGCCGCCGCTGCCATTGAGAAACAGTTGCGCATCGTTGTCGTCGCTGGGACAGGGCAGGGGATTGGATTGGCCGGTACCACGCTGATCGATGAACACCAGGTCGTGGGTTTGGCGCAAGGCTACCATGGCGGTCATCATCGGGAATGCCTCCGCGGCGCTCTGGCCGGGACCGCCCGCGAATCCAAAAACGGCATCGGCCGCCGGTTTTTCCGCGAGCGAGGGCAGGATCAATATATGCAAGCCGATCTTGCGGCCCCGCTCGGTGTCACGATTCTCGAACACGTCGAAGGTCCCGCACAGGCCTTGGCTATCGCCTGATCCGCAGGGAGTGAGAGACACGCGGCCGCGCACCACCGGTTGCAATTGCTTGAGGGGCGGGGCGTCGGAACGCCGCAGCGTCAATGGCACTCTGGCTCCGCCTTGCTGCCAGGCGCCTGTTAGCTGGGAGCCGTCGGCATTCAACTCCGCTTTGTAAATAGCGCCGGCTTGCTTCAGCTCGAATTGAAACGACTTGGCGCCGTCGAATGAGACTACATCAAAATCCAGCTTGACGTGGCCTTGATCGACGCTCTCGAGCGAGCCATGCAACGTATTGTCCGCGGCGCGGTCCACTCGCACGATAATGCGCAGTTTTCCAGCGATGGCGCCGTCCCATTCGCCGGTGATGATGGGTTGGCAAAATGCCGTGGAGCTCAGCAGACACACTACGAGCAGCCATTTTCGAAACATTGGTTGATGCTTCCTTTCTGTTGGGTCGAAGTTTACCGAACACCTTTAGCGAGCTAGCCACATCCAGAGGCCGGCAAATCCGGCAGAGTATAAACCAGCAATTCCTACCTGCGTGCTGGCGAGATTCAAAGCATACCCGTTAGCGGTTCTTAAGAGAAGCACCGGAAGCGATGGCCAAAAGACTACCGGTCCCCGAGCTTCCTGCGCGGCGGGCAACAGCGGGAATTTAGCGGGCCTGGTCCGGCTGGCCACTTTCAGGTATGCCAGGCGCCGGCGCCATCCAAGACCAACGGCGGCCATGAATACGATAAAGCATCCGATTTCGGCTGCCAATAGAGTGGAACCGCCGATGATGACGCTTATAACCAGCAATGGTTTTAGCGAGAAGAGGAGCCGGGCCAAGTCGCAAAAGCCGGTGGTGAATCGGCGTAGGCTTTCCCGCCAGGCCAGGTACTGCTCCACATTGTCCACGGGCGCGGCGCCACCGGAGCGAATCACTCCGCACTTGATCAGGAGCAGGCCCGCTTGCGCATATACGTCGATCACCATCAAGCTGAGCAGGCGGCGCCCGATGGCGGGATCGTGGGTGGCGGGAAGAAAGGCCGACCAAATGGCAGCCGCGGATAGCGCCAGTATTATGCCCGCTTCCATCAACCAATCGGTATAGGCGGAAAGCGTACGCGGTTGGAGCGAGAGTACGATGTTCGAAGCGGGTTGGCTCGCTTCCGGGCGCTCAAAGAGGCGCGTGCGATTCTCGATCACGATGCGGGCGGCGTAGTAATTGAATCGCGTAAACAGCGTGATTGCTGCGATCATGATGAGGATGCTGACCTCGTTGCGGTGACCGGTCAACCATAAGGCCGTCAGAGTGGGGCCTTCGATTCCCCAGGGGATGAAGAGCCGCCAGCGGTAGTTGCGCAAGATGGCCGCGCCGGGACCCTCGAGAAAATCCGGCGGAACGGCCACTTCGAAAAACCAATCCGGTCCGCGCATCAGAGGCGCAGCCCAGCGCTCCTTGATCCGGGGAATCCGTAGCGCAATGGTTAAGAGGTAGAGGCAGATAAGCGGGAATCCAGTCATGATTTGGCTCCTTTCAACAGATTCCGCAATTCGTCACTGACCAGGTTAAGAATTTCGCCGCGCGGCATTCCCGCCAGCACCAGTTCGGTGAGGGCGGTGCGGAGCGGGCGGCGCAGCTCATCGGGGCTATGTTTTGCGCTCTGTTTCGCGCTCTCGCGAGCGCTGCCGCGGGAGGCCACGGTGGCGCCCAATCCGCGTTTTACAATAATCAGTCCTTCGCTGTGGAGGTCGCGATAAGCCGCGGCGATGGTGTTGAGATTGACTCCCAAATCCGCCGCCACTTGCCGGACAGCGGGTAAGGGCTGTCCCTCGCGAAGCTGCCCACTGGCGATGAGCGCTTTGATGCCGTCGGCGATTTGGCGATAGATAGGGCGCCGGTCGTTGCTATCGATGCTTACAAGCACTGTATAGTGTATGTATACTCTATACGGTGGTGTTTTGTCAAGATGTGCGTTCGGAGATTTTAGGCCGCGGATGAACGCCGTTCAAGGCGAATAAGCTATCCCACATCCAATATCGAAACTTCTGGTCGGCAAAAGGCGCGGACGTGTTTAGGTGAGCCGAGGCCTCGAGTGATGAAGAGCTGGCGTCCTTCCCACGGATAGAGGCCGGCCAGGAAGCGTTTGTCGGCGACGGGCGCCCAAAGTGGCGTCAGACCTGGGATGCGTGCCTGGCCGCCATGGGTGTGGCCGCTCAACATCAAGTTCCAAGCGTATTGCTGGAGCAACTGCTTGCCGTCGGGATTGTGGCACAGCACCACGACCGGGGTTGAAGGCGTGACTTTGGCAAAGGCGCGGACCGGATCCAGCTCACCCGACCACAAGTCTGCCAGGCCCACCAGCGTCAGATTGCCTTCCAGAGCCGAGTCATTATGGAGCACTCGGATCCCCACGGAGGCGAGTAACTCACGCATGGGTTCTGTTGAATGGTTGCCTCTGCTGCGCGCGATCCAGGCGCCGCCATCGTGATTTCCGAGGACCGCGTAGGTCGGCGCTGAATCGGCGGCGAGGCGCAACAGACGCAGCAAGCCGGTGCGATCAAAGCCGTGTGTATAACTCACGTAGTCGCCGGTGAGACAGATCAGATCCGGCCGCGCGGCGAGCCCGGCGAGAAGTCCGGGCTCCAGGTCGTTCGCGCCCATGCCGTCCGACATATGGATATCCGAGATGTGGAGTATGCGTTTGGGACGGATTCCTGGCATCCGGACACGGGTATGAGTTGCTTCAAACCAACTTGGTTCTACGAATCGGAACCAGGCGGCCGGGAGGGGCGCCGCGGCGAGGGCTGCGAATAAGGATCGGCGAGTCACTATTACAGTATAGTACTTTTCGTTTAAAAGTAATTTGCATCGGTTGGGGCGTCATTCCTAGGGGCAAAGTCTATCGCATTTGATTTTGCAGGGCCGCCAGTACGGCCGGGTCAGCGCGCACTTGTTCTGATTCCAGCCAAGCGGGCTGAGGTTTTGCTCCGGCCGCGGCTAAGAGCATCACCACTTGACGCTGCCGGCCTTGGTTTCCCGTGGGTGGATTCGACCAACCGTGGATCGCCCAGCCGAGAGGCGTTGATTGATATTTTTCGTCTTCGATGTTGAGATCCGAACCAGGAATCAGTTTCTCCACCAGCCGATCTTCACCTAGCATCGCTGCCCAGTGGAGGGCGGTCTCTCCGAACAGGCCGCGAAGTTTGGGGTTGGCTCCGGCATCCAGCAGCCGGATTCCCACGTCTTCTGCTCCCAGGCTGGCGGCTCCGATCAACGGTGTATCACTTTTCCCATTCTTTTGGAAATCGAGATTAGCGCCGGCGTGGATCAGGGCGTCGATGAGCGGAAGTTCCAGGCCTTTTTGAAGTTTGCCTTCGAATAACATGTCAGAGACGTAGTGCAGGGGATGGGTCTGAATGCAATCGTTGGTTCCCCAGGGGATCAGCGCATTGGCTCGAGTCGAATCCTCGGAAAGAAGCCGGCGCAAGGCATTGGCGTCGGCGTTCAAGATGGCTGTTTTGATGTTCATCTCGGGAAGCATGCCGCCATGGTAGCGTGCGTGCGCTACGATTTCTACTGGATGGCGTTCATCACCGTTTCGGGGGAAGCTGCCACGCGGCACGAAGAGTTGGCTAGAAGTGTCGCGCAACGGTTGAATTGCGAACTGGTGACTGAGGCGCGCCTCGCGGACATCATTACTTCCGAGTTCGGCGCCTCGGACGGAATTTCCGATAAGGCCTGGCCGCACCTGGCGTTTTCGATCCTGGCCAAGCTTGGGACCGAGCATCATCTGGTGGTATCCAGCACCGGCGCCGAGCTTTTGTTTCGGAACATACCTGGAGCTTTGCGGGTTCATGTGACGGAGCCGGAATCGCGGCGTATCGGGAATCTGATGGTGGATCGCCGCCTGGAGCGGGAGGAAGCGAAGGACCTGCTTTGGGACATGGAAACGGAACAGGCGGCGATTCGTAAGCATCGATTCGGGCGGGCTGGCGGACGTTTTGAAAACTATGATTTGGTGATGAACGGGGAAGCGCTCTCGATCGATCAAATGGCGGACGTTCTGGAGGCGGCCGTGAAATCGAAAGGCATGCTGGAGGCGGGGCTGCTCTCTTTGGCGGCGGAAGCGCAGTTGCAGTTCCAGGTTCGGATGAAGCTGGCGCGTTTTGGAATTGTGCCGCCGGACCGGGTTCGCCTGGTGCACAAGGATTTTGGGCATCCGAGCGAACAGGTGTTCGCGAACCTGCTGGATTTTTACCGGATCGGCTGGGAATACGAGCCTCGCAGTTTTCCACTGCAATGGGACAAAGACGGAAAGGTGCTGGAAGCGTTCACGCCGGATTTTTATCTCCCGGAGTTCGATCTCTATGTAGAGCTGACCACCATGAAGCAAGCCAACGTGACTAAGAAGAATCGGAAAATACGGCTGCTGCGCGCGATCTATCCGCACGTCAACATACAGGTCTTCTATCAGAAAGACGTACGTGACCTGGTGATTAAGTACGGGTTGCCGGAACGGCTGGCGCAATGAATCCGCCGGCCATCGAACGGATCCTGTTCACTGAGGAGCAGATCGATCAGCGAGTGCGGGAAGTTGCGGCCGAGATTTCAGCCCGTTACGCCGGGCGCGAGTTGAAGCTGATCGGAGTGCTGAAAGGGTCGGTATTTTTTTTGACTGCGCTGGCGCGCGAGATTACGGTGCCGACGCGGATTGATTTTCTGGCGATATCGAGTTTCGCCAACCAGCGCGGCGGTCCGGGAATGGTGCGGATCGCCAAGGATCTGGACGATAGTATCGAGGGCGATGACGTGGTGCTGGTGGAGGACATTGTGGACACCGGCTTCACCACGCGCTATCTGCTGCAGCATCTGGCAGGACGTGGTCCGAATTCGCTGGCGCTTTGCACGCTGCTGGATCGGACGCCGCGGCGGATTGTGCAGATCCCGGTGGATTTTCGATGTTTTGAGATTCCGGACCGGTTTGTGGTGGGGTTCGGGTTGGATCACAAGCAACTGTATCGGAATTTGAAATATATTGCGGTGTTGAATTTGGATCAGCAGCCGGTGGGGTAGGGACTCCGAAAAAGGGGGACACTAGCACCTGTCCACTGGTGGAACGCGCTCTACGGTTGGAGGGTGCTGCGTTGGGGACAGGTGCTGGTGTCCCCCTTTTTCTGTAGTCCCGCACGTCAGTGAGGGGAAGTTGTCAACTCTTATTCTTCGCGGAGGATTTCTAGCGGTTTTTGACCCAGGATGCGGAAGCTGGCCATCCAGCCGGCCGCGTTGGCGATTAGCGCCGTGGCTACTATCGCCAGCAGGCTGGGCAGCAGCGGGAACGAGATCTCAGAATCCAGCATGCGCTTGAGCAGCAGGTTGGCGAAACCATTTGCCAGAAGGGCTCCCATGGTTCCGGCTACTGCGCCGAGGATCAGGAACTCCACCGAGAAAATGCGGCTGACGCGCCAGCGCGTGGCGCCTAGCGTTTTTAGAATTACCACTTCGCGCATGCGGCGGAAACGCGTGCCGGCTACGCTCGAAGCCAGGATGATGGCTCCGGCGAGAATCGCAAACATGGAGATGAAGCGGATCACCAATGCGATTTGGTCCACTACGCCCTGGAATGTCTGCAGCACATCGGCCATGTTGACCACGGTGATGGTGGGATAGCGCTCGTAGAGGGCTTGCTGGAGCGCCGGAACCGCGGGCGGCTGGACGCGCAGAGCGCCGTAATAGATGACCGGGAAGCCGTCGAGGGCTCCTTTGCTGAAGATAAACTCGACGCGGCTGGCCAGATGAATTTCGTCGATGCGGTGGATGCAGGCTACGCGGGCGGTGAGCTGGCGGCCGGAGATGGTCCAAGTAGTCATGGAGCCAGGGTGGACGTCGAGAGTTTTCGCGGCTTCTTCTGACATGCAGATTTCGGGAGAAGTGGGCGGCTGAGATTGGTTCCACCATTTCCCACGCAGCACCTCGACGTTGCCGGACATAGCGGTGGCGGAAGTGACGGAGCGCGCATAGCGGAAGCGCCGGGCCCAGCCTTTGAGCACTTTTTGCTGGATGTCCTGGCCGTCTATGTCAATCAGCTTGGCGGCGACCGTGCCGATCAGCTCAGCGGAGCCCTCGATGCCGCGCTGCTGTTTTAGCAGTGAGAGGACGGCATCGCGATCCTTGGGCGAAATATCGATGAGGAAGACGTTGGGCATGCCGGGAGGGGCAGTGCGGTTCATCTGCGCTACAACTCCACGCTCTACCAGGTAGACGGTGAGGGTGAACATGACGCCGATTCCAAGAGCAACCAAAACAGTCTCGGCATGATTGCCGGGACGATACAGATTGGCGATGCCGTGGCGGATGGAAGTTGGCAACTGGCGGCGGCTGGCGATTTTCAGGCCGCGCAACATCAGCCAGGCGATGCCGGATAGAACAGCCACGCTGACGATCAGCGCTCCGGAGAAGTAGGCGCCGGTTTTCCAAATGTCGCGGGGAGACCCGGTGGCGAAGGACATGGCGATGCCGCCGATGCCGACGACGATAACCGCGCCGGCCGCGATAGAAGCACGGGCCGCGGCGAGGCGCGCCCGCCAGCCCTGCTTGATTTCGGCCATTTCGCGGCGCAGGATCAGGTTGGGACGGATGCGACGGATGCTTAGCAGGGGCGGCAGTGTAAAGAGCAGCGTCGCGAGAACAGCGATGCCGACGCCTTGCGCGGCGGTGAGCACATCCCAACTCGCGGAAGGCTCCAACTGGAAGTAGCGCGCGAGAAATCCGGGAAAGATTCTTTGGATGGCTATTCCGAATGCCGCGCCTAAGACGCCTCCGGCGAGTCCGAGCGCGACGGTCTGGATGGAATAAATGCGGATCAAATGAATGGATCGCGCTCCCAGGCACTTCATGATGGCGATGGAATCCAGGCGCTGCTGGATGTGCGCTTGCATCGCTGTGGCTACCCCGATGGCGCCGACGATTAGGGTGATCAAGCTCACCAGGCTTAAGAATGTTGTGGCGCGGCTGAGGCCCTGGGTGATGATGGGATGCGTCTCGCGGAAATCGGCGATCAAGGCTTCGGGGAAAGCTTTTTTCAGACGCTCGCGAACCTGGGCGATGGTGGGCGAGGTGGGCGTCAGGCGAAACAGGAATCTTTCCGCGGCGCGGCTTCCGGGCATCATGAGACCGGTGCGGTCCAGGCCGGCGCGAGTCATCATCACGCGGGGACCGACGTTGAGGCTGCCCAGCATGCGATCTGGTTCATAAGTCACTTGGCCGATTATTCGAAATGTTTGGCCACCGAGTTGGAGGGTGTCGCCGATTTTCAGATGCAGGCGCAGCAGGACGTCGTCAGAGACGGCTACGGTGTTGGAAGTGAGAGCGCTGCGGAGCGGGGCGGGCGGCGAGATGCGGATTTCGCCGTAGAACGGGTAGACGCTGGGGTCGACGGCTTTGATGGAGACCAGCATGGGAACCGGGACTTGGGCGCTGCCCGCCATGGTGATGGTTTCGGTGATCCAGGTTCGCTGGACGCCTTCTTTCGCGAGCGCATCCATGGTCTCTGTTTGTTGGGGATTGGGCAATTCGAAAACGCGGAGCGAAAGGTCGGCGGCCATCAAGGTTCGCGCCTGGCTCAAGAGCATTTCGTGGAAGGCGCGGCTGAATCCGCGGACGCCGGTGAGGGAACCTACGCCGACGGCGACGGCCAGAATCACGAACAGAAATTTGAAAGAAGACGAGCGGGCCTCGCGCCAGGCGATTTTGAGGGCGGTAGACCAGCGGAAGTTCATGGGTTGGGAACAACCAATCCGTCGCGGAGGGTGATCAGGCGGCCGGCGCGGCTGGAAAGAAGCGGATCGTGGGTGACCAGCACCAGCGTGGTTCCTTCGCGCTTGTTCAGCGAGATCAGAAGTTCCAGCACATGCTGGCCATTCTGGCTGTCGAGATTGCCGGTGGGTTCGTCGGCCAGCAGAATGGGCGGGCGCACCATGAAGGCGCGGGCCAAGGCCACACGCTGTTGTTCGCCTCCGGAGAGCTGGACGGGATAATGTTCGCGACGATCGCCGAGGCCGACGCTGTCGAGCAATTCGCGGGCGCGGGTGCGGCCGGAGGATCCATTGCCGCCGGTGAGTTCGAATGGCAGCAAGACATTTTCTTCCGCCGTGAGGGTGGGCAGCAGATGATAGGACTGGAAGACGAAGCCGACTTTGCGCCCGCGCAGCAACGCCATGCGGTCTTCATCGAGCCCGGTGATGTCCTCGCCATCCAAGATGATGTGGCCGGATGTTGGGGTGTCGAGACCGGCGAGCAGGCCGAGCAAGGTGCTCTTGCCGCTGCCGGAGGGTCCCATGATGGCAACGAATTCGCCGTGCTGGACGTCGAAATCAATGCCACGCAAAATGTCGACGCGATGCGTGGCGGTTTGAATGGTTTTGGTGAGAGCCGACACCCGGATGGCCGGCATTCCGATGGGACCTTCCTGCAATTCTTTATTATGGCATTGGGTGAGGATCATCTTAATTGGATTGGCTGGGGTCCTGATTGCTATGACGCAATCCGGTTGCGGAAGTTCCAAGAGTGAAGCTCCGGCGGTGAAGGTGCAGGAAAATCCTGCGAAACCGGCCGTTGTGGATACACGGCCGGCGATCGTGGCGTTCGGGGACAGCCTGACGGCCGGGTTTGGTGCTGAGCCGGGCCAAAGTTATGCGGATTTTCTGCAGAAGGACCTGGATCGCGCAGGGCTGGCGTGGCGCGTCGTGAACCAGGGCGTTAGCGGCGATACCACCACCGACGGCGCGAATCGGGTGAACGAAGTGCTGGCGGTGAAACCGCGCGTGGTGATCCTGGAATTCGGCGGGAATGACGGGCTGCGTGGCCTGCCGATTGAAACAACGAAGGCGAATCTGGAACAGATGGTTCGAGAGCTGCAGAAATCCGGCGCGACTGTAATTTTGGCGGGGATGACGCTGCCGCCCAATTACGGGCCGGATTACATTCACGAGTTCGAACGCGTCTATCAGGATCTGGCGGTGAAATATAAATTGGTGCGGATCCCGTTTTTGCTGGAAGGAGTGGCGACCGATAAGAGCCTAATGCAGCGGGATGGGATGCATCCGACGGGGCCGGGGAATGAGAAAGTGGCGCAGACGGTGATGAAGTTCATTAGGCCGGTGGTGGAGAAGCAGTCCCCTCACTGACGAGTCAGTGTGAAAACTCGAAAACAACGTCGCGTAACCACGACCCATAGTAGTCGAGGCGTTCCCGACGCGCGATATGTGGACGCGATGAGGAGTTTTCACACAGACTCTGACGTGCGGGGCTACCTGAGCCGGTGTTGGCAAATGGTCGGCATGTGATGGTGGTTGGCATGTGATGGTGGTTGGCGTGCGATGGTGGTTGGCACGTGGTGGTTGGCACGTTGGCCGTGCCCCGCAATGTAGCCCCGCACGTCAGTGAGGGGGCAATTTTTCCCGATGACGCTGGCGGTGGCATTTCAGGCAGAGGGTGCGGAGATTGGTTAGGTCGCATTCGCCGCCGCCTTCTACTACTGGGAGGATGTGGTCGGCATCCCAGAGGCTTTTCCGCGAGCGCGCGGTGAGGCCCCATTGGGTGAGCGCTTTGAGGCGTGCGGCTCCGCGCAGGCGCTTGAGATGCAGCCAGGCGGCCAGGCAATCCAGGCCACAGGCGGCGCAGATACCGCGATCGCGTTCCAGAACTTTTTCGCGCAGATAGCCGGGATCGGATCTGAGGCGCCACTCTTCCACGCACCAATCCGAGCAAAATGTAAGGCGTCCCTTGGGAACTTCAATGTTGCACCAGCGGCACAGCGTGCGGCCGTTCGGACCCTTCGGAAGGCTCGATCGGTCGGCCCAGCCGCCAGGCATGGTACGGGAGGTGCTCATTCGGATTCAGCGAATGGGATGACGATCGATTCTTTGGCCGTCGCGAGCACTACCGTGGTTCGGGTGCGAACGCCCGGGATAGTTTTGAGCGACTCCACCAGCAGGCGATCCAAATCGCGCGTACCGCGGCAGCGGACTTTGAGGAGATAATCGTCGTCTCCGGTGACATGGTGGCATTCGGCGACTTCAGGAAGAGCGGCGATCCGTTTGAGAAATGCCGCGCGGCGATCTGGACGGTCAAGCGCGACGGCGACGAACGCGGCGAGCGGATAGCCGGCGGCTTCGGCGTCCACCAGCGCGGCATAGCCGCGAATTACGCCGCGTTCTTCCAGGCGATGCACGCGGTCCGCGGCCGCTGGAGCAGAGAGGCCCAGCTGCTGCGCCAGATCGGCCCAGGTGGCTCGGCCGTTCTGCATCAGGGCGCGGACGGCCTTCAAATCCAACGTTTCGAGCATCAATTGACTGATAATACTTCGATTGCTAAGATATGTCAATAAATTGTATTTGATTCAAAAGATAGATGGCCATATGACCTACGATTTCACGGAGAGCGAGCAAGCCTTCGCCGAGTTTCTGGATGCGTTCGAGCGGGGCACGCTGCCGAAGGCGATCTGGACCCATGCGGCTCACCTTGCGGTGGGGACCTGGTACCTGGTAACTTTCCCAGAAGGAAAAGCAACTGACCGGGTTCGAACGAGCATCCGGCATTACAATGAATGTGTCGGGACGGCCAACACCGAAGACAGCGGCTACCATGAAACGCTGACCATATTTTGGTTGAAGATGATCGGACGATTTTTGGAAGAAATGGGTGCCGGGGCCAACAAGTTGGATAAGGTCCGGTGCGTGGTGAAGGAGTTCGGTAGCCGGCGAGATTTGTTCAAGCAGTATTACAGCTTCGACGTGGTGGGCTCGCGCGAGGCACGCTCCCGGTGGGTGCCTCCGGATAGAATAGATCGAACATAATTATTGAGCGAGGGAACAAGAGTACACTGAGAGACATCTAACGTTATGAGAAGTTGCGGCCTTGGTGAGGATTCGGGTATACTCCGCAATTGCATCTGCCATGGCCGCAACGAGGGCTCGGTTGGCCGGACTCAAAGCAAATAACGAAATTGGGAGGCGGGGAGTGTCGTTACAAACATCAAGATTGTCCTTAGCTGTAGCTGTCGCAATGACGGGCGTGCTTGGTCTTGGACCGGTGCGGATGTTGGGGCAAGCGCAAGCGCCCACCACGGCGGCGCCGCAGAAGAACTGGAAGGACCGGGCGGAGTACGACCTGTTCGACTCCATTACCAAAGATACGAATCCGAAGACGAAGCTGGAAAAACTGCAGCAGTGGGAGAAGCAGTATCCGACTACGGATTACGCCGACGAGCGGCAGATGCTATACCTTACTACCTATGTCGCTCTGAATCAGCCGCAGCAGGCCGTGGCCACGGCCAAGACGATTCTGGCCAAGGATCCGAAGAATTTCAGCGCGCTGTATTACACCATGTTCTACACGCGGGCGTTGGCCGGGAACAGTCCCACGCCGGAGGTTTTGGATCAAGGGGAAAAGGCGGCCAAGGCGATTGTGGATAATATCAACACGCCGCCGCCGAACGTGACTGAGGACCAGTGGAAGACGGCGCGCACGGACGTGGAGAACCTGGCGCACACCACCCTGGGGTGGATCGAGATGCAACGGCACAACTGGGAGAACGCCGAGGGTG
>Ga0210388_10001726_pt1 | contig 17170 bp, 27 predicted proteins | sample IncBWC19OmetaG_FD_155485 | JGI IMG/M metagenome (GOLD analysis project Ga0210388, IMG submission 155485) | Forest soil microbial communities from Barre Woods Harvard Forest LTER site, Petersham, Massachusetts, United States - Inc-BW-C-19-O ... | reverse complement strand
AAACATGAAGTCCCAGAAGGTCATTATTATGTTCCTAAAAAACGAAGGGGTGAATGGTACTGCCCCACTCTCTTAGCGTTCAAAGCGCTAATTCCAACTTCTGGTCACCCCTAAACTTGGTGCTCCGTGCCGGTTACGATCCGACGTTAAACCGTTGAAAGCGGCTTTTCCTGCCATTAGAAGAACGGAGCGCGTGGAGCGGGCTGCGAGTAACGATCTCGCCTGGTCGGTTTGGAAGACCGATGCGTATCCATCTATGCTAAACCCGCGTTAAATTGGCGGAGAGACGTGGATTTGAACCACGGCAAGGTTTCCCTTGTACGTCTTAGCAGGACGCTGCCTTCAACCACTCGGCCACCTCTCCATATCTATGTGCTAGAGCGAACCTAGCCAATCACTGCCGCTCAGTGATCCCTGTTCGCGAAACCATTACCAGACATTTAAAGCGCGGCGTCTAGTGGTCCAAACGCTTAAGGCTAATGAAACTTCTTCTCAAACTCAAACTCTCCGTTCCTGATGCACTCAAGAGCATGATCAGCGTCACCATCAGCCAATAGCAGTGCCTGCACAGCAAGTTCCTGGGCATTAGCTGCATCTGGACATCTCTTGTGTATCTCCAGAACCATGAGTTCCTCTGGAGTGGCGGGACGCCTGCCTATCATTTCGGTGCGTAGTGATTCTTCTCCTTTTGGTGTAAGCATATTTACCCCCCTCATGAAAGTGGTGATCACGCTAGGAATCGAACCCAGATAACAACAGTTTAGGAAACTGTGACTTTTTCCAGTTAAGTTACGTGACCATTACAGTGGCCTTGGCGGCAGGGCTCGAACCCGCATTTTCAACTCCATTTACGGCTAGTCGGGTAGAAGCCGACATCGGTTACGCCAAGATTAACTTGCTTTCTTTATTTCCTCCAAAATAGTATCAACATGAACCGGAGTGAAATTCCTAACCTCTAGGCATACGTTGATATAGTGCTTATCGTCTAGGCAATTCTGATGTGTATGACCATGGACACAGAACTTGCCATCACGCAAGCTATCAAGCCTGAGTGGAAAATGAGTAGCAGTGAAATTTAGTTCCTTAAATCCTGCCCAATATTCCACTTTTTCGAAGTGAGTAAATAGGTCTGGGTCCTTATACTTGTCATGGTTCCCAGGCGTCAGGCGCTTGTGGCCATTTAGCATATGCATCATGGAGTTAAACTCTCTGCGGTATTTGTGTAGTCCGAAAGTCACGTCACCAAGATGATATACCTTGTCTTGTGGCTTGATTAGCCTGTTCCAGTTCTGGGCAATGGTTTCATTCATCTCCTCTACGGAGGAAAATGGACGAATAAGCTTCCCGTCCTTATCCTTAAAGGTAAGGATGTTCTCATGGAACAGATGCGTGTCTGAGACGAACCACTTGTCGGCCATTTATATAATCCTTGTGTTTGGAGTAGCGGGCGAGGATCGAACTCGCTCATCTCGATTTTGCAGATCGGCGCGTTCCCATTTCGCCACCGCTACGCTCTTTATTGGAACCGAACCTTCGACTTGAACGAAGAATCTCTCTGCTTCAGAGGCAGGTATTTTACATTAAACTAGTCCGGCGGTATTGGTCTGCGCGGCGTGATTCGAACACGCGATTGCCTCATTCCAAGTGAGGAGGATTACCAGACTTTCCCACGCGCAGTTAACTGTTACAGTAAAATGACACTAAGTGACTTAATGTCGGTTTAAACTACCACTGTTCCCGAACTGGAACAAAATCAACAACAAACAGACTAGTCAACGCTAAGCAACACATAGCTATTATAGCACAGTACATTAATATGTCGCTGTTGATTAGGTACCAATTTATCATAATCTTATACAAAATGGACCTCCAGGCAGGAATTGAACCCACGACCTTAGCGTTCGTAGCGCCATGCTCTTAGTTCCGCTGAGCTACTGGAGGATTAGCACAAAAATATTGGCGCGGCAAGGGAGATTTGAACTCCCGTTTTCGTGTCTGAGAAACACGGGTCCTTTAGCCACTAGACGATTGCCGCTTATATGGCTCTAGCCGGTGGAATCGAACCACCCTAATCACCGTTTAACAGACGGGTCCATGCACCTTGCTCGGCTTGGCTAGAACAATTAACAATAGTGGTGGAGGTAGGACGAATCGGACGCCCGAATCCGCTTTGCAAGAGCGGCGTTTTACCACTATAACTATACCCCCATTAAATGGCACCAAGAACAGGTATCGAGCCCGTATCTTTCCCTCTTCAGGGGAACGTGTGAACCTCCATCACTATCTTGGCATTTGGTGCGGGTTGGCAGGGACGATCTGCCTACTCATGCTTGGCAAGCATGCACATAACCCGTTATGCTAAGCCCGCTATGTTAAGAGACCATAATCTTTTCAAGGACTCTAAACTTAAACTTAGTTTTTGATTCTATTTCTTTCTTCATGTCCTCAGTCATGAAGACTGATATGTAAACACCTGATCTGTCAACTCTGTGGTTGAATGGCCATATGAAACCTATATGAGCACCGACTGCTAGTGTGCGGTAAAAGAACTCCCCCAAAGAGGACTTGGACAGATTGGGAGAACTGTAGTCTTCCGTATGCCACCATGTGGCTCCAGCAGATTTCAGATGTACCGGTTCATCCATATTGGTGCTCCATTCAGGTAACGATCCTGGCCAGCTTAAAGCCTCAGTTTTACAGACTGCACTGCGTCCTTAGCAGTATACTAGAGCGTGTTGGTAGCAGGGGTTAGGAATTGAACCTACTTTGCCTTTCGGCATCAGGTTATGAGCCTGATTAGCGCCCGGTGCTTGTCCCTGCATAAAATGGCGGAGAGCGAAGGAGTCGAACCCTCAACCCTTTCAGGTTGGCTCGTTTTCAAGACGAGTGTCACACCACTGCGACTACACTCTCCATTTATTGTTGATCCTAGCATGACACAAACCAACTAGATGCGTCATCATCTTCTGTTTCCTTCAGTAAATATTATACCAGCACCGCGCAAGTAGCATATTAGTTCATCGTCTGCAAGGACTGTTGGACCTTTGCCGCACTTCCCGTCAAGGGCTTGAAATGTAGCAACCAAAAGATTATCTAAATCTGGAGAAGTTGGGTCAATAAAAGTTACTAATAGCTCCACATTATGCTTGATAGGAGTCTGTATTCCAGAATGCTTGGCAGCCTTGTATAGTTCCTTGCGATATAATTCCAGCAGCTTCCTGTGAGCCCTTCTGTGAGGCGCTCCGAAAGCAAACAGCCTGAGTACAGGTATATCGTCTTTTTTGGTGGCCGGCTTGTATTCAAGAAGACATCTCATAGAGCAACTCACTTATTGGATGCAAAACCTTATGGCTTAGAGACAATCTGGGGCCATAACCCCAGTCCCTAAGAGGGGCCTTTCTAAGTTCTTCTCTGATGCAGAATCCGGCTATTCGCGCTCGCTTCCATGGAATATCCAGACCGACAAGTATATAGAAGTCTGCAGTTAATGGTTTGTCTAGGTTGTATTTTAGATACGGGTCCTTCCAATAACTAACTCCCTTAACGTTCCATCCAGGAAAATCTTCGCCGCCATCGCCCTCCGGGGTAACAGATAAATTCAATTCTAGTCCAAACTTAAGAGCTACAGCTTGTTCGCCAAGTAAACCAAAAAAATGACCTTCCTCACGCAATGCAGCAGTTGACTCGTAGCATTTCTTCTTTGCTCTCTGATCGGCTACAGATTTTAATTTGCTCCAGTGTGGAGATAAATCAAACCAATCTGTCATCATAAACTCCTGATTGTAGTGGTGCACGCAGTAGGAATCGAACCCACGACCTTGCCCTTATGAGGGGCCGGAACTACCATTGTTCTATACGTGCATATTGGCGCTCCGTGCGAGGAATGATCTCGCCTCAACCGTTAGACAGACGGTTCGCCTCACCTGATGCGTAACGGAGCTTAAACAACTGGTTTCCCATACTTAGCAGAAAGCCTGATGTATTCGGCTCTATCTGCTTCTTCCTTGCGCTGGCGCTCTACAGCAGCCTGTGCCTTTCTCAGTCTGTCTGACTTTTCCTTCTCAACTATAGCCACCTTGAGCATCTCATCCTTAAACTCACTGCAGTGAGGCTCAAATAAAAGCTTTGCCGGGAACGCATGCGTCTCGTGTCCTAGACTATAGCCACCGTAGTAGTCAGACTCGTTAAACCACCACGACAATATAGCCTGATCTCCATCTAGATTAAGGTGAGCGCTTTCATCATTTTCAACATAAGCGCGATATGGTTCATATCTAATTATTTCAAGAGCACGCTTGACTAGAGCATCATACTCCTCGATTACATCAAATGCCTCTTTATAATCTTTGACCATTTTCTGTGCTCCTGCTATTGGTGGACCACCACGGTACTGACCCGTATTCTCAGGGTTAAGAAGCCTGGGCATCACCTTAATGCTTGTGGTCCGCTGGTGAATTCCGGTGGTTACGATCCACTTGCATCTGGGTTAAAAGGCCAGTCCCTCTCCATTCGGGATTAAGCTCGGAATCCGTATTTTGGTCCTCCAGTGTGGTTTTGATCCACATTTTTTCGCTTATCGGGCGAACGCCTTAGCCATTAGACGACAGGAGGGAATATGTCAAGTTTTTCTATAGGCTCAATCACAAAGCTGGGCAGCTCCTCTACATGCAATGACTGCGAATCATGAACAGTAAAAGTCCTCACAACTCCAGGTTTAAGCAACTCACGCTGCTTGAAGCTATTAGGATACATTGGCTCGATTGTCGCAATCACCGTGTGACCATGTGTCTTAACCGTTACCGATGCTGTCATGCTGTTCTCCGTTTTTTCTTAAGCTGATAAAAAGACTTCTTATTTCTTCCGTTGGAGTATCCAGTGTTATTTTTCCAGATACTTTGCAGCCGCCGCCGCCACGAATATCACTTACTTCTAAACTGTTTCTATCCTGATAGTCAATTTGAATGTCAAAGCCTGCTGGAATTCCGGGCAATAAAAGGTCCCTAAGAGACTGAATACTTGGCTCCTTATCTGGATATGCTCTTTTGACAAGATTTCTAGCTATCACAAAACTATCTCCTGTGAGATGGTGCGCGCTGAGAATTTCGAAATCCCGACCTGAGGTTTGTAGGACCCCCGCTCTGCCTCTGAGCTAAGCGCGCGTGCTGGTAGCAGGACACGATCCTGCAAGAGTTTCCTCACTGGGGTTTAAATCCAGCGCGTTTTCCTGTTTCGCCATACCAGCATTTCTGTTTTTGTTCCTAAAGTTGTGTGTCTGACTATGACAATTAGGGCACAGAAGAGTCACATTACTCAATCTATTATGCTTTTTATCCCCATCCAAGTGATGGATTTCTAGGGTTATTGGATTAGAACACCACTCTAATATACCGCATATTCTGCAGCGATTATCTTGATCTAAGAGATATTTTCTAAGAGAACCTTTATGATTAAATAAAGTATCAGCCTCGATAAGAGGAACCGTATGTGTAATACGACGATTTTGGAGCGCTAACCTTATTTTCTCGGCGGCCTTCTTACGCTTTTCTGCCGTGTAACCGTCACTTCGCTTTTTAATTACTTCTGGAGATTGCTTGATTCCTCTCGCCCATCCGACCCTGCCAGATAAGGATTTCCTAGCTTTTTCTCTACTTTCTTTGGAATGAATTTTACCTATATTAGTTTGCTATGCTGAACAAATTCTATAACAAAATTTAGGGTTACTTGTCTCTTTCCCGCAATTCAAGCATTTCATATGGTGACCTTGTGGAGACTCGAACTCCCAAGCCTAAGCCGTAGTTTTTGAGACTACTACGTTTTCCATTTCGCCACAAGGTCTTTTTTTGGTGCGGGTAGGAGGACTTGAACCCCCACTCCTTTCGAAACTAGTGTCTAAAACTAGCGCGGCTACCGTTACGCCATACCCGCATTAACTTGTGGTGGTGCCACCGGGACGGATCGGACGCCCGACATCTAACTTACCAAGTTAGCGTTCTACCACTGAACTACGGCGGCAAGTGCGGGGATGGAACGCATCCCACCCCCTGTGTGGTAAATCCATTTTGCAGCTACAATCCGTAGCGCTATTGCTAGCATGGCTCTATTTTTCAACCACGTTAGAGACATACTTGAGTCATGGACACTTTTGCCCGAGTAGGACTCAGCTAGCATGGCCGATCTTCCAAGTATGTATTATGGAGCCTAGGCCGTGACTTGAACACGGTTTTCATGTTTACGAAACATGCGCATCACCATCAATGCTTCCATGGCAAACTTTGGTGCTCCGCTGAGGGCTCAAACCCCACTCTCCGGGATACAAATCCGGCGTGTCGTCATCTACACTTGCAGAGCGCTCGCGTGTGTGTAAGTAGCGGGCGCAGTAACTTTTATTACTAAATCTGCGCCTTCCCCATATGGAAGCTAACGCTAGGGGAAGATATTGACTCAACGGTTAAGAAGAAGGGGTTCTTCCACAAACGCCGACATTCATCCTTATTGCCGTATTTTGCCTCACCGCCTAAATACATGAGTGGTGTAGATTATTAACGACCTTCTCTCTTACCTCCAGGAACAGTCACACTGGCGACCACTGTAAATTAAGTGATGGTTTTATTCTGTTGCCAAGACAAACCATCAAAATCTCCGAGCGCTTACGCCGCTAGGGCGAAAGGCACATTGTTGTCGTTTGATGCGACAGTTAGTTTCCCAAAGACTATCACGCTGATATCTACCAACCATCGATACCTGTTTCAGGCCCATCAGATACCCACATCATTTTGCCTACTTGGGTGGCATATATGGCTGCCTGGCAATTCGTAGTGGCCAGGCGCGTAAGATATGGGTACGTGGTGGACCTGTCCGGCACTGCCCCGGAGTCTGCTTGGCTTCCTTCAGCGATCACCTAATCTTCAGTGTTTAGATTGATGCCAGATTTTACTGGGCAAGTCAAGAGCAAAGTATTTGGACCAGCCAACCCTAGCAATGACATGATCCGATAGCTTACATATAACTATCGCGCGAAAGACTAGGAGCGCCGGTTCTTTCCACCAGAAAGTCCGCAGTGACTTTCCACTGCAGTCAACCAACACCCATATGGTACCATGCCATCGGCTAGGCGGGAGTTGATAGCGCGATTCACAACTAAGGTAGGGTGCCCAAACAGTGCATTTACAACCAACCCGAGAAGGCCGCAGGACACCCTACTTTAAGTGTAAGAAACAATCTAACCGCGCGCGGGTAAGGTTAACCGCACCGCTAGAGCTACTCAGCCTTCTTATCGCGTCGGCTGGGCAGGTCTTAGACGAATTCACAATGTGAAACATCCCTACCCATCTGTACATCCTAGCTTAGGTAGGTGTTGTGGAAAATGGCCAGCCACCGTTCTGTCAAATACAGACCACCTGCGGCTGGCCCTGCAATGCTTACGTATTCCACAACAAGTAGTTATACTTCCACATCATTTAGCTGTTGTCAAGCAAGATTTATCAGATGATCCTTGGCCAAGGCATATGCCACATTTAGCCGGAGGCGTCAACTCCTTTTTCTTAAGGCTGCCCAGCATCCTGCTTGCTCTAACTATCCTGTTGCAATTGGTGTACAATTCGGGTAAGAACTGATTTGTGTTGGTGGCTGGAGCAGCAGAAAATATTGAAAAATCTTCTCTCTGACGAGGAATTGCAAAAAACCGTTGAGGCATATAAGAACACTGGAAGCCAGCGCAAAGCAGCAAAATTGCTAGGAATTGCAGTCAGCTCCATGCATCAGAGGCTGACTAGAGCGGCAGAGAAGGGTCTTTTGGGGACTAAACCAGTCCTGCCAGGGTTCCGCATTGCCCAAATCACCACCGATAAAGATGGCGCGGCTATCTCCATCCAGCAGAAGCCAGAGCGCGGGGATGTATTTGAGGTCCCTGCCGGTCACTCCATAAAAGGCATCTCAGCATTCGTTGATGCATCATCAGGCAGAGAAATAGCCAAATGGGTTAAGACTAAGAAAGAATTTCCTACTGAGGAGCTTATTAGAACAGTAGTAGACGAGCTTAAGAAAGAAATAGTTCCAGCAAAACCAGTGCAGCCTCCTAAGCAATACGCTCCATTGCTGCTAAACCAATATATTTGTACTGACCACCACTTTGGTATGCTTGTTTGGGGAGAAGAGGTTAGCGGCTTAAGCTACGATATCAAAATAGCAGAGGAAGTTATACTTGATTGGTTCAGGTCAGCCATTGCTCTTTCTCCTGACGCCCACACCGCCGTATTTGCTCAACTTGGCGACTATATGCACCACGACTCCCTAGAAGCAGTAACCCCAACCAACCGCAATATCCTAGAAGTTGATTCAAGGCTTCAAAAAATTATTCGGGTAGTGATCCGGGTTACAAGACAAATAATTGCCATGCTACTGCAAAAACACCGCCATGTTCGTGTCATTATGGCGAGCGCAAATCACGATCCTGCAAGTAGCGCCTGGATGCGCGAATTGCTGCAAGCTTTATATGAGAACGAACCGAGAATATCCATTGACACGTCTCCAGACATATATTATTGCTACGAGTGGGGCAACACAGCACTATTCTACCACCACGGACACAAAAGAAACGTGAATAACGTAGACAGTACATTCGCAGGCAAGTTCAAAGAGGTATATGGACGATCCAACAGGGCCTACGCCCACATAGGTCACATGCACAACGATGCCGTTGTAGACAGCAATCTCATGAGGGTAGAGAGGCACCGCACACTTGCTCCTCCTGATGCGTATGCAAATCACTTAGGATTTGTATCAGCCCAAGACGCAAAGGTGATAACGTATCATAAGAAATACGGTGAAATAAGTCGACTAACTCTATCACCGGCATTGGTGGGAGAGAAAAAAATCAGTAAATTGTTTGGGAGTAATACATAAGTAAATGAAGAAGTGCAAGTATTGGCGTTTTTATAAGGGACTAAAACCACCGCAATGCAACTGTGAATATTGTGAAGACAAGTGGCGTATAGCACAGCAAGAGCGAAGAAGTATAAAGAGGCCTGTAGTAGAGGATTGCCCAGACCCTAGTGAGTGCGAGGAAGGCTGCGTTGGGTATTGCAGCGAAGTTGACGACCTAACCGAAGACGTATTCGACTTTATTAATCGAAACTCTTAATAGGAGATTAAAACGACAACAATCGCATTCAGGTGGGACCAAGATAGAAAAGGCGGGACTATGGCTGGTGACAGCGCCTGTATCGATAGCGGTACTGGGCAAACCCACACTGGTGCCAACAAGAAGATTTGGCGCGCAGGTAAATGCCTAATAGGCTTTGCTGGAGACATCACAGCAGGGCTTGCATTCGTAGAGTGGTTCAGAACTGGCGCAGATGATGCGGACTGCTACCCGTGGAGCGAAGAAATAGAGGCACTGGTAGTGTGCCCCAGCGGAGAGATGCGCATATATTACACAAACTCGATGGAACCATTGGCATATAGCAAAAGAGAGAAGTATATTGCCATCGGCTCAGGTCTTGACGTAGCTCTGGGGGCAATGTATCAAGGAGCAAGCGCTGTCGAGGCTATACGCGCAGCGATTAAGCACAACACAAACACAAAGGGGCCTGTGAGGTCCTATAGGATGATCATATGACTTTAGCAGGTGCTAATCATCTGGCAGAAATTGGTTTTATTGCAAAACCAAAGAAGGTAGAGCGCGGAGATTTCCAGCAGACATATAGCGGTCTTGCGTTTTATGCCCTCGATCCAAGACCGGAAGATATATCTATTATCGACATAGCCTCTGCACTATCTAAACAATGTAGATATGCTGGGCAATGTCAGCGCTTCCTGTCTATTGCTGAACATTCTGTCCACGTATCCAAAGCATTCCACTGGAATCCGCCAGTTGTTAGGCTTACGGCACTGATGCATGACGCAAGCGAAGCTTACCTATCCGATATTGTACGACCCGTTAAGCAGCAACTGCCTCAGTATGTAGAGATAGAGGCAAAAATTGAAAAGGTTATATCTGATAAATATGGCCTAATATACCCATTGCCAGCATACATCAAGAAGGTAGACAGGCGCATCGTGTTGGATGAAAGGGAACAAAACCTTGGTCCTGTAACAATCCCGTGGCCTATTGACGCGGAGAATCTAGCGCCTCTCGGCATAACTCTGCAATATTGGTCTCCAGAACGATCCAAGGAAGAGTTTCTTGATGCCTTTTATATAAATGGAGGAGTTGAATGACAGCAAACCCAAAAGACTTATTCGGCTCCAAGAAGTTATCAATATCAGCAGTTCCACATAATGTCCTTGGCGAACTCGCCGTGGCTATGCAAGAAGGTGCTGATAAATACGGCAGGCATAATTACAGATCAATACCGGTAAAGGCTTCGATCTATCACGATGCAGTTTTTAGGCACATGGCAGCGTGGTGGGAAGGCGAAGATATCGATCCAGATAGCAAGCTTAGCCATATAACAAAGGCGATAGCCAGCCTGGCAGTTCTAAGAGATGCTATGCATAGAGGCAACTGGATTGATGACAGACCACAGAAATCAGCGCCTTCGTGGATATCTGACTGCAACGCAATCGTTGAAATTTTGGCCAAAAAATACCCTAATCCTGTAGAGCCGTATATTCACAACGATAAGCGCAACAGCGGAGTTAATTCTCCGTCTTAACAGACCCATCTGGGAACACAATCTTTATCGGCCTGCCAAGCGTTCTGGCGTATCGCACAGTTGACCACGTTCCAGAAACCATTAGTTGCTTAGCAATCTCTCCTGGGCAAGCAATTAGTATATCTGTGTCGTTTACAATATTCTTGTTGCGAACCAGGTATGGTAGCGGCTCGTGATACCAGTTGCCTTTTTTGTGGGCACGCTTAGATGGATTAAGTGGGGGATGAATTACGATGTAGATATCTAACCCATCGTCTATCATGTCATGCGCCTCAGCGTCTGCTCCTACGCAATCTCCATGGTGGAATTCCTTAATACGCATGCTACCTAGTAGGTCCGCCAGAGACATTTTTTGATCAAATGTCATCCCGCTCCGAGTTCCGGTAAATCCTACTTTAAACATTGTAAAGCTCCGCGACTGAGTTCTTGGGAGGTACATAAGTAGCTTCATCCTCCAGCTGAGCAGTTACTTCCTCACCTCTAACAAGGATTCCGTTGTCACGCAACCACAAAATTGCTTGAACACTGGCGTCAAGCAAATCGTCATGATCTCCCTTAGGGAATTCTTCGATCTGGGTTATGGTATCGTCTGCCCACTGTAAGTCAGGCGCCCACACAACTCCGTCAGCAAATATTGGCACCACCGAGTGAGCCCGAGCGACTTTATCCTTAACTGGGTTTATCAACTCTACGCCCCACTTCTCGCGAGCATATAGCCTGTTTATTTCCTTGGCAACGTCATATCCTCTGGCCTTGTTTTCTATGAGCAGCCTTGTCACCTTGTATTTTCTGCAGGTGTCAGCCACAAGCTCGACAAGGCCCCAGGCCGAGCGCTTGCGCTGCTCGTAGTTGACCTTGGCTTCTCCAGTCTTCTGCTCTACTTCCTCACCGTGCAGAGGAAGGCGCTTGGCCCAGGCGTATGCCAGCATAACCCTAGGGTTCTTGTTGCGGTCCATCCACACACCCCACACAGTCATGGCGCTGTAGTCGTTTTCTTCCTTCTCTCCAAATGCCGTGTCTAGGCTACCTATGACCAGCTCGAATTCCGGGAATTCTTTTAGTCTGCCTTTTTCATCGTGCCACTCAAGTCCGTACTTGGCGGCTTCTTCCTGGTTCCACTCCTGCCACCAGTCTCTCTTTATGATGGCTCCGCCAGCAGGTACGGGTCTTTGCTGCAGCCTCCCCGAACTCATCACCGGACCGAGGTTTGTCTCTATTCTTTTTACCTCAGGTTCACTGAATCTCTCAGGCCACATTAGTTCGCCCGGATAAGTTCTAGGATCGCACCACGGGACCTGCTCATCTTCTGGTATGGCATTTCCAAATTCATCTACCTGATCTCTGGGCAGAACTATTGTTACACTTCTGCGCCTCTCATCGAAGCGCATTGGGATACACATATGGCAGTATTTTTCTTCTCCATCAAGTATCAGTCCAGAGATATCCTTTGTGTGAAGGCGCTGCATGTCAACAACGATGGCAGACTTCTTAGGGTTATTTAGTCGCGTTGAACTTATTTCCTTCCACCAACGCTCAGCGGTCTCTCTATCAGCTTCAGATTCAGCTTCCTCTGTATTCACAGGATCATCACAATTTTCTGCGATTATACTTGACAACCCTCGACCAACACACATATTATGATTGTCTTGAACAGTAACACAGTAGGTATATTTAGGAACATCATGAACGAAATCAATGGACTTAACGAACTTTGGCTGCCAGTGGTTGGATTCCCTGGGTATAGTGTATCCACTTTTGGTCGGGTCAGAAGCGAGTCTAAAAAAATCTCTAAGAAAGACGGGAAGACATACCATATTAAGGAAAAAATCCTTAAATATTCTCTCTGTAAGGGGTACCCTAGGCTCGGCCTTAGGAGAAACGGGGAAACACATGGGGCGTTTATACATCAAATGGTCATGTCTGCATTTGTAGGGCCGTGCCCCGCTGGTCAAGAGGTCAGACATAAAGATGGGAGCAGGGAAAATCCAAGACTTGATAATTTGGAATATGGAACCAGGGCGCAAAATATCGCTGACTGCAAGCTTCATGGAACATTCAAGAATGGAGCATCCCACCTTACGGAAGAACTTGTCAGAAAAATCTTTGATAGGCACGACGATACTGCCAAAGTTGTTGCCTCTGAATTTGGTATTAGTCAAAGCACAGTCAATGGCATTAGGCATGGAAGATGGTGGAAGCACCTCAATCTTCCATTGAGGGGGTCCTATATTCGGCGCGGGAGCAGGCACCCCGCTAGGATGGGTAAGCAGTCTATCCCCAACACAAATTAGCATGGCAGGGACATATCCAGCTTCAGTCATTATTCTATGATCATAGGTACACTCTACAAATGAGCCATCATCAAGAGAAATTCTAAGCAACGGCCTTCCTGGATTTTTGTGCCACCCTATTACTGGCTTGAGTTCTAGTTCATTTTTCCCTACGTTAAATGACCAGACGTTTACTTTCTTTTTATTCTCTACAACATCTCCTATACGCTGCTCCCCGACATCCGTATGTATGTATTCATCGTATGGGAAACATACGATAATATCCCCACCAATGCCAAGTAGTGATCCCCTTACTGAGGTTGCAATTAGACTTCCACCAGCACTGTTGTCAAATTGACTTTTTGAATTTTGATCCTCTCTAAGAAGAAACCTGTCCCCCCAATACTTCTGATAAAACGGACTTGAAATCAGCCTGCGCACCTTGTTAGAGTTCATAAGGCTAAGCCTGTCATTATAACTTCCGCACAGGAATTTAACTTGCGGACCACTGAGGTAGGATATATTGCTTTGAGCCCACGTCCAAGCAGGCCAACATATTGAAGTTATAGTAGTTTTGGAACATCTTGGGGGCACGTTCAGAAGGAGCCTCTTTATCTGGCCCCAAGTTACTGCCTCTAGGTGCTCGCACATCGCCTCAGCTACCCAAGATTCTATGAATTCAGCGCTCTCAATGTAAGGCCAAGCCCCCTTCAAAAACTCATACAGGCTACCCTCATACTCAAGTCTCTTGCTAGCGAGTTTAGCCTGATTAAGTATTGCTACTACTCTTTCTGTAGGGAGTTTTGATAGGTCTATGTCATTATTCATTACCACAAATGTTCTTTATATCTTCTTGTTTCTGCTCCTTGAACGCTTCTGCAGATATTATAGTAACATCTCCGCTTCTAAACCACGCCAATGGTATTCTTGTTTCTTCGCTTGCGCCGTGGCAGTGCGCCCTAAACGCCATATCAAGATTGGCTTGGTCTTGCCACTGTTCTATGTGGTCTACTTTCTTGCCGCACTTTGCGCAGTTTACGATTATCATTTTTATGGCTGCTGCTGCTTTTGCTCTGATGCTCTTTTTTCTAGCTGGGCAATCCTTTGCTCTACTAACTTGATGTAGTCCGGCTTGGCTGGCTCTACACACTCGCACCCAAGCTTGTCTTCAAGCTTCTTGATGCGCTCCAAAAGCTCCTGGAACTCCTTTAGCCTATCAATACCCCAAAATGGATTCAATGTATTTGTGACAGGACTTGGTATATTTGGATGCCATGGATTTAACGGATGCGGCCTCCATGGAGGGTCGTGCCTAAACATAGAGTCAGCCAAGAGACAGTAAGTGCACATCATTTATCTCCCTATATTATATATAGCCTCAGTTAGAGCATGCGCAACTTCAGAGGATATCATATCTATAAATTTTTGACGACGCTCTGACCTCCTCTGTATGTCTGCCACCTGCTCCAAACTAAACGCAGGATTGCGTGATGGAATTATATCCTCCAAAACAAAGTCAGAAATAGTCTTGTTTAACTGCAAGACTTTACCGTTAAACGTAACTCTGACCTCACATTGAAACTTATCCATTCTCACTTCTCAAAGACATGGAAATAAGACACAGCACAAGCTGCGCTGGCGGCTATGAGCAAAGCTATAGATAGCTCAATTGAAAATAGACCTATGGGATATAGAAAATTAGACAGCCAATCAGGGTCCGGGGCCGTCACTTGCTGAATAAAATATTGTGATGGCTGCGCCTGATTCTGTCCAACAATGTAACTACCGCCGGGCTGTAGCGTTACGGTATTTGATCCTGTCCATTGTCCTGAATAAGTTAGAGTAGTACCTGACATTTTATATTCCTCCATTTTCATTTCTCAAAGTATACGTCCTTGCCATTCCACCTAGCCTTGCGCTGGCATTTCAGAGGCATAGGCCAGCACCAATCTTTGCCATGGCCATAAGGCATAGCGCTAAAGCGCGTGCCATCGCCCTCTGCGTCTCCAATTATGCTGTATGGGTCTAGCCCCCGCTGCCTAGCTACAGTTGCCCAGAACTCCCAGGCATGCCCCTCCTCCTGAGGCAATGCGCTGAACTTCTTAGTTTCCTTGTCAGTCAAAGAGTAGCTATTTCTGAGCATCTTAGTCTTCAACAAATCGGGCGCTAACAACGTTGCACTTAGGATAGTATGCTGTAATCACATCATTTTCCCAGTCGTCTTGATCTGAGTATACGTAAAGCGCGCAATCCTCATGATCTATGGTAAAGTACGGGGATTCCCCGCTGTAGTAGTCAGACTTATGTGTATCGCCATCGGTCCACCTGACTTCAATCGTTCTGTTGCTCATTTCATTTCTCCACTAGTTGTTTTATGCATGCCCAGCCACAGGCATCTGCAGCAGATCGTTATCAAGAGCCTCAAGATAGCGACCGTAAGCGTACTTAACTACATCCATGTAGTCGTCTCTGTCAAGATGTGTTTTGAATAAAGTTAGGACTAGCCGCTCGTTACCGACTACAATAGCATCTTCTTTCTTGTCGTACTTGGAGAAGAAATGCCTACCTAGCTTAAGCTCTTCCTGTATCCTTTCAAGCTGATCTGTCCTTTTAGTGATCTTAGTCTTTTGGTGGTGCTTTTTGGCTGTAGATGTTTCAGAAGGCGTCATTAGAGGTATATGCTCTCCCTTTAGAGTTGCAGCTAATACCCCACTATAATATGCTAAACCTGCTCCTAAGTCCTTATGGTTGCTTAAGCAGCATCAAAGATACTCCTCTATATACTTGGCAATGGTCTTAAACTTCTTACCGTTATCATTTAGATTAGCTAGACTTATTACTTCAGCGTCAGATAGCCCAACTTTATCCACCAAATAATCTGGTGGCAGATAAACTGCATTCTCCCGGCCCCAGCAAACTTCACCATGAATGCCTGATACTCTCCACTTGTTGGGGCCGGCGATGTCGCACAACACACCAAGGCAGCAGAACTTACCATGCTTCTTTCCTTCAGTGCAAAGCGCTCCTTTCCCTTGGGCGTATTCGCCAGATAGCAAAGCTTTAATCCACTTGTCTTTCCACTGCTTTTTCATGTCAAGGCCTCACCATGTTGCGCCAAACCGTTACCGGAAATGTCTGCCCAGTCACAGTTATGCGCTCTTCGATATATTCGTCGGCGCTGTAGAATGCATCCTTACCATCCTCAGTAAACCCGCACACCCCGTTGCTCATGTGGGCCATAGCCCTAGCAAAAGTCCACGGGTCTGTCCTGTCGGCGGCAGCGTAGCGTTTAGCAGCCTCTATGCGCCTTTGCAAGGTTATTTGATCAGACACTGTGCTTTTCATGGTCGCTCATCAGCCGCTTAATGATCGGATCGATTATCTTTGAAGTCTCTTCAAAAACTCGATTGTATTCTTTGTACTCTGGACTACTTAGATCATGATCTGGATCAGAAATAGCCACCGCTACATAACGCTACGAAGCTAGCGCTCTTTTGATAAATGCTCTGCCAACATCAAGTTCATCTTGATGCTGATTTCTTATGATAGTAGAGCCCAAAGCAAGGCTTGTTCCTCCTGTAATGCAGCAGACGCAACCAGCAAAGTACCCCAGGATACTTCTTCTAGAGCTAAACATCAGATGTTCTCCCCAGGCTCAACATGACTGGCAGGGACACACTCCACAGCAAAATCAGCTGCATCTGGAGGAAAGTCATCGTAGTTTATGCCGGATCGAGCAGGAGTTCTGGCTTGCTCACAAGCTGCGCGGCTATCAAACTTCTCTACTACCGTAAAGTAGCTTCCACATAGAGCTACACTGGTAAACATTGCTATGAGAACCCACATTTCCTGTTACTCCTTCATAAAGCCAAAGGACTCGATTGCAGCCACAGATACATACCAGTGCCCACATGGTATCTTCTGTGCATCCTTCCATTTCGGGTCATTAAACGACCCGGTCTCGTACACAATGCTAGCGTTTTCTAGTTTTATGCTGCTGGCATTAACACCTACGCATTTACCAGTGTAGATATATACACCGCAGAATAAAGTAACACTCTTGCCTAGAAAGGACTCTAGGCCCTCACCCTCGACCTCTTGCACCACGACCTTCATTTTACCTTCTCCATTTTATTAGATCAAACACCCAGACCCAGACCAAGACACAGACCAAGACCCAGACCCAGACCCAGACCCAGACCCAGACCAAGACCCAGACCCAGACCCAGACCCAGACACAAACCC
>Ga0210388_10001724_pt1 | contig 17178 bp, 12 predicted proteins | sample IncBWC19OmetaG_FD_155485 | JGI IMG/M metagenome (GOLD analysis project Ga0210388, IMG submission 155485) | Forest soil microbial communities from Barre Woods Harvard Forest LTER site, Petersham, Massachusetts, United States - Inc-BW-C-19-O ... | reverse complement strand
CCCCGGCCGCTGTGCTGGAGCGCATTCAAGAGCAGATTCGAGAGGAGCAGGTTTGACTCTTCCGGGGAGAGAACCACTGGTAGTGGCTCATGAAGGTTCATGCTCACCCTGATGCCGCGCAGCTCGGCCATCGATTGAAACTGCTGCTCTGTTTGGCGGATGGACTGTGCGATATCTGTGCCGGTTACAGTTGCATTTGCGTAGCCGTCGAGATTTTCGAAGCGGGCGAGGGTGAGCATCTGGGCTACGATCTCTTCCATGCGTGCGCAGTCGGCCTGGCATTTTTCGAGGCCGGCGCGGTATTCCTCGACACCGCGCGGTTTCATGCTGAGGAGCTGCAGTGACGACTTCACGACGGCGACGGCGGTCTTGAGCTCGTGGGCGGCATCTCCTGTGAATCTGCGTTGTCGGGTGAAGGACTGCTCAAGGCGGAGGAGAGAGTTCTCGATGGCCTGCGCGAGCGGTGCAAGCTCTGCCGTGGCCCGCACCTGCGGAGGAGGATCGAAGCTCCAGGAGTTGACCGAGATTCGGGAGGCTTCCGCAGCGAGGATGCGCAGAGGGGCCAATCCGCGGTGCAGGAGCATGGCCATGGCAACTCCGGTGACGGCCATGAGTGCGAGGCTGGCGATGGCGAAGAAGCGCACGGCGCCGAGGACGGCTTGCCAGACGCGTTCGGTGGGCGCTGCATAGACTACGATCACGTGGCGGGGGACGCCTCCGCCCTTGTCTCCGGGATCGACGATGCGCAGGCCGTGAATCACGAGGGCGCGGTAGTGCCGCCCGTTGACGTGCAGCCTGACGACGCGATCCCTGGGAGAGTTGAAGAGAGTGGGGTCCGCGCCGGACCAGTTCTGCGAGCGACCGAGCAGACGGTTCTTTTCGTCCCGCACTTCGTAGACATCGTCTGCGGGAACTTCGAAGTCGCTCTTGTCGAGCATCACGTTGTCGTCCGGATCTCCGGCATCCTGCACCGCTCCGATGAGGGAGTCCGCACGACCGCGCAGCATGATTTCGAAGCTGCGGAAGTGCGCGTGGCGCTCGTAGATAAGCGAGAGGCCGGTTACGCAGGCAGCGGAGAGAAGCTCGACCAAGAGCACAATCACAATTAGCCGGCGGGCGATCGAGTAGCGCTTCATTGTTCCTCACCCGCGCTGCGATAAACCATGAGGCGATAGCCGCGGCCGCGAAGGGTCTCGATGCTGGGGGTCTGCGCTTTCGAGTCGAGCTTTCTGCGCAGGTTCGACACATGCGCTTCGATGACGTTGGAGTGATGCTCCCAGTTGTAGTCGTAGAGGTGCTCTAGCAGCTCGCGCTTTGAAACCACGACCCGCGGGCGATGGATCAGGTACTCGAGGATGCGATACTCCATGGGCGAGAGGTCGACCCACTGGCCCGCACGCTTCACGTTCTGCTCGAGAGTGTTGATTTCGATATCGGAGACTCTGAGCGTTGGATGAGCCGCGCCTTTGCCGCGACGGATGAGCGCCTTGGAGCGGGCGATCAACTCTCCGAGGTCGAAGGGCTTGCTCAGGTAGTCGTCGGCTCCCTCGTTCAACAGATGGATGATGGACTTCGTTTCACCCTGCGCGGTGAGGATCAGCACGGGTGTTCCGTCACCCGAGGCGCGGACCTTGCGGAGCACGCTTGCGCCGTCGAGGCGAGGCAGCATCAGGTCGAGGATTACGAGATCGTAGCAGCGATCCCTGGCGAGATAGACGCCGACCTCTCCGTCTTCGGCGATGTCGACGGCGTAACCGGGTCCCTCGCGGAGCGCGGAGGCGACATTCTCGGCGAGCCGGTCTTCGTCTTCGACGAGCAACACACGCATACGTTAAGCCTGCTCTTCCTAGCTTAAGCGGTGCTGAAGGCGAGATGCACTCCCTGCCAGTTTCCTGGTGTTGTTCCGTAGGTATTCCGGCGATCTCCCTGGAGCGCTCCGAGGCTGCGTCGGCTGGGAAGAATGGCGGGCAGCGATTCAGGTAGCTGCCCGCGGGTGGGTGTTCTGTTCAGGTCAGATTTGGGAGAAGGCCGTGGGAGTGAGGATGAGGTTGGTGATGTTGGTGACGATAGACTCGAAGGCGTAGCGCGGCGCCGATCTTAGCTTCTGCCACTCCGGGTCCGCGCTGAACTTGACCCAGCCGGCATCGAGGGCCTGCATGTCGGGGAAGGTGAGCATGTAGGTCAGGTTGGGAAGGCGGGGTCCGATGAGGGAATCGGCGTAGAAGACAGAGCCGCATCCTGCCCTGGCGAAGATTTCGAATTCGCCGTGGTGGAACATTTCTACCTTGCGAACATGATCCTGATTGCTGGGGCTTTCATAGGTGCGGAGCTGGAAGATTCGCTTGGCCTGCTGCGACGGAGGCGGGGTGAGCTTGGGCCATCCCTCGAAGGCGACCATCAGCGAGCTCTCAACGCGTACAAAGGCGGGCTGCACGGCGGGCGCGTTCCAGAAAGGCGCTGCTTCCGCCATGAACCCGGCGTCGTTGAGCAGCTGGAGCTCAGATGTGACCAGGGTTTGCAGGTTGCTCGCGGGAATCAGCAGATACAGGGTGGGCGTTTCGGGTCCGAAGGTCAGGTTGAAGGCGCCGATGGGCGCGAGGCCCATTCGATTCAGCGCCGGAATCAGAGCCTTGGCCACGTAGTCTTCGGTGAGCTTAGTCTGCGGACCGCCGGTCAGATGATATTTGCGCAGCTCGTAATATTCTCGCGCAGCGGGTGGCTCTGCTTTGAGCAGAGATGAGCCGGCTACACCCAGAGTTGCGGCTGCCGCCAGAGATGAGGTAACGAACCTGCGTCTTTCCACTGAAGCCTCCAGAATGTTTGCGAGTTTAAGGTTACTGGGCTGTGCCCGGCAGCATGTGGATGGTGTGCAGCCAGATCTCCACGCTGCGCGGCCAAGTGGTAACGGGCAGGGCCGTGCGGCGCAGGCCGTAGCCATGTCCACCCTGCGCGTAGACATGCAGCTCAGCCGGGACCTTGGCATTCTTCAACTCCATGAAATAGACGACGGAGTTCTCAACGTGCACTGTATCGTCCTCCGCCTGCACGAGGAAGGTGGGAGGAGTGTTTGCGGTGACGTGGATGTCGGGATTGGGGGCGAAGTTCTGCTCAGCCAGGGCGAGGTATCCGGGATAAACGATTACGGCGAAGTCCGGGCGGCAGCTCTGCTGGTCAGCGGTATCGACGGGATCGTAGACGCGTTTGTCGTAGTGCGTGCTGAGAAGAGCGGCGAGGTGAGCTCCGGCAGAAAAGCCGAGGACGCCGATACGATGCGGGTCGATGTGCCATTCGGCAGCGTGGGCGCGGGCGATGCCCATTGCCCGCTGCGCATCCTGAAGAGGAGCGGACGATTTCGGGTAGGGGCCGGCTTCGGGCACCCGGTATTTGAGGAGAAGGCAATTGATCCCCGCGGAGTTGAGCCAGTCGCACACCTCAGTCCCTTCGAGGTCCATGGCGAGGATCTGATAGCCGCCGCCCGGGAAGACCACGACCGCCGCGCCGGTGTTGTTCGTTTTCGGAGCGTAGAGGGTGAGGGTCGGGCTCGTGACGTTGCCGAGACGGATAAGCGTCCGTCCGGCGATCAGGTTGTCCTTGGCGGTGGTGGTGTCGACCTCGGGGCCTGGATTGGGCGGAGCTCCGGGTGCTCCATGCGGCCATATCGGGAGGGTAAGGTGTCCGGGAGCTGGCTGCCACGCTGGCTTTTGCGCGAAGAGAAGGGTTGAGAGACCGACAGTGGCGGCAACGAACAGCAGGAGCTTCCGCATCAATAGCCTTTCGGATTTGAAGTTAGAAGCGATGATCGCAGTTGAAGCGGCTCGGCGCAACCGGGACGGATGCCGTGAACTGCAAAAGCACGTCGGACGAAGACACGCTCTGCTAGGGATGAGGGATTTGCGGCGGATTCGTAACTGTGATCGTGGGCTGGACGGTGGGTGTGATGATTTTTGGCGCCGGTTCAGGCGGATTCGGCGTCACCGTGCCGGCCGGCTCTGCGAACTTCACCACGTGTGCGATGTAGGTGGCATAGTCTTCGCTGGTCGCGCTGGTAAGGCGTCCATCTTCGTTCAGGGTCATGCTTCCAGATCTTAAGACATCCTGACCTTCGCGATCGGGAAACTGGATCTCCCTGGTTTTGGCGACGGAGTCGACGCGGAAGGTCGATGCGGGGGCGCGGATCATGGCCACATCGAGGCTTGGGTCGTCGGGTACGTTGGGCCTTCCGCCCACCATCTCCGCATAGCAGACGCCGAGCACCAGCCACTTCCCTTCCGGCGATGCGTCCTGCTTTGCGATGTCGGCGGGAACCAGCTCGTTGAAGAGGCTGTAGTGATGCGGATCCTTCACTGAGGGAAGATAGTCGGCTGCATTTCTATGCAGAGCGGGAACAACGCGTACGCGGCCATTTCCCCGGGGAACAAGCGCGGTGAACAGCGATTCCGATCCGTCGGGATATTTCTTCAAATAATGCACCATGACCGTGCCGGGAAATGCCGGACAGATGGCCTGATCCCAGGCCCATCCGGACTGCGAGAGATCATATCCGTAGATTTCGGCTGTGTCGGCAATGGATTTGCTGCGCGCCTGCAGGAGGTCGTGGTCTTCAGAGCTCACCTGTTCGGGGGTGCGGTGCTCGAGCGACAGGTAATGGACATAACGCGGTTGATTCGCGGCCTGATTGGCCTGCGCTGCGGAGACACCGCCTCCGGTCCAGTGCGGAGCCGTGTCCGAGGTCGGGGCCGCTGCTCCTGTTGTAGTCTGCGCGCTGGCCGGAGCTTGGTCAGTGCTCTGGGCCGTGGCCTGAAGTGAGATACAGAGACTCATCCAGGCAACTGCGGCTACGGAAAAAACGGGGGCCAGTTTCCTCATCGCAATTTCAATGTATCACCGCCGCAAAAAGCGAAGGGCAACCCATAAGGGCTGCCCTTCGCTGCTGGTGCTGAGCGGTTTTAGTTTCCGCTGGGCCGGTGGACCGGGCGATGTGCCGGAGTCTTCTTTTCGGGCGCCTTCGGCTCTCCGTCCTTCATGATGATCATTGGAGGATTCTGCGTGTAGGAGTCGAAGGTGCCGATCAGCGTGACCGTGGAGCCTACCGCCGGAACTTCCTTCAGCGGATCCTTCAGGTTGACGGTGAAGTCAGCCTTCTGCGACTGCTTGTTGTCGTCTGTGACGGCGAGCTGCACTGAGCTTGCGGTTGCCGCAATCACGAGACCAGGGATCTGGGTGGTCTTACCCTGCAGGACAGCCCAGACCTTCTGAGCATCGTCCGTGCTGCCGTTGGCCAGGATGTATTCCTGGTCGCCAAGAGCCAGCTTCGTAGGATCAGGTGTCGCTACGATGGCCTGGTGGGCGAGATCCTGGGGCGACGGCGGAGGCGGAGCGGGTGTGGGCTTGTAGGAATCCGGCGGGAAGACGTTGGCCTGCGCCAGCTGCTTGACCTGATCGTAGCCTTCGAGGTTGGTCTGGCATGCGGAATCGTTCTGGGCGCAGTGGTACTTCTTGTACCAGTACTCAGCGGCCTTCTCTGCATTGCTCTTGTATGGCTCCTGCAGGTATTGCGCGGCGCGGGTGAGGAACCAGATACCGTTCAACAGATCCTTGGGATCCTGCTGCACGTAGGCGTTGCCGAGGTAATAGGTATCGGCAAGCGCCAGGCCCTTGGTGGTGTCGGCGGGATCCTTGTAGGACTTCAGCTCGGAGGTATAGGCGGTGATGGCGTCCTTGTAGTCCTTCTTGGTGACGTCGTCGGTGCCCATGACATCGTAGAAAATGGGAGTCGCGATGTCCTTGAGCTTCTGGAAGTCGGCGTCGTTCATGCTGGGCGGCTTGGTGGCATTGATGCCACGCTGGGCCAGAGATGCAGCGTCATCGAGCTTTGCCTGGTCGCCGTTGGCCTGCGCCTTCCCGACATAGACCACAAAGGTGAGCGCGCGGAGGTTGTTGGGGTCCACCTGCAGCAGGCGCTTGGCCGCGTCATAGGTCTTCGCCGTGTCGTTGGTCGCCTGGTAAGCCCCTACCAACTGCTCCAGCATCTCAGCCTTCACAACGCTGTTTGGATATTGCTGCAGAAAGGCTTCAATCGCAGCTGCCTTTGCGGCTGGCGCAGACTGGCCGATCGCATTGGTATAAGCGTTGTATTCGGCGGGATCCTTGATTGTGATCTGACTGGACTGAGAGCCCGAGTCCTGCGCCAGAGCGGCTGGCAGCGAGGCAAGGGTGCCGGTAGCAAACACCAGCAGGGAGGCAAAAACGACCTTCTTCATTCAACGCTCCTAAGGAAATTCCTTAAATTAAAGCATTCGCAAATACGAGGCAAGTGCGGACGAATTTCGCCTTGGACCAGGCCAATTGAGAGTGCGGCTATGGATTGCAATCTACACCAAAGCAATATTTGCTGGATTATAGAAACCAGTTGCTTGCTGTGACAAGTGAGAGTTCCGGGGGAAACACAAAAGTATCAGAAACGTCTGAGCGCAGGATCGGGGGCGGGAAGAATGGCTGGAGCAGATGCTGATCTTAATCGCATTCCTTTGCCGCCTCGTAAACCGGCGCCGTACGTCTCGCAACATCGTAACTCCGATTCTCGATTCGGCCTCATCGATCTGCATCAGCCGAGTCAAAACTTCCGTTCCGCGCCTGAGTTGTCTCAGCATTCAGGAAACGCACGAAAGCTTGGGATGCCACCCTTTCCTGGATCGTTGACCGCAGGCAGGAAAAGATTGCTGCTTCCCTTCGCGCATCTTATACGGCTTCGTGCCCGCTCGGCATCCACTATCGATAAGGACCCACCGATACAGACATAGAAAGGATCGACATGACACAGCTTGATGGGCAGATTGCAATTGTCACCGGCGCAGGCCGGGGCATTGGCGAGGCGATCAGCATACGCCTGGCTTCGCTGGGAGCGACCGTACTGCTGGCCGCGCGGGATGGGAGGCGGCTGGCCGAGGTTGGTAAGCAGATCGTGAGTGCGGGCGGCCGCGCCGAAGCCGTGACACTGGACCTGCAGGACGAAGCCTCAATTGCCAGCCTGGGGCAATCCGTCAAGGAGCGATACGGCCGCTGCGACATCCTGGTGAACAATGCCGGGATAGGCGCCATCGGCACGCCTCTGCACGAGACCGCGCCGGAGGTCTGGGAGCAGGTGATGGCGACCAACCTGCGCGGGCCTTACCTGATGATCCGCGCCTTTGCTCCGTTGATGATCGCGGCGAAAAGCGGGCACATTATCAACATTTCGTCGCTGGCGGGGCATAATCCGCTGAAGAACGGCGCGCCCTACTCAGCGTCGAAATGGGGACTGAACGGACTGACCTATTCGGTTGCGGAAGAGCTGCGGGACTATGGGATTCGCGTCTCGGCAGTCGCCCCGGGATCGGTGAATACGGATTTCGGCAGGGGCGGCAAGGACGGGAGCTGGAAGCTTCAGCCCGAGGACGTCGCGAACGTGGTGGCGATGATTGTCACGCAATCTCCGCAGTCGTTTGTCAGCGAGGTGAAGATCCGGCCATTGAAGAAGGGCCACTAGCGATTGGAACGGCCGGGCTTCAATGTCCAAACTGACGAAAGTGATGATCGGTGTGAAGCCACGCCCAACGCATCCATTCTTGGTGACGAAGCGCACCAAAGTAGGGATGGGGGCGTCCGTTCAAGTTAGTATCCTGCAACCGCAGCGTGAGCTGGATGAGACGGCTCCGGTCGGTCTCGAAGTCTCCGAGCGGTAGGTTGTTGAGGCATTGATCTACCTCTGGCGGCGTCGGCGCACCCTTTGGCCATGGGACTGGGGCGTAGAAGGCTCCCCACTTCACAATCGATCGGAGGGCGACGTTCGAAACGTCACTCACCCTGATCTCGCCCAGCGGAATCAACGTGGCATCGGAGAGATGGCAAAGCATCTGTTGAGCACTCATGCGTCCCCAAAGGGCGGCATCGCCGGCGGAGACGGTACCTAATCGCACCAGGAGGCCTTCAAGATCGGTGCTTCGGGCCAGTGTCTTCATGCCGCTGCACGATAACACGGCCAAGGGTGGAAATTCAGGCTGCGGCCAGTACCTTCGCAGGCGCTGACCCCTTGTTTTTGCAGGATTTTCGCTTGCGTCGCGCGATTCGCAGGAACTAGCCTGTGTGCATCTGGCGATTCCCTGTGACAATCCAAAGACAGAGTGAGGGTGCGTGTTTTTGGCTGCACAAAAAACCGTGCAAAATCGCACCTATTCTGCAATCCTTGACTAAAGGTTGAGTTAAGGACGGCTTATCCACAAGATGTTGGGGTCTCCTTGTTGACCCAGCCGCAAGCGACGGCTAACTTTGTTCTGACCGATGCTCGATTGGCGTGTTTCCGCGTAGATGGCCGCCTTCGAACCTCCCCCCTGCGAAAGGAAGGAGTCTAATCCGCATGCTGAAGCTGAAAAAAATCCAGATCCTGGGCTTCAAGTCTTTTTGCGACCGAACCGAGGTCGCACTGCCCGGACAGGGTATTGCCGTTGTTGTGGGCCCGAATGGCTGCGGCAAATCGAACATCCTGGATGGCGTGAGCTGGGTGCTCGGCGAACAGAGCGCCAAAAGCTTGCGCGGCGGCAAGATGGAAGACGTGATTTTTGCCGGGACGCGCGACCGCAAAGCGCTGGGCATGTCCGAGGTGACGATTACGCTGATCGACCCGGAAGCTTATGCGGGCGGTCCGTTGCTCGAAGAGCCGGAGATCGTGATCGAGAACGATCTCGATGGCGATTGGGATGAAGACCAGGTGCGAGCCGAGCGAGCTGCCGAGGTTGAGGAGATCATTGCCGAGGCGCAACCAGGGCAGGTGATCGAGGGTGAAGAAGTCGAGGCTCAGGCTTCGCCGGCCACGGCTGACGGTGTGAATCAGGCCGCCGCAAATCCTGTGGTTCTGAAGATTCGCCGGCGCAAGTTCCAGAAGACTCCACAGCAGGGTGAGGTTGTTGTCACGCGGCGGCTCTTCCGCACGGGCGACAGCGAATACCTGCTGAACGGCAAGCTCTGCCGTCTGCGCGATATTCAGGACATCTTCATGGGGACCGGTCTTGGGCCGGAGTCGTACGCAATTATCGGGCAGGAGCGCATCGGACAGCTTCTGAGCTCGAAACCGCACGACCGGCGCTCGATCATCGAAGAAGCGGCCGGGATTACGCGCTTCAAGACGAAGAAACGGCTGGCCGAGCTGCGCCTGGAGCAATCAAAACAGAATCTGGCTCGCGTGAACGACATCTTCGAAGAAGTTACGCGGCAGATGGGATCGCTGAAGCGGCAAGCGGCAAAGGCTGAGCGCTATGGCGCGCTGCGCGACGAGATGCGGGCGCGGCTGCGCGTGGTGCTGGCCAGCAAGATTGCGCAGATGGATGCGGAGCAGTCGGCGGTGACGGGCGAGATCTCGACGCTGAGCACGCAGATCGACGAGCACAGCAGCCGGATCGAGCAGCTGGACGGTGAGCATTCGACGCACACGGCTCGCGGATATGAGCTGGATTCTGCAGCGAAGGAAGCGCAGACACGGGCCAGCCAGTCGGCGGTCGAGCTGGAGCGCGCTACCTCTCGCCAGCAAGCCAACCAGGAGCGTATCGCCGAGCTTGAGGCGCGTGCGGCGGCAGGCACGGCTGAGCTGGAGCAGGCGAAGCAGCAGCTTTCGAGCGTGAGCGCGGAGCGGGATTCGCACCGCAGCTTTCTTGAGACCGCGGCGTCGGAAGCGGCTAGCTTCCGAGAGCAGGCACAGGCTATGCACGCGCAGGCGCGCGAGGCGGTAGCCGCGGTGTCTGCGGCAGAACAGAAAACAGAGGCTTCGCGGCGGCAGGCGATGCAGCTGATGTCCCAGATGGGCATGATCCGCAACCAGACGGCGCAGGCGGAAGAGTCGCTCGCCGCGCTGGAGCGCGATGCCGATCGGCTCTCGACCGAGATGAATTCGGCGAAGCGCGATCTGGAGGCGCTTGGCGCGGAGCGCGGGCAGGCTTCGCTCAATTTTGAATCAGTGACCGAGCGGCTGAAGAGCCTGGAGGCGGAGATCGGCGATCTGCGCAGCCAGATTGGTATCAAGCGCGGCGAAGAAGCGGAGGCCAAGCGGCGGGGCGACCAGTTGCGCGCAGAGCAGGCGACGCTGGCGGGACGCAAGAGCTCGCTTGAAGCGCTGATTCGCGAGCACAGTTATTCGACTGACTCGGTTCGCAAGCTGTTCCGCTCGAACGCCATGGGCGGCGGGCTTGCGCCTGTGGGAACGCTGGCAGACTTCCTTGAAGTCAACGGCCAGTATGAAAACGTGGTCGATGAATTTCTTCGCGACGAGCTGAACTACATCGTGGTGAAGAGCTGGGATGCGGCGCACGAGGGCATGCGGCTGCTGAAGACCGATGTCGATGGGCGCGCTACTTTCCTGGTTCATCCGGAAGACTCGCAGGCTAAATTCTCTTTTGCAGGCGACAACACCATTCACAGCTATCAACAGCAGCAAGGCGTGGTGCGGCTCAAGGATGCCATCCGCGTGCTGGATGGCTTCGGGCGGTCGCTGGAAGTTATTCTGCCCAAGCTGCGTGATGGGTATGTCACTCCGGATTCGGAGACGGCCCGCACGCTGGCGCTGGAGAATCCGAATGCCTTCTTCCTTGCACCTTCGGGCGAGTGCTTCCACAACGTCACGGTGACGGGCGGCAAGCCGCGCGCCGGCGGTCCGCTGGCGCTAAAGCGCGAATTGCGCGATACGCAGCAGACGCTCGAAGGCGTGGAGCGTGAGTTGGGACAGGCGGAGATCAAGGCGGCAACTCTTGCCAAAGAGCTGGCCGAGCTGACGCGGCAGGTCGATCTGCAGAGCGAGGAGCGGCGCAACGCGGAGCGTGAGAGCGCGAATCAATCCGCGGCACTGCGACAGATGGATTCCGAGGTACAGCGGCTGGAGCGGCGCCTGCAGGACTGGCTGCTGCAGAGCGCGCGCAACAAGGATTCACGCGAGCAGAAGCAGTCGTTCATTGAGCAGAAGCGCGACGAGGCGCAGAAGCTCGAAGAGCAACATCTGGCCGCAGAGGCAAGCCTGGAGGAGTTGCAGCGCGCGGTGGAAGAGATGAGGCAGGCGCGAGAAGCCGCACAGGCACAGGCCGCGCAGGTTTCGGCCGAGCTTGCCGGACTCGAAGAACGCAGGCGCGGAGCCGAGGCGGGGTTTGCCCGCATCGATCGCATGTTTACCGAGCTGGGCCGGCGCGTCACACAGATTGAACAACAACTGGTGGCCGCTCAGAGCGAGAATCAACAGCGTACCCAGGAGAATGAGCAGCTGGCAACGAGCCGCGAAGAACTCTCGGCAACGCGCGAGCAGGCGCTGGCGGAGATTGCGCGCATCAGCGAAGAGGCGAAGCAACTGCGCGCGCAAGTGGGCGAAATCGACCACGAATTGAAAGCCCTACGCATGGCGACTGATTCCCTGCGCGACACGCGCAGCGCGCGAAGCTCGCGCGCGGCCACGCTGGCGGCGGAGTTGACGCACCTTGAAGAGACCTGCGTCAACGATCTCGGAGTCGAGGCTGGCGCGCTACGCGAAGATGCGGAATTGGTCCGTATCGATGGCGAAACGCTGACTACGGAAGACGAAGCGTGCCGTGGACTCAAGCAGAAGCTCGAAGCGATGGGCCCGGTGAACATGATGGCGCTTGAGGAGTGCAAGGAGACGGCGCAGCGGCACGAATTTCTGGAGACGCAGCGCAAGGATCTGCTGGATTCGATCGAGAACACGCATGCGACGATCAAAGAGATCGATCAGATCTCGCGCACCAAGTTCGATGAAGCGTTCGTGCGGATTAACGAAAACTTCAGCGTGACCTTTTCGCGGCTCTTCGGCGGCGGCCAGGCGTTCATGCGGCTGACTGACGAGGAGAACTCGACCGACAGCGGCATCGACATTGTTTCTCAGCCACCGGGCAAGAAGCTGCAAAACGTGCTGCTGCTTTCGGGTGGAGAGAAAGCTCTCACAGCGCTCTCGTTGCTCGTGGGCATCTTCCAATACCAGCCCAGCCCCTTCTGTGTGCTTGACGAAGTCGATGCGCCTCTGGACGAGACCAACGTGGGGCGTCTTGCCGACCTGCTGCGCAGCATGTCGGGCGATACGCAGTTCCTGATCGTGACGCACTCGAAGCGCATGATGACGGCAGCGGATCTGATCTACGGCGTGACGATGCAGGAGCCGGGCGTGTCGAAGATCGTCAGCGTGAAGCTCGGCGGCCAGAATCGCACTCCCGAGCGGCGCGCCACAGCCTGATTGCGCTTCTCGCTTGACGGAACTTATGCGAGCCATTGAGGGATCTCTTAATGGCTCGTATTTCATCTAACTCTTGCGATAAATTCCGTGCCATTGGCCAGCGGGTGCCTCCCGCCTTGGGCCACTTACTCCTTCCTGGGATAAAGTCAAGGTCACAGTAGTAACCGGAACGGAGCTTTCATGTTTTCCTCCTGATACCCCGGTTGCCCTTGACAGTCGAGTCAGGAGCGTGACAGGACGCCGTAACGCCGCGTCAATCCTGTGTATATGCTGCGTTGACAAAGAGTGCCCATCAATTCAGAATCGAAATTCAGTCCTATCTTAGGAAGGCTCCTCGTTGTCTGCTCTCATCGAAACCGAATTTGCCGATCTTGTGCTGCATGCGCGCGGAAAGGTGCGCGACCTGTACTCGGTTGGCGAATATCTCCTGCTGGTTGCAACAGATCGCATCTCCGCCTTCGACCATGTGCTGGCGACTGGTATTCCGGGCAAGGGCAAGGTGCTCACGCAGCTCTCGCTTTTCTGGTTCGATCTGCTCAAGGACGTTGTTCCGAATCACCTGGTGACTACGGATGTGCAGAGGTACCCGGCTGAGCTGCGCGAGTATGCGCAGGAGCTGGACGGACGATCGATGCTGGTGAAGCGCGCCCAGATGTTCCCTGTCGAATGCGTGGTGCGCGGTTACCTTTCGGGCTCGGGATGGAAGGACTACCTGGCCACGGGTGCGGTCTGCGGGATTCCGCTGGCGGCGGGCCTGCGCGAAGGCGATCGGCTGCCGGAGCCCATCTTCACTCCGGCGACCAAGAGCCTGGACGGCGAGCATGACATCAACATCTCTTTCAACGAGATGATCGCGCGGGTTGGTGCACAGACCGCGGAGCGCCTGCGCAGCCTGAGTCTGGCGATCTATGGCAAGGCCTCGGACTATGCCGAGGAGCGCGGACTGATTCTGGCGGATACGAAATTTGAGTTCGGCACAGCGGCGGAAGGGATTATCCTTGCGGATGAGGTTTTGACGCCGGATTCTTCGCGCTTCTGGCCGCGCGATCAGTACAAGCCAGGCCAGCAGCAGCCTTCGTTCGACAAGCAATACGTCCGCGATTACCTGGAGAGCATCCGCTGGAACAAACAAGCCCCCGCCCCCGCGCTGCCAGACGATGTAGTGGCGCGCACGCAACAAAAGTATCTTGAGGCTTACCGGTTGCTGACCGGCAAGTCTCTGTCGCTCTAGACGCAAGGACTCGGATGGCGCTGATTGACTGGCTGATCGTCGTAGTTTTGCTTGTCTCGGTGTTATCCGCAGCAAAGAACGGTTTTTTTCTCGAAGTGTTTTCGTTGGCCGGTGTGGTTCTGGGATTGCTGCTGGCCAGCTGGAATTACCAGAAGTTGCTGCCCTGGGCAACGCGCTGGATTCACAATCTTCCAGCGGCCGAGGTTGTCTGTTTTCTCGCCGTCGCGCTGGGAGTGATGCTGGTAACCGGCCTGATCGGACGCTTGATCCGGTGGGCGGTGCATTCGGTTGGACTGGGCTGGGCAGACCGCTTTATCGGCGCGCTGTTTGGCCTGGTGAAGGGATGTGTCCTGGTCACGATCGCGGTGCTGGTGGTTGCCGCGTTCCTGCCTCAGGCCACCTGGTTTCGGCAGTCGCGGCTTGCGCCGTATTTTCTGACTGCCGCGCATCAGGCTTCGGTTGTAACGCCCAGCGATCTGGGGGAGCGCATTCGCCAGGGCGTCAATTTGATCCGCAGCACTCAACCGCAGTGGCTTCGTCCATCGGCGGAGGCGGCTCCGGGATTTCCAGCTCCGTTTCGTACTTTTCGGGCCCTTGTAGCACCTGATTCAAATTCAGCTGGCAATGCCAGCGCTTAGACGGCCTCCATGCCGGCGGAGTTCAGGATGGAACCCGCCACTGTAGTACTTCGACCGTGGAGCCGCCGAGAGAAAGAGGCATTTGTGAAACGTGAACTGGATAACCTTGTGACGCAGATGCACGCAGGCGGGATTACCTACGCCGAGGCGGTGCGGGAGTTCAAAAAGCGCTTTCTGATGGAAGTGCTTGCGCATCACAGGGGTAACCAGTGCAAAGCGGCCAAAGAGCTGGGCATGCACCGCAACACGCTCAGCCGCACAATTGCCGAGCTGGAGATCGATCCGGCACAAATTCGCTCCGGGCTCAAGCGTCCGCCCCGGAGCGAGCGTCCTGTATTCGAGGCTAAGCAACTGGTCCGATAGGGGCTGGCCCTTCGACTTCGCTCAGGGCAGGCCGTCGGGCGTACGCGCTTCGCGCCAGTTTGGGATCTGGTGGAAGCATCGGCGTTCTCATCCGGCGAATCTGCTTTAGTCTTAAGAGAAGGACGAATTCAGAGTGACCTTTTCAACGACGCAGCAGACTGTTCCGACAGCAGCATCCATCGAAGACCGAATCTTCCTCCGCGAAGGCTTTCGCTGGGACGAGCAAGGCGCATATCTTTTCGACATCGACGGCACGCTCCTGCGCAGCCGCGACCGTATTCATTACAACTCCTTCTTTTCGAGCGTGCGAGCGGTCATGGGACGCGACCTTGCGCTTGAGGGCGTGACGCTCAGCGGCAACACCGATCCGGGAATCCTGCGCGATGCGTTTCGCCTTGCGGAGCTGGAGGAGGGTCACTGGCAGCCGCATCTTGAAAAGATTCTGGAGCAGATGCGAGCCGATGTGGCCGCCCGCTGCGCGGAGATGCAGCTGGTCATGATGCCGGGCGTCGAAGAGATGCTGGCTTATCTGCGTGACAAGGGGGCGGCTCTCGGGGTGGGGACAGGCAACCTCGAATCCATCGGCTGGCTGAAGATCGAGGTGCTGGGACTGCGGCACTGGTTTGAGTTTGGCGGATTCAGCGACCGATACGATGTCCGCTCGGAGATGATCGCACACGCCCTCGAAGCCGCTCACCGGCACGCGGGACCGGATGCGACGGTTTGCGTGGTGGGTGATACGCCTTTCGATATCTCCGCTGCCCGCGCGAACGGCCTGCCTACGATTGCAGTGGCCACCGGCCACTACAGCTTTGACGAGTTGATGGAACATCAGCCGGAGGTTTGCGCGACGACGCTGACGGCGCTGCTAGCGACGGTGGACGCTGCTTCCCTGCCATCTTCTTCACCACCCGCGCAATGATCAGCAAATTCAAATTCGCGGCCGCGCTGTGCGCTGTTTCACTCTGCGGTTTTCTGCATGCGCAGGAGAAGCCCGGGACGCCAGCAGCATCTGCTCAGCCGCCTGCTCCGGCCAGCGACAAAGGCACCGAGAAGCCGCCGTCGGTGCACGACCGGCGTGAGGCCGAGAAGCACTTTCTGGAAGGTGCGAAGGCGCTTGACCGCGGAGAGATGAAGGCAGCCGAGGCCGACTTTGCCCGCGCCGTCGAGCTCGATCCGGGCAATCAGCAGTACCAGGCGTCGCAGGAGATCGCGCTCCAGCACGAAGCCACAGCCCTGATCCAGGCCGCGGACAAGGCCCGGATCCTGAACCATCCGGAAGAGGCGCGGGCCGACCTGATTGAGGCTTTTCGGCTGGATCCCAAGAATCCGATGCTGGCTCAACACATCGATCAGATTGCGGGCGATGCCGTTCCCGATCGGGTACAACTTTCCTCGGAAGCCGCGAGCGCGGCGCCCCCCATCGAGTTTGCTCCGCTGCCGCAGCGGAACAGCTTTCACATCCGCACCAATGCCAACGATCTCATACGCCAGGTACTGACCGCTTACGGCATTACTCCCAGTTTCGACAGCTCGGTGAAGAATGTGCAGGCGCGCCTGGACGCCGACAACGTGGATTTTTTTGAAGCGCAGCGGATGCTCAAACTGGTGACCAACACGTTCTTTGTGCCGCTCGATCCGAAGCGCGCACTGGTCGCAGCCGATACCAAGGAGAAGCGGACCGAGTTCGAACGTCTGGCTGTGGAAAGCGTCTACTTCCCTGGCCTGACTGACGCGGAGATTGCCGAGATGGTGAATCTCGCGAAGAGTGTCTTCGACGCGCAGATTGCGACCGCATCTCCGCATAACGCGACGCTGACTGTGCGTGCGCCTGTCGGCAAGCTCGCGGCATTGAACGCGACGCTCGCGGAGATGCTCGACGGCCGCAGCGAGGTCCAACTGGATGTGAAGCTCTACAACGTTGCCAAGACTCGGACCGTGAATGTGGGGCTGCAGCTGCCGCAACAGACGACCGTCTTCAATGTGCCGTCCGAGCTTAACAGCGTCCTCAACGGCAACCAGAGCCTGGTGCAGCAGATCATTTCGAACGGGCTGGCCAGTCCTGGCGATTTTGAGGCGATCGCCGCCATTCTGATTGCCTCCGGCCAGGTGACCGGATCGGTCCTGAACCAGCCCTTTGCGTATTTTGGCAACGGCCTCTCGCTGACCGGAATTTCGCCGGGAACGGTCACGGGAAATCTTTCGCTCAATTCTTCTGATTCCCGAGCGCTGGACCAGGTTACGCTGCGGGTGCTCGATCAGGAAGAGTCGACGCTGAAGAGCGGGACGCGCTTTCCGATCATCACGTCGACCTATTCGAGTCTGGCGGGATCGTCTGGGCTGAATATTCCCGGTATTTCGACGGCCGGGCTTTCGAGCACGCTGGCCGGTCTCGGCGTCAGCGCAGCTTCGCTGTCATCGACCACGAACCAGGTGATTCCCCAGGTGCAGTACGAGGACCTTGGCCTTACGCTCAAGGTCAAGCCCTATGTTCAGAAGGATCGAGATCTTACGCTGAATCTGGACCTGAAGATCGATTCGCTTGCAGGGTCGTCGCTCAACAATATTCCAGTACTCGACAATCAGCAGTACACGGCGATTATCACTCTCAAGGAGGGTGCGAGCGCGTTGGTGGTAAGCAGCCTCTCCAAGCAGGAGTCGGCGGCGGTGTCAGGGACTCCTGGACTGAGCGAGCT
>Ga0210388_10001721_pt1 | contig 17191 bp, 31 predicted proteins | sample IncBWC19OmetaG_FD_155485 | JGI IMG/M metagenome (GOLD analysis project Ga0210388, IMG submission 155485) | Forest soil microbial communities from Barre Woods Harvard Forest LTER site, Petersham, Massachusetts, United States - Inc-BW-C-19-O ... | reverse complement strand
CGAATAGAAGAACTGTCCTTGCCCATCTTCCTGCCGACCCATCATGCGCCGCTCCCGATGATGACCCTCTACATCCAACGGAATCACGGATCGTGAGTCGTCTCAACGGGAGTTTTGCAACAGAATCCCTCTAGCAACGGACATCGCTCAACACCGCCGCCATGTCGGAATAGTGCCGATACTGTTGCAAAAGTCGAAAGTTGCATCAGTCGGAGTTTTTGGTGAAACCCTAAAGCGCGAAGCAATCGATGATTCGGATAACCTCAGTCGCGCTACCGAAGTCGCCCATGAGTTTTGCGTGAGGCGATGAGGTCCCTCAAATCTCTACACGAAAACCGCGCCTACGACCCTCAGAATTTTTGATACCTTCGGCAAAACGACTTTTGCAACACTATCTGCCAATATGAGACTCTTTCATTGCAGCAGAAAGCATCGTTGGCTGACGTGGCGGCATGCTGTGAATGCGCGCTTACGCAGACCGCGACCAAGAGGGTTGCGTCCGGGGTGTAGCCCGCCTGCGGCCTATATGTTGCTAACGAACAGCGGCGCGGCGGCACACGGAGATAAGCGATGTGCCGTAAAGCCGTCTTGGCAGCAATCGGCTCTCAAGCCAAAACATATGCCCGAGCAACCTGTGCAGCCAGAAATTGCCCGTTGGCGCCGGAAACGCCGTCGCCCGCTTGCGTCCGACCCTGATCATAATCCATGCCGGGATGTAGAGCGCATGAAAGAAGTAGCCCCATCTGTCGATCGAAAGATGGGAATCTTGCGCTACCTCGCGAAGCGTCCCGATATCGTAACGCAGAAAATGGCGCCAATGCTCGTCGTAGTTAGACCACAGTTCCTGCCGCGCCGGTACCGCAACGATGAACGAGTGGACATTCGGCAGCGACGCCAGCAGCGAAGTGAGAAACTCCGCGGGCCGCTCGATGTGTTCGATCACGTCGAGCAGCAGAACCACGGTTACCCGTTTGCGCAGGCTCGCGTCAAGTTTGGCAGGGTCCATGTCCGGAAAAACAAAATCGCGGACGTCGTCATAGACCGGAGGATTGCCGAGGTCGCAGCCATACGCATCGAATCCAGCCGCGCGCAGCACACGAATATAGTGGCCCCGGGACGAGCCGATTTCAAGAATCGTATCGCCCTTCTTGCAGCAGGAGCTGACATATTCCGTGACGATGACGCTGCGGGCGCGATTCCAGTAATGGAGCTCATATCCCGAGGGATACGCTTCATCGAACTCATCGCCGGCGAATTCGGTCCCAACCACGCCTTCGTTACTCCGCTCCAACAAATCGGTCTTACGTCGCGCGGTGCCCCACGTTACTCAGAACTTCATTGGCCGCAAAAGCGTAAGGCTTAACTCGCGCTGCGTAAAGTCGCGCCGCGCTCCTGCGAAACGCTTCGGTCAATTTCATGTTGAATCTTCAAGCTGGCACCGGCGCTCTACCACCACCCGCTGCCGCTCAAATTGTTGTTTTGGTCGCTCCGCTGGATTATTGCGCAACATTTGCGCAATGCGAAATCAGCTTCAGGCAAAGGGGAAATGACTGCTGCACAGCAAAATCTTAACGTTTGATTGACATCGTTTGGTTGAATCAGCCGAGGTGGGCCCATGCCAACAGTTGAAACCAGCGACTCCAACGTAGCCCAACGGTGCCGCCGCGCCCAGTACACCGGACTTCCAACAACGCTAAATTTGAGCGGGTCGACAGTTTTAGGCCTCGTCCAGTCGGTCAAGGAAGATCGGTCGGGGAGCGGGCCACGATGGATTGTAACGATCATCCCAAAGGGGGAAGCCCGCTCCCGTTCGTCGGCGATATAATCGCCGGTGCGGCGAGACCTTTGATAGCCATCGCCTCGAGCACACCCTGATCCATGTGCCGCACATCGGCGCCGCGGAAGCCGCGGACGGGATACGCCGATGACTGGCAACTAGTAGTTTCTGGCCGTCCCGGTCAGCTTTGCTATTCTCCCGAAAAGACGGGGGAGCGAGGGATGGCTAAAATCAGAATTTCGAGCGCCGATTTGGCTTGGATTTTCACAGAGCAGTTGAGAGAGCGTTTCCTTCCCAATCGCATCGCACCCGTAGCGATCGTTCCAACCAAAAGGGGTTGGACCGCTGTGACGAACCGGCGCACACGCATTGAGCAGCCTCTGCAAGCCAATCGCATCGCACAATTTCAGAAGCGGCTAAGTAAGGTTTACGTGCTTGCCAAGGAGTGAGCGCGGCTGGAAACGATCCTTTGACGAGCCTATCGCCGTGCGCCGCGGCCGCCAGCTCGTCACGCTCGAGGATGCGGGCGAGTTCATCACGAAGCTGCCAAAGGCCGAGCACAAAGCCGCGGAGTGGCAGACCGCAATGGCTGCCCTGATCCTGGTCGCGACGCGCGGTGGGCCCACGATGTTCGCGCGGATTGGCGTCATGAGGGCATTGAACCGCCATCAAGTTCGCGAGTTTAATCCGGATCGTAAGCCCCATCATTGGGGGAAGCGGAAGCTGACGAGGGACCAATGACCACGGTCTGGATTTACGTCGACACAAACAAGCAAGTTGGCGATGTCGACCAACTTAAGGTTTTCGCCAACCAGAATCTGGCCGAAAAGTGGTTTGAGGAAAACGACCCTGAAGGTGTCGCGTTTGAGTATGAGGTAGTGGTCGAGTGAGCGAAGATCCGAAGGATCTTAGCCCGGCACAAATTGCGGTGCGCGTCGCGTTCGCATGCGCGATCACATTGATAACTGCAATCGCGGCATATTACGGGTTGCTTTGGTTGATTGGCACATGAGGACAGTGGAAAGCTGGCGGGAGATCGGTGACGAAGCCATGAGAGTTTCGTGCAACCTCAACGCGCGCCTTTCAACGTGCACCACGTCGAGCAGGTGGCTCTGTTCCCACGGTCGCATTTGATGCAGACAGTCGCACACTGATCGAGCACTTTCGGATTGTAGGATGAGTAAAGATCGGTCGCGCACTTGTTTGTGGATCCCGTCGCTTCCTCTTCAGGAGAGCAAGAGGCCACGACCAACACTATGGCTACCAAAATAGTGAGGCGTCGCATGTCGTCATTCCCGCAGGTCGAATTGAACGCGCAATCGGTTAGCGATTTCTTCAACGCGCCTTTGGTAGCCAATGGAATCGCCGGGAACCTTCCACGCACGTAAGCGCGCGACACGGCCTGCATCAATTCGCAGACCTCCGCTTCCAAAAATTCGTTGGCCAATCAGTGCCTTCACCGCTTCGCGCACGTCACCGCCGCAAGCTGCGATGGCTTGATCCGTCGCCGCTTCAAGTCGATCCGGTTCTGACGTTGGTTGGCAATCTGGATTGGCTGGCATAGTTCGGTAATATGTTCTACTTTCGTTCTTTTTTGCAATCTCACTTGTGAAGATAGTTCGCAGAGGTTGATTTTTATCAACCGGGCAATCGAAACGCGCGTATAGTCAGCGCATGAATCCCCAGAGCCATACATTCCGATTACGAGCCATCCAGAACGAACAGCGAGCTGCCGCCGCGTCCGATCCGATCATCAGAGCCGAATGGGAAGCGCTGGCGATTGAATGGCACGCCCTCGCGAGCGCGGTTTCTCGGTCTTCGGGTGAAGACGATCAGGTCGATTTCGCGTAGGTTCCCCAGGCCGGGACTGAGCAAGCTCTGGATTAATCGCCTTCAGCTTCTGCGATACTTTTCGGTCAGCGTGACAAACTGGCGCTGTACCGCTTGGTTTTTCACGGCAGCATAGGCCCGCAACAGTCGCAGGCTGAATGCGCTATCGATAAACAGCAAGCTCTCAACTTCGCGCTTGCCATCCTTGGCGCGCTTTCCAAGACCATCATCGTCAAAGAAAAATGTTACAGGGACATCGAGCGCCGTGGCAACCTGTTGCAAGCGAGCAGCCACTACGTCGCGGAAAGGCTTTATGGTAGGTCGGCAAACCGGAAAGGTGTTACTGCGAGGATATTCGAAACGTGCCCGTGGGGTTTGGAGGGCAAGTCAACCCTGGCTTGCTATGAGTGCCACGAATTGATGCTGCACAATTCGGTTTTGCTCGAAGATGACGTAAAGCGGTTTGCAGAGATCGTGCGGGCGCGAGGGTTGTCAGAGACAGAGAAACCGGAACACTTTGCCAAGATAGCAGGTCGCATACGCCTATTTCAGGAAGCGATCGCGAGGGGGATTGCTGATCTCCACGGGAGAGAGTGCCCACCATGACGGACTTACGCGCGATCCGCGCGGCCCGTAGATTTGCGCTCTTGATCCGGCCGCTTGCGCCAGTTGGAAAATACCCAAGGCCCAGCGGGATCGCGATGGCGCGGTGGTTCGGACAGTTGGAGCTATTCCCGTTGCCGAAGCCGAGACGACCGGAATATCAATTGCAGTTGCCTTTGACGGGTGGGTACTGGTGGGGCTTGGTGGGGCGGCCAGAGGAGAAGCCGAATGTTTAAATTGATTCAGCGAGATGCGGCGCCGCCATATCGTTTCAAGGTAACGCCCTTCGAGAGTCTTGACGAAGCCGCATGGAAGGCGCGGGAAAGCAACGAAGATTATTTGATCGAAGAAGCCGCCAGCGGCGTTGCGCCTGCCGGGGTGGTAAAATATCGCGTTGGCGAATTTGAGATGGGCTGACAAGCCGACAGCGTTGGAGTCGCGATTACCCGGCTTGTGACGGCGGCGGTCGCGCCGTCCACCCTCCGATACCATGCTTGAGCAGACGGCTAAGTTCGCCCAAGCATTCCACCATTCAGCGTCATCCTACTGCTCTCCAAGGTCTGATGTGGCCCCGCCGAGCGGCGTTAGATTAGTACCAAAGGAGCCGTTGCCCGAAAATCGGTTGTTGCCGAACGTACCCGCAAAGCCTGAAATTGCGGTGCCGTTGAACGCGATGTTGTTGTTGGATATCCGAACCGACGAATTGCTTACGACGCCGACGGCATTTTGACTTATGGTCGAGCGATCGACGACGATCTGCGCGCCGTTATCGCCTTCGACGCCGGCAACCGAATTTCTGGACAGAATGGATCGGCTGACGGTGACGTTGTTGCCGTTTGCGGCCGCAACGCCATATTGGTTCCCGTCCAATGTCACGTTGTCGAGAATAGCGACGTTTCCCACGGCCCCCGCGACGCCGACACCGGCGGCTGCATTTCGGCTAATAGCCGTGTTGGTGATCCTCAGCTCGCCTGGTGAAGTCCGTATATCGGCGACGCCTTGCTGGCTTTCTTGGATGATCTTCATGTCCTCGAGTATAACAATGCTTGCCGCATCAATCTCAATGCCGCGACCTCCTGATCCGATGCCATTGATGGTGAAGCCCCGCAGACGAACGGTTTGAAGAGTATCGCTCTGAGGAAGGTTAATCGTAAATGCGTTGCAACAACCGCCGGCCACGAAAGAATAAGCCGCCCCGGTGCAGTCGATGGTAACGGACGCTCTGATCGTGATGGGGAAGGCCGGAATGACCGTAAGGGGAGCGTCGATGCAGGAGATGCTTCCGCCCGCACCGGTCTTGGCGAGCGCTGCGAAAAAGGACTGACACGGAGAGCCATGGGTACACGGATTGGCATCATTGCCGGTAAACGCGACGTATGACTCGTAATTCTGCGCGTGAGAGGGTGAGCCTGCGCAAACGGCCATCAGAGAAAGAGTGAGCAAAAAGTATCGCAACAACATTTTCGCCTCCCTGAAATAATGAATGGGCGCGCGTCGCCAATGACGGAAATAATGCCTGCCCGGGTGGCCATCATGCCGTCCGGCAAATGCCCGGGCAAGAGCGTTCCGCAGGCGGACGGCGGCCCTTGGAGGTGCTGTTCGGCCCGTACATCACCCCAGCCTCGCCGTAGTCAATCGCTTGGGCGGATCGCCCGCACTTGGCTTGCGTGACTTGTCCTGTGGCGTTGCCGTTACAACATTGAATTGATGCCGCACGGCCGCCGCCATTCGCGCCTTCCTGGCTTTCGACGATGCCGCCCGGAACGGGAAGTCGCGCCCGTTCCTAGAGTTAAACAGAACTTGTTCTACGTCCTCGCGTTCGTCCCCGACAACGATCAAAACAGGTATTTCATTTTAACGCAGGCGCAAGTCAATGAGGAGATCGAAGCTGATCTCGCCGTCGCGCGGGCACGGAAGGTCTCGGAAACCTTTACGGGAATTGCTTGGAAACGCGCTGAGCACTATGAAGGCGCATGGGACGTACTGCCGAAGTAGGGCAAGTGATCGGCCAAGTCCCGACGTTTCTGGGTGGAACCATAGCACCAACAATATTTAGCGTCTTAATGTGTAACCTCTATTCCATCACCACCAACCAAGCCGAATTATCGCGCTCTTCCGTGCGGTAACACGTCTTCACCGCACTGGCGAGGCTGGCTGAAGCCGGAGAGCCGGTGCTTGGTCCCGGCCAACAGTTTCGCGGAGTATGCACCGGAGCCGAATCCTGAGACCGGCAAGAAGGACGTGGTGTGGTTTGCTCTCAACGAGGATCGGCCCCTGTTCGCCTTCGCCGGTATCTGGACCGAGTTCAAAGGCGACCGAGGCACCAAATCCAAGCCGATGCCCGGCCCGCATCTGGTCTATAGCTTCCTAACGACGGCGCCGAACGCCATTGTCGCACCGATCCATCCGAAGGCAATGCCGGTGATCTTGACGACCGACGAGGAGCGCGATGTTTGGATGCGCGCGCCGTGGGATGAGGCGAAGGCGCTGCAGCGACCGTTGGCAGGTGATGCGCTCAAGATCGTGGCGCGTGGTGCCGACAAGGAGGATCGGGCGGCGGCGGTGATGGGCGTATGCGACCGTCAGATGCCAAACCATGGGAGCGCAGACGGTGCCGGTAAGGACTCGCCTCCTAGCTCAGCACAAACCGGAACCAATCCGGGCCGCGCTCGACCAGGAGGTGATCCTGATGCGCATTGAGGAAGACCTTCTCTGGAATTTTGATCCGTGTGTATCTGACCAGTTTTTCCTTGAGTCCCGGCAAGAAGCCGGGACCATTGTCACCCAGCAGCGAGGATTGCACGCCTCTTTCGATGTTTGCGGCAGAAAGGCTGAGCCGTTCCCAGATCATTCGCTTGGCGCGAAGACTGCACAATTGCGTCAGCGTTTCCTCTGGGTCCGCCGTGTACTGAAGAACGCTGTCCGAATGCATCACGTCGATTGCGCCGAGCCACTGCTGCGCCTGTGAAATGTCGTTAAAGAACCGAAGTCGATCCGTCGAAAGCACCGAAGCCCGTTCAACCATTGCAGGGGTTTCGACAATCGCCCAACGAACACTTGGCGACAGCCGCTGGGCTCGTTTGTAGTGCCGACCGCAACCGCCACCGAAATCTAAAACCGATGATACACCAGCCATTTCTGGCCAATTATCACGCGGGTCGTAAGCCATCGTCTTTTGGAAAATGACTTCAATTAATTCCGGCTGCGCGTATCCCTCTAACGTCTCCGTCGGTGGGAAAATTCTTCTAGCAACTGCTGAAATGAAATGACGCATGGCGTTTTTTAACAAAAGCGCTTGATCTGCCGCCACTCGCTTTACGGTTAATTTCGGTCGGCGCGACGTTCGGTCGCACGTTCCGAAGTGTGGCGCCAATGTTCTGCGAAATCCGAAGCGCTTGGGTGCATGGTCGGGGTGCGCTTGGGAATGAACCGAAAGCCACGCCAATCTTGTCCCAGCGCGCACTCGCCCCGTCGAGGCTGGGCAAGAACTCGGCATTTTTGAGAGTTAGTGTACGATTCGGTCTATGACGAATCATGCATTCAAGAGCGGCGATAACCGTGAGCAGCCCAGTTTGCTGCCCCCTCGGATTGAGGACTATGTCGGGCCGGATAATCCGGTTCGTGCGATCGACAGCTTCGTGAACGCTCTCGATCTGGTCAAGCTCAGGTTTCGGCATTCGGAGCGCGGCGTGGGCGCCGGGCAACCGCCCTACGATCCATCCGACCTGCTGAAGCTCTACCTTTACGGCTACATCAACCGGATCAGGTCGTCGCGCCGGCTGGAACGGGAAGCCGGCCGCAATCTGGAACTGATCTGGCTGCTGAGGAACTTGAAGCCCGGCTATCGAACGATCGCCAACTTCCGCAAGGAGAACTGGGCGGCCTTGAAGGCTGCGAACCGCAGCTTCGTGCTGCTGATGCGCGAGCTCGATCTGATCGGCGGAACCCTGGTTGCGGTCGACGGCGCGCTGTTCCACGGCAACGCCAGCAAGGGGAGCATCTTCACGCAAGGGAAGCTGACCAAGCAGATCGCCGAGCTGGACAGGGAGATCGAGGCTTACGGCAAGTCCCTCGACGCCAACGATACGGAAGAGGCCAAGCAGCAGAGCGGTGGTCCGGAGGATGGTAGCCAAAGCGATGGCGGCGATGTCGGCGAGAAGATGAAGGAGCTGATGTTCAGGCGCGAGCGCGCGCGGGCCGACCTCAAGGACCTTGAGACCAGTGACAAGGGGCAGGTGTCCAAAACCGACCCCGATGCACGGCTTCTGAGCAAGGGCGACCAGACCATTGCAGGCTACAACGTGCAGAGTGTCGTCGACGACAAGCACATGCTCATCGTCGGAAGCGAGGTCGTCAATCGCAGCGATGCAGGCCATCTCCATGTGATGGCAAAAGCTGTCAAGGATGCTCTGGACGTCAAGGCGCTGCAGGTGCTTGCCGATGAAGGCTACTACAATAGCGAAGACCTGAAGGCTTGCGAAGATGACGGCATCACTGCCTATGTGCCGATACACGAGGGCAACAGGAAGCTCGAGAAGCAGGGCCGTTTCCCCCGCAAGGACTTCAGCTACGATGCGAGCGCCGATGTCTATTGTTGCCCGGCCGGCGAACTGCTGCATCCGACAAAGAAGCCCTGGACGAATGCAAGCGGCCGGGTCGAGGTCCGCTATCTGAGCTCCAAGAGGAGCTGTGATGCCTGCCCGATGAGGGCGCGATGTATCGCACCGGAAGCAAAAATTCGCAGCGTCTCTCGCTGGGAGCACGAAGGTGTTCTGGACCGTCATCGCGCAAGGATGGCAAGCGAAGGCACAGGCCAACTGATGTGTCGACGCTCCGCCATCGTCGAGCATCCCTTCGGAACGCTCAAATGCCGCGCCGGGTATCAGCACTTCCTCGTCCGCGGCTTCGACAAGGTGCGCGGCGAATGGAGCCTGATGGCGCTCTGCTACAACTTCACCCGCGTACTCAACATTCTCGGCTTCGATCGCTTCATAGAAGCCGTCGCAAAAGCCATCACATGTCGTCTTCATGCTCTCGCAGATGCTCTGGAGTGGCTTCTGCTCGCACCAGGGCCGTTCTGGAGCCGATTTGCGCAACAATTCGTCGCCGCCCGCCCCCAACCCGTCTTGCTGGGCTAGCGGCTGCATTCTTGCCCAGCCTCGTCGGGCAAATCAATAGTCTATGAGGCTCCTGGCGTTCGTCGGGAGAACTATCGTGTGTGCTCAGTTTTCGGAGCTTGTTGAGATTTCAAAACTCAACGGTGACTTCAAAAAGAACTACGGTGGGCTCATTGGAGCCTATCTATATCTTCGCTCAATCGGCGCCGTGCGCGGCCGGTCGTTCATTTGGACCGGCATTGCTTAGTCCGCTGCGCTGGCTTGGGCGGGAAAGTGCGGTTTGGCCTGGCTACAAGGCCGCTGAAACGAATTGAAGCAGAGGCGTCATGTCCGCGAGCGGCTGGAAACGATCCTTTGACGAACCGATCCCGCTGCCGCGCGGTCGCCAGCTCGTCACGCTGGAAGATGCCGGCACGATCATCGAGCACGCAGGCCCCACGCCTCAAGGCACGATATCTTCGATGTCTAAGCGATTAGTGAACTTGATTAGGCGAAGTTTTACGTTGTTTTCTTTCGCCAGATTGCGGCCGCCCGCAACGATGCTCTCCAGCCGCGTCGGATCGACCGCGATCAACGGCGCGTATTCACCGGTCGTAGTCTTTGCCTGAACGACTATCTCCTGACCAGCATCGTTGACATAGGTTACAAACCAAACTTGATCGATGCGCTGGATGCCGTCAGGAGAAGTCGCCTTGAAATCGATTTGATGGTGACTTATTGGCGAGCAGAGAGCCGCCGCCAAACCCAGCATCCCAAGGTGCGAGATAACGCTCATTGCCTTACCCTCTCCGAAAACAAGGTCGAGTTGATATCCCCGGCAGTGATGACGTTACCATAGGGCTGCCCCCCAATCGATAAGGTCGCCACGCGAGGCCGACGATGTTCGCGCGGATCGGCATCATGAGGGCGCTGAACCGGCACGTCGAGCGGGTTTTCAAACCTGACCGCAAAGATCCCCATCGGGGAAAGCGGAAGCTGGCGCGAGACCAATGAGGGCAATGCGGTCCATGACGGAATGAAAGAGGCCGCCAACTGAGGCGGCCTACTCGGATTTGTGGCTCAACCGAATGACAAGGCGCGGACCGCACCACAGCTCGATGTCGTGGTCGTCCACCAGGCGCTTGGCGCGCTCCGTCGCCTCGGCATCATTCATACAAACCATCGACTCATAGGTGATGAAACGCCCGTCGCTCCCGACGGTGTAGGCCCGGTAATATTCCACCCGAAAGTTCCTACCATCGCGGGTATCAATCTCTGTTGCCTCGATGGTGATTCGGGAACAGCGAGGCGATGCCCAAACGAATGACAAAATAGAGAACAACCAAACCTACCAAAATCCAAAACGTCATTAGCATGGCTGAACCCGTTGTCCCCCGACAATGAGGCCAACCGCGTGAGTATGAATATTTCTAGAGATTGCTGCTAACTTCTGCAATCTCGGAGCGCGGGAGGGTGTTCCGCTTACGGAACATCGTCGGCGCGGTTTGCCATGTCCGTCGTGTGCCCAACACGACATCGAACGCACAGGTCGCCGCAAAGGACAGGCCCCAGCCTTCCCTGCGCTGGGCCGTTTCAGCTACGCTCCCAAGGGTTGTCCGCCGAGACCTGTTCCCTTATTGCAGGTTGAGGCCATATGGCGTCACGCCGGGGTTGGGATTCCCGCCGATTACGTTGTTCTTGTACGTGATATTGGTGCCGCCGCCAGACGTGGTAAGCCCCGTCGCATTCCAGGCAATTGTCGAGTCGCTGAACGATACATAAGCGTTGGAACCTTGCGCATTGGCACCGCTGCCGCCGTTTCGGATCGTTGCGCTGTGCTCGACAACAACGGATGCAGTCGTACCTTGAGTAACGGCCCAGATGCCGTCGAAAACGCTGTTGGCTATCGTACTGTACCTGACCTCGGCCAGGACCGTCCCGCTGGCGAAGCCGTTGGCGACGATGCCGTAGGTATTGCCCGTGACCTGCGTGCGTTCGATCACGGCACCCGCTGTGATCCCCGCCGAGGGCTCGATATAGATGCCGCCGCCGCCCGAAGCGGTGCCGTTGTGCGCGAATACCGAGTCCGTGATGGTCAATTGCGCACCCGCAACCGTGGGTTCGAACTGGACCGCCTCACCCGAACCGGCGGTATAATTCTGAAACGTGCAATCCTCGAAAACCACCTTGCCGCTAGCGATCGTAACGGCACCAGCCCCGCCTTGTGCTCCGTCGAAAATGACGTGGCGAAACGTAACGAGAGGATTGGGAGAACCTGAGCCGAGGGAGAAAGCAAAGCCGCTTGGGCTTGTGTACACAACGCCCCGGCAATCCAATGTGTAAGAAATACTGCCACTAAAAGCCTCACTATAGGGCCCGGCATCTAGGCAGCTTACTGTACCTCCATTTCCAGCAATGAGAGCCAACGCAATGGCGATGGACCGGCACGGCTGAGCAAGCGTGCATACACTTCCACTTCCCCCACCCGAGACAAAAGCGGTCGCTTGCGCATAGGACGGAGAAACAGATGCCACGCACAGCAGCGCAGCGGCGACGGGACCGGCAACCAGATTCATGAGCTTTTTCATACCAATACCCCTATGTGAAGATGTTGATGTGAACGATCAGAGCGGCCAAGGCTGGCACGGGCTTGATCGATAGAGACGAAGGCCGCGCCGGACCAGATCGTGCCTGATCCTGTGATGCCTGCAAAGTGATGGAGCCTGGTGGTCGCGCACAATATGTTTGGAGGGCCGCTGACTTCCGAAATGGGGTCAAAAGGCGACCTGACGGCTCTGAAATGCGACTTCCGCTATACCACCCGAAAACGGACTCTGAGCGGACATGGCGCCACTTCCGTTTCGTGCCAAAACCGGAAGACCCAGCACGTTCACCTCACCAAGGAAAACGAGTCGAGAGATGAGCACACCCTGATCCATGTGCCGCACATTAGCGCCGCGGAAGCCGCCGACGGGATACGCCGATGAAATGCGCGCTCTGCGAGGATTCCCGGCTGGGTCTGCGAGAACCATCCGCAGCGGCCGTGGGAAGGCGAGCATGGCTGCACCTGCTGCGGCGCCGGCGCGCCAGCCCGCTCTGCAATGCCGCCAATGACCGGGCCTCGCCCCGAATGCCGAAGGGCTTTAAGACCGAGGTCGACAAAGACGGCTGGCGGCATTGAAATCTGGCCTGCGGAAAACCTCTTGTCCCAGCTTTCGCGGGACGGCATTCTGATCGCTCGGGCGGGCGCGTGATACCCGATGTCATCCGGCAACGGGCTCCCGTCATTTCAGGGAGGCGGATATGTTGTTGCGATATATTTTGCTCACTCTTTTTTCTCTGATCGCGGTTTGCGCAAGCTCTCCGGCTCGCGCCCAGGCTGATATAACTTACGTCTCCGGCTCCGGCAGCGATGCCAATGCGTGTACCTTTGCCTCTCCATGTCAAAGCTTTTCCGGGGCGCTCAGCAAGACTTTTACGAACGGGAGTATCACTTGCATCAGTGCCCCCGTGACTATACCCATTGCGATCACGAAGTCCGTCACCATCGACTGTACCGGGACGGGTTACAATTTCGTGCACGGTACTGTCGGGATTACGATTAGTCTCCCGGCGAACGATGCTTCTCAATCCGTTCGTCTGCGAGGTTTCACCATCAACGGTTTCGAACAGGGTACTCGCGGCGTGGAAATCGATTCGGGAATCACCGTTATTCTCGAAGACATGAAGATCATCCAAGAAACCCAGCAGGGCGTCATTGATCTGCGGACTGCACCGGGCGAACTGAGGATCACGAACACGATTATCAGCCGAAATGCAGGCGTTGGTGTCGGGATCGCGGGGGCCGCAGGAAACGCCGCAATTCTCGACAACGTGACATCGGACGGGAATCTGTATGGCGTCGCCGTCGCCACCGGCAACAATGTCACGGTGACTCGTTCGATCCTGTCCCGCAATTCTACCGCCGGTGTCGAGGGCGATGGCGGTGCACAGATCATCGTCGACAATTCGACTATCAGCCACAACGGCACCGGCGTGATCAGCGCCTCGTCGGTCCGAATATCGAACAACAATATCGCGTTCAACACGACCGCGATTTCCGGGTCGGCGGGTACGTTTGGCAACAACCGATTTTCGGCCAACGGCTCCTTTGGCACCACTCTAATGCCGCTCGGAGGGCCCACGTCGGACCTTGGGCAGCAATAGGACGACGCTGAAGCTGGCGCGCGATCGATGACCAGCTTGCTCGCGCCGGGGTTGCGGGTGTAGGCAGTGGTATGAGGATCAGGGCTCTTGATGGATTGCGCGGATGGGGTGCGGTCTTTGTCGTGCTCTATCATGTGTTCGTCGAAGGTCTGCCGGTCAGCGCTGGATCAGCGGGCCTCCTGAAACGCCTTATCCCTTCAACGGCACACTTGCCGTGCTGGTGTTCTTCTTGGTGTCGGGCTTCTCGCTGTCAGTTCGTTATCTCGCCGATGGCGATCTTCGTGCGTGGACACAGATTGCTGCAGGCAGATATTTCCGGCTGGTAATACCAATCTTTGTAGCCTGCCTTTTGGTACACCTTGCGATGGTCGCCGGCGCCATCGACGTTGCCGACCATCGGATCGAAAAATTCCGCGGCATGCTAAATTTCGATCCGACGTTTACACACCTGTTGCGCTTCTCGTTGTTCGATGTGTTTTTTAATTATTCGGCCGATGGAACCGGTTGCGCTCGGCGCGGCGCTTATCGTTCGCCCCGTGCCCTTGCGATTACCCCTGCTCTTGGCGCTCGCGGTTGCGCTGATGTTCCTGCCGCCGACCTGGTTTTTGCTGGCGTTGTTTCCAATCGGCGTAGCGATGGCGACTTGCTTTGACCTGATCGACCGCATCCCCTCGCCGTTCGCAATCGGACTGATCGTAGCCGGCTGCATGATAGCAGCTATTGATCCGATGAATATCAGATTGCTCGGAATGCTCGCGGCCTCCTCGTTCGTGATCGGTTGCATCGCCTATCGGCCGGTACGGACATTCCTTGAGAACGATTTTTCGGGGTGGCTCGGGTGGGTATCGTTTCCGCTCTACCTGATACACGGCCCGATCATGTTCGTTGTCGGCGAGCCGTTAACGCGAATGTGTGGCGCGCGCGTATCGATCGATCCATTGACGGTCGCGGCAGCGATCGGAGCAGCTATCGTTTTCGCCGCGGTCAACGATTTTGCAATCCGTGTTGCTCGCTTTGTTGGAAGGTGGTTGCCGCTCAGTGCGGTGGCTTCTTTGGTTCTGCTGGCACCGCTTTCGCATCCAATTCTTTGAGCTTCGCGTTCGCCTTGGCGAGCTCGTCGGCGAGTGCCGTCGAGCCGACAGCCGAGCCACTATATTCTGTTGCAGCGGTCAGTGCGGCATTCACCGTGGTCGCCCGATTCAGAATGATGCTTCCGGTTGAAGTCCCGCCGAGTTGGATATTTCCCGAGCCCCTTGCGTTGATGCCCAACCCTACATTCGTGGCGGAAGAATTGACGAGAACGTTGACTCCGTTGCTGGCCGCTCCAGCCTGAATGTAGATTCCTGTGGCGGCGGCCCCTGCGCTGCCTGATGATATGGTCATGAAGCTATTGACCGAAACGCCGCCGGCGCCGTGGCCGGGATGCGCTCACCATCGCCGACATCACCGACCTGGCCGACGCCGACCAGGCAAGTCTCAGCGCGCCGCGAAGCCTGGACGCAACCTTGCCCGGATTCGATGTCTGCTTCGTCCCAGAAAGATGGCGTAATCGGCCGGGCCAGCTTGTGGATATCCGCGACGTGAGACGCGGCGTCCGCATCGAGTACCGCCCCCCCTACGCGATTCTATTTCATCGAAACCCGGCATTTTCGCCTCAAAATCAGTTGAGAATCACGATCGACTCAAAGAATACTGCGGTTCCATCATCGAAAAGACCTAGATGGACGAACTGGAAGATATCGCCGAAAGCATCCTCAGGCTGAAGCGATTGCTGCGAGTGGCGTGGGAGCGGCTGGGGTCATCAGGTTTGGGCCCCCTGGAGCGCCGAGAGATACGAGACCAAATGCAAGTCGCGACGCTTGACCTGCGCCGCGCCCTCAGGATTTTTGAAAAGGAATACGACCGCCGCCGGAACTTGGCCGCCGAGAAGAGCGAGAAAGAGACCCCGCGTAAGGTAAAATCTCGATTGCTCAATCAAGTCGTGATATCTCCTCAGCACGGCGACGCCTTAAGGCCCGGCAGCGCCGATGCTGCCGACGTGGCGATTGCCACAAGTGAAAATCGTACACAACGGACGACGAAAGAGGCCGCCAACTTAGGCGGCCTCTTTGAAACCAGCGGGTCGACTAAGCCGTAGCTATGGTGTCGGCTATGGCTTCTGTTGAGGCAGGGCAATTGGAAGTGGTCGACAGGGCCGCCCGCTTTCAGACATACGGGCGGCCCCACTATAAGTTTCAGTGACGGTATCGCATGGCTGTATCGCTTTCGGTTATCCGGCCACAGAATGAAAGAGGCCGCCTCAGTTGGCGGCCTCACTTTGGTTCATTGCTGTCCGAAGTCAGATGACGCACCACCGAGCGGCGTCAGAGGGGTACCGGGGGAACCGTTACCCGAAAATCGGTTGTTGCCGAATGTGCCTGTATTGCCAGAGATTGCGGTATTGTTGAACGCAATATCATTGTTCGACAGCCGGATGGACGATGTGCCCTGCGCGCCGACGCCGTTGTGGCTGATGGTCGAATTGTTGACGACGATCTGCGATCCGCCATCGCCCTCAACACCGGCAGTAGAATTGCCGGAGACAACGGAACGGTTGATCACGACGCTGGTGCCGGTCGTGACCGCAATCCCGTAGAGATTGTTTTCCAATCGCACGTTATCCAGCACCACACTGCCGGTCACACCCGCCGGCACCGCTGCAGCGATGCCTACGCCGCCATTGTTGTGGATGAGTGAGTCAGTGACGAACAGCCTGGCCTGCCCGCTAGAGGGTGCGAACTGGATTGCCTCTCCCGGAGATGCGGTGAAATTCTGAAACGTGCAATCCTCGAAAACCACCTTGCCGCCTTGGATTTGAACGCCAATACCGCCTACTGCTCCATCGAAAATGACATGGCGAAACGTAACGACTGCATTTACAGACAAAGTAAAACTGCTACCGACTGCGTATACAACGCCCCGGCAATCCAATGTGAAAGGAATGGTGGTAACAAAACCCTCAAAGTAGGGCCCCTCATCCAGGCAGCTAACTACACCTCCACTTCCCGCGAAGCCTATCGCGCGAAAGATGGTCGCGCATGGAGACAGGCGTGAACATGTATTTCCATCACTTCCTCCTCCCGAGACAAAAGTGGTCGTTGTCGCATAGGACGGCGAAGCGGATGCCACACACAGCAGCGCGGTGGCGGCGAGACCGGCAACCAGATTTATGAGCTTTTTCATACCAATACCCCTTGTGTGATGAATTGTATGAGGATCAGTGCTTCCGAGGCTGGCGCGGTTTTGAGCGATAGAGACGGTGACCGCGCCGGAACCAGACTTTGCCTGATCGTGTGATGCCTGCAAGTGGTGGGGTCTAGTGTCTGGAGGGCCGCCGACTTCCGTTGTGGGTCTTGGCCGTGTAAAAACACCCTTCCCGGAGAAGTCGGTGAGAAGCCAGGACCGGTTCGGTCTCAGGCCACGATCGCGTCCATCAGCGGCTTGGTTCCGAAGATGTTCATGACCCGTGTCAGGTTATAGGCAAGGACCGTGAGAGCCATCTCGGCGGCTACGTTTGGAAGCGTTTTGGTGAGGAAGTGTGTCGCCCCCATGCGGGCCTTCATCGTGCCAAACGGATGCTCGACCGTCTCGCGACGCTGGCGCATGGCTTGTGGGTTTCCATCGAGGCGCTGCTGCACAG
>Ga0210388_10001720_pt1 | contig 17203 bp, 12 predicted proteins | sample IncBWC19OmetaG_FD_155485 | JGI IMG/M metagenome (GOLD analysis project Ga0210388, IMG submission 155485) | Forest soil microbial communities from Barre Woods Harvard Forest LTER site, Petersham, Massachusetts, United States - Inc-BW-C-19-O ... | reverse complement strand
CGGCTTGCCTTTGGGATAATCCAGATTCACGCCCATCACTGCCTTCACCGCTCCCTGCGTGCCTTCCCACTGGGCATAGCTCTCCTGCGAACCCTGAAAGGCATGGTGATGGTTGGTCGTGATGAAGACGCGCTTCCATTCTCCGTAATCCATGATGATGACACTTTTCGTGGCGGCTAGCTTTGGTGTCTGCGGATTGCGCAACGTCTTCGCCAGAATTCGCTCGGGGTTGCCGAACCATGAGCGAACCAGGTCAATGTAGTGGATGCTGTGATAAAGAATCTCCAGCCGTGGACTGGTGGCGAGAAAGCTCCAGAGATCCCAGGGCATGAATTCCGTCATGCGGACCTCCATGTCGTGGATGTCGCCAAGCGCACCCTGCTCTGCGATCTTTTTCGCAGCAAGCATCACCGGCGCAAACCTGAGCTGGAAATTTACGGCGGCGGTGAGTTGCCTTTCGCGGCAGATGGCGACGATCTCCTTCGCCTCATTCAGGTTGTTGCCCATCGGCTTTTGAAGGAGAACTGCCGCGCCTTTCGGCAGCTGTCTCAGGATGCCAGGAATTGCGTCCGCCGGCACTGCCACATCGAAAACTCGATTTGTGGGACTTCTGCGAATGGCCTCGTCAATCGAATCCAGGGCCAGAGGAACGTCGAAATCCTCGGCCAGTTTGGTTGCTTTCTCAAGCTGCACATCTACGACCGCGGCGACCGGAAAGGAAGCGCGGCGATATGCGGGAAGGTGCGCATCGCGCACGATTCCTCCTGAACCCAGGATGACAATTGGCAAAGATTGTTTTGGCATGGGGGGCACTGCATCGCGCACTGCCTCCTTTACTGCATCGAGTGTGAACAGAGTCATCTCCAGCCAACTTTAGAAGACTCGCGGCTTCGAGTCTAGTTTTCGTTAACTATGCGGGATTTGAGCACCCTCAGTTTGCACCAGGAATTTTGATGGACGCGGAAATCTCTGCGGGAGGAAGAAGGAAGGGCTGGGAGCGGACGACGAATGAAAGCGTATACATTAAGTGTCCTTTTACGTTATAGTTAGCGGTTCTGAAGTGCACATTTGCCTCCGGAGAAGACGCATTGCATGATGGAAGCACGCTATGACCACCCCGACCCGCCATTATGAGCCCCGCTGGCCTGCGATGCTGGCTTTGCTCGCCGTGGGCGGATTACGGCTGGCGCTGCCCGAGTCCCTCTCGGTGGGACCGGGCTGGCTGCTGATTGTGATCATCGGCGTCCTGATGATTCCCACCGTCTGGGCGCGCTGGCGCGGGGAGGATCGCCTCAATAAGATTCTCGGCTATGTGCTGACTTCGATCGTGACCCTCGACATGGTGTGGTCTCTGTACATGCTAGTGGCCGCTCTCCCCTCGCACCGTGAATCGCCGCAGGATCTTCTGCGCTCGGCGGCTGCGCTATGGATTGCCAATATCCTAGTGTTCGCTTCCTGGTATTGGCGGCTCGATGCAGGTGGTCCGCGCGCCCGTGAACTGCGCGGGGTACATATCGACGGAGCTTTTCTGTTTCCGCAGATGACGCTCGATCAGCAGGCGAAACGCGAAATGGGAGAGCAGTGCTGGAGCCCTGGGTTCGTCGATTATCTTTTCCTCGCCTTCAACACCAGCACCGCGTTCTCTCCGACGGATAGCCCCGTGCTTTCGCGATGGGCCAAGATGATGATGATGGTGCAGGCCCTCATTTCCTTTGCGACGGTGGCCCTGCTCGCGGCCAGAGCGGTCAATATTCTTTAGGGGTCCGGCTGAATCCTCTTTGGGGCGTCTGCGAGAAAATCACGGCGCTTTCGCCTCCGTCTCTATCAATCGGCCTTATGCTTATTGCGGGCTCTCAATTGTTTCTCACACACCATGACAAATCACTTTGACGCCATCATCATCGGAGCCGGCCAAGCCGGACCGTCCCTCGCCGGCCGCCTCACCCAGGCAGGCCGGAAAGTCGCCATGATCGAACGGAAGCTCTTCGGGGGCACCTGTGTCAACACAGGCTGCACTCCTACGAAGACGCTGGTTGCAAGCGCCTATGCTGCTCATGTCGCTCGGCGGGGGGACTTCTACGGAGTCAACGTGGGCGGTCCCATCTCGGTCGATATGAAGGTCGTAAAGGCGCGAATGAACGAGGTAGTCGCGAAATCCCGCAATGGTGTGGAGGGCTGGCTGCGGGGCATGGAAAACTGCACCGTGTATACGGGTCACGCACGCTTCGAATCGGCGCATGAGGTTCGCGTTGGCGATGAGGTACTGGAGGCGGATCAGATTTTTCTGAATGTGGGCGGCCGCGCGGTCATTCCTGCGTTGCCCGGCATCGACAAGGTGAAGTATCTGGACAACGTCAGCCTGCTCGAATTCGACGAACTGCCGAAGCACCTGGTGGTCGTCGGCGGCAGTTATATCGGAATCGAGTTCGGACAGATGTACCGCCGCTTCGGCAGCCAGGTCACCATCGTCGAGAAAAGATCTCGGCTCGTTCACCGCGAAGATGAGGATATCTCTGTCGCGGTGAAGGAGATTCTGGAGAAGGAAGGCATTCAGGTGCGCACGCACGCCGAGTGCATCCATTTTCATCCTCACGATGAAGGCGTTTCCGTTGGTCTTGAGTGCCATGAAGGCGAGCCTGAAGTTGTCGGGTCCCATGTCCTTCTCGCAATGGGCCGTCGTCCCAACACGGACGATCTGGGCCTCGATAAAGCTGGTGTGGGCGTAGACGATAACGGCTACATCACCGTGGACGATCAGCTCCGTACCAATGTTGCGGGCATCTGGGCGATTGGCGACTGCAACGGGCGCGGTGCCTTCACCCACACTGCCTACAACGACTTCGAGATCGTCGCGGCCAACCTGCTCGATGACGATCCTCGCCGGGTGAGCGATCGGATTCCCGCCTACGCGCTGTACATGGATCCTCCCCTGGCCCGGGTGGGTCTCACGGAAGACGAGGTGCGGAAGTCCGGCAAGCCCGCGCTGATCGGCACAAGACCGATGACGAAAGTATCGCGAGCGGTCGAGAAGGGCGAGTCGGAAGGCTTCATGAAGGTGATTGTCGACTCCGAATCGAAGAAGATTCTGGGAGCCGCAATTCTGGGAGTGGGCGGAGACGAAGCGATCCACTGCATTCTCGACATCATGTATTCGGGCGCACCTTACACCACGATTCAGCGCGCCGTGCATATTCATCCCACGGTATCGGAGCTGATACCGACTGTTCTGGGCTCTCTCAAACCGCTCTCCTGACGGTGCTCCCGGTGCGGAGTGGTGTTTGTTTATGAGGATGGGATGGCCTGCCGGGCCGGTATCGAGGGGGCAGACGACGGTGGTATGCTGGAGCCCAACCGAGTTGGCGTCGGAGTTCCAGCCGAGGCCGGATTCCCATTCCAACAATCGAAAATAGCCGGCGTTGCGCCTTCTCGCAATCTCCGGCGGTTGTGATTGTCAACAGAGAGACGTCCCGCATGACAGCCAATAAGCAAATACGAATTCTGAGCGTGGAAGATCATCCGGTATTCGGAGAGGGCCTCAGCACCATCATCAGCTCGCAGCCGGACATGGCGATGATCGCGCATGTACCGAGCGGGGATGAAGCAATTGCAACCTATCGCCAGCACCGCCCTGACATTACCCTGATGGATTTGCGCCTCGCGGGAACCGACGGAATCGACGCCCTCATCGCGATTCGCGGTGAATTTCCGCATGCCCGGATCATCATCCTCACCACATCCGACGGAGACGGTGAAATTCAGCGGGCGCTGCGCGCAGGCGCCTCGGCATATGTGCTGAAGAGCACGCCGAAGAAGGAGCTACTTGCCATCATCCGCTCGGTTCACGCCGGTCATCGCCATGTTCCGGCGGAAGTCGCAGCTCGTCTCGCCGAATATATGGGTGAAGATAACCTGACTCCTCGGGAGATAGAAGTTCTCCGTCTGATTCGGGATGGCAACCGGAATAAAGAGATTGCCTTTAATCTTTCTATCTCAGAAACAACCGTCAACTTTCATATCAAGAATATCGTGGATAAGCTGCGCGCCAATGACCGGACTCATGCCGTAACTATCGCAGTGCGCCGCGGGCTGCTCCAGATATGAGATTGAGCGGGCAACCTGTAGAGAACTACAGGAGGTCGGCTATAGATTCCGGCATTCTTAAAACGTCACAATGCGGTTACCATCCCGTCGAGGAGCAAAATCCCTGCGTCTGCCGATGCCAAGTTTTCCGAACGGGCTTCGCGGCTTTGCGCTGCTTTGGCTGCGCGCGGCCGCCGCATTCGCCCTCGCGCAGAATGCCGCATCTCTGTTTTTCGACGGCGAAACGCTGAGATACATTCCGATTTCCGTCTCTGCACTTTGTCTCGGAGTCGGATTTCTCACGCCGCTGGTGGGCCTGGTCGTGACGATTGCCGAGATAGCCTGGATGCTCTCCCACCGCGAAGAAATATGGCGTAGCTCCTACCTGATTACGAGCATCCTAATTGCACTTACGGTTCTAGGTCCCGGTGCTTACTCGATGGATCGGTGGCTCTTTGGGCGTAAGAGGCTGACCATTGGACGTTCGCCCCATTAGTTGCACCGTTGCCAGGTTCGCCTCGCAGCCCGGCAGGCTAATCCAGCGGTGCTCCTTGCTACGGTTCCGCACTTCCCTGCCTCTCCTGGCCATGTTATGCTTGGGAGCGGCGTCCGCCTGGGCGCTTGATCCTTCCCGACACCTTTCGCAATATGCACATACCACGTGGCGCACGCAGTCTGGAGACTTCGGCGGCACACCGATTGAAATGACACAGACCAGCGATGGATATCTGTGGGTCGGAACGAACACCGGATTGGTCCGGTTCGATGGCGTCCGCTTTGTTCCGTGGACGCCGCCTCCAGGCCAGCGCCTGCCTGACGCGAGAATCTTTGCTCTCTCCGGAAGCCGCGACGGAGGTCTCTGGATAGGAACTGCTTACAACGTCTCTCATCTGGTAAATGGTGAACTAACGAACTATGAGCGGCCCCGCGGACGAATCGAGGCGCTCCTCGAGGATAACGACGGGGCGGCATGGATCACACGCACGCAGATCACCGATGGGCAGGGGCCGTTGTGCCGGATCAAGGGCACGAATGTGCGGTGCTTTGACAAGGCAGACGGCATGCCGTTTCCCTACTCCGCCTTCCTCGCGAAAGATACAGTCGGAAATTTCTGGGTCGGCGGATTCTTCGGTGTGTGTCGCTGGAAGCCGGGATCGTGCGCGACTTACTTTGAAAACAAGTCGCTGGCGGATCGAGGCATCGGCGCAATTCAAGCAATTGCGGCAGGAGCAGATGGATCGTTCTGGGCAGTCAGAGAAATGTCCGGGCCAGGCTTGCGTCTGGAGCAGTTCAAAGACGGCATCTGGACAAGCCATGTCTATCAGGAAATCGCCGCGAACAACGCGGATGTTTCCGCCCTCTTTGTCGACCGCGGTAACAGCCTCTGGATTGCAACCGCGAATCATGGAATCTATCGCATCCAGGGGAGCAGCGTCGATCACTTCGACAGGACGGATGGCCTGTCGAGCGATGCAGTAGGAAGTTTTTTCGAGGATCGAGAGGGGACCGTCTGGGTGGTGACATCGGACGGAATCGACAACTTTCGCAACCTGCAGGTAGCCACCTTCTCCATGCGCGAAGGCATGAATGCGGACGGCGCAAGTTCACTGATCGCGGCGCACGACGGTGCCGTCTGGGTCGGGAATTTCGAAGCCCTGAATATTCTGCGCAACAACCAGTTGTCGGCGATCGGGAAAGACCAGGGTCTGCCGGGACACAACGTGACTACGCTTCTCGAAGACCACGCGGGACGGATGTGGGTGGGCGTGGATGGCGGGCTGTGGGTTTACGATCACGGCATCTTTCGCGCGATTCTTAATGCGAACGGCGGTCTGCTCGGGATTGTCTTCTCCATTGTTGAAGGCGCCGACCAGAGTATCTGGGTTCGCGCAGGGCCGAACCTGTACCGCATCCACGATTTCACCGTTCAAGATGAAACCACATCTCCGCAGATTACGAAAGCCTACATCCTGGCTGCGCGTCCCCAGGGAGGGGTGGTCCTTGGTCTCACCACTGGGGACCTGCTCCGCTACAACAACGGTCAAGAAACCACAATCAGCCCGAATGACGGCATCCACGTCGACCAGATTCGCGACATCTTCGTCGCTCCCGACGACTCCATCTGGGGGACAACGCAGCAGGAGCTCTTTCGCTGGAAGGATGGCAGGAGAGAAAACCTGACCGCACGTAACGGCTTTCCCTGCGACCGGTTCTACGCGTTATTGAAGGTGCCCGGCTTTCTCTGGATTTCGGCCAAATGCGGATTTGTCAAGATTGCGGATTCGGAGCTGGAGAACTGGTGGGAGCACCCTGACCGGAGAGTTAAGACAACGGTCGTCGGCCCGCTCGAGGGCGTACAGCCGGGACTGACTTCTCTCAAGCCGCAGATCGCCAGGACATCCGACGGGCGCCTGTGGTTCGTCAATGGCCGCGTTCTCCAAATGATGGACCCCGACCATCCGAAGAGAAACCTGATACCGCCTCCGGTCCACATCGAACAGGTCATCGCAGACAGGGAAACCTACGGGGCGCTCGATGGTCTTCGCCTCCCAGCGCTCACTCGGGATTTGCAGATCGACTACACGGCGCTTAGTTTCGTGGCACCGGAGAAAGTTCGCTATCGCTACAGACTGGAACCCCGCGACACGTACTGGCAGGAGCCTGGAATTCGGCGTCAGGCTTTTTACAGCGACCTAGCCCCGGGTCGATACCGTTTCCATGTCATCGCCTGCAACAACGATGGCGTGTGGAACGAGACAGGTGCGACCTGGAGTTTCGCAGTTCAGCCTGCCTACTACCAGACTGCCTGGTTTCGTCTGATGGACGTGGCTCTGGCGGCGTTTGCTCTGTGGGTGCTTTACCGTCTGCGCGTCCGGCGCATGCGTCAGAGCATGACTGCCCGCTTCGACGAGCGTATCGACGAGCGCACCCGCCTCGCGCGCGAGTTCCATGACACGCTGCTGCAAACCATCCAGGCCAGCAAGATGGTTGCTGACGATGCCCTGGAGAACACCGGCGACGCCAGCTACATGCAGCGCGCGCTGGAGCGAGTCTCAGGCTGGCTGACGCAGGCTACGCAGGAGGGGCGCGCTGCGCTGAACTCGCTGCGGACCTCGACCGCGGAGGTCAACGACCTTGCCGAAGCACTCGAACGTGCGGCGAGAGAGTGCAGTCTGAAGGTCTCGATGGAATTTGCTCTGGTTGTGGACGGCATCGCGCAACAACTGCATCCGATCGTTCGCGACGAGATCTATCGCATCGGCTATGAAGCGATTCGCAACGCCTGCAGCCACTCCGGCGGCAGCCGCCTCGAGATTGACCTGAGCTACGCGCGCAATCTTGTTCTCCGGGTGCGGGACGACGGCAAAGGCATACCTCCGAAGGTTGCGGGAAGCGGCAGAGAAGGACACTTTGGGCTTAAAGGCATGCAGGAGCGGGCGCTTCGCGTCGGGGGCACACTCACGCTCTCCAGTTCCGCGTTCTCCGGAACAGAAGTAGAACTCATCGTTCCGGGCAACATCGTCTTCACCCAGAAGAACTCGACGCGCAGCAATCTTCTTCTCAAGCTGAGCAAGTTCCTTGGGCCGAGAAGCCGCACTTTCGATCGGAAGTGAACTTCTCGTGAATTCTGCCGACGTATCCGCTCAAGCGCACGTTCGTACAACACCCCTTGGCGGGCCTTCAAGTTAGCAAGTAGATTGTAGGCAATCGATTGCCTGTGAACTTCCCTTCTCAAAAGGTTTAGTTCTTCCCTACAGAAAAATGCAGGAGTTCCGCTGGGGTTTTTGAGGTTTTGCTTAAAACGTTTCCGGCCTAAGCTTGCAGTTGTAATCGCATCACAGGCCCGACAGAGTGATGGAGTTCCAACACCACCTGTTGAGGATCCAACCTTCGCAGAACTTGTAACCAACAACCGCAACATGGGCTGCAGTCAGACAAAAAAGGTTTCCGCAGAACATGACCCTTTGTGATTTTTTTCGCCCAAGTCCACTCGCACTTGAACGTTTCGTAGTTTCTTCACCCAGAAGCCCCCGGCCGCGCACGAAAGCTCCATCGGTCTCTGAAGGTAAAAAAATCTATTTGAGGTAAGGTCCAATGACGAATCATGCGAGAAGTTCCCAGGCACTGAATACTGAAGCAGCCCCACTGTTGATCCCTTGTGCTGGATCAACGAATCACGCCGCGATCGAAGGAGCGGACGCGAACGAACAGATGCTTGTTGCCGCTGCGAAAGAGGGAGACGCCTCGGCCTTCGTGACACTCTGCAACCGGCATTCAGATAAGATTCTGCGCCGGCTGTATCGGATCACGAAGAACTGGGAAGATGCCGAAGACGCGCTCCAGGATTCCTTCCTCAAAGCCTACGTGCACCTGCACAAGTTCGAGGAGCGGTCGAGCTTTTCATCCTGGCTTACACGCATTGCGATCAATTCGGCGCTTATGCTGTTGCGGAAGAAGCGCGCGCGCAATGAGATTCCCATGGAGATTCCTTCCGACAACGAGCACCCCACGCAGCAAAGGGAGATCATCGATCCGTCGGAGACCCCGGAACGCCGCTACGCTCAATGCGAAAGCAAGGAACGGCTCAGTATGGCGATTCCCCGTTTGCGTCCCTGCTTCCGCAGCGTCGTAGAGCTTCATCACTTTCACGAGCAGTCGGCTGCGCAGATCGCAGAGACCCTCAGCATCTCGGTTCCTGCCGTCAAGTCCCGCTTATTGCGTGCGAAATCCGCACTGCGCAAATCGCTCGTACGGACACAATTGATGCATACACTGCCTCAGAGCCAGCCACGCAGCTCCAAAAACAGATTCGACCGATCCTCCTCGTACCTTCCTTTGCAGGCGGCAGAGATCGAATCCGAGGCTGGCCGCGTGTAACTTCCGAATCCGGCGTATTCGCTTCACGCTCATCCGCCAGACAGAGAGCAGCAGAGGGAAGTGTCAAACCAGGCTTTCCCTCTGTATCTCAATGGCAACTTGATTGGGTCCACCGATGCCCTTACCGGCCGGTGGACTCAATCGTCTGTGCATCGCGAAACGCATCCTGAATCAGACGCCGTCCGAAATCCAACTCTTCCGGGCTGACGGTGTGCCCGCGGCCAGGATAGCGACGGAGTGTCACCGATGCATTCATCTCTCGCAAAATTCTCGCTGACTGCTCAACACGAGCCCATGGCACGTGAGGGTCCGGATCGCCGGAGCCAAGAAATGCCGGCGTGCCCTCGAGATCTCCGGTGTGCGTCAGATCGGCATCGGGCGGTCCAATCAATCCGCCTGTGAACGCGATCAGACCCGCGTACCTCGCGGGATGCCGCGCGACAAATTCCGTCGAGAGACATGCTCCCTGCGAAAATCCGCAGATCACGATGCGGTCCGTTGCAACACCGACGCTTGTGGCTACCTGCACCGTAGCAGACACATTACCTAGCGCTGAGGAGAGCCATGGTTCATTCTGTGCGATCGGAGCCAGGAATGAATTCGGATACCAGGTGTTCCCCGCGGCCTGCGGTGCGAGATAGGCGAGCTTCGGGTGATACATTGCCTCGGCGAGACTGAGGATATCTTCAGCAGAACCTCCGCGGCCGTGGAGGAGAACGACAGCTCCCACAGCCGCGCCCAATGCAACGCCGAAATGAAGCACCGGCTGGTCGCGATGCGGATCGCTTGTCATGCGGGAACCCTGGCCTTGTGCAGCTCAATCGGCGGGAGCCGCCTTTCGATCTCGGAGCGATTCGGCTCAAGCCACGAAGGAATGCGCAAAGCCTCTCCCAATGCCTCGATCGGCTCGTCCAGCGCAAATCCCGGAGGATCGGTTGCCAGCTCGAAGAGCACTCCGCCCGGTTCACGGAAGTAGATCGAGCGGAAATACGTGCGGTCCATGACCGGAGTGACATCGAGATACTTCGACAACTCTTCCCGCCATTCGAGCTGCGAGGCGAAATCCGAGGCGCGAAACGCAATGTGGTGAACAATGCCCGCTCCCATGCGGCCGAAGTGCGCTTCAGGAGAGATCAACAGATCGATGTGGTTGCCCAGCGCGCTTCCCGGCGCGGAAAAGCGCAGCCGGTTCCCTTCTTCCGCGATCTTGTGAAAGCCCATGACATTCAGAATCGCCGCCGTCTCGGTTCCATTCTGCTCGAGAAGCGTTACGCCGAAGAAGCCGCGAAGCGAATGCTCAGGGGCTACCGACGCATAGCGCGGCGGATTCGCCGCAGCGGCGTGCGTATGCCCTACGATCTCGATTTTCATGCCGTCGGGATCGGGAAAGGTCAGCACCTCTTCTTCAAATCTTTTTCCTGTGCGCTTAACGGGAAGATTGTTGTCACGTAGCCGCTTCTCCCAGAAGTCGAGAGAAGCAAGAGGAACACTGAAAGCAGTCTGAGTTACCTCTCCCACTCCGGCCAGCCCGCGCGAAACTCGCGGCCATGGAAAGAAGGTGAGAATCGTCCCCGGAAAACCGGCATCGTCGCCGAAGTAAAAATGATAGCTTCCCGGATCATCGAAGTTGACCGTCCGCTTTACAAAGCGCAGGCCCATGATCTCCGTGTAAAAGTCAAGATTGCGCTGCGGATCGGATGCGATCGCCGTTACGTGATGCAAACCTACGATGGGTTTCGTCATACCGTTGACCTCTGGCGAATAGATGCGGCAATTGCCGCTGCGCTTCAACTCTCCCAAGGCGGCTCTGATCGGAGCCGCCGTCTTAGGAGATCGTCCCGCGAGGGCTGGTTAGACCCACCAGGCCGCTCCCGGCTGCTCCCGGATCACGATCTCGTTCAGGAATTGCGCAGCCTTCGTAAGCCCTTCTTCGGCCGACAACAGGCTGTCTTCGTGCTCGATCGACAGCACATTATCGTAGCCAAACATTCTAAGCGTGGAGACAAACTCCTTCCACCATTCCGCGCCGTGACCGTAACCGCAGGTGCGGAAGATCCAGCCGCGATTCTGCTCATCCGTGTAGGGCTTGGTATCGAGTACCCCAGTGCGTGACAGATTGGCCGGGTAAAGCTGCGTATCCTTCGCGTGAACGTGGAAGATGGCATCCTCCAGAACGCGGATCGCTGCAATCGGATCGATGCCCTGCCAGAACATGTGGCTTGGATCGTAGTTGCATCCCACCCATGGACCTGCGATCGAATGAAGCCTCAGCATCGTCTCGGGGCTGTAGACCACAAAACCCGGGTGCATCTCGACCGCAATTCTGACGCCATGTTCGGCGGCGAAGGCGGCATGCTCCGTCCAGTAGGGAGTGACCACCTCGTTCCACTGCCAATCCAGCACCTCGAGATAATCAGGGGGCCAGGGACAAGTGACCCAGTTGGGCGCCGACGAATGAGGGGAATCTCCAGGGCACCCTGAAAAATCCACCACTACGGGCACCCCTAGCTGTTCGGCGAGCAGGATGGTCTTCCGGCTGACGTCGCGCGCCTGTTGTGCCCGGTTCTTATCGGGATGCAGTGCATTGCCGTGACAGCTTAGCGCACTGATGCTCACACCAGAGTCGGCGAGTTTGGTCTTGAAGTCAGCGAGGCGAGCCTTGTCGTCGAGCATGGACAACTTGCAGTGCGCATCGCCGGGATAATTGCCGGTGCCCAATTCCAAAGTGTCGATCTTCAGTGCCCGCAGCTTCTGGATGACAGCGTCGATTGGCAACTGCGATAGGAGAGCGGTGAATACGCCGATTTTCATGCGGGTCTGTTCCTCAAGGCATCAGTATAAAGTCGCAGCGTGAAAATCCCGGAGGCGAGGAATTTTCTTTCTGCTCACGTTAAGATTGGGACGCGTCTCTGCACAGGCATGAAACCGCGACAACGTCGGGACCGGCTTGCCTTCTATACTTCAGGTTGAAAGCGAGCACTCCGATCGCAGCCATCTCACTCACGTCCGTATTGGAATCCAGCGAGCCCGCGATTCTCCGTGTCCGCACCCACGCGCCTGGCCCATCCGGGCTACTCCCACTGTCCGCGGAGATGCTGCTTACCCAGCCCTCGGGCAATCTCTTCGGGCTGAGCCAGAATGCTGGCATGGGATGGGAGCCGGCGCGGCTCCTGGATCCTGAATTCCTGATCCTGAGCACGCACGGGGGTCTGCGTGCAGATGACGGACAACCCGTCGCGCTCGGATTTCATACCGGACACTGGGAGGTCGGACTGCTGGTTGCAGAAGCGGCGCGGGAGTTAAAGGCGCTGCGCGCTGTGCCCTTCGCCGGAGCCTGCACCGACCCATGCGACGGGCGCACCCAGGGCACGACCGGCATGATGGACTCGCTGCCTTTCCGCAACGATGCTGCCATTGTGCTCCGCCGCCTCATGCGATCCTTGCCTACCGGCAAAGGCGTTATCGGAATCGCGACATGCGACAAGGGACTGCCCGCGATGATGATGGCGCTCGCTTCTTCGGGCAAGACTCCCGCTATCCTCGTGCCCGGCGGCGTTACGCTTCTTCCCGAGTCGGGAGAGGACGCGGGCAAGGTTCAGACTATCGGCGCGCGCTTTGCGCAGGAGCAGATCACGCTTGAGTACGCCGCCGAGGTTGGTTGCCGTGCCTGTGCAACTCCGGGCGGCGGATGCCAGTTCCTGGGCACCGCGGCCACGTCGCAGGTGGTCGCCGAAGCTCTCGGGCTGGCGCTGCCCCATACGGCGCTGGCGCCTTCAGGACAGCCCATCTGGCTTGACGCGGCACGCCGCTCGGCCAGAGCGATTTTGCGACTGTATCAGTTACAAATAGGCGCGTCAGACATTCTGACGCAGGCATCCATCCGCAATGCCATGGTGCTGCACGCCGCTTTCGGGGGTTCGACCAATCTTCTGTTGCATATTCCCGCGATTGCATACGCTGCAAAATTGGCGCGGCCGTCGGCATCAGAATGGGCAGAGGTGAATCGCGAGATTCCGCGCCTGGTGGACGCACTCCCAAACGGACCGCGCAACTTTGCAACAGTCCAGGTTTTTCTCGCCGGAGGCGTGCCAGAAGCCATGCTGCACCTGCGGCAGGCAGGCCTTCTCGATACCAGCTTCAAGACCGTTTCCGGCGAAACGCTCGATGTCTCGCTCGACTGGTGGCAGGAGAGCTCGCGCCGCTACGAGCTGCGCCGCGCGTTGCTGCAGCAGGATGGCATCGACCCCGATGACGTGATCATGTCGCCCGACCGTGCCCGTTCGCGTGGGCTCACTTCAACGATCTGTTTCCCCGCGGGCAATCTCGCGCCGGAGGGCTCGGTCATCAAGAGCACCGCCATCGATCCTTCCCTCATCGACGGGGACAATACCTACCGGCATACGGGCCCAGCTCGCGTTTTCACTACCGAGACTGCTGCCATTCAAGCCATCAAGAGCGGCACGATCACTCACGGAGATGTCGTCGTGCTCATTTGCGGCGGACCGGCCGGCGCAGGGATGCAGGAGATCTATCAGGTCACCTCTGCGCTCAAGCAGCTTCCGCACTGCAAGCATGTGGCGGTTCTTACCGACGCGCGATTCAGCGGCGTGTCGACCGGAGCATGCATTGGCCATATTTCGCCCGAGGCATTGGCTGGCGGCGCGATCGGCAAGGTTCTCGAGGGCGATCGGATTGAGATTGTCATCGACCGCGAAGAACTGACTGGCTCGCTGCATCTCGTGGGAGATACACGGGAGCATTTTGGAGCCGAAGAAGGCGCACGCCGCCTGGCGCAGCGATCGCCTCGGCCCGACCTTTATCCCCATCCTTTATTGCCCGAGGACACGCGCCTCTGGGCTGCGCTGGTGCAGGCCAGCGGCGGCGTGTGGGGCGGATGCATCTACGACACGGACAAAATTATTTCTATCCTGGAGAAACAATCGTGAAGCTCTACCGCACCAGCAGGGGAACGTATGTCGAAGAGCAGGACGTCTACTATCGCGTTCCCGAAGGATCGTGGGACTGGCTCGTTGGGCACGACGACCTGCATAGCTATCTTGCTGAAATGATCGAGATCAGTGAGGCTGCCGAAGACTTCGCGACAGCGCAGATTGAAGCGCCCATCGGTGGACAGGAAGTCTGGGCCGCCGGCGTCACGTACTATCGCAGTCGAAGCGCGCGCATAGAGGAGTCAAAAGATGCAGGCGGAGGAAGTTTTTACGATCGCGTCTACTCTGCCGAGCGGCCCGAGCTTTTTTTCAAATCCACCGCTCACCGCGTCGCCGGACCGGGCGGCCAGGTTCGCATCCGCAAAGACGCCGCATGGTCTGTGCCTGAGCCGGAGCTTACGCTGCTGATCAATCCGCGCGGAGAAATCATCGGCTATACCATCGGCAACGACATGAGTTCGCGTGACATCGAAGGAGAGAATCCTCTCTATCTTCCGCAGGCCAAGGTTTATGACCACAGCTGTGCGCTTGGTCCCTGCGTCGTTGTCAGCTGTGAACCGCTCCCATCCTCAACACAAATCCGTCTGGAGATTCTCCGCAGCGGAGAGGCGGAGTTCTCCGGTTCGACCACGCTCGCAGAGCTGAAGCGGGATCCCGCAACTCTGGTCGAATATCTTTTTCGCGATAACAGCTTTCCCTTTGGAACCTTCCTGATGACCGGTACCGGTATCGTCCCACCGGATTCTTTTACGCTGGCCAGCGGAGACCGGGTCCGGATCAGTATCGATCCGATCGGCGTGCTTGAAAACGAAGTGATCCAGGCGGACTGATAGCCCATCTTCGGCGAGCGGCTATCTGCTTTTCGGTGCCGCTGCGGGTGCCGATCTGATGCGCGGGTAGCCGGCAGGAAAAGCAGCTACCCCGTCCAGGCTGGCTTCCAGCATCTACGCCGCACTCTTCGACATTGACGAAGCCGCGCGATCAGCAGACGATGACACATCACACTTTCTCTTGAGGTTGACATGCCTCCCGCGCGCGTAAGTTCCCTCCTCTGCCGGATGCTCGCTGCGTTGCTTTTCGCCCTGCTTCCGTTGGGTGGTTTCGCGCAGAGGGATTCCGGCATCATCCATGGCCTCTGGGTCTGGAAGACATCCTCGGCTCTGGCGGCGCCCGGCAGCGCAGAGACGCTGCGGGACTTCTGCCGCTCCGAACACATCAATCACGTGTATCTTTCGTTCTCGGTTGGCGCATCCACCCGCGGCGCAGAGGATGCCCTTCTCGCTCACGTTATTCAGGTGCTCCACAAGGGCGACGTTCGCGCCGAAGCGCTTCTCTCAAGCAACGATGCCGATGAAGCCGGCAAATCGCGCGAGAAATTGCTCAACGAAGTTCGGGAGGTCGTGAAGTTCAATCAAACTCATCCCAGGAACACGTTTGATGGCGTTCATCTCGACATAGAACCGCAGCAGCGCCCCGAAAACAAAGGGCCTGGCAACCTCTCGTTTTTGTCTGGACTGGTGCAGGCTTACCGCTTGACGCGTCAACTCACCGAGCCCGCGCACCTCTCCATTGACGCGGATACCCAAATCAAACTTCTGAAAGGGAATCTCGAACAGCGACGCATGCTGCTGACTTCTCTGCCGCGGCTCACGCTCATGCTCTACGAGCTCAGCAGCCCCGGCGACGGTGAAACGCTCGAGCAGAAGGAAGCTAAGTTGCGCAGCAGCAGCGAGAAATACATGGCCATGGCATACAACGGAGTGAGCGGACCTGGCCTGGCGCGGCTGGCCATCGGGCTGCGCACGCCGGACTATGATCAGGAACTCCCACGCATGCTTCGAACCATGGAGGACACGCTGCGCACTAACCCGCACTACCTGGGATGGGCGTGGCACTCCTGGAATGATCGAACGGAAGCAACAGCTGACGGTCCACGAGCCAACTGACTCCCATCGGCGCTGACTCATCCGGATGCTTAGTGTCTCTACGAAGCGTGCCTCCGTTCACACAATCGCAGGCAGGCCTGTTTGTCCATGGCAAATGGCTGGTGGTATGCTCGCACGCTGGAAACGAGTTGCGCTGCGAATGCGTTTCAAAAGCTGACTTCGACGGCGCTCACAGCTGATCCAGGGGCTTTTATGGCCGCTACCCCGGTCCTCTCGATTGCACGCAGGCAGATCTTCATCCGCGGAATCGTGCAGGGCGTCGGGTTTCGTCCGTTTGTCTTCAACCTCGCGCAATCTCTGAATCTGTCCGGCTATGTGCTGAACTTCTCCTCCGGAGTCGAGATCGAGATCGAAGGCACGGATGCCTCCATCGAACAATTTGTTGCGACACTGCAGATGAACCCGCCACCGCTGGCGCAGATCACCGATCTTGCCATTGCCGAAGTCGCCGTGCAGGGAGACAACGGATTTGCGATTCGCGAAAGCCGGATCGAAGATGATCCATTTGTGCTCGTTTCTCCTGACGTTGCTACCTGCGACGACTGTCGGCACGAGTTCGGAAATCCGACAAACCGCCGCTACGGCTATCCCTTCACCAACTGCACGAACTGCGGTCCGCGATACACCATCGTTCAGGACATTCCCTACGATCGTCCGAAAACCACGATGGCGCCGTTTTGCATGTGCGAGCTCTGCCAGGCGGAATATGAAGACCCCGGCAATCGCCGCTTTCACGCGCAACCAAATGCATGTCCCGTCTGCGGACCTAGCGTAGTGTTAGTTCCGCAGGGGGCGACACTGCCTGATTCCGCCAGCTTTTCGAGCGCCACGAAGTCCTCGCTCCCAACGTTCAGGAAGGTCCGCGCCTTGTTGCGCGAGGGTAGCATCGTTGCTATCAAAGGCCTGGGCGGTTTTCTCCTGGCATGCGATGCGGAGAATGGCGATGCCATCCAGACGCTGCGCCAGCGCAAGCGCCGCAGTGACAAACCCTTTGCGCTGATGTCGCCTGACCTCGCGGCCGTCGAATCCTTCTGTATCGTCTCGGAAGCGGATCGCGTCGCGCTGCAAAGCCCTCGTCGGCCTATCGTGATCCTGCAGCGGCGCTCCGATACACATCTCCCGGAGGCGCTCGCACCCGGCAATAACTCCATTGGAGTCATGCTTCCATACACGCCGCTTCATTCCCTGCTTTTCAGCGACGCACCTGGCGAACCCGCTCAGTTTCGGGCGCTGGTGATGACCAGCGGCAATCTGAGCGAAGAGCCGATCGTCACGTCTAATGACGAGGCACACAAACGGCTGGGGACCGTCGCCGACTGCTTTCTCATTCACAATCGCGACATTTACATG
>Ga0210388_10001719_pt1 | contig 17207 bp, 15 predicted proteins | sample IncBWC19OmetaG_FD_155485 | JGI IMG/M metagenome (GOLD analysis project Ga0210388, IMG submission 155485) | Forest soil microbial communities from Barre Woods Harvard Forest LTER site, Petersham, Massachusetts, United States - Inc-BW-C-19-O ... | reverse complement strand
ATCGTTCCCAGGCCGACCCCGAGAAGAGCCAGCCGCAGCGTCCTCGTCATCACCCCGGCCTGCACTCTCGCCCGCGTTGCTCCCAACGCCATCCGAATCCCGATCTCCCGGGTTCGCTGCGTAACCGCATATGCAATCACCCCGTAGATCCCCAGCGAAGCCAGCACCAGTCCCAGCGTGGCAAAAGCGCCCACCAGCAGAACGAAGAACCGGCGCGGCGATAGCGAGCGATCGACAAGTTGCTGAATGGGCCGGAACTCCGTTGCCGTCTGTCCCGGATTCATCGACCGCAGCGTGCTCATCACTGTCGCGGCGAACGTCCCGACGGGAAGTTGCGAGCGCACCACCAGCTCTGCCCCCTCCGGATTCGCCTGACTTATTGCTGCAAAGACTTCCGGGTTAACCGCATCTTCCATGCCGCTCTCGTGCACATCGGAGATCACTCCGATCACGCGGGAGTCGCCGTCGCCGATTCCCTCGGCGATACGTCCAATGGGATCCTCGCCGGGCCAGTCGCGCCTCGCCGCGGCTTCGTTGATCACGATCACATGCTCGCTGTCTGCCCGGTCCTGCCAGTTGAAGTCACGGCCCTTCTTCATACGCATGCCCATCGCGTCGAAGTAGCCCGGCGTGACCACGTAGACAAAGGCATCATGGTTCGTCCCTTTGGGATAGGCCCGTCCCTTTGCCGAAAGCTCCCAGCTCCGGTTGCGGTCCATCGGAAGCTTGTCGGAGATTCCAGCGCTCTCGATCCCTGGAAGAGCGCTCACCCGCCGCAGCATCTCCTGGAGCACCGCACCGCGCCGTGCGCTGCTGCCTCCATCGTCGAAGTCCACCTTCATCGCCGCGGCATTCGCCGGCCGGAATCCGGGATCTACGTCCAGAACATGCAGAAAGCTGCGCAGCAAAAGACCCGCGCCAACCAGCAGCACGCAGGACAGCGCTACTTCGGAGACCACCAGCGCCGCTCGCATGCGCTCGTGCTTCCGCCCATCGCTCATTCCCTGCCCCGAATCCTTGAGCCACTCCTGCAGATTTCCGCCGGACATCCTGAGTGCGGGCGCAACTCCAAACAGCACGGCCGCCGAGACTCCGATCGTCAGCGTCCACACCAGAGCCGCCTGATCGACCCGCACGCTGCTCAGCAGCGGTAGCGCAATCGATCCCTGATGTGCCAGCCAGGATGTGGCGGCAAACGCCAGCGCCAGCCCAAGCACCGCGCCGGCGCCGGAAAGAATCAGGCTCTCGGTAAGAAGTTGGCGAATGAGCCTGCCCCGCCCCGCTCCCAGAGCGCGGCGCATCGCGAATTCCTTGCTCCGCGCCGCCGTGCGCGCCAGCAGCAGGTTCGACAGATTCACGCAGACGATCAGCAGGATCAGGCCCACGGCACACCAGAGAGAGATCAACGAACGCCGCAGCCTGCCGCTGACATACTCCTTTAGTCCCGTCAGCGTAGTAGCCGCATCGGTATCCCATTCCGGATGCGAAGCCTTCAGCGGCAGAAAGAAAGTATTCGTCTCCGCCTGCGCCTGGGCCAGCGTGACTCCTGGCTTGAGACGACCGATCACCGACAGCATGTGTCCCCAGCTACGGAAGCCGTCCATGATTGCAGGCACGAAAACATCCATCTTCGAGCCCGGCGCAAAGACCGAGCCGAAGTCAAAACTCTCCGGAAGCACCCCAACTACCGTGACCGCGTCGTTGCCAAGCGTAATCGCCTTTCCCACGATCGACGGATCGCCCGCAAACTGCCGCTGCCAGAATGGATAGCTCAGCAGCACTGCTGGCCGCCCGCCCTTCACACACTCTTCCGGCGTAAACAGCCGCCCCAGCACCGGCTGAATGCCAAGCATCGGAAAGAAGTTTCCCGCCACCCACACGCTCGAAACCGGTCTCGGTTCCCCGCGCCCCACAAGTTTGGTCTGGGAAACCGCATAGAAAGGAACAAATGCGGTGACCTCCTCGAAAGAACGGCTGTAGCGGCGGAATTCCTCATAAGCATCCACGCGATAGGTCTTATCCGAGAGTGCGCCAAGGCCATCATTCCCGCTGACCCACACCAGCCGCTGAGAATCGCGGAACGGCAGCGGACGCAGCAGGATCGTATTCACCACGCTGAACACCACGACATTCGCGCCGATCCCCAGAGCCAGAATCAGCACCGCAACCAGCGTGAAGCCGCGATCCCGGCGCAGCGTTCGAAACGTGTAGCGCAGATCCTGCATGAGCACATCCAGCCAGGGCAGCCCGCGCGCCTCTCTCTGCTGCTCCTTCATCTGCGCCATCCCGCCAAACCGCACCAGCGCCTGTCGCCGGGCCTCCTCCGGACTCAACCCGCGCTTCAGATTCTCCTCGATCGCAAACTCCATATGCGAAGCCATCTCTGCATCCAGATCGTGATCCAGAGGACTTTTGTGAAAGAAAGCCCGCACTCGCTGCCACGCCTGCTGAACGGAATCGATCATTGTTCACCGCCATCGGGATCCATCGACAGAACCCGCCCCATCACCCCGGCCAGCCTCTGCCAGTAAGCCGCGTCTTCCGCAAGCTGCTTCCGCCCGCGCTTCGTGATCTCATAAAACTTCGCCTTGCGGTTGTTGTCCGAGGTGCCCCACTCCGCCGAAATCCATCCCCGCTGCTGCAGCCGCACCAGCGACGCATAAATCGTCCCCTGGTTCAGCAGAACCTCATCGCCGCTCACCTGCTCGATGCGCCGCGCGATCCCGTAGCCATGCTGCGAACCCATAGCCGCCAGCGTCTGCAGCACCATCAGATCCAGAGTTCCCTGCAACAAATCCAGCTTCGACTCACCCATGCGCCCTCCTGTGGTATCACCACATCAATAGCACGAGAATACGCCACGCCCCCGGAAAAAGTTCCAGTCAAAAAGAAAACGGCGGGCCAAAAGCCCGCCGCATCGAGTTAAAACGCCTTCAGTTAAGAGTCAGGACCCTACCAGCCATGACCGCCAGTGTTCGACGCGTTCGTCCCCGGAGTGAACGACACCCCGCGCAGAACCTCGCCGAAACCAGCCTCGCGCAGCGTGAAGAACTGCTCCCTCGCGGCCTCGGTCGCGCTCGTGTTCTTCAGTTCGTCGGTAACCGCAACCAGCTTATTCGGATCAGCCCCCGGATCGCCGTTGCCACTCACCGTCGAGGTGATCGCCCACACCGTCACCGTGCCATCCGCATTCACCTTGCCGGTGATGTTGCGCAGGCCATCCGTCGCCGGAGCCCATGGCAGGCCGGTCGCCGCATTCGTCCCCGTAGGATAGCCGTGCACCGTGTAGGCCGCACCCAGCTTCAGGCCGGTCTGCAGCGTGTAGGCCAGCTTCCACGTCTTCAGCGACGCATCGAAGATCCACTTTTCGAGCCCCGCATTTGTCTGCGCCGCCGCATGCGTATAAAGCGTGTTGTCGGTCACAAATCCGTCACCTTCGTCGGCCACATAAAGCGTGTTGGCATCGGCAAACCACAGTCCCTGCGGAAAATTCACCGGGGTAGCGCTCTTGTTCAACAGCGTAGGAAAGCCCGCCAGAACGCACATGTTGTTCGGCAGTCCATCCGTTGAGGGATCAGAAGGAGCCGCAAGCGCCGAAGTCGGCAGAGCCGCGCCAGCCACCGGCAGTCCCACGCCCTTCGGACACGCCTTGCCCGTAGTGTCCACGAAATAAACCGTATTCACGCCGTTGCTTCCGCTGCCCTTGGTGTAATACAGCACGTTGTCGAAGATGGTCATGCCGCGGAAGTTATCGTCCTTGCCGATCTTGTCCGCCTTCCCGCCCAGCTCCGTCACCGAAAAGCTCGCCACCGGCGTCGGCAGTCCCGGAGTCTGCTTCGATTCCAGCTCATGCGCCGGATCGATGATCTGCGCGCCCGCCCCCAGCACTACGCCGCTCGGCTGAGGATTGCTCCCATTTCCTGCATTGCCCGCCGTGTAATAGAAGTCGGCCCCGTTGCTGTTGTTCAGAATCGCCGCCCGCCCGTTGTTGCCGCTGTACGCATTCGTCTTCGTAAACTGGAAGTTGCCGCGATCATCCACCTGCGCCACCGCGCGATAGAACTCCTCGCCCACCGGATTCGTCCCGTCCACAACATCCGGCGTATTCGAGTTCGAAGCGTCGATCGCATTCACCGGAGCGACATATCCCATGAAGGTCAGATACTTCCCATCGGTCGACAAATTCAGCGCAATCTCCGACTTCGAGCTGAAGCTCGTCACCAGTTGGTCGCTCGTGCTCTTCACGCCATACTGCAGGCTGTTCGGAACCTCGACCGAATTGATCGTCCATCCGAAAGGCGTGATCTGATCCAGGTAAATCCTCGAGGTAATGCCGAAAGACGCATCGTAAAGCACATCGTTCCAGACATAGGGATACGTGCCGTTATCCGGAGCCCCGCTCGGCAACCCGCACCCGCCGCTCGTACCCGAGCAGCCCGGAGGCAGCACCGTGCCCGTCTGCACATTCTTCGCATTGTTGTCGTAAACGCTCCGGCTCAACACTAGGTTGCCGGGAAAGAAGACCCGGTCGTCGCGATCGCCGCGATGGTCGCCAAACTGCGCATTCGCCAATACGCCGCCAGCCATAACCGCCAGCGACAGCACTCCCGCACCGCTTCTTAGCACGCTCCGGGCATGCCGCCTCTTCGTCACCTTCACATCCATAACCACTCCTGCCAAACACGAATTAGCGCCGTCTCGAGCGCGCCACCGAATCTAGCAGCGGCCTGTTACAAATCGTTTACTCCCCCCGCACCCCGGTAATCTGCGCCTGATTTAAATTCAACCTATGAACATTCGACTCGCCACGGAAGCCGACTTTGACAAGGTGATGCGGCTCATCAACGCCGCCTTCGACGTGGAGCGCTTCTTCAAAAACGAAGACCGCGTCAACGCCGCCATGCTTCAGGAATATTTCAGGAAAGGCATCTTCCTCGTGACGGACAAAGACACCAACGCCGCGGAAGACGCCCAGCTCACCGGCTGCATCTTCGTCGAGATCAGGCCCGCCAAAGGAGACCACCCTGCGCGCGCCTACTTCGGTCTGCTCTCGGTCGATCCATCCCTGCAGAAGAGCGGCATCGGACGCCGCCTCGTCTCCGCCGCCGAAGAATTCGCGCGCGAATCCGGAGCCCACTTCATGGACATCACCGTCGTCAACCTCCGCACCGAGCTGCCGTCCATCTACGAAAAGCTCGGATACACAATCACCGGCACCGCACCCTTCCCCGCCACCCAGATGCCCATCACCCAGCCCTGTCACTTCATCTGCATGAGCAAAGAGCTCGGTCACCGCTAAACAACAAAAGCACAAACGGTCCCTGCCGAAGCGGACCGTTTGTGCCCAGATTCTGCAAGCTTCCTCTGTCTTACTTTTCCCGTCCCGCAGCTTCGACAGCGTACTCGCGATTGAACAGCCTCAGGCGCGAGCTGACCACCTCTTTCACCGCTGCAATTACCGGAGGAAGAATCTTGTAGGGCACAACTTCATCCGGATGTTGTTCCAGGCTTGCCTTGAGGCTGTTTCTCCAGGCCACGCGCAGCTCGGTATTGATGTGGAAGACATTGATCCCGGCCGTAATCGCCTTGTTCAGATCTTCGTCATCCGTTCCTGAGCCGCCATGCAGCGTGAGGAAAACTCCGGCTGCGCTTTTGATCTTCGCAATGCGATCGATCTCCAGCCGCTTTTTCGTCTGCCCCTGAATCATGCTTTTCAGCATGCCGTGCATATTGCCGACCGCAGGCGCAAGAATATCCACTCCCGTCGATTCGACGTATTGCCTCGCTTCCTCTGGACTCGTAAGTCCCTTCGACAGGTCCGGCGCGGAATCATGAATCTCGGACCCGGTTCCGATATCGCCGATCTCTCCCTCGATAAGAATGGAAGGATTGATTGACTTGAGTACCTCGATCGCCTGTTTTGTCTGCTTCACATTTTCTTCAAAGGGGAGTGCCGAAAGGTCGAAGACGATGGAATCGAATCCCGCTCTGGCCGCTTCTTCTGCCTTCTTCAGAGAATGCGTGTGATCCGCATTGAGGAAAATAGGAAAATCAGACTCCTCGCGCAGGCTCCGCACCATTGCGGCTAATTGATGGTCTCCCACAAATTTGCGCTCGCCTTCCGAAGCGCCCACAATCACCGGGACCTGCAATTCGCTGGCCGAGGCAAAGACTGCCTTTAATAAGGTGAAATCAGAGACATTAAAATGGCCGACTGCGACCCCTTTTTGCTGCGCCTGCTGCAGAACCTTCCGTAAGTCATTCATCGAATGGCACTCCTTTCCCCGCTTGTGAAAAAAGCGGGCTCTCTTTCGATGCCCGCCGCAGGCCCCTGTACTCACCTTTGCCATGTGAATTCTCGCCCAGCCTCTCGACTCAGAGCGCGAAACCCTCGTCAACGACGCCTCCCAGTTCGCGTCATCAGGGTCCGTCGTTGAAAAGGAGTCTTACCCCTTCTTTATGGATTTCAGAGTGTACTGGGAGAGTACAGAGGTTTGGCCAGCGCTAAGAGTGGAAATAGGCGATCCAACTCGATGGAAAGCTATTTCGAAGCAAGACCGGGAGGGCGGCGGGAGCGGCGCAACCACCCTGTTAGAGGCCGATCCTCATGTACCGAAGTGCGTGGTTCGAGCCTCTACTCCGGCCGACATCGCTGATATCACCGCTATCTATACCCAGTTTGTCGAGACCAGCACCGCGACATTCGAGATCGCAGCCCCAAATGCGCCTGAGATGTTGCGAAGACGGCAAGCCGTTCTCGATCACGACCTACCCTACCTCGTCGCAGAGCTCGAAGGTTATATCGTCGGCTTTTGCTATGCTTCGCAATTTCGGCCCCGCGAAGGCTACCGATTCACGGTAGAAGACTCCATCTACGTGCGACCGGATTGTATCGGCCATGGAGTAGGCAAAATGCTCCTGAGTGAGCTGATCTCGGAATGTCAGGCAAAAGGTTGTCACTCCATGGTGGCCTGCATCTGTGGAGTCAATCCCGCCTCCACCGCACTCCATGCCTCGCTCGGATTTCAGCAAGTCGGTCTTCTGCCCGAAGCAGGAATCAAATTTGGAGAATGGTTGCGCCTGTTGATCATGCAGCGCCCCCTGTAATTAAGGTCAACGGATGCCGCCCACCGCTCCGCGCTGCTACATTGAAAGAGCGAGTACCCCTTCGCCACATACGCCAATTCGCGGCCTCGCAAGGGCAGCGGTATTTTCCGACATCTAATTGGGAAGCGAGCCACGCACATGGCCAGCCCGGAACGAATCACAGTCGAAAAATCTATGAACAGCTTTCAGGACAGCGTCAGGTCACTGGACTTCGTCAGCACCCAGGTATGCGAGGCTCCCCCGCATCCTACCCCGGTATCCGAGATTGTCGCGGCGCTGCGTCGCATCGAAGCGCTCAACGGCTTCACCAGCGAGGAATACCACTGGCTTGCCTCGCATGGCAGCGAAATCATCGGGCCCGATCAGGCGGTCTTCTTCAGGGAAAACGAGCCTGCTGAGTTCATGAGCATTATCCTCCAGGGTGATGTCTCGGTTTATCGTCGCAATGCGGGCGCGGTCACCCTGTTCATCGGACGTGCCGGACGAGTCACCGGGAAGCTTCCATACTCACGGATGAAGGTCTGGGGCGCCGGAGGTTCCACCTCGGGCCCCGTGTGGATCCTGAACATTCATCAGGACTTGTTCCCTGCGATGTTGCTGGCGATACCATGCATGGGTCAACTCTGCGTGTCGATCCTGCTCGATCGTACGCGGGACTTCACTCGATCGGAGCAGCAGGCGGAAAAACTCGACGCGCTCGGGAAGCTCGCCGCCAACCTCTCCCACGAGCTCAAAAACCCCGCGTCGGCCTCCCAGCGAGCTGTGCTCAGCTTGTCGCCGAACATCGATAGAGACGAAGAGCTTTGCAGACTCGGCCGTCTCTTTGCTTCCGAGAAAGAATTCCAGACGTATCTGCGGTGGACCCGCCGGGCACTCGCCCTCATCGAAACCGAAGCCTCTGCGAAAGCGGCTGGAGACAGTATCTTGTCTGCAAACGAGCGTGAGGATCAGCTCCTTGCCTGGCTGGAAGCACATCACGTTCCCGCCCCCTGGAGCATCGCGCCAGTCTTTGCCGAGGCGGATCTGCCCGTCGCACTGCTCGAGGAATTAGGCTCCCACATCAGTGCAAGCGCCTTTCCTGCTGCCGTTGCCAGCTTCTCCACATCTCTGAATGCTCACCGCGCCGTCAAGACAATTTCGGACTCATCCTCGCGCATCTTCAGCATCATCCAGGCGATACAGGATTACTCCTACATGGATCAGGCTCCTATCCAGGAGATCGACCTGATCCAATCGGTGGAGAGCGCATTAACGCTTCTGAATCCTCGATCGACGGGAGTAACGATCATTCGCGATTTCGATCCCGCCATGCCCGCGGTCACCGGCTTCGGGGCAGAACTCAGTCAGGTATGGACAGCTCTGAGCGAGAACGCATTCGATGCGTTGAAGGGACAGGGCGTCCTCAAGATAACAATCAAACCTAACGGAAACAGGGCGTTCGTCGAATTCTGGGATGATGGACCGGGAATCGATCCCGAAATCACTTCGCGCATCTTCGAACCGTTTTTTACCACCAGGCCTCTAGGGCAGGCTTTGGGCCTGGGTCTCGATACCGTGCGCCGAATCGTGAACAAACACTTTGGCTCAGTCAGCGTGGAATCGGTCCCGCATGCAACCTGCTTTCAGGTGCGGCTCCCGCTGAACCGCCCCCAGATCTACTGATCGCGTCAGGTTGTAGCAATCCCCGCGGACGGCGGACGATCGGTCGATCTCCGCCGCCACCACAGCCACAGCAGAATCAACGGCAGATCCACCAGCGAACTGATTGCCTCCGCCATCGGAAAAGCGCGGAAACCCCAGCGATAAGCAGCGCGGCCCTCCAGCCACGACATATACGCAATCGGGACATAAGAGCAGGCCATCAGGATCGAATAGCGCAGACTCCCGCTGTGGCCTACCGCACCCACCACATCCAGCACCAAACCCATACAAACGGTGGACGTAAACCCGATCGTGAACAGATACGTCACCGTCCCGAACATATATGCATCGTGCGTAGCCGGAGCGAACGCCAGAAAGAACGCCGGCCCTGCATTCAGCGCGCCCGCCAGCGCATAGGCAATCCGCCGGTCCAGCTTCGCGGGGACCCATCCGCCCGCGAGACACCCTAACGCCATCAGCAACCCGCCGCCAATGCCGTTGATCCACACCACCGACGCCCCGCTCACGTGGTAATCGGTAGCAATCGCCGGCAGCAAACCAATCAGCGCGCCCGCGCCCGGAGGAGCCAGCAGCAGAATCAGCCCGAACGCGTTCTTCGGAGTCAGACACGTCAGCCGCAGTTCCCGGCCCACTGCCCTCCAGTGCGAAGCGAAGCTCGGCTTCACCTGCCGCACCGGCTCCTTGAGCTGCAAAACCGTAAGCCCCGGCAGAATCACCAGCAGCGCAGCCACCGAAGCCCACGCCGGAGCCGTCCAGTGCAGCGCCAGCCACAGAATCACTCCCGGCCCGACCGCTCCGCCGCCCAGGTTGCTCGCCTGCGCCCACGCCGCAGTCCGCGTGCGGCTCGCCGGAGAGATCATCGACGAAATCAGCCCGCCGTAGGCCGAAGAGATGAGCATGCAGAACGCCATGCCGAAGAAAAACAGCCACACCGCGGCCTGCGCATGCCGGTAAAGCAGGATCGATCCCAAAGCCAGCGAAGCCGCCGAGCCAATTGTTGCCAGCAGATGCCAGTACCTCCGCGGCATCCACAAATCCGCCAGCGGACTCCACAGGAAATAAACCGAGGATGGAATTCCCAGCAGCGCAATCGCCGTCGCCACCTGGTCCGCCGGCATCCCCACCTGCCGCAGCAGGTAAGAAGCAGCGCCGTTCGTCGTGAATCCGATGTAGATCGCGTAAGGCAACACGATCCAAAGGAAGCGATGCGGCGCAGCAAGATTTCGTTCCGGAGGCCGGTCCAGTAGCGGATCGAGTTCGACAGCAGAGGCCACGCTCAGACCGCTATCTCCAAAAAATTGAAGGAAAGGAGCGGAAGAAGGGCGCTCCGCAGACGACAAATATACTATGGCGAATTTTTGGCAGCGGCCATGAGCCGAAACACGATCCTTTCTTTGTCGAAAGCTTTGGGTGCTTTATCGAAAGGTTTGGGCGCCGCCGGCGAACAGCAGGTTCCTCGGCTTCGCTGGGAATGACAACCGTTTGGGATTACATTCTTCACCTACGGCAGCAGGTTCCTCGGCTTCGCTGGGAGTGACAACCTTTGCATTATCTTCTCCACTCAGTTACCGCTGGTTTCCTGGCTTCGCTCGGCATGACAGCCTTCTTTGGCCCCCTCCCCCCGGTTTCCGTATGTCCGGGATCTGTTCGATTCTATTGGGCTTACGGACTGGTTGCGGTAACTGTTTGATTCTATTGGTGAGTTTGGGATCTGTTTGATTTCATTGAGCTTGCGATTTGTGGCGTAAGAGAGAAGGCCCGCTTTTGGCGGGCCTTCTCTCTATTTCCAGTTACCGATTTGCGGGTAATTTTCCGTCAAGTTTTTCGAGGTGCAAGTTTCTCTTTTTCGGCTAGTTAGCTGTGGGGCGAAGCTTCTGGGGCTTAACATCCTTCTGGCCGTGATTCGGAGGTCTCTTTGTTTAGCTGATCTCGAGGATATTTTCAGACTTGGCCGACAGAGCCTGCGCCCGTTCAGCCACCTGACGGGCGATGTCGTAGAACTGCCCCGCTCCCGGCGCGTGCGGACCGGCCAGCGTAATTGGCAGCCCCGTATCGCCGCCCTGGCGGATTGCGGGATCGAGCTCGACCGATCCCAGGAACGGGAGCCCGAACTGCTTCGCAGTCCGCTCCGTGCCTCCCTTGGAAAAGATGTCGATCTCCTGGTGGCAGTGCGGGCAGGTGAAATGGCTCATATTTTCGACCAGTCCGAGCACCTCGACATTTACCTGGTGGAACATCTCCAGAGCCTTGCGCGCATCCTGAAGCGCGACGTCTGAAGGAGTGGAAACCACGACGGCACCAGTCAGAGGAACCGTCTGCACCAGTGAGATCACCACATCGCCCGTGCCCGGAGGCAGATCGACGATGAGAAAGTCCAGCTCGCCCCATGCCACCTGCTGGATGAACTGCCGGATAATCTGGTGCAGCATCGGCCCGCGCATCACCATCGGCTTGTCGCCCGGGGAGATAAGACCCACCGAGACCAGCTTTACCCCATGCGCCACGTTCGGCTCGATCTGGTTCCCCTCGATAACCCGAGGCTGTTTCGATGTACCGAACATCAGCGGCACATTGGGACCATAAATATCGGCATCGATCAGACCCACGCGAAAACCCAGCTTGGCCAAGGCAATCGCCAGATTCACCGCAAGCGTCGTCTTGCCCACACCGCCTTTACCCGATCCCACCGCAACAATGTTCGCCACACCCGGCAAAGGGGTGGGCCCTTGAGGAACATGTCCATGCGCCATACCGCAACTCCTGTCTTTTCCGAATCGTTAATTTCTACCGGGCCGGACCGATCCCTGCCCTGCCAGCTCGGCAGGCTTGGCCGCCCGCCGGCGCGCTGCTTCCTGCTCGCGGATTTCGCGGCGTCGTCCGGCATCTTCGAACCGCCGCTTCTCGCTCTCCGTTTCCGGCTGGACCGGGGGAACCGGCACCCGCCGCTCCTGCGGATCGACCGCGACAAACGTTAGATAAGCCGAGGCCACATGACGATGCATACCCGCCAGCGTGTTCTCCGCCCACACCTTCACGCCCACTTCCATCGAAGTGCGAAAGGCCCGATTGACTGAAGACTTCAGAATCAACAGATCGCCGACATGCACCGGAGCGATAAAGTCGATATGCTCCATCGAAGCCGTCACCACGTGCGTCCGCGAATGGCGGTACGCCGCCATTGCGCCCACCAGGTCGATGAAGTGCATCAGCCTTCCGCCCAGCAGATTGCCCAGCGTATTTGTGTCGTTCGGCAGAATCAGCTCGGTCATCTCCGACTGCGATTCAGCCACGCTGCGCTCTGGAAGCGCCTGGCCTGAGGATCCCATGCAAATGCTCACTTTCCATTTCACGGCTGCCCGTAAGCCATTCCAATCGCGCAGCCCGTTTGTCAGTAAAGATGATTCCAGTGTCGGCAATTGCGCCGCATTAAGCAAATCCGCACAGCTCGCGAGACAATAAGAGTCATGGACAAAATCGCAATGCTCAGCGAGATCCTCACGCTGAATCCGACAGACGCCTTTGCCCGCTACGGCCTCGCCATGGAATACGCCGGCCGCGGAGAAACCGACACCGCACTCCAGGAATTCGCCCGCCTGCTCACCGAGCATCCCGATTACACCGCCGGATATTTCATGGCCGCGCAGACTCTCTCCAAGGCCGGCAGAAACACGGAAGCCATGCAGCAGCTCACAGCGGGCATCGCCTCCGCGCGCCGCACCGGCAATCAGCACGCACTCAGCGAGATGCAGGCCATGCTTGACGAACTGGAATTGGCGGGCTGAACAATCCGCCTGCAAAACTGCGCTTCACTGAAGGGAAACCAGCTCCTCATGCACTTGGTAGCACATCAAAACGAGTGAGAGCGGATCGGCGCCTTTCCGAACCGGAGCGCGCATAATAAGTTGGCCATGAAAATTTCCTTGTTCCCGCTGGACGTCGTGCTCTTTCCCGGAGCCGTCCTCCCGCTGCACATCTTCGAAGATCGATACAAGGAAATGGTCGGAGAGTGCATTGCGAACCGCACCACCTTCGGCATTGTCCGCGCGCAGCAGGAAGGCCTGGCCGTGATCGGCTGCGCCGCGCAGATCGTTCGCGTTACCCATCGCTACGATGATGGACGGCTCGACATCCTCTGCCAGGGAGATTCGCGATTCGAAATCGAGATGCTCGAAAATACCCGCGCCTTTCTCGAAGCCGAAGTCTCCTTTTTCGAAGACGAAGGCGACGTGGCGACTCGCGCATTGCGAGAAGAGTGCGCCGCGCTGCACTTTGAAGCGCTTGAGCTGGCAGGCCTCGAAATGAAGACCATGCAGCTCAGTCTCGACGAGCCTATCTCCTTCAAGCTCGCCGCATCGCTGCCAGCCGATCTTGGGTTCAAGCAGCAGCTTCTCGGCCTCCGCTCCGATGCGGAACGAACCAATCGCCTGCGCGATTTCTACCAGTCCGTGCTCCCCAAACTTCGCATGGGCGCACAAACGAGCAAAGCTGCCGGGCACAACGGTCACGTAATGTAAACAGCAACTTCCGCTTCGACCACGCGAGTGAAATCCTTCGTTCGTATCGATTCCGCAACGAACCTATCGTTCGGACTTGCTCGATCGTCTACTCTTGTATCAGGAATTTCTTGATCTAACGATTGCAGCTTCACGCTGCCCGGGAGAGATACATGGCGAATCACAGCCTTCCGCAAACGCTGGGAGATCTTCGCAAGAGCAAAGAATTCTCTCCATCCCGCATCGCAAAACGCACCGTCAAGGACGAGCTCCGCGAAAATCTGATTGAGCGGCTCAAGATGCGCGAGACCATCTTCCCCGGCATCATCGGCTACGAGGACACCGTTGTCCCACAGATCGTCAACGCCGTCCTCTCCCGTCAGCACTTCATCCTGCTCGGGTTGCGCGGACAGGCCAAGAGCCGCATTCTGCGCTCGCTAACCGCGCTGCTTGATGAGCACACGCCGTACATTGCCGGATGCGAAATTCGCGACAATCCCTATCGCCCGCTCTGCAAGCGCTGCCGCAATCTCATCGCAGAGCGCGGAGACGAGACAGAGATCGCCTACCTCACGCAGAACGAGCGCTACATCGAAAAGCTAGCCACTCCGGACGTGACAATCGCCGATCTCATCGGGGATCTCGATCCCATCAAAGCGGCTCGCGGCGGAGAAGACCTCTCCAGCGAATTCACCATGCACTACGGACTTCTGCCCCGCGCCAACCGCGGCATCTTCGCCATCAACGAACTGCCCGACCTCGCCGGTAAAATTCAGGTCGCGCTGTTCAACATCATGCAGGAAGGCGACGTGCAGATTAAGGGCTATCCCGTGCGCCTGGAGCTGGACGTGGCCCTTGTCTTCAGCGCCAATCCCGAGGATTACACCGCGCGCGGCAAGATCGTCACCCCGCTCAAGGACCGCATCGGCTCCGAGATTCGCACCCACTACGCGGAGACCATCGAAGAAGGCCTGACCATCACCGCGCAGGAAGCCTGGGTGGATCGCGGCTTCGCCGAAGTCGAGATTCCGCAGTATCTGCGCGAGATTGTTGAGCAGGTAGCCTTCTCTGCTCGCGAAGACAAGCGCGTCGACAAGCGCAGCGGCGTCAGCCAGCGGCTGCCCATCTCGACCATGGAGCTGGTGGTCTCGAATGCCGAACGCCGCGCGCTCGCCCATGACGAAACGCTGGTTCTTCCGCGCGTCGGAGATCTCTATGCGGCGCTGCCTGGAATCACCGGCAAGCTTGAGCTCGAATATGAAGGAGAAATGCGCGGAGCGGATGTTGTCGTAAAAGAAGTCCTGCGGACAGCCATCGGCAAAATTTTCGACAAGTATTTCGCATCCACAAACACGCAGCAAATTGAGCAGTGGTTCAACCTCGGCGGGACGACCAAGATCGAAGACAATCAGCCTGCGAAACCTACGCTCGAAGAACTACGCCAGATCCAGGGACTGATCGAGAAGCTGGCGCCGCTCGGTATCAAGGCCTCCAGCAAACCGGAACAGATCGTAGCCGCCGCCGAATTTCTGCTTGAGGGAATGTGCGCCCATCGCCGCCTGAGCCGCAGCGAAGAGCGGACCTTCATCGCGCAGAAGAAGACGCAGCCCAGCCGGCAGGAGCGAGCCGCCGAGAACGAATACGAGGAGTGGCAGACGCGGCGCTCGCGGCGTGGCGGACTGAATTAAGAGCAGTCATTAGCGATTCGTCATTAGCTATTAGCGACTGGCGATTCGCAGCTTCGAATCGCTAGTGGCTAATGGCCTGGAGTCAACAATGAAGCGGGTTCGATACACCAAATACAACGGCGATCTGGCCTCCGAGATGAGCATGGAAGATCTGCTCCAGGCGCTCTCCGAATATCTGCTCGACTCCGGCTTTCATAACCCGTACATGCCCTTCCAGGATCTGGATCACACCCTCGACGATCTGCGCGAGGCGCTGCGCCGCGCGTTGGAGTCGGGAGAGCTCTTCGATCAGCGAACACAGGATGCCATCGACGCGCTCGGCGAAGAGGGCAAGCTGGACGAGCTGATCGACAAGCTGCTGGAGCGCATGGAACAGGAAAACTTCATCTCCACCGGCGGCTCGCAAAGGCAGGGCGAAATCTCGCAGAGCACCGGCAAGATGGGTGACGCACGCCAGGAAGTGCACTTCGAAGTCACCGATAAGAGCCTCGATTTCCTGGGCTACAAATCTCTCTCCAATCTGCTCGGCTCGCTGGGCAAATCCACGCACGGGCGTCACGACACGCAGAACCTGGCGACCGGAATCGAAACCAGCGGAGCTTCCCGTCTCTATGAATTCGGCGACACGCTGAACCTCGACACTACCGCAACTCTCACCTCGGCCATCGCGCGCGAAGGCCTGTCCCTGCCGCTCAATATCGAATACAGAGACCTCTACGTCCACCAGTGCGACTATCAAAGCTCATGCGCGACTGTAGTGATGCTCGACTGCTCCCACTCCATGATCCTGTATGGAGAAGACCGCTTCACGCCGGCGAAAAAGGTCGCGATGGCGCTCTCCCACCTGATCCGCACCCAGTATCCCGGCGATTCGCTCTCCCTGGTGCTGTTCCACGACTCGGCGGAGGAACTGCCGGTCTCGCAGCTCGCGCGGGTCAAGGTCGGCCCCTATCACACCAACACCCGCGAAGGGCTGCGCGTTGCGCAGCGCGTGCTCAAGGCGCAGCGCAAGGACATGAAGCAGATCGTCATGATCACTGACGGCAAACCGTCGGCGCTCACTCTCCCCGATGGCCGCATCTACAAGAATGCCTTCGGGCTCGATCCGCTGGTGGTCAGCGAGACGCTGGAGGAGGTTGCCCGCTGCAAACGCTCCAACATCATGATCAATACCTTCATGCTCGCCTCCGACCCGGGATTGGTCGATTTCGTCCACAAGGTCTCGCAGATGTGCCGCGGAAAGGCTTACTTCACAACCCCTGAGAATCTGGGCGAGTACCTGCTGATGGACTACCTGCAACGGAAGATGCGTACGATCCATTAGCCGCCTATCGGGACGCCTTTTCCCGCCGCCATCTTCGCGTCGTGAGCCGGCTTCCCTCCGGGCAGCTGGCGCTTAGGTAATCCAGCTTCGGCGAACACCCGCGCCACTGGAGCGCCGGCACCTTGGGCGTAGATACTCGTTGTAAGGCCGAGTTGCGATCCGCTGACACGAACACCCAGCGTTCCTGTCAGCTCGACAATGGCCCGGATCCGGCTCGCCAGCTGAGGCGGAATTTCCGGCTCGGCCAGGGCAAGCTGCGACTGCAGCAGCAAGCCTGTCGCGATGTCGCGGAGTTCGCTCTGCAGCGAGGCGGCTACCGCCTGAACAGCCAACTCCCGCTCGCGAACGCGCCGGCTGAGCGCAGAGCGCACCTCGCGGACCAATCGGCCGGCGCCCGAGATGGCGAAGTTGATTTCGAGAGGAACGGCGCAGCCGATGTGCTTGAACAACGCATCGGCTCCGTCCTCATCCGCCTGCAGGAGCGACTCATCGATTACCACCAGCACGTATTCGTGACGTCGCAGGGCGGCAATCCCCTCTCTTCTGCTGGCGGCCGTCTCGACCGTCATCTGAAACTGCTTGGACAACACAGCTGCGCAGTTTTCAATCCCCGCGATGCCCGCAATCATCAGAATTTTCTCCGCCATATTCCCTCGCATTCGATCATTTGACAGCGCTAACCCATCCATCCCCGAGCAAACTCCCGGATTGCTGCCTGTGTTAATCCGCTGCTGCCGAATCGCTGATTCCGTATTCCTTGAGCTTGCGGTAGAGGGTCGTCTTCCCGATGCCCAGGACCTTAGCCGTAGTGAGTTTGTCGCCGTTGAACATACGCAAGGTGTCGAGGATGGCGTGCCGCTCAAGCTCCGCCAATGAGATCACAGGGCTGACAGTTGCCTCGGCTGGCTTATTAGCTCAGGAGTTGAAGAAGCT
>Ga0210388_10001717_pt1 | contig 17224 bp, 14 predicted proteins | sample IncBWC19OmetaG_FD_155485 | JGI IMG/M metagenome (GOLD analysis project Ga0210388, IMG submission 155485) | Forest soil microbial communities from Barre Woods Harvard Forest LTER site, Petersham, Massachusetts, United States - Inc-BW-C-19-O ... | reverse complement strand
TCACGCCTGCGCCGAAGCCAAACTTGACTGAATGGGTGCGGTCTCGATCGGACTCGGGCGCGCCGAGGAGCATTGCCGGCATCACTCCCAGGTAATGGACGATGGTGGCACGCGACTCTCGAACGCTATCCCACCAGGTACTCGGATGAAACCGGTCCAACGGCACGATGCACCCGCCCGTCAGCAGCATTACCATGCTCGAAAACGCCATCGCGTTCATATGGCTCATCGGCAACGGGGTAAGCAGGCGATCCGTTGTGCCGACCACGCTGCACAACCCGCCGACCTCGGTGTACCACTTCCCCGCCCAGAGAAAGTATTCATTGGGTAGCACGCACCCCTTCGGACGCCCCGTGGTCCCAGAGGTGTAGAGCAGAGCGCACTCGGTATCGACTCCGGGAACCCCATGAACATCCCATCGAGGCACCGTACCCAACATCGCCAAGTCGGGCGTGGTCACCTGTACGTTACGGCCCGCAGCCAACCCCGCCCGCCGCAGCTCTTCGACCCGCTCCCGCGGCACCACGGCCGCACAGATCTCAGAATGCCCGATCAGGTACTCCAGCTCCGAGCTGCGCCACTCGGGATTGACGGGCACCACCGACACTCCCAGCGCGTTCAGTGCCAGCCAGTGAAAGAAGAACGCCGGCCGATTCTCGAGCATGAGGCCCACCCGACGCCCCGTCCCGATGCCGGCGCGGTGATAGCGCCGCTCCAGTGTCTCGACCTCGCGAACCGCATCCGAGTAAGAAAAGGTGCGTGCCTCGATGTCATATCTCGCCGCCGTCGTCGGCAGAATGCACAGGAAGTCGCTGTCGGGATAGCGTTCCGCGGTACGGCGGAATGCCTCGTAAACCGTGCCTCGTACGATTGACATGACGTGACCCCGTCCTACAACAGCAACTGGATCGACGGCAACGCGGCATCGCAATTGACCAGCTCGATCTTCTTCAGACGAATGCGCAATCGGCCCTCGAGCACCGTAAGGTGATGATACGTCACACCGGCGAGCACGAGCTGTTGGTCGAGCTGGGTTTCAACATACAAAAACGGCGTGCGGGTCACATAACGATTATCCGCCGGGTCGGCACTCTCGAGCCCAGGCTGCTGCAACACGTGTTGGCAGAAACTCGGCTGCTGCTGTGAAAACGCGTTCGGGTGACGCAGGCGCTCGAGCCTCACTTTCAGCAGCAGCTTATCCTCGTAAAACAGCGACGTGAACAGTTCGCTGTCCGGCTGTCCCCGGCTCAAGGGCATCCAGTAGCGCACGTCATCCGTGAGCAACTCATACCACTCGTCGAATCGCTTCTCATCCAACAGGCGCGCCTCGTGATACACGAATTCGGCCAGCGCCTGCGGCGACGGCTGCTCCGCGCTGCTCATGACCCGCCCTCCTTCAGACCCAGGGTCATGAAGTCAGCCCAAGCACGCAACTGCCCACGCATGGGCACCTCGTTCGTGGCGCCATACGTACCGGCGATGCCGTCAGCCTCCGCAGCCGCATGATTGCGGTGCAGACTGAGCCACTCATTGGCACCTGAAGCCAACCCTTCCTGGATCGAACGATAACAGTGCAGGTCATCATGTCCGACCATGGAGGTAGGGGCGTTGATGAGTCGGCTGTAGGTCGTCGTTCTCGCGAGCAACTCATCGGGAGCCCCCACGAGGCGGAACGTCCAACTTTCGATCACCGTCTTGTCCACCGCTACCGGGCGCGCGACTCGGATCGCCTGGATGGCGCCCTTGATAGTGAGGTTGGGGTAATACACGGTGTTGTGACGCGCTTCCCCTAAGATTCGTTGCGCTCGCTCCGCTCCGTAAGCCTCGGTCATACGATGCTCGTACTCCCCCACGTGAGAATATTTCGAGTGGATGGAGAAGTTCACACCGGTGTAGCTATGTCCGTTCGCATAGACTTTGACGCCCATCTTCTCGAAGAACTCGTATCCGTTGACGAACGGCACGAACTGCTCGATGACCATCGGCGGCGGGCCGTCGGCGGCCGCCGCTTCCCAGGTCTTTTTCGCCGTCCCGGCCGAAGACTCGTGAGCCACCATCGGGTGCATCGCGTCGTTCAGATTCTCAACGAACATTTTCCAATTACAGTCGTGCATGTAGCGCAACACACCGCCCGCGACTTCGAGACGCCCCTCGGGTGAGCGATCGACCATGTTGTCAATGGAGGTGAGCGATTCGCCGAAATACTCCTCGAACCCAGGTCCTGTAGAGCCGAGTCGGGCAAACACGAAGCCGCGGTAGTTGACGGAGGTCACCTCACCGAGCCCTTGCGCGGCTGCGGCGGCTGCAAAGCCGGTTCCCTCGTAGCCGCTTTTCAACGGCACGGTGCGCAGCCGGCCATCCAGTCGATAAGTCCAGCCGTGATAGGGACAGCGCAGCGTGCCGCCCTGGCATTTGCCGTGGACTGCGCTGACGAGGCGAGTCCCTTTGTGCGCGCACCGGTTGGGCAGCACTCTCACGACGCCGTCGGTGCCACGAATCATGATGACAGGCTCGCGTGCGAGCTGTGTACTATAGAAGTCACCCGGCGCCGGCACCTGGCTGTCATGACCAACATACAACCAGGTGTTACGCCAGAGCTGCGTCATTTCGAGGTCGAACAGCTCGGGATCCACATACACGTCCCGGTGGACCTCGGCGGGTCGAACCAGCTCCCGGATCGCTTGCGGATGTTCACGATAACGGCTCATATAGTGCCCTCGAAGGACCGGACGTCGACCGACAACTGCTTCAAGCCTAAACTAATTTCACCCTGATGGACAACTCCACACCCGTCGCGCTTGCCACCGAACCCACCCAGGGTCTGCGGCAAGGAACCCTGAGCTGGCCGAAAGTGGCCGCGCTCGGCACCGTCATCGCCATTTCCGGCGGCTTCTCGGGCTGGAACTACGGCCTGGGCCTGGGTGGGTGGGGCGGCATGTTTGCCGCTGCCCTCGCCATGGCGCTGCTGTTCTTTTGCCTCACTCAAACTCTCGCCGAATTGGCCGCGGCATTGCCGCAAGCGGCGGGTTTCGACTCCTACGCGCGCATTGCGCTGGGGCCCAGGGCCGGGTTCGTGGCCGGCCTGTCGGTCGCCCTTGGCCTGGCCGTCGGCACCGGACTTGCAGCCTCCTTTGCCGCCGCCTATTGCGAGGGAATGTTCGGCATAGGGGGCTGGACGGTCAAGGGAGTTCTGTTGGTGGCCGTCATCGCGCTCCAGTTGCGGGGGGCGAGTGAGGCGGTCGGCTTTACCATGCTGGTCGGTGGCATCGCACTGGCGATTCTCGTGGTGTTCTGCCTCGCCGTGAGCCCTGATTTCGCAGCAAGCCGGTTGTTGACCGCGACTCCCGACTCGCGCGCCACGCTATTTTACGGCGGCCTGGGCGGTACGGCCCGTTGCATCCCGTTCGCTCTCTTCCTGTTCCTCGGTGTGGAGCAGGCAGCGCAGGCGGCCGCGGAGATGAAAGATATGGCGCGATCGATGCCCAAGGCGCTGATCACTGCCATTACCATCACGTTCGTGATCGGGATGGCTGTGCTGCTATTCGCCACGGGCGCCGCAGGCGTAAAAAATCTGGCTACCGCCGATGACCCCTTACTTGCTGCCGTACTCGCACGCCCTGCCGGAAGCCACACGGTGCTGTTAGCGCGAATCGTGGGTGCGGGTGCGCTCGTTTCGTTGCTCGCGACCTTTTTCTCGCTGGCCTACGCGTCCTCGCGGCAGTTCTATCACCTCGCGGCCGCGGGCTACCTGCCGGCCTGGCTGGCGCGTACGAATCGCCGCGGCGCGCCAGACCTCGCGTTGATTTGTGTCGGCCTCATCGGAGCGGTAGCGGCTGATTTTCGTCCGGACAACGTAATGGTCGTCTTCATCTTCCTGTTAAGCGTGTCGCACGAGTTGATCATGCTGTCGTTTCTGCGGCTGCGCCACACTCAACCCGCGCTGGAGCGCCCTTATCGGGCCATTGGCGGCTCACCGGCCGCCTGGCTCGGTGCGGCCTTGTCGCTGGCGGTGCTGATCTCCTGCGTGTCATGAGACTTCCAATGCCTGCAGGCCGGCACGCTCGCCCTCCTCCGCAGCTGTCTCCCACATCTGCGCCCCGCTGAGCTCCGAGTGTCCAAAGGAGATACGGTGGAACCGCTTGCGTAAGACCTCTTTCGGCGCCGGCTTACCGTCCTTGCCGAAGAAAAATCCGGGCGGATCGACAATATAGGCGTGCCCCCAGCGATTCGTGATGATCCCCGCGATGTCGCGTTGTGCATCGAACCCATAGTCGCCGAACATCTTCGTGAACTGCTCGCGCACCGCCGCCTCGATTTGAGCGTAGCTCATGTTGAACAGTTGCATGCGTGCGAGCGTGCACTGCTGCGGGAAAGGCACACCCGGCAGCGGGAAAGGGTTGTACATCGTGAGGACCGTCGGCTTTGACGGGTCCAGCGGCTGCGTGACCTGCCCCGGAATCTCCAGATTGCGGCGCAGGCTCACCCACCAGCCAAAGCCCTCGAACCAACGCGCCGAGGCGATTCCCAGCTTGTCGAGAAACTTCCAGTTCCGCACGGCCACGTTGACTGTCAGCATGGGTGCGTGGTGGAAGGCGTTCATGGCCTCCCGATACTCGGGCGAGATGTCGCGACAGATATGGCGGTTGGCGTGTTGCTGCCCGCAAAGAATCGCTACCTTGGCCCGCGCCCGGTAGAGCTTCCCACCACGGGAATAGGTGACCACCACACCCTTGGCGGCCTCAGGAGAACCCTCGTGCCTCACAGCCACGACGGTGGCGGACAACCGCATCCGCACCGGCTCGTTCGGCCGGTCGAGCTGATCCCACTGCACCGGGCTGTTGAGAATGTCAGCCATCCGGTATTCGCCCTCGAGGGCCGCCGGCAGAATCTTTTTCAGGAAGTGACGCGCCGTACCCGCATGGCCCCCGGGAAAGCTGGCGAGATAGACCTCATCGGTGGGATCCACCCCGCCCGAGGCGTAGCGGTAATAACCGATTACGCCAGGTTGGAGGAAGTTGTAGGCCGAGTACGCGGAAATGACATCCGCGCCCAGTCCGCATCCCATGGCACAGGTTACGGGATTGAGGTACTTCAATACGTCCGGCAGATCGTTCGGCTCGATCCCCATGACATTCGTCAGGAACTGCTGGTAGGTCATGCTATCGAGCCACGGCTCCCAGTCGGCGCGTCGCGGCGGAGTTCGAAACAACTCCATCTCGACCAGGGCTTTTTTGGCGGACTCTGAGATGGGTGCGTGCCTGAAGCCGTCGCGCCACGGATTACGCACCCAGCCCTTGCCCTCATAGAAAAACCCAGTGTCAGACCGCTCCCAGGCAACGTGCATAGGTGACCACGCATCCTCCGGCACGAGGATGTCCCGGCTCAACCCGGTGGGCTTCTGATAGACGAACTCGTCGGGGAAACCCAGATCCGTGGCGAAGTGCGTCCACATCCCCGCGTCTTTTGCCTTGTTGAAGGGGACCACGATGCCCGTGGCGCCCTGTGGCGCGGTGAGATGGTAGCCATCTACCTCGAACTCGTTCTGCTTGGCTTCCCCGCCGAAGATAGGGTGCTGGTCAAGCATCAGAACCGTGGAGTCGGGGCGGCCCTTGCGGTACGCCCAGCAAGCCGACAGACCGGCCATGCCGCAACCAACAATTATGGCATCCAACCCTTCGCCGGTGTCGGTGGCCGCGCGCAAGGCCTTGTCGAACTCCTGGTTGCGAATGCCGCCGTGCGCGGCATTTACCACCTCGTGCGTGTTGCCGTTCGAGCGGGCGTAATCACCAATCCCTCCCGGACCGGTCCAATCGGGACCAAGGCCCGTCATCGGCAACCCGGTGGTCTGCGCCTGCGCCGTGCGAATCGCGGCTGGCGATCCCATACCTAACAGCGCGCTCCCGGCGCCCACCAGGGTCCCGCCGACAAAATCGCGACGTGTGAAAGGTTCGCTGCTCACAGCGGCTCCTTGAAGCCGCCGTTGACGAACACATCGCCCTTGCAGATCCAGCGCCCGTTCTCCTTCGACCAGAGAAACAGCACCCGCACCAGTGGAGGCGGATACTCCTTGGCCTTCTCGGGACGCACGGTGGCGTAGAAGTTGGTCCAGTCCCAGCCGGCATTGCCGTTGACGACGGTTCGTACCGACTCGATTCGCACCGCCGTCACATCCCGCACGTAGTTCCGGTAGGTGGCACGAAACTGCTCCCGGCCTACCATCGTAGTCGGATCGCCCTCGCCGACCGAGACCGCGTCCGCGGCATAAAACTTCGTCACAATGGTCTCGGCGTCCCCAGCCGCCCACGCCCGCTCCTTCAGGTCGTATAGCGCCCGGATCGACTTCTTGAAGTCCGCGAGTTCCGACCGAGCGGCGACCGAGCGGTCAGCGAGGGAACCCCCAGCGGGGGCCAGCGGGGGCGCACTATCCGGCGGCACCTGGACCGCTTGCGCATCGGCCCCCACTATCGCCTTATCACCGCCCAGGGCCTTAACACCGCCCAGGGCGGCCGCGCACACCAGCACTATCGACAGCAGTCTCGTTGCCATACACTTGGATCGCCTTTACAAGTCACTCGACTTGGAGGCCACTCTAAGACCCCGCGCGCAGGCTCGTCAAGAACACCTGAAAGGCTCTAAACTGTCGCGATGCGTTTTTCGCTCCGCACGCCCGAGCATCGGGCCTTCGATGAGAACTCCAGCTCGCTACGGATCGCGAAAGCCGCGAAGCGCGTGTTCCTGCGCGCCGGCGATGCCGGCTTCAGCATGCGCAACGTGGCGAAAGAGGCCGGCATGAGCATGGGGGCCGTCCAACACTTTTACCCAACGCGCGACCGTCTCATGGCCGCGATGCTCGAATACGTTGTGAACGAGTACGAGGCCGCCTACGAACGCGTTTTCAAGGAGCTCCCTTTCAACGGTGAGGCGCGCCTGCTCGGGGTAATCGACTACCTGGTGCTCGACATCACGCGGGCGGAGACCCGGCAGTTCTTCTTCGCCCTGTGGTCACTCGGTGGCCACAACAAGTTTGCCGCAGCGTTCGTCGAGGAAATGTACACGCACCATCGCCGCAACCTGGCAGCCTTCATCGGCGCGGCCCGCCCGGGGCTTTCCGAAGAAAGATGCTTCGAGGCGGCGCTGCAGATCGCCGCGCTCATCGACGGCCTGATGCTGTTTACCGGCCCTGGAACAAAGCACTTCGCCTCGAGGGCCGCGTTGGGGCGGAGCGTTAAGGCGGCTGTAAAGAAGCTGCTGGCAGACTCTGAATGAGCTTCTCACGAGCCGCGCGCACCCCGACGAGCGGGATACGCCGATAGTCGGCGACCTCCGCGGCAGTGAAGCGGGCGAAGCGGACCGGTTTCTTAACACTGAGATTTTCGATCATCCAGTTCAGAACGTCCGCGAGTTCGGCGTCCGACAAGCGCGATTGCGATGACCCGGGGACCTGCACGAGGAAGCGGCGCCCGGCGGCGGACGTCGCCAACGGCGCCAACGTTTGTTTGATTGCGGGCACCCTGCCCGGCTCCCCCGAGCCATCCGGAGTATGGCAACCCATGCACTGGAGCATGTAATTGATCTGCGGCTCATAGGCCAGCGCGGGCCCAACCGCGAATCCGAGGCCCAGTACCCACGCGGCCGCTGCATACCACGCCGAAAACCGCGCCATACCTACTTGGCCACGGCCACGATCCGCGCCGTCGAGCAATGATAGGGTATGTTGGCGCTGCTGCTCCCGGAGCACCAGTTGTAATCGTTCGACTCGAACGGAATGTAGATCGGCGTGTCGCGCTCGTTCCGATTGCACAGGCAGCGGCCGCAAGTGCTCTTCCCACAACAGTCGTTGTAGGACACGACATAGTCGCGACCGTCGGCCGGATTGTGACAGGTACCCACCCACGTCACCGCGGACTGTTGGGTGCCCGGCGGGCAAGTGTTTTCCGAGCCGCCGCAACAGCCGCACAGATAACCGTCGATGGCGCAATGGCGCCAGTATTCACAACTCGTCGGATCCTGCGAGTTGTCCGGCTTCGCGGCCTCCTTAGGCCCGCCTTCGCCCTGCTGAGGCTGCGCGCCGCGCGCCACGGGCAACAGGGGCAACGCACAGGAACCGACGAGTAAGCCGCCGAGCGAGCCTAGAAAGCCGCGTCGGGAGGTTCTTTGGGCGATGGCCCGGGTCGAGCGCTCCGCCACAGAATCCAACCATTTCATTCGGGTCACCAGCTCTAGGGTGTTACGAGAATGGTGGGTGTCGTCCCCACCTCGGGTACCGAGCGTAGCCACGCTCCCGTCACGGCGTCGTAGACCTCGAGGGTCGTGGCGCCTATAAAAATCGAGAACAACAGGGGCTTATCATCCCGCGTAACCTGGATAGACCCGGCGTCCTTCTGCAGAGTGATCCGCTGGATACGGGTGTGCTTCGCGAGGTCGTAGACCCATATTTCCTTGCCGGGGTCCTTGTGAGTTTCCGGTCCACCGCGATGCATGATCGAATACAGCCGGTTCAGCCCGGGATGCGCGGCCAGTTGTTGCAGACCGCCTGGCCGCCATTGTTGCGCCCGATCCTCCGGGCCGAGCAGTGACCACTTGGGTCCGAGCGCCAGCCCGTCCTTGCCGATCTGAACGGGATACATGACACCGCTGTACGAGACGAACTCCCACGTGTCCCCGACGCGAACCGCTTTCTCCGTAACGGGGTCCGTGGCGACATCGAACATGTGTCCGGTGCGCTCGGTCGCGGTCGCGTTGCCTGAGTCATCCAGTCTCACTCGAAGCAGCGTCCCGTCCGCGCAGATGCTGAAGAATGACCGCGGACCGGTCGGGTAGACCAGCGCGCAACCCGCGGTGTCGATCTCGCCCACCAGCTTGCGGCTCGCGGCGTCGACGACCGTAATCGACTGCGCCGGAGTGAAGTTGTAGATCAACAGAAACCGGCCATCATCGGTGAATTCGGAGTCCGCCATCATCGGCATATTGGAGGCACGCTTGGGCGGAATGATGATTTCACCGCTCGGCGCCAGGTGTGCGGGGTCGTACATCGTCACGACATCGGTCCGTGTGCCACGAGTACCGCGCGAGAAATAGGTCTCCGGCGCGAAAATCACCTTGCCGTCCTTCGCGGGCACCACGCGCGCGAAACCGAAGCCGGTACTGAGCATTCCCAGGAAACGACCGCTATCGCCATCGACCAGCAGGGCCTGGCCGTCGGTCATGTGCGGAAAGACAAAATCGTTCACCCACACCCAGTGCGGCGAGGCCGTAGCGGGGAGCGACGCGACCGCCCCCAGCGGATCGGCGGTCAGAGGCGGTGGGGCGGCCCTGACAGGCCCCTGGAGCGCCAACATGAGGGCGACGGCACAACCGCCGAGATACGCGACAGTTCTCATAGTTCTTGGGGGCGTAGACAGGTTGAAGATTGAGTCTGCCAGCCGGCCGGTCGGCCGTCACCCACGGGGGCGGCCACGGCGGAGCCGGTCGGGGGCGCAGATGGCGCTTGGCCGAATGGGGGCCGACGACTTAAGCTCGCAAGATACGATGGGGGCGCCTCGAGAATCCTATGCCGATGCTGGTCAAAATCGACGACGCAGTCGCACGACATCTGCCGAACACGCAGAACGTCAACACGGCGAACTCGCTGGACGAGGCCTGCGACGTCGTCGGAAGAAACATCTATCCACACCGGCTGCGCGTCGTCGGACCCACGGCTCCGAGCCTGATGTGCCTCACGTCGGCACTGAATCTCGGCGAGTGTGCACTCGGCTACGTGCAGTACGGCCACGACGTGATCATCGAATCCGGTGTCATCACCGAATACCTGCTGGTGAAGTCTACTGTTGGGGGTCATGGCCGCGTGACCTGCGGCGATCACACCGTCATCTCCACACCCCGCTCCATCATCATGACATCGATGACCGCGCGCACGGACATCCTGATGACCTCGGAGTGTCGGCATCTCACCGCCCGTATCTGTCGCCAGGCGTTGGAGACGCGGATAGCCGAAAAGCTCGGCCGGCGACTCACCACTCCATTGCAATTCGGCCTCGAAGTCGCTTCCGACTCCGACTTCGGACGCGGCTGGCACCAGTTGCTGGCCCACATCTGCAACCTGTCCGCGAGCGCGCCGACCGTGCTGGCGTCCGAGGACGTCCGCCGCCAGTATTCGCGCACCATGATCGAAATGTTGGTTCACTCGGCCCCGCACAACTACTCCGCGGCACTGGAAGCAGCCACAACCCAACCGATCCCGTGGCATGTGCGCCGTGCCCGCGATTACGTTCACAGCCACATCGCCGAGATCCGCTCGGTAGCGGACATCGCGGCCTCGGTCGGCATTACAACTAGAACACTCCAGAGTGGGTTTCGTAAAGCCTTCGACATGACGCCTGCCGAATACATCCGGCGCACCCGGGTGGAGGCTCTCCACCAGGCGCTGCTCGATGCCACCGAAGGAGAGAGTGTCACCGATCTCATGCAGGCGCTCGGCATCGTGAATTTTGGCCGTTACGCGCGCTACTACCGCCAACAGCTCGGCGTCGCGCCGTCAGTCACTCGTAAGCGCAACATGTGAGTCGCGCAGCCGGCCGCTACGACGCGCCGGCCCACCTCGTTGCTCGCTCGCAACGCCGCATCGAGGTGGGTGCGACGATTATTTTCCGATCCCGTACGCTCGTTTCGCTTAGCGGGTCGCGTCCCTCCCACGGGACGCTCTACGATGTCCTCGGGGGACTTCGAGAACAAATCGGGAGAATTCAACGATGCGCCGAACTGCAACCCGCCACCCGGCGGTCGCCTTCCTGGCCGCTGCCAGCCTGATCGCATTGCCCGCGGCGTGGGCACAGGAAGCGGGCGAAGGCGACAAGCTCGCCGAAATCATTGTCACGGCGCAGAAGCGCGAGCAGAACCTGCAGGACGTCGGTACCTCGGTGACGGCCTTCGACGGGCCCGCTCTCCAGCAGCTCGGTCTGAAGAACGTCACTGACATCGCCAGCCAGGTGCCCGGCCTGCAGTACAACCAGTACGGCGCCACCGTCACCATCTACAACCTCCGCGGCGTGTCGCAGAACGATTTCAGCGACCACCAGGAGGCGCCGGTCGCCGTTTACTCCGATGACGCCTATATCGCCTCCACCGGCGCATTGGCCGGCTCGCTCTTCGACTTGCAGCGGGTCGAAGTGCTGCGCGGGCCGCAGGGCACGCTATTCGGCCGCAACGCAACAGGCGGCCTCATTCAGTACGTCAGCGCGGCACCCACCGATACCCCCGAAGGCTACCTGGAGCTGACCGGTGGCAACTTCGGCACGATCAACAGCGAGGGCGCGATCAGCGGTCCGTTGACCGACATGCTGTCGGCACGATTGTCATTCGCAACATCCGACCACGACGGCTACATCACCAACCGCGTCGGCCCCGACATCAACAACCAGAAGCAGTACGCAGCACGCCTGCAGTTTCGCCTGAAGCTGGCCGACAACGATGAGATCCGCGTCAAGCTGCATGCGCTCAACAACGATCACGAAGTCGCCGGCAACTATTCATGGGCCGCGGCGGCGCCCGATTCGACCGGTCGTGGCGCGTTCGCTCCGGCCGGGACGCCCGACTTCGGCGGCTATGTCAACACGAGCACCAGCCCGTTCAACCAGGCCGAGGACCGCGAAGGGTTGTTCAACCGTACCGTCTGGGGCGCCAACGTGCGCGGTACGTTTCATCTCCCCGGAGACATTACGCTGGTCTCGGTGACGGACTATCTGAAGATGCAGAAGCGCTACGGCGAGGATTCGGATATGTCGCCGAACTTCATCTTCAACTACGACACGGGGGCGCACTATCAGCAGTTCTCCGAGGAGCTGCGGCTGAACGGCTCGGTGGGCGGCTTCCGCTGGATCGGGGGCCTCTACTACCTGAACTACTTCACCCGGAACTTCGAGACGACCCAGCTACCCGACACCATCGATGGGTTCACCTACGGCGACGGACTGGCACACCTCGCGCTCAACGACAGCTCGCCGTCGGTCTTCGGGCAGGTCGAGTACGACTTCAACAGTCAGTTCACCGGGATCCTGGGCGCGCGTTATACCTCGGACGACAAGACCTACACGTACAACTACACGTGCGTCCTGTGTCCTCAGACATTGAATTATTCCCCGGCGACCTTTCCCGCCGCGGCGAAGAACTTCAGCATCCCCACCGGTAAAGTCGAGCTCGACTACAAGCCCATGCACGACATGCTCGTGTACGGCAGCGTGAATCGTGGTGCCAAAGGCGGCGGCTGGTCGGCACCGAGCTCCGGCGGCGTCGATCCGGCAGCGCTCCCTTACGCGCAGGAGAAGCTCACCAGCTACGAGATCGGTTTCAAGTCCACGTTCCTCGACGGCGCGGCGCGTCTGAATGGCGCGATCTTTTATTATGACTACCGGGACTACCAGGGCTTCTTCCTCGACGTGGCGACCCAGGTCGTCGAGAACATCAACGCGAAGGTGAAGGGCGGCGAGCTCGAATTCGCCGTGGTCCCGCTGCATGGTCTCAACTTGCAACTCGGCGTCTCGCACCTCGAGACGGACGCTTACAACGTTCCGACACCGGCCGGCGATCTGCTCACCACCCAACTGCCGCAGGCGCCGCGGTGGAGCCTGAACGCCGTGGCCCATTACCAGTGGCCGTTGCTGGGCGGCCAGATGTCGGTCGAGACCGATGCGAAATGGAACGACAACCAGTATCTGGAGCTGGTCAACAGCCCGGACGATTACGAGCGCGCCTACATCGTCACCAACGCCCGGGTGGGCTTCATGACGGGCGACGGCCATTGGAATTTCACCGCTTTCGTCAACAACCTCGCCGACCGGTACTATCGGATCTATAACCTGGATCTCTCCGGGTTCCTAGGGATCGACCAGAGCGTATATGGGCCACCCCGCACCTTCGGCGCGACCTTCCGCTACCAGTGGGGCCCGTAGTAAGGAGACCAGCCATGACAGCATTCAACCTGACGATCGACGGCAAGCCGGCCCCGACGGCGACGACCTTCAACGTGCTAAATCCAGCGGACGAGACCGTGGTAGCTGCCTGTCCGCTGGGCACGACCCAGTTGATCGATACCGCGGTTGCGGCCGCCCGACGGGCCTTCCGTTCGTGGTCGGCCGTGCCCGATGCGGAGCGCGTTGCGAAGCTCAACGCGGTGGCGGACCTCATCGAGAAACATCACAAGGAGCTCGCCGAGCTCGTCACTCGCGAGCAGGGCAAGACCCAGAGCGGTCCGGGGGCCAACCTGGAGTTGGGCGGTGCGGCGGCCTGGACCCGGGTAACGGCGAGCCTGACGCTCACCGACCAGGTCATCCAGGATGATAAGTCCGGGAAAATCGTCTCTCACCGCAAGCCGGTTGGGGTCGTTGGCTCGATCACGCCATGGAACTGGCCGTTGCTCATCGCCGTATGGCACGTCATGCCGGCGATCCGTGTGGGTTGTACCGTCGTCATCAAGCCCTCCCCGTTCACGCCCTTGTCGACCCTGCGGCTCGTCGAGTTGATGAACCAGATCCTGCCTCCGGGAGTCATAAACGTGGTAACCGGCGGACCCGACGTCGGCACTCACCTCGCGACCCATCCCGGCATCGACAAGATCGTGTTCACAGGCTCGATCGCGACCGGCAAGAAAGTAATGAGCGGCGGCGCGCCGACACTCAAGCGAATGACCCTGGAGTTAGGTGGCAATGACGCCGGGATCATCCTCCCTGGCACGAACATCGAGCCGCTGCTGGAGAAGCTTTTCTGGGGCTGCTTCATCAACGCGGGGCAGACCTGTGCAGCGTTGAAGCGGCTGTATGTGCACGAGGACCAATACGAGGAGGTCGTGAGCAAGTTCGCGAACTACTGCGCGAAAATCCCGGTGGGTAACGGCCTCGACCCGACCAATCTCATCGGCCCGATAGCGAACAGGATGCAGTTGGACAAAGTCACCGGCTATGTCGACGACGCGCGGGCGCAGGGCGCCCGTATCGTGCTCGGCGGTCAGAAACCGGCCGGCCCCGGCTATTTCTATCCCCTGACGGTGATCGCGGATACCACCGACGAGATGCGCGTCGTGAAAGAGGAGCAATTCGGCCCGGTGATCCCCATCGTTAAATACAAGACCGTCGACGAAGCAATCACGCGTGCCAACTCCCTGGAAGTCGGCCTTGGCGGCTCGGTGTGGGGCGACGACCCGCAGCAGGCCGCGAAGCTCGCTACCCGACTCGAGTGCGGTACCGCCTGGGTGAACCAACACGGTGCCCTGCACCCGATGGCACCCTTCGGCGGCGTGAAAAGCTCCGGCATCGGTGTGGAATTCAATGTCGACGGCTTGAAGGAATACACGACCGTGCAGGTAGTGAACGTCGCGCTCTAGGCGCTCACTCATGGAGAAAGCCCCTCACGCCCGCCTGCGGTTGATCGCGGCCATTCTCGTGGGCGTCATCGGCCCCGAGGTCTTCATCGTCCAGCCGGGGTTCGTGCAAGGTCTCGTGCAGAACCTCGGCTTCGACGACCAAAGCGCCGGTTATGCCGCCTCGATAGAAGTGTGGGGCATTACGGCCACCACGCTCGTGATGACGTTTTTCTCACACCGGTTCAACTGGCGGAAAGTCATCACCGGCTCCCTGCTGTTGGTGGCAATCGCCAATGCCTTGTGTATCGGGGTTCATTCCAAAGAGGCCTTCGTCGCGCTACGCTTTGTGGCCGGCGCCGGCGCGGGAAGCCTCATATCGCTGAGCTTCACGACCGTGGGCTTGACCGAAAACCCGGACCGCAACTTCGGCTACCTCATCATGTGGGTGCTGTTGTATGGAGCAGTGGTGCTCTACCTCATGCCCGCGGCGTACGCGGTGTCCGGAATGACCGGTACGTTGATCTTTTTCGCCGCCTTCCCGCTCGTGGCACTGCCCCTCGTCAAGGCATTCCCGCAGAACGGTGAGACGGGCGCGGCAGTGGAAGCGGACGCCGTCAATTTGCCGGCTTCCTTGAAAACCCTGGCACTGTTGGCGATGTTCGCCTACTTCGTCGCACAGGGAGTCGCCTGGGCGTACCTGTTTCTGATCGGTACGAACGGCGGCCTGACTGAGCAACAGGTGGCCACGGGCCTCACCCTCTCGCAAGTCGCGGGTGTGGCGGGTGCGCTGCTGCCGGCGATGGTGGGTCACCGGTTCGGGCGTTGGCGCCCTCTGACGGTCGGCATTCTCGGGGGCGCTGTCTGCCTCCTCTTTTTGATCGGGCGGTTCGAGTACCTGCCGTTCGCCTTCTGGGTGTGCCTCTATAACTTCTTCTGGAATATGACGCACCCGTACCTGCTCGGCTCGATGGCGAGTTTCGACCGCCGCGGGCGGGTAGTCGTGCTCGCGGTGGCGGCGCAGATGCTGGGCCTCGCGGTCGGGCCCGCCCTGGGGGCGACAGTAATCCGGCCCGGGCAGTTCGCGGTGGTCAACTACATCGCGATTGCCATGTTCGCTTTGAGCTGGGTGTGCATCCTGCCGCCCGTGTTGATACAACAGCAGCGCGCCCGGTCGCGCGAACTTGGATGGGGAACGTCATGATTGGAAATCTGCAAGGTAAAGTCGCCCTGGTGACGGGCGCCGGCCAAGGCATCGGCGAAGGCATCGCGCGACGTTTTGCGCAAGCCGGAGCCAGCGTCCTCATCGCCACGCGCACGGCAAAGAACGGACAGGCGGTAGCCGACTCGATCGTGAAACAGGGCGGCAAGGCCAGTCTCCTGCAAACCGACATCGGCAACCACGAAGAGGCGAAGCGGGCCGTCGCACACGCCGTCGAAAAATATGGTCGCCTCGACATCGTCGTTCACAACGCCGCCGTCTATCCCGTCATTCCCATCGAGCAACTTTCTGACGCGGACCTCGACCGCACGTTGAGCGTGAACTTGAAGGCCGGATTCTGGTTGATCCAGGCGGCTCTGCCCCATCTGCGCCAACAAGGTGGCGGCCGGTTCCTGTTCACCTCTTCCGTTACCGGTCCGAACGTGGCTATGCCGGGCACTGCTCACTACGCTGCGTCCAAGAGCGGCATGAACGGCCTCATACGCACAGCCGCCCTGGAGTTCGCGCGCGAGAACATAACGGTGAATGGTGTCGAGCCGGGCTATATCCTCACCCCCGCTATGGCCGCACTGGGCACGGAAGCGGAGATCGCCGAAATGGCGAAGTGCATTCCCCTGGGTAAGCTCGGTGCGCCGCTCGATATTGCGAACACCATGTTATTCCTGGCGTCGGACGAGGCGGCCTATATCACCGGGCAGACGATCGTCGTCGACGGGGGCTCGACGCTGCCGGAGAGCCCCGTCGTGCTGGATGCCTACTACGCCAGCCAGAAAAAGTAGCCGCCGGCGGAAGCGCGAACCATGACCACGCAATCTTTGTTGGAACGCCGCTTTCGCGTTCTCGGCAAGCACTCGCCTCTTTTTTATGACAAGCCCTTGCAGTTCGTGCGCGGCGAAGGCGTTTGGCTCCACGACGCAGACGGTAAGCGCTACCTGGATGCCTACAACAATGTTCCGCACGTAGGGCATTGTCACCCGCGCGTCGTCGAGGCCTTGTGCAAACAAGCTGCCACGCTCAACACGCATACTCGCTACCTGGATGAGACGGTAGTCAACTACGCCGAGCGCTTGCTGGCGACGTTCGACAAGTCGCTCTCGAACGTATTCTTCTGTTGCACGGGTACCGAGTCGAACGAGCTTGCCCTGCGCATCGCGCGCGAATGCACCGGCGGCCAGGGGATTATCGCCAGCGCGCATGCTTACCACGGCAATTCGGCTGCAGTAGCGCAGATCAGCTCTGTCTTTACACCTCCTGAGAAGCGCGGGCCGTATGTCCGGACGATTCCTGTGATAGACCCTTACCGCGAGCGCAACGGCCGCGATGACGAGAGTTTGTCAAACGCCTACGCGCAGGACGTTAAGAAGGCCATCGACGACTTCACCCGCAACGGCGTGAAGTTCGCAGGATTGCTGATCTGCACTGCGTACTCGAGCGAGGGACTTCCCACGATTCCCGCGGACTACCTTTCCAAGGTCGTGAAGATCGTCCACGACGCGGGAGGATTGTTCATCGCCGACGAGGTCCAGGCAGGATTCGGACGCTTCGGTTCCCACATGTGGGGCCATCAGGCTCTCGGGGGCTCGGCCGACATAGTGACAATGGGTAAGCCAATGGGTAATGGCCATCCGCTCGCCGGTGTCATCGCGCGCCCCGAT
>Ga0210388_10001715_pt1 | contig 17233 bp, 37 predicted proteins | sample IncBWC19OmetaG_FD_155485 | JGI IMG/M metagenome (GOLD analysis project Ga0210388, IMG submission 155485) | Forest soil microbial communities from Barre Woods Harvard Forest LTER site, Petersham, Massachusetts, United States - Inc-BW-C-19-O ... | reverse complement strand
CGGATTTATTTCGAGGAACCGTGGCGCAAGAACTGGACGGCCGCATCGGCGCGCAAGCTGACGACTCAATGGCCCGCTGCCACCCAAGGCGGCCCGGCCCAGACCATCAGCAGCCTCCAGATCCAATGCCAGGTCAACCAGACCGCCAACAACACCGCTGCCACGGGCATCAGTGTTTACATTCAGGCGGGGACGGACAAGAGCGTGGGCATCGTTACCGCCCAGGGCACGCCCGTCACGAATTCGCTCAAATGGTACCGCTTCCCGTCGTTCACCTATTCGGCGTCCGGCGATCAGCAGGTCCAAAACGTGGTGCCATACAACAAGGGCCAGCAACTGGCCATCCTGGAAGAGATGGACTTCTTTGCGCAGTCTACCGGCGACGATATTGACCGTGTCCAGGTGAACAGCGACGGAGATGTTAACATCGACTGCACCCCGGCGCTCAATTCGCTGGACCTCGTCCGGCACGGGTTCAACCCGCTCTACAACCTGGACGAGTTCGCCGTGGTGTTCGACGCCAACGACGACGTGACCGACGGCAAAGTGTTGAGCACGCCCACCGGGCAATTCATCAACAACTTCATCGTCACGGCCACGCTGGTGCAGGCCTCCGGCGCGAACAAATCCTACGTCATCATCAGCCAGGTCTTCGGTCCGCTCGATTAATGGCGGTCCTTTCTGCACGGCGGCTCCTGACGGGAGCCGCCCTCAGAAATAACCACCATGAACGCGAACACCCGAGCCATTTCCGGCGGCATGACCGCCAGCGATTACGACGTGCTGACTGGCGGCAGCCTTTCCGCCAATCAGAATCTTTACGACGCGCTGGACAACGGCACGCTCAACACGAAATCGAGCGGTGGCAAAACCACCTCCACTTACACGCCGCCCGCCTGGTTGCGGGCGACGATGAAAACCAGCGCCGGCACCCAGCGCACGGCCGCCACCAGTAACGCGCCATTGATCAACGGAATGCCCGCCAGCGGTCCCGCTGAAGCCGGGCAGCCCCAACGCGGCAACCGCCGATGAACTATGGATTTTTCTTCCCTCTTCGGCAGTGGCGGCGGCGGCGGTGGTGGCGGCTCCAGCGCCACGGCCAGTGGCACCTATGGGAATAACACGATCCTCGTGAATCCCTTGGGCGGCTACACGCTGCCGGGCAGTGGATCCACCGCGTCGTCATCCAGTTCAACTACGTATGTGGCGCTGGGGGCGTTGGCACTTCTGGCTCTCTTGATTTTCCGAAACTAGTTATGGGCGGCACTTACTCTGAATCAGCGGCGGCCACGAGCGGCGTGGGACCCACCACGGTCACACCCACGACAATTTTTGGCAACCAGTACGCCAGCCCCAGCGGCGCGGTGTCCTCGGCCATCGGCGGACTCAGCCCGCTGCTCATCACGGTCATTGTGCTCGGCCTCGGCTGGTTTTATTTCGTGAAAGCGAAAGGAAGAATCTAATGGCCGCCAGCGCGTCAGAATCCCAGGCGCAGACCGATACGAACACGGTTTCCACGCAAGGCGCGGCCGGTGCCGGCTCGCCCACGGTCGTGGCGGAGGGAAATGTTAATTACAACGATCCCGCGCTGGCGGAAGATGCCATCGCGGCGGCCGGCCAGGAAGTTTTGGCCGCGCTGGCCAATAACCAGTCCACCACCACAGCCGTCGCGCAAAACTCCGCCGCGCAACAGAGCCAGCAATCCGAACTCAACCAGCTTTTGCTCCAGGCGGAAAGCAACCAGGTGTCGGCCAGCACGCCGGTCCAGCCCAGCGTCACGGCAACCAATGACGAGCAATACATCATCGTCGGCGGCTTCGCCCTCGTGGGCATCGTCGTGCTCGCTCTTCTGTTGAAAAAATAACATGCACAGCGTTTACGCCATATCCGAAGAACAGATCACCGCGTGGGCGGCGGAGTTTTTCCCGCACCTCCTGCCCAGGCACGGCTTTGAGTGTGTCGTGGCTCTGCTGACAGCGCACTTCTCTAAAAAATGATCGCCAACGTAACAGTCCAAAGCATCATCATCCCGGCCAACCAGACGGCGAACCTGAGCCAGACGGGCAGCAAGCTCGCATTCTTCAGCAACACCGGCACGTTTCAATTTTCCATCAACGGCGGCGCGTTCCAGAAGGGCCTGAGCATTCTCATCATTGACTTCGCGGCCGGCGTCATCGTTTCGGGCCAGACCGGCAAAAACGTCTCCACGCCCATCTCCAACATCATCTCCGCGCAGTTCAACACCATCCTGCTCCAGGACACGAGCGGCAGCGCCAACACCGTCACGTACTATGTGGGCGACGGCGCGGTGGAATACATCAACCCCAACGCGACGAACTTTATCAAGAACGCCGCCACATTCCCGAAAGGCTACGGCCTGACGTCCATCGCGGACGCGGCCACGCAAACTTTCTCCGGCACCAGTGGCGGCAGCATCCGGCGCACATTCATTTTGCAAAATCAGGGAGCCACCACGCTCTACATCACGGACGGTACCAACATCGGCCTGGCGCTGGCCCCCAACTCGCCGCCCCTGGAACTCGACTGTAGCGGCGCGCTCACCGTCCTTAACCAAACCGGGAGTGGCGCGGGCAGCTTCTACTGCACGGAGATCTACTATGTTTAAGCGCTACGCCATCACCACGCTTTTGATCGTTGCAACTCTTGTAACGGTTTTAACGGTTTCACGCTTCGCCGCGCACGCCGCGAATATTCAGGTGGTCCCCACGCCCTGGATGTACCTCACCAACGGCACCGCCTCGGTCCCCACCAACGCGCTCCAGGATGAAGCCACCAACGCCATCACCGATGAAAATGCGAATTACATCCTCACTGAGTAAGCTCCTCTTGGTGATCCTGTGGCTTGTCGCCCCGGCCGTCCGCGCCGGCATCTTCTCGACGTACACGCAAACGAACGCCAGCCAGCGCGACGACCTTCTTCTTACAGACGTAACCAATAACGGCAACACGCACACCGTCAAAACTGTCACCGTCGGCAACCTGGCTAAAAGCATCCCCTTCACCAGCAACCAGGTGTTTCAGGCCTTCACCCTCAACCCTACCAATATTTTCACCAGCCCCGGGACCGTTACCGGGACGAACGGCACGCACATTCTCATCGGCAGCGCCGGCGCGTTTACCGGCGTCAAGCTCGGCTGGAACATTGCCATCGGCGTCTCGCAATACACGGTGATCAAAATCATCAATGCCACTCAGCTCTACACCTTCGAGCCGCTTGGCGCGAACTACACCAACAGCGCCTTCAACTTTTATCCGGACGCGGAAGTCAACAACGACATCAACGGCAATCCACAGGGCTGGGTCGGCAACGATGCCAGCGTGGGCATTGTGGGCGAGACGGACTTCCAGGCAAACTCCGGCGCGCTGTGGTTTGCCGATGGCACCAATTCTTTCCGCGTGGCCGTGGAAAATCAGACGCAAGGCTCCCGTCTGGAATTCGCGCCCTTCAGCGCGGCGCTGACCGCTCCCTTTTCCATCAACGCCGCCGCCCAGGGCGACGCGCTGGAAATTTACAGCGACAGCACCGTATCAGTCAAAAAAGGGCTCACCAATCGTTTCGGCTCACTCAATTTGCTCGGCAGCGTGTCCGTGCCCAGCAACCTGGTTGTGGGGTCCGGCATCGGCCTGGCGACGACCAACACTTTCTCTCCGTCCTTCACCTGTTCAGGCACGATCAACAACGCCGTGCTTATCGGCAGCGCCGGCGGCGCGTTCAACCCCTCCGGACCCGGCTGGGAAATCTCCGCCAACGGCACCACGTATGTCATTACCGGAATTACCGACTCCACCCACGTCCAGGTCTTTCCCCTCATCACCGGGACATTCGCCGGGGCGTCGTTTACGCTGATCCCGCCTGCGCTCGTCTCCAGCAACACCACCCCCGCAGCCGCATGTGAAATCACCAGCAGCGGCAAATTTTTGGGGGATGCCTCGCTCAGCAGCGGCGGTTTTCTCTTTGCGGATTACACAAACAGCGTTTTCGCTCACATGAAAAATGAGGCGGATGGCTATCGCCTCGAATTTGAAGTCCCCTCACAAAACGTCCCGTTGTCCATTCACACCAGCGCGGGCTTTGACTCGCTCCGGATCCAAAGCAATGGCGTCTGTCTCTTCTCGTTTGGCGCGACGATTGCCGCTGGCGGCCTGGGCGTGCAGGCAGGCGGCATCACGAACGCTGGCGGCATCGTCAGCAGCGGCGACGACACGAACCTCTCCGGAAATTTTGTTGCCGGCACCGCCGGAAAAGGCCTTGTCGTCAAGGGCGGCGCAAACGCCCGCGCCGGCACCGTGCAGCTCGCGGCCGGGAGCAACGTCGTCGCGAACACCAGCGTCACCGCCAACACAAAAATATTTTTGCAAATATATCTTCCCGCCGGCGCGCCGCTCCCCGCGGGCGGCTTTGGCGTTTTGGGCTACACCAATAATCCCGGCGTCGGCTTCACTATTTTTTCCGGCATCCCCGGCACCGGCTATGGTGTGGATACCAACCAGGTGAACTACTGGCTAGTGGAAACCAACTGATGAAAGATTTCCTTAAAAAATACTCGCTGTGGCTCCTGTTGCCCGGCGGCATGGCTGTTGTGGCGTTCCTGCTCTGGCGCGCCTGGCGCAGTCACACTCAGGACTCCGCACTCCGCACTCCGCACTCCGCATTGGAAACGCCCGAACAAAAAGCCTGGCAGATGCCGGAACCGGAGGATCCATCGCTCAACTGATATGAAAGCCGAAACTTTACTCATTGCCGTCTTTGGGGCCGTGCTCCTGGTCATCGCCTTCTCCCGGTCCACACCGGCCGCCCGCACCGCGTTCAACGGCAACGTGGCGGGCGGCCAGAACGAAACCGGCAACCCGGTCAGTTCCTCCAACAACCCGAACAACAAACCCGGCGGCGCGAACCATCCGCTTAGCCCCAGCGCTCCGCCCTACGCAGGCTGATTATGAAAAACTTTTTTGAGAAACACGGTCTGGTGATCTTCCTGGTCACCGCTGGTCTCGCCGTCATCTACATTATTGGCCAGTCCGCCGCCAGTGTCGCCAATGCCGGAGCGAACGCATTGACTCAGTCCGAACAAAATGCGCTCCAAGTGGAGCAGGACCTTAACCCGTTCTATTGGATCTCCGCCGCCTGGGCCAAAGTTTTCCCCTCGTCATGAAAACCCTCTCGCTCGCCTCCCTCGCCGCGTTGTGCTTGTGCCTCACCGGCTGCACGCCCACGTCCACCACGCCATCCACGCCCGCCGCGCCATCGGGCGGCCTGCTCGGCGGCTTGCTCACTGGCAACTACACGCTGCCCGACGGCACCAACGTCAACGGCAACACGCTCACGAATCTTTTGGGCGGCGGCGCTGGCGGCGGCGGCTCGTCCACACCGCCCACAAGTCCCGTGCCCGACACTTCCGATGCCGATAGCAACGACGACGACAACGAGGATTGATTATGGCTCAAAAAAAAACCGCTCCCCTCAAGTCCGCCAACTATGTGCGGACCGGCCGCCCCAGCGGCGCGAACCCCTACACGGTGCGTCCCCAGGGCACCAACACTGTGCGTTATCCAGCCGCGAAAAAAGCTCCATGAGAATTCCCGTCTGGCTGCTCAGCATCCTGATGACCGGCCTGCTCGGCGAGCAAGCCTGGCTCGTCTCCCAGGTCACGCAACTGCGCAGTGACGTTGCCATCCTCTTCCACGACGTGCACGACCACCCTGTAGCGGCGGTCTATGACCGCCCGTCCGATGATTCCGCACTCCGCACTCCGCACTCCGCACTTCCTTCCCACGGCTCCCAACTCCTAACGCAAAATCCCAACGAACATGAACACTGACCAATTCACAAACCTCATCCAAAAAGCCATCGGTTACGGCGGCACCTGGCTCGCCGCCAACGGCTACCAAAGCAAATCTACCACCCAGGCCCTCGTCGGCGCGGCCGTCGCCCTGCTCACCTGGTATTGGAGCCACCGCAGCAATGCCGGCACAACCGTTGTCCCGCCCGGATCGTCACAGTCGCCCGGCGGCGGCAAAGGCCCGATCCTTTTGACATTGGGCATTGCGTCATTGGTCCTTTGCTCCGGCTGCACGTCGGCCATCACCAGCGGCCACGTCGTCTCGGTTACGGAGCGCGGCTTCGGCATCATCGTCGCCCAAAGCACCGCGCAGGAAACGCCCGAAGTGAAACTCGGCTTTTTCTCCAGCGCCGTTGTCCTGGAACCGACAGTCACCAACGCGAATCTCACCGCCCCGAACTTCGCCAACACCTTTGCCCTGGGCCAAAGCATCAATCCCTTCGCGTTTGACGTGAACGAAACGATTGCCAGCGGCAATTACCAGACCGGCAATAGTCTCGGCGCGTCCAACCCCATCGCCGCGCAACCCATCGTGCCTGCGCCCGGATCCTGGCCGCCCGTCCCGCCGCCTTCCACCGGGACCAACGCGCCAGCTTCGGCGACGACGCCGGCGGCGAGCTTTGTCCCGGCCGTGTTGAACAACCCTGTCCAGAAATAATGCAATTCCGCACTCCACACTCCGCACTCCGCGCTTGCTTGCCATCTGGCACGCTTCCCGCTCGCAAGTCCGCAAGAACAGGAAGCTGACCAAGGACAGCGACCAAATTAAAAGTCTGAGCACGTGCGCGCCGTGCCCAGGCCCATCCAAAAAAATATGAAAAATCCCATCCTCATCAAACTCGAACTCGCCAAAGCGTTGATCGAAGAATGCATGGCCACCACGGAGCAGTCCGTGGAAGTGCCCATCAAAATCTTACCGGACCCGCCGCTCCTTAAAGTAGAGCCTGCCAAGGTGGATCCTCCAGCCCCCAAACCTCCGCTGCCATCTGAGTCGTCAACTATTGCTTCTGCCGACAAGGCCACGGAGGCTTCCCCTTCACCGGAAAAACCCGCCGCGCAACAGCCCACCGATAACTCCGGCCAAGCGTAATGCCATGGAGGCTCCATACGCGCCAGATCCGGCGCTCGGCACCGTGGCCGTGGTCGTGGGCGTGAGCGCCAAAGACGCGCTCGCCTGGGTAGCCGGGAAAGCCACGGACCTGCACCTGCTCACCCATCAGTGCGAGCCGCCCGAAGTGGTGTTCATCCTCACGCTGCCCGCAAGGAAGGATTACCGGCCCATGCTGGAAAAGATTCGCACGTTGCGCCAGGCCGGGGCCGTCGCGCTCATCACGCGCACGGGCAATCCGGTCGTGGACGGCCACCTCACCGCGAAGAACGGTTGTCTGCGCGCTCACCGGGATGCGGACGGCAAATACCGCTTCCTCGCCCCGCCTGGTGCGTTTAGCGCGTGGTGCAAGAAATGGGGGATGCCATCACCCTCGCCATGCTCCAAAAGCTCGCCATAAGCCAAGCCAGGGGCCTTCCCTTTGTGAAAAATGAGAGCCAGGACCAAAATCACAGTAAACCTGCCAACCGACCGGCGCTATCACCTCCTGGGCCATTACGTGTGGCAGCCCCTGGGCAAGCTCTGGAAGTTCGTCACCCTGAAAAGCTGGACCGAGCGCCCTACACCCTCCAGGAAGTCGCCGCCCTCTTCCGCGTCCACGAAAAAACGGCGGCGCGCTGGTTCAAGGACCGCGAAGTTTTCCGCCCCACCCGTGGCACCGTCCGCATTACCCAAGCCCAACTCGACCTCTTCATCCAGGAGAGCGGCAAAAAAGTTCAAGGCCTGAAGTCTAAACCGGCTTGACACGTCACGCCGGCGGAGTTACGTTCTAGCGATGATTTCGGAAACGTTGGCTGCGACCGGTGAGTCACGACCGGGCGAATCACACCTGGTCCTGTCACTCTTCCCCGGAGCTGGACTTTTGGATCGTGGATTTGAGCAGGCGGGTTTTATTGTCGTGCGCGGACCGGACACACTTCTAGGCCAGCGGATAGAGGACTTCCATTTTCTGCCGCGGACAGTCACGGGAATTATCGGCGGTCCGCCCTGCCAGGACTTTAGCCGGGCGCGCCGTCACCCTCCCACCGGCCACGGTTTAAAAATGCTTCGGGAATACGCCCGTGTGGTCACTGAAGCCCAGCCCCTTTGGTGGCTCATGGAGAATGTCCCGCAGGTTCCGGATGTTCACATACCTGGTTACGTCACGCAGCGCTTCAACCTCTTCGCTTTCGAGTTCGGCTGTGCGCAAAAGCGCAACCGCTCCTTCCAGTTTGGATCCAGAGATGGAGTCCCTTTAGTCATCGAGAGAGGCATTCAGTCACACTTCGGCCGTAAGCTTGCGCCGGCCGTGCTGGCAAAGGACCATCGGAAAAACTTTGCCGACGTGTGCGAACTTCAGGGGCTACCCCGTAATTTTGATTTGCCTGGTCTTTCACGGTCGGCCAAATATCGCGCCGTGGGCAACGGCGTGCCCGTTCCCATGGCGCGCGCCGTCGCAGTTGCCATACGCGACCGCCGGCCAATCACGGAACGGTTGTGCATTTGTGGTTGTGGCAGGATCCTCCGTGGCGTCAGGCGGCAGCGTTCCGCAACTCCTGCCTGTAGGAAACGTATCGAGCGGTCACACCGTCGTTTTTGATGCGAAAACCCCTTGAAATTTTTACACAATTCGAGAGCTGCCGGCATCCGATCGCGCCGGCGCCCGCTGAGCTGGTCCTCCGGGCGACATATTCATTTTAACCAAGCGGGCATTGAAACGCATTTTTTCGGCCGCACAAAGAACCGTTTTTCGTGCAACTTGTGCAAAGGCCGGATTTTTATCAGATAACCACCTTTGCAGCCATCCGCCTGCTATGCTCGTCTACCAGGTGAAAATAAATCTTTGCTAGAAGTGCGCCGCCGTCCTGATGCCCCAGCCATCGCGCCACAGTGGGGAGGTCCACGCCCGACTGAATGCACCGCGTAGCGAAGAGATGCCGGAAATCGTGATGTGATAATCGGGGCAGGCCAGCCAGTCGGCAAGCGGTCTGCAGGGACCGTTTGACCTCACCCTGGGGAATAATCAGCTCCCCGCCGATCTCTCGCAATTGGCCCAACACCTCACGAATCCCATTGATGAAGGGAATTACTCTGGGCTTATCGCTTTTCGTTACCGCGCCAGGCACGAGGATGTAATCCGTTTGGATGTCGGACCAACGCAGTTGCCTGGCCTCATTAATGCGCAACCCGGTATGGGCGAGAAAACTCACGACCAGCCGGCCGTGCGATTGTGGCCGACCTTCCAGGGCACTGAGCAAATGAGAAAATTCCAATTGAGAAAGTGTGTGCCGCTCCTTCAGACGAACCCGACGCCGACGAATCGACACGGCGACCGGCAACACCGCCTTTAGCGCCGTAAGCATCCCATTGAAACGCGAGGTGGAATAGTGCCCGATCCTGCCGACGAATGCGGCTGCGTCAGCTTCTGTGATTTGCCCGATCTCCGTCTCAAACTTTTCCGGCCAAAGCCGACAAATGGTTTGAACGATCTCCTGGTGATAACGCTGCGTACGCGGTTTGGATGCCCCTCTGCGCAACGCAGCCCAAAGTTCCAGACTCTCCTTCAGCTTCATGGCCTGCCAGCATAGCAGGCCGGTCAAGCTTTGCTCAACCTCCCCAATTGTTCTCTAGTCCCCAAACGCGTACTTTATCTTCGATTTTATAAAGAGTTTTTCTGATCTTGGCAGCCACCTCCGGCTCAAATTTGCTTCCAGCCATGAATAACAAACGACGGCAGTGTTTTCTTCTTACTTCATCCAGTGGGACTTCAAGGATGTTGAGCACTTGTTCGGTCAGATTTACTTCCAGTCCGTCTAAAATAACAACTCTCTCGTCTCGGCCATGTCTTATCAAACCTCTGGCTCCTGATGACATTGCGCGGACGCGACTGTTGTGATTATACGTGGTCATCAAAATCTGCACTAGAGCTTGGCATTGTTTTTCGCTCATATTCTTCTATTGACGGTTGTTTTCGGTTGTTTACACTGCCGACATGAGAGATGGAGCCAATGGCCGGGATCGAACCGGCGACCAACGGTTTACGAAGCCTCTTTGGCCCATTTTTCATGTAAATCTGCCGTTCCCCGTCCCTTCCTTTGGTTGGCTTAGAGTCGCAGCGCAACGCCGCAGCTCGGACCGGTCCTGCCGGTTCACGTGTACCGACATGTTGAGACCAAGCACTTACGAACTGGTGGGGATGGGGACGGCTCAACCAAAGGAAAAAACATGACCCTCGTACAGATGGAGCGAGGCCTTGCGCACAGCGGAAAAAAACTTTCGCGGCAAGGCCTTCATTATCACCTACGGGCGCTAAAGATACGGCCCAAAGGAATCGGACGTCCGGCGATTTATCCGGATACAGCGCTAAAAAAAATCATGGATAGACTCGGCATCGATGCTGTGGCAAACGGCCATGACGATGGCAAACGCGGGAGGAAAAAATGAACCTTAAAAAATTCATCGAGTGTGGCAACGCCGCACAGACTGCTGTTGACAGGATTCTGTCCAAGGCTCAAGTGACGGCTCTTGCGAAATCGAAACGGTCCGTGTTCTGCCTAAACTGCGGGTGGGGACCAAACCAGTGCCGATGCCGGACCGTGAAAGCGAAGGTGCACAAGTGAGCGCGCACTTTTTCATTCGGGGGGACGGGCTGGCGACGATCCTCTTTGCGCTGTTGTGCATCCTGATTCTCATCGCCGTTTTAAAAGCGGGGAGGCCGGCCAAATGAGCAAATCAAAATATCAATTCACCGAGGACATGAACGAGATCAGCGGCTTTGGCGGCGGCTACGAAGCGGGTTGCCGCGCCATGATTGTCGCCGGCATGGAGTGGTTTGATCTCAACCCAACGGCTACGCCGAAGTACAAAGGTTACAAGGAAGTTTTCGGCATTTGCATGGAGGACAACACGGACGCGAAGGCGCTTTCCGCTGCGATGATCAAAGCCTGTCACGATTGCACTGGCGCAATGCATCACTGTTGCGTCATGCACGTGTTCAAGGCTCGTGAAATGGGCTGGGGCGCCTACTGCACAGAGAGTCGGAAACGGAGGGCGGCATGAGCGCGACAAAAGAAATGCCGGCGAGGGGCACTCGCCGGCACAGCTTCAGGCTGATGCGCTGGGTGGCATCCGTGGGCGGCTGGTGGTGTCTCGATTGTCAGGAACCAACGGAGCGCGTGGAAAGCGACCAGGGCCAGCCAGCGGGCTGTTCCAGGTGCGGCTCTCACCGCGTTGTCACCAGGGACCAACTGCTCGGCACGATATGACCTGGCACTGGTTTTTTCAACTCATCATTTGGGCGCTGGCCGGCATCGGCGCGCTGTGCCTGGGAGTTTACCTGGCATTGCGGATCAGCGACCTCTTTGACGACTACGACGACGGCCCGCAAACATGACGCCGGAACGCGCCATTCGTTTTTTAGCTCACGAGGCCCGCATGTGCCGCGGACGCGATGCGTGCGAGGCCTTCTGTCTCCTTCTCCCTGGAATGGTGAAGGTGCTGGAGCTGGAGGCGATGGACTCGTACGAGGCGGCGGATTTTCGCCGTCAGTTTAAGCAGGAACTTTCTCAGCTCAACGACTATGCCGGACCAGTTAGAGTTTGATCTGGTGCACCCGTCTTTTGCCAGCGATGCAACCGTTACAAAGTTGCAGCGCGAAGCGAAGGCGCTGTACGCGGTTGCCCAGGAGAAAACTTTGCTGGCGAGCATCGAGGCGCGGCTGAATTTCGAGCAATCCGTTTTTCCACGGCCGGCGGTGGACCTGCAAGAGCTTCGCGCTCTCGTGGGGTCCCGAGACTGGCAAAAAAATCACAAACGCTACGAACGTTGCGCGGCGAAAAATCCGCGCAGTTTTCGGGCGTCGCTTATCACCTTAAAAAGTCTTCTGTCCTTTGACCCACAACCAACAAAATGAAAACTGAAACGAACGATTATATCCCTCAGCCGCATGAGCGGCAAAAAACCTTCACCCTCTCACCAGCGGCGGACCCGATCAGCGGCATTGTCATCGGCACGCGGGAGAAGGCGTGCCAGGATCCAAACTTAAGCGACGGCGCGGTGCGTCTGTTTGTCTTCCTGCTGGACCTGGCCATGTCTCCCTTCTGCAACGTCACTCGCGGCGTGGTCGTCGTGAGCGTGACGCAAATCTGTGAACGGATCCACTGTGCGCGGCGCTCCGTGTTCTCCTGGATGCACATGTTGGAGATGGGAAACTACGTTTGGGTGGATAAACAGTACATGCCGAACTTTTGGGCGTTGAACCGTTACCACATCGCCGCGCTGGATCCACGGGACCAGCCCTCGCAGCTTCCGACCAGGGACGGCATGTGGGGAAACGGCGTGCGCCGTCCGGCCGCGCCATCGGGCACCGGAGCGCGGGGGGGTGGTGCAAAATTTGCGACGGAGAATCCGCCTGAATTTTCGGATTTGGCGCAAAATGCACCGGAGGCGGGCAAAATAGTGCACGCGCCCGGTGCAACGGTTGCGACGGAGCGTCGCAAAATTTGCGACGGGCCGTCGCAAAAAAGGATACCGGGCAGTCGCAAAAAAGGGCACGCGGGCGTCGCAAAAAATGCGACGGGCAGTGGCAACGGTTGCACCGGACCGTCGCAAAAAAGTGCACCCTTTAAGATTCTAGATTCAGGCTTAGGATCAGGGAAACACCCTCAGAGCTTAAAGGCTCAGCAGCTTAAAGCACCTAAAGGGGTGGTTTCGCCGGAGGAAAAAGACTTCCTGAGCCGCGTGGGCGGGCTGGTGGGACCGAAGAACCTGGCTAATTACGGCGGGTGGTATCGCAATGTGTTTCGCGAGAACAGGGCCAAGGCCTGGCGCGTGCACGCGGAAGTTGCGCGGATGAAACGCGAGGGGGAAATTGCCACGAACCCAGGCGGGTGCTTTATGGACCTGTGGAAAAGGTTCCAATGACTCTCGCCACCAAAATCCGTTTCAACGCGGCCATGCGCGTGCGGGTGAAGATCACCAAAAAACGGCGGAACAAGACGGGCTTTTGGGTCTGGTTTCCAGACGGCAAGGGCGGTCTGGCCTGCGAACTCGCAAAAACCAAACGGGAAGCTGAATCAAAGCTTCTGGCCAAAGTGCGGACGACTGTAAGGCTGTTTTTTTTGATCGAGCCGGCCAGAATGGACCTTGATCCCCGGAATTTATGTCCAGTCGTCCAGGCTTGCAAACGTCCAATAATGTAGTATGATTCCTACATGGCTATGGATACCATTCCCCTGGCGATGCCGCCAGAGCTGCTCGCTGAGGTTAAGCGGACGGCTCAGGAGACGCAACTTTCAAGCGCGGACATCATGCGCCAGGCGATCAAAGCCGGACTTCCCCAGGTGCGGGAGGCTTTGGCGGTCAAACAAGGAATCCTGGACGGACTAAAGCCCCTCACCAAGGCGGAATGTGAGGCAGCCTGGGGCAAAAAATCGGACCCGGAGTGGGACAGGATCGCTGAAGCCATGTCCAAAATTCCCGTCCCGCCGTCCGAAGAATGAAGGCCTGGGACATTTTCAGCTTCACTCCGCCCGGCTTTCCCGAACCGCATCCGGCGGTGATCGTCTCCCATCCTGATCGGGTCAACGCAAAGCCGGACGTCAACATTCTCATTTGCAGTTCGCACCGCGCGGGGCGCGCCGCCATGACCGGCGAGGTAATCCTGGACGCGGCGGACGGCTTGGACTGGCCGACGTTGTGCCGTTGCGACCTTCTGTTTGCCGTGAAAAAGGCGGACTTGAAAAATCAACGCGGACACGTGACGCCGGAGCGCCGCCTGGAAATAATCCGGACGATCAACCGGTCTAACGGTTGGGTTTAAAAAACCCGTCCGATCAAGCATTGGCCGCTAAGCCGGTTGTAGGCGATGAACTGTCCGAGTGGCAGCGCGGCGATGGCGGCCCGGTCCGCGCCCAGCTCTTCCACTTTATCCAGGGCGAGCGGTTCCTGGAGGCGAAAGCAGACTAACTCAGTAGCTTGTCCCGTGATGGAGGCGTGGATTTTGTGCGGGACCTGGGTGGAGATCATCAGGTGAGCGTTTTCAGCGCGGCCCATTTGCGCCAGGCGGGCGAGCGCGGGGGGAATTTGGTGCGGACTCATGAAGCGCCACACTTCATCGGCCAGTATGATCTTGTGCGTGGGGACTAGAACGCTTTTTTGAAAGGACCAGTCACAGAAAAAATCAAACGCCTTCTCCACCTGGCCGGGAAACATGCGGTGCGGGTTGTAGAGCACCCAATTTGTTGCCAGAGCCGCTTCCAATTCATGGCTGGTGGCGGCGTGCGGCCGATACAACCGGGCGCTGGCCTGGCCCATATCGTCAAAAACGAAACGAGCGCATGGGATGTTGATCAGTGCGCGAAGGGCAAAGGTGGTTTTGCCGCTTCCCGTCATTCCGCAGATCACGGTGGAGCGCGGCGGCAGGGTGTAGTCGCTCACTTTCTAGTCTTCAGTTCGGCATCAACGGAATCGAGACGCACAGTCAGGAACGTTGCTTCGTACCATGGGATGTTCAGGCCCCTGGTCTGCTTGAGGTAATCGCTTTTGGCGTGCCCATCGAACCAAGCTATTGGCGTGGTGACGGAGAGAATGATTGCAAGGATTAAGGCGCCGGTTAACCCCATGACTTTGGCGAATTCTTTAACGTCGTACATAAAAGTGTCCCTCACGAATTGATGAACCGGAAAAAACTTTTGACGATGGCAAAGGCCACGTCGCCGTCCGTCTGGCTCTCCTTGCGCGTTTTGCCCAGGGCACTGTAACAGCGGTCCAGTTCGTTCGCGTCATAGACCATGCCCATGCGGCAAGCCAGCGCGTTTAAAAACCATTCCATCTCCAGATCGGTGCCGTTGAATTCATCGGCACCGGGCATCTCCTGGAGCGGCGTGCCTGGCAACTGGTCCCGCAGGTTTCCGCCCGGAGGCAGTTTCAAAATTTTCTCGTCACTCATAAAACGGGGTGTTGTCTCAGCCGATCCAGGGCGAGTATCTCCAGGGCGCGATTGCGCTCGTAAATGATGCGCTCCAAAGTCTCCATTGCGCCTTCACTTTGGCCGCGCTCACCACAGTGGTGGCTTAGCACTTCGCAAAGCTGCCATTCCAGCGTGGCCATTTTCTTTTTCCAGCGCGCGTCTTCCCGCTCCCATTTGGCGTTGCGCCGTTTTTTAGTCATTCTCATATTTTGCCCTCCGCCTCAGCGGCTTTTTTTTCCTCGGCCTCGGCCTGCTTCACCAGCTTGTCCAGGTCTTTGGCCAGCACGAGATAACCACCGGCAATCGTCGCGTACCCACCGGCCAGCGCCATTTCGTCCTGGTATTCGGCGGAGATGCCAGTCTTGTTCAAATATTTGGCCGCCACACGCGGCGCGGCGTCATTAATTATTTCCACCGCGCCCGCTTCCCAGGCGGATTTCGTCTCGATCTGCTCGATGATGACGCCCGGCAGCTTGGCCCGTTTGGCTTTGGCGACGAGTTTTCCGGAAAGAGTTTTCTCCGCCACCTTGTGCAACTTAACGACCAGCGGTTTCAGCTTTTGCGCGTCCCAGGGGACGGGCGGGACTGCGCCCGGTCCAGCAACCAGCAAAGGAGCGCCAGCGCCAGGGACCGGCCCAGGTTGACCAGGCAACGCCGCAGCGGACGGAATAGGAGGCGGATCAGACAGACGGGCAGCTTCAGCGCGTTCCTCTCGCTTACGCTGGGCATCACGAGCACGATCCGCCTCCAAAGCTTCCGGACTGCCGGGCACCAGCCCGTCGTCGCGCTTGCGCCCGCCCCGGAGTCCCTTGTGCTGGACAGCCAGATGCGCAGCGTGAGTTTCAGCCCCAGGTTTTGCAGGCGGCGTTTGGGTTCCCCCGCCTGCCACAGGGCTATCAGGCGTTCGTCGCGTGTCAGCGGCTTTTTTTTCCTTGGCCACAAATTAATCCTCCTCGGAAAAAAAGGTTAACCGGCCCTTTTTCTTTTTGGGCGCGGGCGTCGGCTCGGCCTTCAAATCTTTTAGCTGGCGGATCACGTCGTCGCGCTCGGCCACGGTCAACTCTGTGTCTTTCAGTTTTTTGTTAAGCGCCTCCACGTCGCGCTCAAGCTGGGCTTCGCGCTCAGTCTTGCCGTTCACGACGGCCTCGGCCACGGGCGGCGCTTGCGGCGCGGGCCTTGGCTCAGGCGGCGGAGCGGGAGCGGGTGAAGGTGGTGGATTGCCCGGCGCGGGTTGCGGCGCGGGCGACGGTGGAACGTTTTCGTCTGCCATGCCCGCCAAAACAGCAACCATGCTGCCGCGTGAGACGATTGTTCCTCATTGTTCCCCGTTGTCCCTCATTGTTCCGGAGTGTCCGTTGCGTGGACCGGTCATACATGCGAAAACTGTCTCGTTAGTTTAAGCAACGCCAAAAATTTGGCGGCCTGGGAACCGGGCGCTTCAGCGTAGGACGCTGGGACCAGTTCCGACCACGGCGCTCTGACTGAAGACATAACGTCCGGGCGCAAGCCCTCCCCTGCTTATGAAGTTCATCGAAAAACACTGGCTCTGGATCCTTGGCATCGCCGCGCTCGGATTCATTCCGTACACCACCAGCGACGGCTCCAACGCTTCCTTTTGGGCGCGCCTTCAAGGCTCCGTCGGCAACAGCGGTCAACAAATCTTCCCCTGGAGCTAATCCCATGAAAGAACTCAAACCCATCCTCTTCTCCCTCGCTTGTGGCTTCGTGGCCGTGGCCATTTACAACTACGCCAAAACAAACTGGTTTACCAGCCTGCCTTAATCCGCCGCTTTAAACCCACCGCAACTCTCCCCATTTTATGGATCGTTACTACAAACCCAACCTTACCCAGATCAACAACGTGCCCAGCGGCGCGATGACTTCATCCGGCTTCACCTGGTCCGCGAATCTTCCCGTCGGCCCGGCATACCGTTATCTGGACATTATCACCACCATGACGGCCGCAGGCGGCGCAACCCTCGCCAGCGTTTCGGACTTCATGAACCTGGTCACCATCTCGATCAATTCCAAACCGTTCCGGATGTTCCTGGGCAGTGAGGCCCACGACGTCTATACACGTTACGGATCCAACTACGGCGCGGTCGTCTTCAAATCCACCGGCGCGGGCAACACGCTCTATCCGGTCCTCAGCGGCACTTCGCTCGCAGCCCCGGCCGCCAATGGCCAGGGCACGTGCGTCCTCCGGATTTATTTCGAGGAACCGTGGCGCAAGAACTGGACGGCCGCATCGGCGCGCAAGCTGACGACTCAATGGCCCGCTGCCACCCAAGGCGGCCCGGCCCAGACCATCAGCAG
>Ga0210388_10001714_pt1 | contig 17233 bp, 15 predicted proteins | sample IncBWC19OmetaG_FD_155485 | JGI IMG/M metagenome (GOLD analysis project Ga0210388, IMG submission 155485) | Forest soil microbial communities from Barre Woods Harvard Forest LTER site, Petersham, Massachusetts, United States - Inc-BW-C-19-O ... | reverse complement strand
ATATCCTGTTCCAGCTGCCGAATGCCCTCCTGCTTGCTGCCTCCCGGAATGCCCATGAAGAAACTCAGCAGCTTGGCGATGCCACTCATTGTGTCTACATAATAGTTGTAGAGACCCAGGCCAAACTCGGCATCCGCCAGTTCGGGGTCCAGCTGAAAAGCGCGAAGAAAATGGTCGCGGGCATGGACGCCAAACCGAGCCGTGGTGCGATTCTCGCCGCGCAGACCGTAAAGTCGTGCGGAAAAGGCATCTCCCATGCCCGCATAAAACTGCATTCCCGCAGTTTCGTGAATTTTGAGCTGGGCCAGGGCAATCGAAGAAGCCTTAGCGGCCAGATCGAGATAGTGCTGATCGGCAGCAAGCTTTGGCCGGTGGCGCGCGTCGGTCATGCCGTACTTGAATTCCGCCGATGTGCAAAAAATCTTCCACCATAGGGCTTCCGCTTCGAGAAGGTAGCCAAGAGGTTGGTCGGGCTGCTCGCCCTGAAGGAGCTTCGCATCGGAAATCGCCCCCTCCATATCGAACGAATAGATTTTGTCGAGCGTGGCGGACGTTCCGTGCGGCAATACCAGTTTTTCTCCGCGCGCGGGCCCTGCGAAACAGATCATGGGCAACGTCATTGCACAGATCATCGCGCAAAAAAGTATCGCGCCCCTTCGAAGGGCACGGAAAAAGTTCATGCAGCTACCCAACGAGTCTCCAAGTAGGTTCCGCTAAGTCTTTGCCGCGCGGGGCAGGCCGCGCGCCCGACGAGTTTAAGCTGTCCAATGGCGGTTGCAAATCGAAATGGCTTCGGCGGGGCGGAATAATATTAGAACATCCATAGAAATTGCGCGTTAGCTGCAAAGCGGCGCATTTGCTATTCTCGGCGGCGTGTTGACCACACCCAATAATGGCGCTCCCGGCAAGCCCGGCGGAATTCCGGCAGAGCAACCTTCTGGTCTGGAGCGTGGCCTCGGTCTGAAAGAGGCCGTAGCGCTCAACATGATCGAGATCGTGGGCATCGGTCCGTTCGTGGTCACGTCGCTCGTGATCAAAGCGATGGGCGGGCCGCAGGCTCTGATCGCCTGGATTGCGGGGGCGGCCCTGGCCACACTCGATGCGTTCGTCTGGTCCGAACTGGGCGCGGCCATGCCGCGCGCCGGCGGGACGTACGTTTTTCTTCGAGAAGCCTACGGGCCGGGACGCTGGGGCCGTTTGATGTCTTTTCTGTTCGTCTGGCAGACGTTTGTTCAAGCTCCGCTTTCCATCGCATCTGCGTCGATCGGATTCGCTCGCTATGCCGGATATCTGCACCCGCTTTCGACATTCGAGTCTAAAGCCGTCTCCGGAGGACTAGTTCTGTTCCTGGTGGTTCTGCTCTACCGGCGCATCACTACCATAGGCAAAATTTCTGTGCTGCTATGGACCGGCGTGGTCGGTACTCTTCTCTGGCTGATCTGGGGAGGCGCGAGCCATTTCAACGCGAAAATGGTGTTCGATTTTCCTCCCGGCGCGTTTTCGCTTTCCTGGGTGTGGTTCGCCGGCCTGGGGTCCGCTATGGTTAATACCGTTTACAGTTATTGGGGCTACTACAACATCTGCCATCTGGGCGGAGAAATTCGCGATCCAGAGCGTAATATACCGCGCGGAATTTTTCTCTCCATTCTCGGAATCACGGCGCTCTATCTGGCGATGCAAGTCAGCATTCTGGGAGTCGTGCCGTGGCGCGAAGCACAGAATTCCAAATTTATCGTGAGCACATTTGTCGAGACGCTCTACGGCCATCACGCGGCGCAAGCAGCCACATGGATGGTCCTTTGGGTTGCGCTTGCTTCGGTGTTCTCAGTTTTGCTGGGATATTCGCGCGTGCCTTACTCAGCCGCGCTGGACGGAAATTTCTTCCCTGTATTCGGACGGCTGCACCCGACGAAACACTTTCCTTACGTCTCACTTCTCGTTCTTGGCGGACTTGCCTTTCTATTCAGCGTGACTTTGAAGCTCGAGACGGCCATCAAAGGAATCCTGGCGATGCGCTTGCTCGTCCAATTCATCGGCCAGGCTGTAGGAGTGATATTGTTGCGGCGCCGTTGGGGAACGGCGCGGCTGCCGTTCAAAATGTGGCTTTACCCCGTGCCCGCTGTGCTTACCATGTTCGGCTGGGCTTGGCTCTTCTGGCAGACGGGTACCGCAAGAAAATGGGGAATCGCGGAGATCGCACTGGGCACGCTCGCATTTCTTATCTGGACCCGTAAAATGCGACAATGGCCGTTCGCAAAAATGATTTTGGAAGAATGAGAGAAGCGGAGGCTGCGTGAATCGTTTTCTTAAGAAGACTATTGGATCCGTCCTATTTGGCGCCGTGCTCGCCTCTTTGTCCGCCCACTCGGCCTCCGCGCAATTTCCTCCTGCTCCAGGAACGGGCCCCGGCCTTCCGGAAACCATCGAAGCTATCGATAGCACCCGCGTCACCACACGTATTCTCTATATCACCGCGCATCCCGACGACGAATCCGCCGCTCTGCTCACCTATCTCGCGCGAGGCCTCCATGCGGACGTCGCGCTGCTCACTCTCACTCGCGGCGAAGGCGGACAGAACGATCTCGGTCCCGAGCAGGCGCCGCAACTTGGATTAATCCGCACGCAGGAACTTCTCGCTGCCGCGAGGGGCTATGGCATAAAGCTTTTTTTTGGAAGCGCCCCTGACTTTGGATTCTCGAAAACGCCCGAGGAAACGGAAAAAATCTGGGGCGACGCGGTGCTCGGAGAAATGGTGCGCGTTATCCGCACCTATCGCCCCAACATTGTGATCAACGGCTGGGGCGGCGTGCATGGCGGCCACGGCCACCACCAAACTTCGGGGTTATGGACGCCGAAAGCCGTGGAGATGGCCGCCGATCCAAAAGCATTTCCCGAGCAAATCTCCAGAGATAGGTTGGCTGTCTGGGGAAACTCCACGTATCCCGTGCAAATTCTGGACACCGAACGCGGCGGTGCAACCGGCGCTTCGTCGAACGGGTATACGCTGCCCGTCGACGACATCTCGGAGCTTTGGGGCAAGCCCTGGCGCGAAATCGCGCTCGATGCTTTTTCCAATCACCGCTCGCAGGGCATCACCGGGTTTGTGAATTCGCCCTTTCTCCGCCGGCCGCTCGTGCTCATTCGCGAAGACGGAAGCAAGCTCGATCCAGCAAGTTTAGCCAGGCCGCTCCATGACCTCGCTAACGGCTCGGTGCCCGAGGCGTCATTCCGGCAGGCGATGAGCGAGGCGAAATCGGCCATCGCAAAGGCCCGTACTTCAGCGCTCGCCCTCGATTGGTCCCAAGCGGCGGCAGACTTGGCCAGCGCGGCGATGCGAATTGACGCCATCTCTCCCGCAAACCAGGGCGCGACGCCTTCAACACCGTCATTCGATCTTGCTCGAGCACGTGCGCGGCTCGACCGCGCTTTGAGTCTGGTAGCAGCCGTCGAGGTCCGGGCTGATGCCGACCGCGACACTCTTATCGTCGGCGAATCGTTCGGCGTGTCGGCCCAAGCCATTTGCCGCAAGGAGGCAGGTTGCGAGCTCGGCGCGCTGAATTTGGATCTTCCTCCATTTTTCAAAGAAACGAAACGCGAGGGCGATGCCGCGAAGGGCTACCAGTTCACGATCGATGTTACCCAAGCTGCTCCTAAGTTGACCGCCTGGGAAAAATTGCAGCCTGAACCGCCGCCATTGTTGACCGCGCGGCAGGAAGTGACAATCGGCGGCTACAAGTTTTCTGTCACTGTTCCGGTAACGCACATAGCTCCCAGCTCCACTCGAGTGGACCGCGTAGCACTGCGCATAGTCCCCGCGTACACATTAAAAGTGGAACCCAAGCAGGCGCTCGAGGTGCTGGGAAAACCAGAAGAGCCTTTCGATGTTTTATTGCGAGTCCATTCCTACGCGACGCAGCCGGACAAGATCTCCGTCGGGCTTGATATGCCTGATGGTTTTAGGGCAAGCGCACCCGTGGATCTTGCCTTCGATGGCGCCGGAGAGAAGTTCGCGAAAGTCACCGTCACTCCGCCGAATAAACTTTCCGCGGGAAAGTACACGATCATTGCGTTCGCAAAACGTGGCGAGGAAAAATTCTCCACCACGCTCGAACCGTTGCCTTCTCTGCCTACTCAGTTCTGGAGCGAACCTGCCCAATGCGTGGTGTATGCCCTCGATCTGAACGTGCCAGAAAATCTGCGCGTCGGGTACATCACGGCGGAGGGCGAACCCATCCCGGAAGCTCTGCGCACGCTTGGGCTGCAAGTCGAAATGCTGGATGCACAGGCGCTGGCCTTTGGCGATCTCTCCAAATTCAATGCAATTGTGGTCGGCGTGCGCGCGTACGAACTGCGTCCGGAACTCCCCGGCGCCAACCAGCGGCTTCTCCAGTACGTCGCCAACGGCGGCACCCTCGTTGTGCAATACAACCGCGACTTCGCCTGGAACAAAGAACAATATGCTCCGTATCCCGCGAAAATCACGAATGGCCCGGGAGGCCAGCTTCCGCGGATCACTGACGAAAATTCTCCCGTCAAATTTCTCAAGCCAGACGATCCTCTCTTGAACCGTCCGAACAAGATCACACAGGACGACTTCAAAGGCTGGGTACAGGAGCGCGGGCTCTACTACTGGACGCAATTTGATCCAAAATACACCGCAGTCTTGGCCATGAACGATCCCGGCGAGCCGGATCTTAGCGGCGCACTGGTCTACACGCGTTATGGAAAAGGCATGTACATCTACACTGGCATCGCTTTCTTCCGCCAAATCCCAGAAGGTGTCCCCGGTGCGTATCGGCTCTTCGTAAATCTTCTCAGCGCTAAGCAAGCAAACTGACCCGGGCGTAATTTTAGCGCCTCCCGCGTTCTCGCAGAGCCTGGCCAGCCGACGTACATCAACTGGACACATCGCTTCCGCGCGCAAATCAGCGTGCTATCCTCTTCAACCGGGGGTCGAAGCGCATGAATAGTTATTTTTCCACTCATTTTGGCAGCCGCACGCTCCAAACAGTTCTCTCTCTCTTCTTGGGAGTGGCTCTTTTCTTTGCTTGTGCCTCACCGGCTGCGGCTCAGAAGAAAAAGAAAACGGACGACTCATCTGACAAAATGCCCTCTATACCCATGGGCGACGAGCAGCAGGTCGATTACACGATTTCGGAAATGCTAGGCGCGTGGCAGCTCGGCGACATTGAAAAGCTGCACAAGGACTATGCCGACGACGTTTCCGTCGTCAGTGGCAATTGGGAACCGCCTATTTTCACGTGGACAAACTATCTCGCCGTCTACCAGGTGCAGCACGCCCGTATGCAACAGGTGCGCATGGATAGGAGCAACACCTACATCAAGCTCAATGGCAACTTCGCCTGGGCCTGCTATCAGTGGGAGTTCTCAGCGGTAGTAGATGGACAGCCGTCCGCCGCTCGTGGGCAAACTACTTTAGTCCTGGAAAAAAGGAATAACCACTGGGTGATCGTGCACAACCACAGCTCGCTGACGCCGAACGTTCAGCCCACTGCACCGGCGAACACACAGCCAACACCGCAGGTTCCGCCAAACAGTCCGTCGACACACTAAACAATGAGGCCCCGCCGGCCCTGCTCAACGCACTAAATATTTTTCAGCCCGTTGTACAGCCACAGACAGGCCAGAACCAAAAGGAGCGCTCCTGAAACGATGCCGCTGGTCATCAGCGGGCGCGAAAGTGCGTTAATTTTCGCGACGATCTCCCTTTGTTCTCGGGCCATGTGTTCCTGTGCGGCGTCGAGAAAGATTTGATCATCTTCATGGCTGGCAAGAAGGCTCCGCCGAATTAACAACAACATAAATACAGCGGTAACAATCGTCCAGGCAATCAGAACGTAGAAAATAGGGCCTGTAGTTAGGTGCTCCATGGTGACCTCCCACTGGAACTGGCGCGGTCTTTTTTTGCAGGTGCGAGGAAGGGGAGAGACCGCGTTCTAGAGCGCGAGTATAGCACCGCGCATTTGAATTTCAACTACTTCTCATAAAGTAAATCGATGCTTGCCTTCTCGTGTTCCACAATCTTTAGCACCCAAGCAAGAGTCGGACCAATTTGCATTCAAGTTTCCTATTTCCAAGAGTTTGCGCGAATCATCAGTTACGAGCCACTTTGCAGTTGTCCCACGTCCACTTCGGATTTCGATCAGAAGCTCATGGCCGCCTTCGTTGACAAAGCGGAAGGTGGCGGGCACAATGAAAAAGCCTCGTTGGAACTGCAACCCCGGTTTTGCAGGGGTTTCACCCATAGCATTCGTGCCCGAATGGCGGAACTGGCAGACGCGCAGGTCTCAGAAGCCTGTGACTTAACGGTCGTGGAGGTTCGAGTCCTCTTTCGGGCACCATCCATATAAATTCACTTCGCCTTATTTCAGCGTTTATTCAGACTTAAGCGCTCGAATCGGATCAAGCAGCGCTGCTCTTCTCGAGGGGATCAGCGCAAAAACCAGATTCATGAAGATCGCAAATCCCGCCACCAGCAGGGCGCTCGTCCAATCAGAGAAAAACGGAAGGTCCGCTCGGTGCGCGATATACTCGGTGTCTTGCCAGCCGGCTATGATTCCCGCGAAACAACCGAGGACGCTAATCACCACCGCTTCAAATAAGAATTGAAAGAAGATGTCCGACTTCGTCGCTCCGAGCGCTCTGCGTATACCGATTTCTCCAACTCTCTCCCCAACGGCAATCCAGCAGATCGCTAGAATACCCAGGCCCGAAACGGCAAGACCGCTCAATCCCACCCACCGCACAAGAAACGTGAGGCGACTGGAAGAAGCGATCTCCGTGTCGATCAGTGCTTTTTGGTTCTGAATCTGGAAGTCCTCTGGCAAATTCCCGGACACGCGATGCCTTTTGCTGAGAACCTGGTGAATGGCTTGCGTCGTTTCATCCATCTTGTCCCAGCTTGTCACCGCGAAGAGAATGGAGCCGAAATAATCGACGTTCGCCAGGCGGCGCATGGCCGTGCTCAGCGGAACGTAAACTTGATTGTCTTCGTTTGTCGCATCGAGTCCCTGGCCTCTTTCCTCCAGCACGCCGATCACTTCGAATGGCACTCGATTGATGAAAATTCGTTTGCCAATGGGCGATTCACTGTCGAAAAGATCGCGCCTTACCGTTGACCCAAGCACCGCCACGCGCGCGGCTCTCCTCATTTCTGGCATCTCGTAGAACTCGCCCTCGGTCGTTTGCCAGTGCCGGATGCGCGCGTAGTCCGGCTCGGTTCCCATCACAATACAATTGCTTTTCGAAAGGTCGCCCGCCTTCACCAGAAAAGATGTGGTGATCGTTGCTGAGGATTTCTCGATATCGAGGGTCTCGCGCAAGATCTCGGCATAGTCCGCAATGACCAGCGTGGTCACAATCGTTCCCGTCTTTGCGCGCCCGCCCACGTTGCGGCTCAACTGCGGCGTAACGACCAGCACATTTGTCCCTAACCGTTGAATCCGGCTTAGGACCTTCATTCGCCCTTCGGCTGCGTAGTTAATCGCGGAAATCACTCCGCCGACTCCCATCAAGGCACTCAAGAGGATAAGCCCGGAACGTAAACGAAATCGCCAGATCAGCCGCAGCGACCCTGCCATCAAGAGAAGTGCTTTGCTGATGTGCATGTACTTTTCGGAAGGCTCGATCGATCCCGCGTCAGGTTCGCAGGGCCTTTACTGGATCCACCTGCGTCGCTCTCCATGCCGGATAGATGCCGAAGACCAGACCAAGTCCCACGGAAAGCCCTGCGGTCCATTCCAAAGCCTGCAACGCAAAAATCGGAGGCAAGTGCTGCATGCGCGCGGCCAAATTGGTGCCGCTCAGAGCGAGCGCGATCCCAATGAGCCCCCCGAAACTTGAGATCAGTGACGCTTCCAAAATAAATTGCAGCAAAATGTCCTGCCGGCTTGCGCCAACGGAACGCCTCAGCCCAATCTCTTTCCTACGCTCGGACACGCTGATCAACATCAAGCTCATGATTACCGCTCCGCCGATGAACATCGCGATCGTCGCAATCCCCTTCAATATCGTCGAAAGAGTGGAACCCATTTGCGTTACCTGCGCCATCACGGCTTGCGGGCTTGTGATCGTGAAATCGTCAAGCCCTGCGGACGCGATGTGGTGCCGCTGTCGCAACAGCGCCGTGATCTTCGTCACCGCCGCGTCGCTCTTTTCCGGGTCGCGAAGCTGCGCGATCAGCATTGTCAGAAAATCCCGGTTAAAGAGACGCTTCGATGCTGTGGTCACTGGAATCAGAATCAAGTCGTCCAGACTTCCACCGCCAGGACCTGCGCCTCGCGCCGAGAGCACTCCCTTCACCTGAAACGGAACATCGCCAATTCGAATCGTCTTGCCGAGCGCATCGCCGCCGGGAAAAAGAGTGGGCAAGACGTCTGATCCGAGAATCGCTACTCGCGCGAGCGATTGCATATCTTCTTCGTTTATGAAATTCCCTTGTGCGAGTTCATCTCCGCGCAAATCAAGCCAGTTCGCAGATACGCCAAAAATCGCAGGGCTCACGTTTTTGTCCTTATATTTCACATCGATGTCGAACGCGTTCTGCAGCAGGGCGATTTGTTTGATTTCCGGAAGTTCCGCCGCGATGGCCGCAGCATCTTCAAACTTCAAGGTTGGAGGAACGTTCGTCAGCGACACCATTCCGCGTATCTTCCCCGCTCCGGGACGAATGATGACCGTATCGAACGTTCCGATCATGTTCTTGAACCGCTTCATCGTCTCGCGCTTGGCGTTCTCGCCCACGGAATCCAGTATCGTCAACGAACAGATCCCGATCATCACGCCTGCCATCATGAAAAATGTACGCAGCCGGTTCCGCGACATGCTGCGCCACGCAATTTCTATTCCCGATGCAATCCGCATGGCTTGTTCCTCCATACCACTGCCAAATCTACTCCCTCACGAGCATGGCAATCTTTCGATCCGACGCAAACACTCCGTCCTTAAACAAAATCTCGCGTTCCGCATATGCTGCCACCGCATCGTCGTGCGTCACCAAAACCACGGTGCGCCCTTCTTGATGAAGTTGGCGAAGTATCGCCATAACCTCCGCGCCCGCCGCCGAATCCAGATTCCCGGTGGGCTCGTCCGCGAGAATAAGCGGAGGATCGTTAATCAACGCCCGCGCAATTGCCACACGCTGCTGCTCGCCCCCGGAAAGTTCGGTCCCGTAGTGATGCGCACGTTCCCCAAGCCCCACGCGCTCGAGCGCGGCCATCGCTCGCTTGCGGTCGACGCGCCCCGGACCATAGATCATCGGAATCTCTACGTTTTCCAGGGCCGTCGTCCGCGGCATTAAGTTGAAAGACTGAAACACAAACCCAATTTTCCAAGCGCGCACATGCGAAAGCTGCTTGTCGGTATAACCGGACAATTCCTCGCCATTCAGCCGGTAAGTTCCAGTCGTGGGTTTGTCGAGACATCCGACGATATTCAGCATCGAAGATTTTCCCGATCCCGATGGTCCCCGAATGGTCACGAATTCTCCTCGCTCGATAAGAAAACTAATATCTTTCAACGCATCCACCGGCGTTCCATCGCCTCGACGATACGTTTTCCCAAGATGTGTCACTTCAATCATGGTTTCACGCCTTTTTTCGAATCCGCTACGTAAGTGAGGACCACCTGGTCGCTCGCACTCAAACCCTTCTTAATCTCGGTGAACCCCCCGTCCCGCGTCCCAACCGTTACGATCCTTTTCTCCTGTTTCCTATCCCGTATAAGAAATACGAATCGTTCTTCACCGTCACGCTGAATCACGCCATTGGGCACAACCAAGGCTTTTCTCTCCGCGGTCTTGATCGTGATATTCGCTGTCATGTCAGGTTTGAGCAGCCGGCCATCTTTTTGTATGACCGCCATCACCGGGTAATTCACGACGCCGGAAATGATCGTCGCGACAGGATCGATCCTCTTCACGATGGCCGGCATTTCTCGCGACGGATACGCCTCCACAGTAAAGACCACGGTGTCGCCAGGTCGCACATTCGCGATATCGGTCTCATCCACCATCGCCACCAATTCCAGTGCGTTGTCCTCGATGATCGTCACAAAGGTAGGCGCTGCAAACGATGCCGCCACGGTCTCCCCCTCCTGCGTCGACACCGAAGCCACCGTTCCAGAAATCGGCGCGCGAATTACCGCGTAAGACAAATCAATTTCCGACGCCGCCAAATCGCTTTTCGATTTCTCCAGCTTCGCCTGCGCGCTTTTCAACTGCCATTCCAGATCCTCCTTCTGCTGCGCCGGTAAGACTCCCTCTTTAAATAGCTGTTGCCCGCGGTTCAAGTCCCTCTGAGCTTTCCCGACGCCCACTTCGTCCATCGCCGCTTGCGTGCGCGCCTGCTCCACACGCGCCTGCAACGGGCGCGGATCAATTTCCGCGATGATGTCCCCCTTCTGTATGTGAGAGCCAACCGTCACGTTCAGCTTGCGGACAATCCCCGACACCTGGGAACCGACGCGTACCTGCGCACCGGTCCGCAACCGCACCGTTCCGCTCGTAGTAACGGTCGAATCGATCTCGCGCATCTCAGGTGAAACTGTGGAAGCAGAAGCAATGCTCCCTTCCACTCGCGGCTGCTTCAGAATCCAGTACACAGCCAGTGTGCCGCCTATAAGCGTAATGAACAGGACTGTCCCGAGAGCGAACCACACCCGTTTCCTCGCCGAGCCCGTGTCACCTCCGTGTGCAGCCACGTCTGATGGAATCGTTTCGTCCATGTTCATCACTTCTTATCGAACACAATGACCATCGGCTCCTTGCCAGCACGCGCCGATTCCAGAAACAATGTCTTTCTGTCGTCAGACAAATACCGCGTCTCCGTTCGAACAACTTTTGTTCCCGCTACCGCGCCTTCCGACTCCCAAGTCGTCACCAATTTATTCCCCGACCAGTGGCTGCTCGTTTCACTCTTTTCCCCCATCGGCGAGTCGTTCGGAACCGCCGCGCCGCTCAAGTCGTACCGCGTCTCGTGTGTTTGCTTTTGTCCGCTGAACACCGTGGTGTCCGTAACGCTCAACACTTTCGGCGTCTGCGTTATCGTCGAGGTATATTCAGCGCTGGCCATCATCCCCACGTTCTTGCTCTTTCCCGCATTGAATACCCATGTCCCAGTAAAGTCAGGTGGATTCGCGGCCACCGCCGCAAACGCAACCACAAGAAATAACAGCGCAATTCTTCGAATCATTTTCGTTTTCTCCCTTCAATCAAATCGTTGCAACGAGCTGAGTTGTCAGCTAAAAAGCGCCATGAAATTCGCTTTTTTCTGTTCCAGCTGCGTTCTTAAGGGAGTGTGAAGTCTGTACCGAGGTATAGAGTCAAGCAGATTTTTTACGATGACGAGGAATCGTGCGGGCGTCGCTCCGGTCGTCTTTTCCGTTCTGTACCGCTGCGGGACGAGCCATCAAAGAAGCCGGGCATAGCATTACTTTTTCCGCACCCGGCTGTTCAAGAACAGCCGCGAGCGGCTTCTTTAAAACTTTAAGGAATTCGATCTTCTGGTTAATCAACTCAAGCCGTTCTCTGGCGATTCGAAATGCCTTTTCCCATTCCTTCGACTTCGTCAGCGGCCTGCCCGAAAACGATTTCGCCGATTCATGAATCTCCAGCAGTTCCTTGATCTCCTTAAGCGAAAAGCCCAACTGTTGCGAGTCCTTGATAAACCGAACCCTCTCCAGGTCCGCTTCTTCGAATGTGCGGTATCCAGATGTCGTCCTCACCGGTTTTCGGAGCAGCTTCTCCCGCTCGTAAAACCGGACCGTTTGCACATTGACGCCCGCTCGCGCGGAAAGCTCTCCGATGCGCATAGCACTATTCTGAACCCTATACCCAAGTATAGGGTCAAGTTTCCACTCTAAGTGCTCGCCGAAAGCCACAACTCAAAACAAGCTTCCGCCCAGCTCTGTGGGTCAATGCGCCAAAACCGAGACGGAAGGAACTCTTGTTATTTCCCTACAGACGTCCTGTCCAGTAAAGAATCAAAACAATGAGTATGACCAGCCCTACGCCGCTAATCGGGTAGTATCCCCACTGCTTGCTGTGCCGCCAAATCGGGAGACTGCCTACAACCGCTACCAGGAGCACTATCGGAAGAATGAACATCAGGAGCATATCTGCACCTCACTCTCTTGTCCGTGTTCCAAGTCTAGTCCTCAACCGATTCGCGCAGTATCCGGTATTGTTCATTTACTCCGTGCGCAGCATCGAGACTGGCTCGATTCGAACCGCTTGCATGACCGGCCGCAGCGCCGCCAGAAATGCTCCAGCGAGAATCGCCAGCGCGGGAAGCGCCAGAATTTGCAAGTCGGTTGCCCTCACCTGATAAAACAGCGACTCCACATATCGCACAGACAACATTCCCAAGCCGATGCCCGCGACAGCTCCCACGAGCACCATCGCAAACACGTCCATCGTCACCAACCGTGCGATGCCGCCGGCCTGCGCGCCCACCGCGATGCGAATCCCAATTTCGCGCCGCCGCTGAAGCACGGAATAATGCAGCACGCCGTACAAACCGACGCCCGCGAGCAGCAAAGCTACAATCGCGAAGAACATCGCCAGCGTCGCCAACAAACGCTCACGCACCGTGTGCGACTGATTGATTTCCAATTGCGTCCGTATGCGGCTCACGCGAAACTCCGCTCGTGCCCGTGGGACTTCCTGCCGTAGTACCGAGGCGAGTGAGCGTGGATTCAAGCTGGACGTTCGCACCAGTAAAATCCCCGCACCTCTTTTTCGCGAAACGCCGTTGTTATCCACCGCGTGAAAGGGAACATACAGCTGCGGCAAAATCGGCTCGCGCAAATTCCGGTACCGCACGTCTCCCACCAACCCCACAATTTCATATCGTAATCGCACGCCCTCATCCAGCGAGAGATCAAAGCTCTTTCCCACTGGATCGACTCCATCAAAATACGTCTTCGCGAACGTTTCATTGACGAGCGCCGCGCCGGGATGCGTATCGCCCGGCCGGAAGTCTCTTCCATCTAGCAACCGAATCTTCATCACGTCCAGCCAGCCCGGCGAAACAGCGCGCATGTAAGCCAGCACTCCATTCGGCGGAGCGCCGTTCACGGAAATAAAATTGTTCCAGCCGCTGCCACCGAGCAAGGCAGAATCCCCAATCGCGACCGCTTCGACTCCTTGCACGTTTCGCAGATGGTCCGCCACTTGCTCCCAGAACTCTATGGGCTGCGGAGTTTTGGTGACGGCATCCACAATAAGGAGCCTGTCCGTCGAGAAGCCTGTGGGTTGCTGCGACAATCGTTGAAATGTTGTGACGAAAAGTCCTGCCACAAAGAGGACAAGAAAACAGAACGCCACCTGCACAGCAATCAGAGCGTGCATCAATCGACGCTTCGAATGTGGATCATCGCCGCCCTTCAATGCACTGACTGGATTGACAGAGGAAGCGCGAAGCGCGGGAATTAATCCAAAAAGTAGAGTCACGAGCAGCGCGAGTGCCAATCCGAAACCCAGAACCTGCCAGTCCGAAGGAAGAATAAGCCGTGCCGGATTGTCCGGCGGATTGATCATGCTTACAACGAACGGCCCCGACCACCACGCGAACAATCCGCCGATCGCCGCCGCCATCAGAGCCAGCCAGGCGCTTTGTACAAGCACCAGTTGAATCAGACGCCATCTTCCACCGCCGATCGAAACACGCACAGCCATCTCACGCGCTCGCGCCGAAGCCTGCGCCGTCATCAAATTTGCGACATTGGCACACGCTATGAGCAGCACCAAAGCTACGAGTACTCCGAGCACAGCGAGAGGCCGCTTCGTTTCCGTCTGCAAATCCGACACTCCCGTCGCCGCCGGTTCGAGCACAACCTTTTGATCCAGGAATTGATCAATCTCTTTCTTGGACACTCCAAGAAAGCCTTTCGCTCGCTCTTCTTCGAAAGCCCTGGAGGTGGCTTCCAGTTTCTCCCGCATCGGTTCGAGAGCGGCACCCGGCTTCACCATTGCCAAGCTTCGGTGCCACGTCGAATCTTTACGCGTGACGGCCGGATTCATCATCGTCGGCACAAAAATGTCCACGATCGTTCCTGGTTCGGTGCCTGTGAAGGGCGCTTCGACAACTCCTGCAATTTCGTAAATTTCATTTCCCATGCGAAAGGTGCGGCCAATCACGGCCGGATCTCGTCCAAAACGATGCGACCAATAGTCGTAAGAGAGCACCGCGTAAGGATGTCCACCCGGTTTCAGATCGTCGTTTTCGGTGAACAAACGTCCTAACGCCGGACGCAGCCCAAGCGTCGGAAACATCCAGCCGGAAACGTATTGCAGGTACGCTTTCTCAATGTCCTCATCCGATTTGTAAGTCAGGTCCACTGAATCCGCGTACGAAACGGCGAATAGCTCGGCCTGATCCTTTACCGCCGCCCGCATCAATTGAAAGTCCGAATACGCCCAGCCATCGAAATCTTGCGGCTTACCATCCGGTCCGATGCCTTGCTCTGCTAAATCGTAAAGCCGTTCAGGATTCGCGACGGGCAGCGGCCGCAGAAGAATCGCGTCAATCAATCGAAACGCAGACGTGCAAGCTCCAATCGCCAAAGCGAGCGACAGAATTGCCGCGGCAGAAGTAACCTTCGTCTTTTTAAGCTGCCGCAAACCGAAAATTGCATCCGAGCGCAAAGACTCCAGCCATGACACAAGCCGTACGTCTCGGCTCCCATCTCGGTGCCGCAAAGTCGAGCCAAACGCCCTTCGCGCCTCGACGGGGTCGCGCCCCTCGGCGATCGCCTCTGCGATATGCGCTTCCAGTTCTTCGTCGATCTCCCGGTTCAACCGCTCCCCCCGGAGAACATTGACTATCCGCGTCCACAGTGACATCTCACGCCTCCCGCAACACTCGGTTCACCGCCAAAGTCACCGCCTGCCAGCGAGACTCTTCCGTCCCAAGCTGCTTCTTGCCCGCCGCCGTCACTTCATACAGCCGCGCCCGCCGCCCCGTCTCCTTCGTAACCCACTCCGCGCGAATCCACCCCGCCTCTTCCATCCGGTGTAATGCCGGATAGAGCGAGCCTTCCTCCACGCGCAGCACCTCGCCCGAAATGTCCTGAATCGCGGTCATAATTGCGTAGCCATGCAATCCGGGCCGCCGCGAAAGCATCTTCAAAACAAGCAAATCCATCGACCCCTGCAAAGAGTCAGCCTTAGCCATACTCAGACCTCGTAGTACATAGACGTCTAAATATGCCAAAAGTTCCGTGGGAAAAATCGATTTGAGGGTGAGCCGAGAGATGGTGTCACAGACTTCTCATCCTCCTGTAACTCGACTGCGATGTTCCTCCGCGACACTCCCGAGTGGTGCTCCTGCGCACCATTCCATACAAGCGGAGAGGAAACTCCATGCCAAAGATTCTGCGAGGGCTCGCCTCGATTATTCTCAGCGCTGCGCTTCTGCCCATCACCAGCGTTCCCACCTTTGCGGGGGACCGCGAAGGCCGGGTGAGGACGGCTGCGGCCGACGTTAGGCACGTGTTCGTGATCGTGCTCGAAAATAAGAATTTCAGCGATACGTTCGGAACCAGCACGCAGGACCCTTATTTGCAGAAGACGCTGGTCCCGATGGGTGCTCTGCTGACGGAATACTACGGGACGGGGCACGTCAGCCTCGATAACTACATCTCTCTAATTAGCGGTCAGGCCCCTACGCCGGATACTGACGACGACTGCCTTCCCGGCTTGACGGGATCGATTGGAAACTACAACGACGTGGCGCAGACGGGCACGGCTCCGGACGGACAGGTGATCGCTGCGAGCGGCTGCATTTATCCCAAAGGGATTCGGACCTTGCCGAATCAGCTAACCGACGCCGGCCTGAGTTGGAAGGGCTACATGGGAGACATGGGGAATGATCCTGCCCGCGAAAGCGCCACGTGCGGTCACCCGGAGATCGGCGTGGGCACGGACCACACCAATACGGCGGAAGCGCCGAGCGCCGCGGTGCCATTGGGCGACGCCTACGCTACACGGCATGACCCGTTCATGTATTTCCACTCCATTATCGATTCGCCCAGCTGCAACACGCATGTGGTCAATCTCAGTCATTTGACTGCTGATCTGACCGAAGAAAGGACAACGCCGAATTTGGTCTTCATCACGCCGAACTTATGCGATGACGGCCACGACGGCAGCGGGACCGGAGCGCCTGGCACTACCTGCGCGAACGGGCAGCCGGGTGGTCTTACTTCCATTGACGCCTTTCTGCAGACTTGGGTGCCGAAGATTATGGACTCGCCCGCTTATCGGAAAGACGGGCTGCTCATCATTACCTTCGACGAAAGCAGCTTCACGGAATCCGTCACGGTAGGCCCCACCGGACAAGAAACCGTGGACATCACTTTCCCCGGCCAGACTTGCTGTAATCAGCAGCCAGGACCTAACCTCAACGGTGTTCGGCCTGGTACGTTTACACTTCTGAGTACCCCGACGTTAGTCGAGAACATTGTGATCAATGGTTTCGGTGGCGACCGGATTGGCGCGCTGTTGCTATCCCCCTTCATCAAGCCGGGAAGCACTTCGGAAATTCAGTACAACCACTATTCCCTGCTCAGGAGTCTCGAGGATATATTCCAGCTGGGCGAGCATTTGGGTTATGCCGCTGACGATCCGCGAACGCATTATTTTCTGGAGACGATTGGAGACGATGAGAACGTCTTCCAGGGTGGGCATAACCATCGGGGTTTCGACCATCCAGCTATCCCGTTCAAGTTTTAGCGCAAAGTTCGCAATAACATCGAGTAACACCATTGCTCAGACGGCAACGCCGTCAGCTGCTCGCGGCTTTTTCGAAAGTGCATCAGAGGGAATGCCTCATCCAAATTCGAGTAACCAGCTTCCCTATTACAAGCTGGCCGTCATCGCAACGGTGGTGCTGATCGTCGGCTTCGTCTTAAACGATCAAACTTCCAGGCCTCTGTATGCTTCCCAAACGGGAGCCACTGCGCCAGTTGGGACTACCAGCGGGCCAGTTGGTTCGGTTTCTTCCATCGGCGCCCTGGGCAAGAAAATCTTTTTTGACGCCTCGCTGTCGCGGTCGGGACGCATGTCCTGCGCCACCTGCCACAATCCCTCTAACGCCTACGGGCCGCCCAACGGGCTGGCGGTACAACTCGGCGGGCCAGAAATGGACCAGCAGGGGGCGCGCGCGGTTCCGTCTTTGCGCTACGTCCTGAATCGCACGCCGGTTTGGAACAA
>Ga0210388_10001713_pt1 | contig 17235 bp, 18 predicted proteins | sample IncBWC19OmetaG_FD_155485 | JGI IMG/M metagenome (GOLD analysis project Ga0210388, IMG submission 155485) | Forest soil microbial communities from Barre Woods Harvard Forest LTER site, Petersham, Massachusetts, United States - Inc-BW-C-19-O ... | reverse complement strand
CGGTGAACTTCACTCGGTCGGTCTTCTCGAGCGGCCAAGCCACCTTGTGGTGGTTGAAGAAGATCTTAAGAAAATTGGAGTAGTTCGCGACAGTGCGTGGCACGTTGCCGGACGTCTTCAGATGGTCAAGGTAATTGAGGACATCTCGTCGGTTGATCTGTTCGATGTACTTCTTGGAGCAGGTCGACACGAACACCTTGAGAGTGCGGGTGTATGCGTAAAGGGTTCGCTTTGACTTTGCCTTGCCGATATCGCTGAGATATTCGTTTACGGCATCGGCGAGGCTGGTTTTGCCCGACGTCTTGACCGGATCCGGTTCAGTCAGTCCCAGGGACACCGCCTGAAGCTTATGCTCGACTCGTAGCTTGGCGGTCAAGGCCAGCTGTGGATCGGCACCTACGGCCTCCCATACGCGCTTGCCAGCTTTGAGGTACCGCAGGTTATAGACGCCCTCAGGATGATGCTCGGGCTTACCTTTTACGACGGCGTAGAGCGGCTTCAACTTCCCGTTGGATGAATAGACAGGATCAACGTAGGCTCGGCTTCCGTTGGAAAGCCTCACCCTGATCTTTAGGCGCACTGCAGATACGGGCATCTTTTACTCCCTCAAAGGTCAATACCCTTCAGGAGCGGCTCGTATTGATTATCCTCTTACGATTGTGTAGCCACTACTGTAGCCAGCATCGTAAGTTATTGATTCTAAAATTATGGCGGTGGAGGCAGTCCTGAGCAAACCGCTCTCCCCGCGATTCCCTGTTATCAGGGATTAATACAGGGATTTTCAGCGGATTTTCGAGTAAATCTCTTTGCATTATCTGTCTAACCACCTGAATCCATGGGATTTATCGCTCCTTTCCCCAGATTAGACCCAGACGGAGCAGGGAATTTAATTACATCTATCAGGGAATCGTAATTGTCTATCTGGGTAAATTGAGGCCAATATCAGGGCTTAGGAATCCATAAAGCCGACGTATTGGCGAGACTCCGCAGATTTACGGTGCGGCCCTCGTCCTGTTGAAGAGCTTCGCCACCGTGGACGAAATTGCAGCACTGGTGACGTGTGTGGCCAGTGAGCTTCACCACACCGCCGTCCACGCGCAACGCCGTACTATAGGTGACCGAAGAAAGCAGCAGGTCGATTCTCCACTTTAGTGGTTATTCGCAAGGCATCTGTTCTGTGCCGTTTGTGCATCCTGCAAACAAGTATCGGGAACATACGGCTGTCCAGGTGCGACCGGAGGGGGTTTGCGCGCCTGACACGCCTGTTGTTGTTGAATGTAGGTCTGCGCACAAACTGCTGAATCAGTCCTGGAATTTGGAATTGCCGAACCCGATGATCCGGCTTGGTTCTGACCCTTGGCGTCCTTGTAACAGGAGTTGAAAATAGATTTGGCTTTACTCTTGCAGGCTTTCCCCTGATCAGAAGACGGACATGCTTTCAGGAGATTGTCGCGTGCTGAGTTACAAAACTCCTTATCCCCCTTGGGGGAAACGGAGTCATCGCCTATTTTGTCTTTCGAATCGGCAGGGGCCGCACACCTGAATTGTTGTTGATTGGTGTCCCACACGGGGCTCATTTCAGGTTTTGAACATTGGCATCGGGCACCAACGCCAGATAGTGACAGAGCAAACAACGTCGCACAAAATAGAGATTTCATCGAAGGCTCCAGAGGAGGCGCTGAGCCGGTATGAATCGAATGCTCTAATATTCGTGCCGCGACGCGACCTTCTTACTAGGATGCAGGTTGGTGCTTCGACGTCCGGGGAGGAACCAGGACCACCGTAGTACCGGCGGAGCATACCGAAGAATCGGCTTTGGTGGCCCCTAGGAACATGTCAGGATATAGGAGTGCCACAAAAACGTTCGCGGCGGTAGGAAAGGACCAGAAAAGGCCCGATTATGGTGGTGGCAGCTGAAGCGTAAATAGTCGGCGCTTGTGACGGGTGTCATGCAAGCGCCGAATCGAGGACGGGTAGTTACTCAAACTTTCAGGCAGCCTGTGGATGAAGAATAACTTTGGTCCAGCCCTCATCACGGTTGTCGAAGTGTTTGTAAGCTGCCGGAGCTTCGGTTAATGGAAGTTCGTGAGAGACGATGAAGGACGGCTTGGCCTTATTGTGGTGGATAAGGTCCATAAGGCGGCGGTTGTAGGCCTTAACGTTGCATTGCCCAGTGCCCATCTTCTGGCCCTTGAACCAGAACTTGCCCATATCGAAGGCGATCTGGCCCTTCTTCTCGAGAGCGTCTTCGGCCTTGGGATCCTGCGGGATGAAGACGCCGACAACGCCTAAGGTTCCGGTGGCTTTGACTGCATCGACGAGGGCGTTCATAACCATGTTAGGGACCTCTTTGCCGCGCGAGTTGAAGCACTGGTAGCCGATGCACTCGGCACCACAGTCGGCGCCGAGGCCGTTGGTGAGTTCGCGGATCTGTTCAGAGACCTCGTCGTTGGTGGAGTTGATAGGAGTGGCGCCTAGTTGCTCGGCGAGGGCGAGACGGTCGTCTTTGTGGTCTACGACGAAGATCTGACTGGCTCCCTGAATCTTTGCAGAGAGCGCGGCCATGAGTCCGACGGGGCCGGCTCCGTAGATGAGAATGGATTCGCCGGGTTTGAGTGCGGCGAGACGGGTGGTGTGCCAGCCGGTGGGAAAGATATCGGAGAGCATGACGTAGTCCTTCTCCTTTTCGCTGGCGTCGTCGGGGAGTTTGAGACAGTTGAAGTCGGCGTAAGGAACGCGGAGATACTCAGCCTGGCCGCCGGAGTAGGGGCCCATGCCGGCGAATCCGTACGCGGCTCCGGCCATACCTGGCATGACGGAGGGGTCGGCGCAGGTGAGGCAGTAGCCGGTGAGGCCACGCTCGCAATTGGCGCAAAAGCCGCAGGCGATGTTGAAGGGTAGAACAACTTTGTCGCCTTTTTTGATGGAATCAACGGCCTTGCCCGCCTCGACGACCTCGCCAAGGTTTTCATGACCGAGGATCTTTCCTTTTTCCACGTCGGTACGGCCTTCGTACATGTGCAGGTCGGAGCCGCAGATGTTGGTGGTTGTGAGACGGATAACTACATCGGTGGCCTTTTCGATCTTGGCGTCGGGAACGGTATCAACGCTAACCTTTTTGGGTCCATGGTAAACGAGTGCTTTCATTGGAATTCCTCCGGGGGATTGTTATGGCTTTTGGACGAGAAGTAGTTGTCCCACTGCGACGCTCGTGGGCAGCAAGAAGGATGTGTAGCGCCGATCGGTCAGGCGCTTGCAATGAGGTCTGTGATGCGGCCGATCACGGGCGGGTTTCACGAGGTTGGTCCGCGTCCCCAACCGCTTGCATCCTACCTCTCAAGAAGAACGAGGAGAGTTCATCATGTCAACAACTCAAGAAGAGACGACCAGGAGCATTGGTAAGAACACACCCCCAGAATCCGACCCAACCAAAATTGATCGCAACTCGCCGGCCGGAACTCCAGCTTCGTTGGGGGCAGAGAGCGTTCGTGATGGCCGACCGTCAACTGACGATAGCGTCGTGGAGGCTATGGACGAAGAGGCTCCTCCGCTCGCAGGCAATTAGGCGTCAACGGGCAGCGTGTCAGTCGTGGTCGCAAAAGGACAAACACTGCGTGCCCCATTCATGCGGACTCATGCTATCTGTGGGTTTCTCGAAATACCCCATCCGCATCCAACTCACTATGAAACCGGCCACCACATCGCGAGAAAAGAGAGCAGCTTTCAGCAGTCCGCTTTTGTTCTACATCATTGTTGGGATAGTCGTTGCGGCGATCGCGCTCTTCCTGATCTTTCATCCGAATCCCACGGGCAATAGCAATTCAGGGCCGAAGACCATTTCCTCCGCGCTGCTTTTGCCCACTCCACTTCGTGTCTCGGAACTCATCTTTTCAAAAAGGGGACTCTTATGCGTTCTGTGAAACTCCCAACTCTCGCCGTCCTCGCCGCTTCACTCGCGGTCCCAACTCTTGCCCACGCCGACGCGATACCGAACGGCCTCTACTACCTCGTCACCCAGGACGGAACCGGCATTCACCTCAGCACCGGGACCCTCACCGGAACCGTCACTTATGCCGGGGGCGTTGTCACCGCCGCTGACATCGTCTTCACCAGCGCCATCACCGATGTCAGCTACACCTTTGACACACCCGACGCGACCACCGTCGGCGACATCTTCTCTACGCCCGATCTCCTGGAGACCAAGATCACCGACAGCGCTGACCCCAATGCCTCATACAGCCTGAGCATTGAGTATCCGAGCAATCCGGATAACTCCTTCAGGCTCACCTGCGGCGTCGACTGCGACACCGAAGTAGACCTCGGATCACCCACGTTCGAGAGCGAGGAGTTCACCGGCAGGATTGTTCCCACGCCCGAGCCCTCCTCCATCATCCTCTTCGCCGCCGGCGCCCTTGGCCTCGCACAGTCCATCCGTCGCCGCGCCGTTAAGGCGTAGGCCGCCTTGGGGGGGCAGACTCACCGCAGGACTCGTTGACTTCGGAATCGCCGCGCTATGTTTCTGGGGCGCCGAAAGGGGGGGCGCACATACACCTGGCTGATGGCATCGAACTGTCTCAGAACGGCTCAGGTTTCTTGCTCGCACGGCAAAGTTCTACTGCGTGCTTGAATGCGGCTAGTAGGCGCGATGCCATTACGGGATCATCGCTACCAATGGACGCCGAGGCAAAAGAGTCGGTAATTGATTCGTGGGAGACCGTTTGACCAGTCGGACCTGTGCCAGTTGACTCCCGCGTTTCGAGGATTGCAGGCCCCGCCGACACAAATACAAGTTCGAGTATGACACAGGATCCATTGTGTGGTGATACTCAGTCGATGAGGGAACATGATATGTCTTTTCGTTTAAGCGAACTGACTCGATCTGGCCCAATGGAATCTGGTAGGTGCTCAGGAACACCATACCTCCTCCGTGTTCAAAGGGTCTTTGGTCCTGCACTCGGATAGTGAGATTGCATCCGTCAAACCTCGCGGCGAGCACTGTTACAGAAACATTTTCCAGGTGTTTCGTCTTCTCCTGAGGTTGTCCAGACTTCTTGTCGATATGCATCACAGTGTCAGTGTAGGAATGTCCCAAGCCAATCAGGTGGGTACCGAGCCAATCAGTTGTGTCCTTTAGGGACGGGGACGGTCCCTCCGATCCTTGCGGTTGCTGAGCCGGTAACGCACCGGATGCTATATAGCCTGACCACAGGAGACCAGCAAGATCGCATATTTTTCATTGAGATACCCCCTCGGGGAAAAGCTTCGAGGCGTTTACTCACAGGGACCAAACGACGGCGCCAGCCTCGAAGACGGCTCGACGGGTATTTCCCAAAGGCGCACCGTCCGCATCCCGCGAGATCACAATAATACCGCCAACGGCCTTCCTTACCTAGGAACGCAAATGGTCGATTTTGGCATTAGCCGTGACGGCGCGGCCCAAGTTTCACATGAGGCCGAGCCCGAAATCAGGCCGTGGCGGCCCCTAGGAGCGTTTCAGGGTTGTAGGGAGTGCCAAGAAACGCCCGCGGCGGCAGGACGGGCCGTCGAGGGTAGCGAGGCACTCGTGGTCGCAAAGGACAAACTGCTCATCCTCCGTCTTCACGAAGCCAGAGCAGGCAGCGCACCCGATAACTCACTTCAGCACAGATGGCGCTACCGTGACAGAACAATAGCTAATGTGCGGCCGTTATTACCCACGCTCCGACAGGGCTTCGGCGATCTTCTAGCTATCAAAAAGAAGCCCTCCGAAGAGGGCTAACTAGATCACGAGGCCTTGCATGCTGCACCGGGAACGATAGCAAAGAGCATGACCTGAATGCAGCTAGCAAAATTAGCAGCCCTGTCGCTGCCTCACGTTTCGTCTAGGCGGCCTTAGTCCGCCGCGTTCGCTTTTTAGGTTTCTTTTCTTGGGAAAGGCTGCTGCGTAACGCATCCATAATACTGACCACCTTGGCATTCTTTGGTCCTGGTTCCGCGGCCGGTAACGGCTTGCCTTTCCGCTTCGCCTCGACGAGTTTTTTTACCGCTGCCTCATAATCATCTTTGTATGCGGACAGATCCAGCTTCGACGTTTTGCCCTTGATTAGCTGTTCAGCCAGCGAAAGCTCGTCTCAATTACATTTGCGGCTTCTTTGGTGTTCATTCATCACGCGAAGACAACAGGCGGCGCGAACCGGCCGTCACCGAATGATCCGTTCGCACGATCGGTCTCCAAAAAGAACACCATTATGTCGTTTGGGTCGATGCCTGCTTCGCCAAGTTTTTCGACCAGAGCAGCAACAAGACCTCTTTTCCTATTGGAGTCAGTCCCTGAAGATACCAGCACTTCAATCATCAAAATCTGGTCGGTGCGCGGTTTGGGCAGTGCGGGATAGTACAGATCGATCCTGAGGTCACTTGGTCCTAATGAGAAGAAACGTTGGAAAAGATCGTCCTCTGGATATCCAGCTTCAAAGCTTGCAGCGTGGATGGCTCTGGAAAGGCGGTCTTTCTCGTTGGTTGATCTGTTGGACTTCATCGTTACAGTAAACAAGGGCATAGAACCTCCTGATTGGTGGGTATTTCTGCCTCGGACATTGACTTGGTTCCTCCGGTGTGGGGACTTCTTACGGAGCCCAAGCTACTTCGAGACTGCACGTGCTGCACTCTCAATTACATCTGCGACTTCCTTGGGATGCGAGACGTAGACTGAGTGGCTTGCGCCTGCGACTTCGACCGTGTGGCTGTCAGCTCGCTTGGCGTACCACCGTTCGAGGTCAGGGTTGATGGTTCGATCGCTTCCCGCCACCACCATCCAGCTCGGTTTGGTTCTCCAGGCAGCCGTGGTGATCGTCGCTGAGAAATTGTCCGCAAGGTTGAGCACCTGCGAGCGCGCCATGAATGCGGCTTTGTCGCCGGGAAGGTCAGCTGCGAACAATTCGTGAAACTGTGCCGGGTCAATATATGTGAAACCGTCGGGCGTCTTCTTTATGGCGCCTGATTTGGCGAGGTCGCTCGGAAAGCGCTTTCCGTCGTCCGACTCTTTCTCGCCTGAATCTGGCATGTGGGCCGCGATATACACCAAGCCGACAACCGATGGATCGTTTCCGGCTTCCGTAATTACGGCTCCCCCGTAGCTGTGCGCAACAAGGATGCTGGGTCCATCTTGCAGTGCGAGGATTCGCTTCACGGCAGTCACATCGTCCTGAAAAGACGTCTCCGGCTCTTGGACGATGTTGACGTTGTAGCCATCCTTGACAAGAAGGTCGTAGACGCCTTTCCAGCCAGAACCATCTGCCCAGGCTCCGTGAACCAGAACAATATTCCGAACACGATTCTCTTTGGTCTGCGCTGACAGCACGCCGCACGTAAACAGCAAGAAAGCGATGCAGAGGGACTGAGAGATTCCTCGTACTGCTCGCTTAGGTTTCATCGAATGACTCATTTGTTGCTCCTTTTGTTTTGTAACGCACTGGTTGGTCGTTCGGGATCTTCAGTGAAGAGCTCAGAGCGTCAGATAGACGATTTGGACCCACTGCTCGCTGTTGATAATGCCATTGCCCCACACGGGGTCGAGATCGGCGAACGGCTTGTTCGCGACGGCTTCCTGGGCAGATTTTCCCGCGGACTTCAACTTCTCAACGCGAGCGCGCGAAGTAACCAGCATTTCCCGAAATTTCGTGAGGTCCGCTTTGTTGCCGAGCGGGCCGTGCCCTGCAACAATCTTGGTATCGTTGCCGGCCAGCGATATGATTTTGTCGGCAGCGGCAATCATGCCGGTGATTTTGCCGCCCGTGCTGGGGTCGATGTAGGGATACATCCAGTTGAAAAACAGGTCGCCCATCTGAATCACGTTGGCCTTTTCAAAATGAATGTAGATGTCAGTGTCCGTATGTGCGGCAGGAACGTGTTGCAGCGCGAGGGTTTCCCCGTTGGCTTGCAGCTTGTAACCGGCAGCAAAGGTCTGCTGCGGCAAGGCCTCCACCGCCGAAGGGTCGAAATGCAAGCCGGCGAGCGCACCGCTGGGTGCTCTATATAGGACCGGCAGATCGTGCGCCTCTGACATGCGCTTTTTTGTATTTTCATGCGCAAGGACCATTGCTCCCCCGGCGCGAAGAGGCGCGTTGTTGTCGGTGTGGTCGAAGTGCCAGTGGGTGTCGATGACGCATTTCACTGGCGCGTTGCCCAGGCCATCGAGAGCCTGCTTGAGCCTCGGCCATGCAGGCGCAACGAAAGTGTCCGCGACGAATTTGCCGTCGGGGCCGTTGAGGACTACCACGCTCCCCCCAGGGCCGGAGAGCATCGTGACATCCTCGCCAAGCTTTTGCGTTTCGATGGGAGCGGCGTTGAACTTGGCGCGCATCCTCGCGAGCAAATCGGCCGGCGAAGGTGCTTGTTGCAGGTAACCCGCAGCGGAAGCGCGGAGTGACGCCGCGGGGAAGAGGTGCGCCAGAAAGGCGCTCCCGGCAAGCGTGACAGAACCTCGCAACATCTCACGGCGTGAGGTTTGCTTCTGTAACAAATTAAATTTCACGTTCTTTAGTCCTTCCCTTCGGGTTACTGCGAGTTCTGCGGCTGTTTCAAAAACCAAGAACCGTCACTGCTGTGGTGAGAGTTGTCATCCAGAGGATGTGTTTCTGTCCTCACGCAACGTTGGACTCTCGGGCGCGATTCGCGACGTTGATTTGTTCTTATGGCCGTGATAAGTGCCATCAATCAAGGTAGTGGTGGCCTACGGACATTGGAATCAAAGACAATGGAGGGTCTTGAGAAATGCGCAAGACACCCCCGATCTTGAAGAGAACGGAATTACGTTTCGAACGATGTAAATCGCGAGTATCTGACGGAAGAGTGAGGCAGCGAAGGCACTTTGATTACTGTCGCCACCCGTTGATCGAACACTAATGCTCCAGCGAAGTCCGAACGAATTCACAAAATCGGCGTACAACCGCTGCACTGTTATGACGTGCGAGGGCCAAGCCAATCTCGGATTCCGGCAGTCGATCCGCAATCGAGCACACGGCCACTTTGGAGACGAATCTTTTTGCAACAGATGCTGGGACAATTGAGACGCCCACGCCGGCATCGACGAGAGAGATGAGGGTAGGCATCTCTCCTGCTGTTTGGACCACCTTAGGGACGACTCCAGCGTTGCTCAGAATTCCAGTCAAGAGATCATGGAATCCAGGAGCGTACTCCCGCGCATACAGGACAAATGGATTCCCTTTGAGTTCGCGCAGACGAATCTCTTTCATTGCGGAAAGTGAGTGCCATGAAGGCAAGATCGCGACGAATGGTTCCCGATGAACCGTTGTCACCTCGATCTCTTTGCGATTTTCAATCGGAAGGCGAAGAAAGCCTACGTCTAACAAACCATCGCCGATCATTTCCAGTTGGGTTTCTGTCAAAATGTTTCTTATCGAAAACTCGACATCTGGGTAGCTCTTCCGAAAGCGCCGCATCAAGTTCGGGACGATCTCAAAACCGGCAGTTGATATAAAACCGATGCGAATATGGCCGAGTTTTCCCGCTGACGCCCACTGAGCTTTCCTCTTAGCAAATTCAAGTCTTTCCAGAGCGATCGCCGCGTCTTCCCGAAACGCCTGCCCAGCCTCCGTAAGCAATGTGCCCTGCCGGTTTCGCCTTAGCAGTTGGACACCCAATTCGTCCTCAAGGGCTTTGACTTGAAGGCTAAGTGCCGGCTGGCTCAGGTTGAGGAGCCGAGCGCTCCGACCGAAATGAAGGGTTTCAGCGACCGATAAGAATGAGCGGATATGACGGAATTCCATGCGGCTTTCCTCATTAGCTGACGCTATCACGATTACAAAAAACTTCATCGTCGTAAATGACGCGTCAGGATCAAATCATTCGCACCGTTTCGCAGCCTCCATAGAAGGCCTGATTGTGCTCGCTAATCACGATGATAACAACATACAACGATCCTAATCACGAGAGCGAGACTCAAACGGATGTGTGCTGGAAAGGAAAAGTTTGAATGCATCGCAAAACACTGATGACAACCAGCAGGGACGAAAAGCGAGGTTCGATCCTGACCGGTGTGCCGTTATACAAGCTCAAATCCTGTGCGGAGGTAGAGTCCCCACTTGCGTCGGCGCCCAGAAAAACACTGTTCTACGGAGAGAAGATGAAGTTCAAATTTGTAGTGTTGTTCATTGCTCTAGCTGTCTCTTGCAGTGCGGTTGCACCGGCGCAAGAGAAGCAAATTGACTGGGGATCTGTATGAGGCGGTTACCTCTCCCAGCTCACAGAGGGTACCACCGGTGCTTGGACAAGTACGCGCGGCTGGTATGTGTTGCCCACCTTCAACATCAACAGACAAGTTGGCGTGTTTGCCGACTTCGCGAACCTTTCCGGCAAGGACAAAAATACCCACGTAGAGTTCTACGGCGTTTTTCACGGATTCGCCAACAAAACGAGGTTAACGCCCTTCATCTTTACTGGCCCTGGTTACATCCGGGCCTCCAGCGCCGGAACCATAAGCCATTCGTTGGGGTGGTGTGGGGGCGGTGGCTTGACGATCCCCTTAACGCCGCGGCTATCGTTTGAGACCATACCAGTCGAATACGTCATCAATACTGCCAACGGAAATGTTGGCAACAACTTAGTGGCCAGAGCCGGGGTCGTAATCACGTTTCCGAAAAGACGAAGCTCAGATAAATAGTTTCATCCATCGATGCACTCATCGAGGCAGGACCTGTAGCGGTTGAAGGGATTCATCTGTCGTATTTCTGTAGCCTGTCTGATCGATAATATTTATCACGCTCATACAAACATACAACAATCATAATCACGAGGACAGGACTCCAATAGTTGTGGGCTGGAAAGGAGAAGTTGAATGAGTGACCAGACGCTGACACAGCAGAGAACTTCATGGACAACTAGACGGGACGAAAAGCGACGTCGGCTGGAGAGCGTAAAGCCATGGATGAAAGGTCCGGTTTTGGCGCAAAACAGAGTGGTCGAAACTCTCGAAACCGTAATTCAGAGCGGCGACCGGATTGTCATGGAAGGCGACAATCAAAAACAGGCGGATTTTCTTTCGCGTTCTCTCGCTAATGTAGATCCGAAGAAGATTCACGATCTTCACCTCATCATCTCAAGCATCAGTCGCCCGGAACACTTAACGCTCTTTGAGTCGGGCATCGCGAAAAAGGTAGATTTCGCATTTGCCGGTCCCCAGAGCCTGCGGGTCGCGCAACTTCTCGAAGATGGTGTTCTTGAAATCGGCGCCATTCATACGTACGTCGAACTGTATGCCCGTTTACTCGTAGACCTCATCCCGAACGTGGTACTGGTTTGCGCAAAGCAGGCGGATCAGGAAGGCAATCTGTTTACAGGGCCCAACACCGAAGATACCCCGGTGATTGTTGAGGCCGCCGCCTTCCACGACGCGATTGTCATCGCGCAAGTCAACAAGATCGTCGATACATTGCCAAGAGTCGACATTCCAGGTTCCTGGGTCGATATCGTTGTTGAGGCCGATAAGCCATATGCGGTGGAACCCCTTTTCACCCGTGATCCCCGCCACATCACCGATCTTCAAATCCTGACCGCGATGATGGTCATCCGTGGCATCTATGAGAGACATCAGGTCCAGTCACTCAATCACGGAATTGGTTTCGACACCGCTGCCATTGAACTTCTTCTCCCTACCTACGGAGAGTCCCTCGGTCTTCGCGGAAAGATCTGCAAACATTTTGCGCTGAATCCACACCCCACCCTGATTCCGGCTATCGAGAGCGGATGGGTTGAGAGCGTTCACTCGTTTGGAAGCGAGGTCGGAATGGATGAATACATCCGTGCTCGCCCCGATATCTTCTTCACTGGCCGTGATGGCAGCCTGCGCTCTAACCGCGTTCTGTGTCAGCTTGCGGGTCAGTACGCCGTGGATGCCTTCATTGGAGCAACGCTTCAGATGGACGGGGATGCCAATTCCTCTACGGTAACGACCGGACGGCTTGCAGGTTTCGGAGGCGCGCCGAATATGGGACATGACCCGCATGGACGCCGACATTCATCGCCGGCCTGGTTAGATCTCAAGACCAATGCAGATCCAACCCTCCCGGGCCGCAAGCTGGTGGTTCAAACCCTTGAAACCTTTGCCAAAGGTGGCGAGCCGGCCTTCGTCGAAACTCTGGATGCTATCGAAGTTGGCAAGAAGGCAGGCATGCCCATCGCGCCGATCATGATCTATGGCCAGGACGTTAGTCATGTTGTGACGGAAGAGGGAATTGCTTATCTGTACAAAACCGAAGGGGTTGAGGAACGACGCCGGGCATTGGCTGCGGTTGCAGGTATTAGTCCTGTCGGCCTCAAGGCAAAAGCCAGTGAGACAGCCGATCTTCGTCAACGCGGCATCGTCGCCTTTCCTGGAGATATTGGAGTCCAGCGTCTCCAAGCCACTCGCTCCTTACTCGCTGCCCGGAGCATGGAAGACCTGGTCGCATGGTCTGGTGGCCTTTATGAGCCGCCGGCCAAGTTCAGGAGCTGGTAATGGGACAGCTAAGACGAATCACGAAATCGTTTCAGCAACTCAACGCTTTGGGCCGGTCTGAGTGGCTTTCCGAACTCGCGCGGCAATCGTTGATTGCTGAAGCAGAGCTCACGCCTAAACCGGGCTTGGTTGACGGTCGAGGGTCAGGGGCACATTCGGATCTGTCGCTGGACCTGATGAGGAGATCTGCCGACGCGATTGCCCCATACTTTACCCGGATGGCTCTGGCATCCGCCGACGCTCAGATGGGTACCAGCCTGCGTGCATTGGTTGCCAGTATTGGTAGAGAAGCCGAAGCGGCGATGTTTCGCGCGACTTCAGGCAGCAATGCGCACAAAGGCGCAATCTGGGTTCAGGGACTGCTGGTTTGTGCTGCAAGTCTGAGCGAGGGTTCCCGTCCGGAATTTGTAGCCGAGGCTGCGGGATACCTTGCGCGTTTGCCCGATCGTGCAAGACCGCAGGCGGTATCTCGCGGCGATGTGGTTCTTGAACGATATGGGGCTACCGGCGCTCGCGGCGAAGCCTATGTGAATTTTCCGCGCGTCGTCAAAATTGGACTTCCTGCCCTGAAGGCAGCTCGCAGAAGCGGCCGAACAGAGCGGGACAGTCGGCTCGCGTCACTCTTAGCGATAATGTCGCGTCTCGAGGACACCTGTGTTCTGTATCGAGGGGGGGCTGAGGCACAAAGGATTGTGCACGAAGGTGCCGCTCGTGTCATCAGGGTTGGTGGCCCGGGAACCTCGAAGGGAGACGCGGCATTGATCGCACTCGGGCAAGAGCTTGTCAGTCTGCGCATATCTCCCGGCGGCAGCGCGGATCTTCTCGCGGCCACACTCTTTCTGGACGCTCTTGAACGCGGCCTCGAACGAGTGGAAGAGGACAACAGTCTAGTGGAGGAAAACAATGGAAAAAATTGAGTTCAACTATCCTGGGGCGAAACGCCTCATCACCAAGAGAGCGCACGTCGGTGTCGTGGGCTCAGGCGACATGGAGGTTCTTCTTGAACCGAATAATGAGGGGGGAGCCCGTGTCTTCATCACGACCAGTGTCAACGGCTTCGGCGATGCGTGGAAGGCGGTCTTAGATCGTTTCTTCTCGCAGTTCGACGGTGCGGTTTGTATCTACATTAACGATGCCGGCGCAACACCCGGCAGTGTGTTGCTTCGTCTCGAACAGGCAGTGGAGGTGATTGAGCAATGAATGCGCCAATTTTCATTCCCGATTTCGTCAACCGTAAGAGCTTTATCGAGCTGGACGCTCGTGCCCGTGCTCAGAGCCTCTTCGATGAAGGTACCTGGAAGGAGCTCGTCGGTCCGTTCGATCGCATCGAGTCTCCATGGCTTGCCAAACAAGGCATCGCTCCACAATCTGATGATGGCTGCATCGTGATCAAGGGAAAGATCGGCGGATCTCCAGCAGTCGCTATCGCGTTCGAAGGAGCGTTCCAGGGTGGCAGCGTCGGCGAGGTATCGGGGGCCAAGATGACCGCCGCCCTGGATCTCGCCACGAAGGACTCCGAGGCGGGGAGACCGACCGCTGCAGTTCTTTTGCTCGAAACAGGCGGAGTGCGCCTTCAGGAAGCGAACCTCGGTTTGGCAGCTGTTGCCGAGATTATCTCTTCAGCTATCGCCCTTCGTCAGCATGCACCGGTGATCACAATCGTTGCAGGCACTGTCGGATGTTTCGGAGGCATGTCTCTTGTGGCTGGCGTATCCAGCTACACAATCATGACGCGCGAAGCCCGTCTTGGATTGAACGGTCCTGAGGTGATTGAGCAGGAGTCCGGTATCGATGAGTTTGACTCTTCTGATCGAACGCTGATCTGGGCAATTCATGGTGGAGAGCAACGCGTCGGCATGGGACTCGCTGATTCGCTCGTCGAAGATGATGCCGACAAGATAGCCGCGGCAGTGCATGATTTTGTCCAGAAAGGCGTACCGAGAGAGCACCGCACCGAGCAGGCGGAACTTTATCGCGCTCGAATAGCGGCGCTTGATACGTCCAGCCAGATAGATCCGGCAACATTGCGGCAAGAGTGGGCTAATCCCAAAGGAGGTGTGCGATGAAGGAACAAGTTGGATTGCGCGGCAAAGCATGGTTCAAAGCCCTGAGTAGAAGCGACACTCCGAATCATGTTGATCCGAACTCCGTGCTGGCTACAACTGCAGCGGTTGGAGATGAGTCAGCACTGTTCCTCTGCGTTGTATCTGACAAGGACGGCCGATTTCCTTGTGTCCGCGACGGGCAGGTTGGACTCGAAGAAGCTTTCGCGCTTGCAACCCATGTTCGAGCGGCTATTGCAGAAGACCGCGATAAACCTCGTGAAGCGAAGCGTCCCATCATCGCAGTCGTTGACGTCAAGAGCCAGGCTTACGGGCGTCGTGAGGAGACGGCCGGCATATTTTTCGCGGCGGCCACGTCGGCAGATGCATACGCATCGGCAAGGATGGCGGGACATCCCGTTATTTCGTTGGTAGCCGGCCACGCGTTTAGCGGCGGATTTCTCACTCACGGCTACCAGGCCAATCGCATTCTGGCATTTGACGACTCTGGGATTGTGATCCACGCAATGCATAAAGAGGCGGCAGCCCGGATTACGAGAAGATCCGTTGCGGAGCTCGAAAAACTGGGACATGAGATCGCTCCGATGTCGTATGACGTCCGGGATTATGCCAAACTCGGTCTCCTGTTCAAGCTGTTGCACGCCGAAGACCCACAACATCCGACCTCGAATGAGGTTGCCGAAGTGAGGAAAGCAATCACTGAAGCGATTGCCGATGCACGTAAAGGCAAGCTCGATCTGAGTAACAGGTGGGAGTCAGACGCCGCAAAAACGATGCGGAAAGGCACCCTTGCGGTTCGAGCTGCTCTTGAAGCGCAGTGGTTCACCGAGTAGGAGGGCGAAATGACTCTGACTCTTCTAAATGCGTTGCTCCCGATCTTCGTCGGCCTGCTTTTGGGATATATAGCAGGCCGGCGTGGAGTCATGGACAACCTGAATGTTCGAAATCTAATCGTGCTCGTGATGGACTTCGCGATCCCATGTGCGCTGTTTTCCACGATCAGCAGCACGTCCTGGCCTGTGCTCCGAGAACAAACGGAGTCCGCAGTGATGATCGCTGTGGTATTTGTGGCTTCGTATGCGGCCAGCTACATCTGGGCAAGGAAAAGCCTCAAGATGTCCATCTCCGATGCCTCTGTACTTGCACTGACGGTGGGCTTTCCAAATTCTGCGGCCGTAGCTTTGCCGTTATTGACCACCGCGTATGGCCCGAGTTCCAGAGTCACAGCTGCCCTCTCAATTGCAATCGGAGCTATTACGATCTCTCCTATAACCATTGCGTTGCTGGAGTCCGACAAACTGTCCGATGGAAAGGGCGTCTCACTTCAAGCGGTTGCGATCAAGTTTCTTCGGGCGTTCACTCGTCCTGTGGTGTGGGCTCCTATGTTGGCTTTGGTAAGTGTCTACTTCGGTTTGCATTTGCCATCCTATGTCGATCGGTCCTTGACGATTCTTGGGAGTGCAGCATCAGGATCGGCTTTGATTCTTACCGGGGTCGTTGTCTCCTCCCAGACATTTCGCTTTGACAGGAAAGTTGCCTGGACCACTGCTGCAATCGTCCTGATTCAGCCCTTGTTTGCTCTTGGCATTACTGAGCTCTTTCATATGAATCATGCTGAAATCCGTGACATCACGCTTATCAGCGCAATACCAGGCGGATTCTTCGGTCTCGTCTTCGGAAAGAGCTTCAATTCAACTCCTGAGACCGCCAGCTCGGGGCTGATTGCTTCGTATTGCTTCGGGGCATTTTCCATGGCTGGCTGGATATTCGTAATGACGAAGTATTTATGAGGGGAATCCAATGGCCGGCACGCTGCATATCCACGATCTCCTTCTCCTGAGAGGAGCGGCGGCGGTCACCTCCGCTGAAGGGGTGCCGTGCCCATACCTCGATCTCAACCAGCGTCCCTGGGTGATTGTGCGGAGAGGCTGCATCGCTGATGGATTGATCCCCGTGGGAGTGCGTGGAGCGCAAAGGCATGAACGCTGCGCAGGGTTCACAGGGTTGAGTGACGTGTTAGAGGCTCGGCGGCCAGATCAGCTGCGGCTGATGCTCGCAGAGGATTCGCGCCGGACACTACCGGCGTTCCGAAGCTTGTCCTATCTCGAAAGCCATCTCGCAGGACTGGATTTGACGTGGGGGCCGGGTGGGAGTGTGGGCTATGAACTCGCCTCGGAAATACCGGCTGTCCGCGCTAACAGTGATTTAGACTTCATACTTTCTGCGCCACGAAAACTCGACATTACTGAGGTGCAAGATTTGTGGCGCATGATCCGCAGTGCTCCGGGAAAGGTCGATGCATTGGTAGAGACACCGCTGTGTGGTTTTTTTTTAGAGGAGTTCGTGACGGCATCGCCTCGTAAGATTCTGCTTCGCACGAGTGACGGCCGTATTCTCGGCTCTAATCCCTGGAACCTTTTGGATGGGAAGGATAGCTAACTTGAATACGGCATTTTTGTTTCCGGGACAAGGGGCACAGAAACCTGGAATGCTTCACGAACTCATTGATGATCCTGCTGTCGAATTGACGCTCGACGAGATCAGCGACGTTTTGGGAACCGATGTTCGTCTGTTGGACTCGCCTGAGGCTTTGAATTCCACGGTGTCGGTTCAAGTGGCTCTTCTAGCTTCCGGAGTCGCTACGGCTAGAGCTTTGCAGAGACGTGGTGTCACCTGTTG
>Ga0210388_10001712_pt1 | contig 17253 bp, 16 predicted proteins | sample IncBWC19OmetaG_FD_155485 | JGI IMG/M metagenome (GOLD analysis project Ga0210388, IMG submission 155485) | Forest soil microbial communities from Barre Woods Harvard Forest LTER site, Petersham, Massachusetts, United States - Inc-BW-C-19-O ... | reverse complement strand
CGGAGGTATAATTCCGGACGAGGACGCTGCCCAACTGAAGAAGCTGGGCGTCGCGGCTGTATTCCAGCCCGGAGCCTCGCTCGAAGCAATAGTAGACTTCATCCGGTCTTCTGTAAAGCAGATCGCTTGAAGAGGCACAGGCACTCTTGCCTGTGTAGTTAAACCGAGTTAAACAGAGCCGCGACCACGAGGAAGCGGACAAGAAAGAAACAATGCAAGAAAAACTTAACATCGCCGTATTCGTCGATTACGACAATATCGAGATCGGCGTAAAATCCACTCTTCGGCGGGAGTTCGATGTATCGCTCCCGCTTGATGCGCTCAAGGAGCGCGGCGACCTGGTCGCCAAATTCGCTTACGCCAACTGGGGACGCCAGGAAGGCGCCGCCCGTTCCATGGCCGAAAACGCCGTCCAGATGGTGCAGCGCCTGCCATCGCCCCGCGGCGACAAAAACGGCGGCGATATCAATCTCGCTCTCGACGCCCTGGAAATGGCCTTCACGCATCCGCACGTAAATGCGTTCGCCATCGTCAGCGGCGACAGCGATTTCATCCCGCTGGTCAACAAGCTCAAGGAATACGGCAAGACGGTGTTCGTGGTGGGCGGCAAGGCCTTCACCAGCACCATCCTGCAACAGAACTGTCACGAGTTTGTCAGCTACGAATCGCTGCTTTCAGATCCTGAAATGCGCTCGGAAAGCCGCGATCGCCCTCCGCAGCAGCGCCAGCAGCAACAACCACATGGTGGAGGTGGCGGAGGAGGCCAGCGGCAGGGCGGACATCGCGCGCGCCCCGCGCCGCTCGATCTCGCGCAAGCCATGCCGCTAGTGGAACGCGCCCTGCAGGTTCTGGAGCGCCGCGCCGTTCAACCCCAGCTCGGCTTGCTGAAATCCACCATGCTGCAACTGGATTCGGCATTTACCGAAAAAGCTTACGGCGCCGGCAGCTTCTCCGATTTCGTGGAGAAGCTCAAGAAGGCCGACTTCGTAAACGTCAGCGGCCAAGGCGGCCGCTATATCATCGAACGCAAAACATCCAGTCAGCCGGAACGTCCCACGCCGAAACCGGAAGAGGCTCTGCCGGCGCTGCGCGATGTTCTGGAAACGCACCGTCTGGAAATGGAAAACGGCGCCCCGGTGGACGATCTCAGCGCGTGGGTGCAGACCGAGGTTCCGAATTTCGAGCCCGGCGCTTACGGCTTCCAGGAGTTCGCCGAATTTCTGAATTACGCGCAGGATAAGTTAGTGGTGCGAGTAGAGCCGGACGAAGAAAAAGGCCTGGTGGTTTATCTGGGCGCGGAATTTTATCCGCCCGCCGTCCCGGAGCCGCCCGCCGAACAGCACATCGAAGAGGAAGAGGACGAAAAGCAGCCCATCGTGGAAGGCCAGCCCTCGCTGCTCGAGCCCAATCCTCCGCCGGTTAAGCCCAAGCCGATTCGCCGCCCGCGAAAAGTGTCCGGATCCGGCAACAGCGGTGACCGTCCACAACGCCGCTCCCGTAAGAAGAAACCTGAACCGCACCATCATACGATGCAATGAGCATTCCAAAACCACGCGGTCCCTATTCACCGTTCGTCCGCGCCGGAGACCTGATTTTTGTCTCCGGCCAGGGCCCCGTTGATCCAGCCACCAACGAATTCTCGCTGGGCGATATTCGCCACGAAGTGCGCCTGACGCTGGAAAACATTCGACGGATACTCGAACAAGCCGGCGCCACGCCAGCCGACGTAGTGAAGTGCTCCGTCTTTCTAAAGAACGCCCAGGATTTCCCCGCCATGAACGAAGTCTACGCCGCCTTCTTCGGAGAAACACGCCCCGCTCGCACCACAGTGGAAGCGCAGTTCTACCAGACCGAGATGAAAGTGGAAATCGACTGTGTAGCTTACAAGCCGCTGTAGCGCAGGCACTCACGTGAACTTCGCGCATTGGTGGGGCGGACCCCCAGGTCTGCGCGGGTCCCCCTGGACCCGCTCCTCGACGCCCTAACATCGCCGCCAGGCCGACGTGGGCGTCCGCCACGGACCAGGGGGTCCCCCCACCGCTTTCGACGATGCGAACACGGGGCGTGTACGCTACAGAGTGATCCCGCCGTCCACGGAAAGCACTTGTCCAGTCACGTAATTATCCGGCTCAAGCAAAAACCGAACCGCGCGCGCTATGTCGAGCGCTTTCCCATACCGCGGAATCACGCCCTCTTTCAGATACCGTTCGTATTTACCGGATGCGATGCTGGCCTCCGCCATGCCAGCCGCCATCACGCCGGGAGCGATTACGTTCACGCGAATGTTCGCGGCTCCGCGGCACTCCTTCGCCAGGATTCGCGCGGAGTGCAGTAACGCAGCTTTCTCACCGGCGTAAGCGGTCGATCCTGGAAACAGCGCCACCGCCTGCATGGTCGAGAACAGTACAATCGCGCCTTCGCTCCCGCTCGCCTTCATGCGTTCGGACGCTTCGCGCGCCAGGAGAATCGGACCCTCGTAATTCACCTGATGCGAAATCCGCATCGCGTCCGCGAGTTCGCCGCGCGCTGGACTTCCGGCAAACACCACCAGCCCGTACAGCTTTGGAACGGCATCCAATAATCGCTTGCGATCCTCGGCCACAGTGATATCGGCGCGAATTCCATGCTGGCGCGAACTGATGATCACGTTCGCGTCCTCGCTCTTCAGCAAATCCGCCGTCGCGGAGCCTAACCCACCCGCTCCGCCGGACAGAAGAATCTCACGCCCGGCTATCGGCAATGTCCACAGCCTCCCTGGCGACGTAGCCGAACGCGATCATCGCCAAAAACAGCGTCAGCACTTCACTATCGCCCAGGTTGTATTCCAGCAGTCCTTCGGCCAGCACCGCCAGGATCACGGAAATGGCCCCGTGCAGCACGAAACGCGCTTCCGTGCTCGCAAGCTTTCCTCTTAAAGCACTTGCAAAGTCCCACAGAACCTTCCCGATCAGCCACATCATCGCCAGCATGGTTGGAATCCCGCGCTCGGCCGCATACTGGATATAAATGTTATGCAAATGCCCGTACCAGCCTACCGGCAGCGGCCGCGGGATGTCTGCGGGCACGTAATGGTCGAACTGCACCGGATCTTTCATCACCTCCGGGCCTAATCCCAGTAGCGGGTGCGCGCGAATCATTTCGATGCCGGTCCGCCGGGTGATGTTGCGATGCATGTTCGAATCCATCTGGCCGTGCGGCTGCATGATGGACGTTACGCGTTCCTTCAGAGCCGCGGGAGCCACCAGAAACGCGATCACCGCAAGCACCGGTACCGCGGCCACCAGCCACTTGTGCCAGAACCACAGCAAGTACACCAAGCCCACTGGAAAGCCGAGCAGAAAAATGCTACGCGTGAAGCCCAGCACCAAAGAAATGCCGAGCACGAAGGCGCAAACCCATCCCATCGCTTTCCAGCGCCGCTGGAGAGAGAAGAAAAGCAAGGCCAGCAGAAACAGCAGAACGATCATTTCTTCGCCGCCGAACGTCATCCAGTGGCTCATGAAACCGGTAATTCGCGAGCCGATGTAGAACTGATAGAAGTCTTGGTGCAGATCTCGCGAATCTTGAAACTTTTGTCCGAACTGAAAGAGGCTGCGGATAGCCGAAAGCGTAGCTACGCCGGCCCAGATCAACGCGATAGCCCGGATTTCCGAAATCTTGCGGAATGTGGAGTAAACCACCAGCAGAACCGTAAAGACGAAAAACTTGCGAATCTGCGGCGTGCCGTCGTGGATGTGCCCGGAAGCGAGCCATGAGATCACGGTTCCGGCCAGGAACAACCCGAGTGGCAATTTGATGGGCGGCAAACGCAATCGCTCCGAAGAGAGCAACAGCCTGGCCAGCGCCAGCCCCAGCAAAATCTGTGACGCCGCAATCGAGAATAAAATAGAAACAAGCGACCCGCAGATCAGATAGAAGGCGGCGCGATCGAGGTAAGGTTTCAAATCTGTAGGCTACCAGGAATGAAGATCTATATTCTTCGGCACGGGATCGCGGAAGACGCCCAAGGAACTCAGCCAGATTCCGAGCGCGCGCTCACTCCAGAAGGCAAGAAGAAACTCCGCAGCGTACTGCGCGCCGCCGATGCTGCCGGCATTGCTCCGTCGCTAATTCTGACCAGCCCTTTCCGCCGGGCCATTCAGACCGCGCAGATTGCCGCCGAGGTTCTGAATTATAAGGGCGAGTTGCTCGAGACCAAGACGCTGGAACCTGGCTCGCATCCACGGGCTGTTTGGGACGAGATTCGGGTCCACAAAGACGAAGCGGAGATTTTACTCTCCGGCCACGAGCCCCTCTTTAGCGGCCTTATGGCGTATTTGCTGGGGGCGCCCGGCCTGCAGATCGATTATAAGAAGGGCGCGCTCGCCTGCGTCGAAATCGATCACTTCACGGCCGAGCCGCATGGCGTTTTGAAATGGCTGCTGACGCCGAAGCTCGCGGCTTGTTAGTGGTGTGGCGCAGACTTTCAGTCTGCTGCGCCGACACTCGTGTCGGCGAGTAGCGGGTCGAGATGAGTCTCGACCCTGCAGGCAGGAGTGCCTGCGCCACGTTTTACGGAAGCAGTTCGGTGGTCAGCGTCGCTCCGCCCATTTCGCTCAACACCGCCGACATCTTTACCAATTTGCGGGAATCCTTCGCAAACCAAATTGTCGATTTATCCGTGCCGCCATCGGCCGATGCGACCTCCACCTTGAACGAATCGAACGTTCCAGCCGGTACTGTCACGCTCTCCGAGCCGGCCACTTTAAGCTCCATCAGCTTGACCTTCTGTTTCGTCAGATCGAAATTCCGGAAAGCTGTCGTATAGCCATCAGCCAATGGCAGACATCCGATGGCCTGCTGCGCGGCGTTCGAATCGGCGAACAACGGCCCACCCAGATCGACGGAGATGGAATGTTCCTGCCCGTTCATGCTCATGGTTCCCTGCGCCTTGTCGCCCGAAAAATCCAAATCGATGGACATAGGCCCTTGCTTCACAGTGCGCTTGCGCAGCGTCAGGTTGGTCTTATCCAGCGTTGCTGTGTCGGTGATCTGACCCATGGGAGTATCCATGGCAGCCGTGGCCGTCCACGCGCCATTTTCTTCCTGAATCGCGGTCGAAACTTTCAGCGCGATGTGCTGGCCGCCCATTTCAATCTTGCCGTCGTAGTGATAATTACCCGCCTTGAGTTCGGTGGCCGGTTGAGGAGCGCCCACCTGCGTCGCATCCACTTTCTTCGCCACCGTAACCGTCTTCGGATCAACCGTGATCTCCTTCAGACGTTCCACCACTTCCGGAGTCCCATCCTGCTGGTAGCGGCCGTCCAGATACTTGGCCAGGAATTTCTCGGTGGCCATGAACATTGCCATATTATTCACCGGCCGCGCGAATCCGTGTCCTTCATCCGGCGCGAGGAGATATTCCACGGGAAATCCCCGATCACGCAAGGCAACCACAATCTGCTCGGCCTCGCGCTTGTTCACGCGCGGATCGTTTGCTCCTTGCACTACCATGAGCGGCGTCTTGATTTTGTCGGCTGAGGAAAGCGGAGAACGGTCCTTCAGCCAGGCCTTGCCCTCCGGAGTTCCAGGATCGGCCATGCGCGCGTACATCATTTTACGTCCAGCTTCCCAGTACGGCGGAATGGATTCGAGCAGCGTCAGCAAATTCGAGGGGCCCACGATATCTACCGCAGCGCGATAAAGATCAGGCGTGTAGGCGACGCCGGCCAGCGTCGCATATCCTCCATAGGAGCCTCCCAGAATGCCGATGCGCTTCGGATCCGCTATGCCTTCCGCCACCAGGTACTTCACGCCCCAAGTGAGGTCGTCCTGCATCTTGCGGCCCCATTCGCCGTTGCCGTCATTCAGAAACTTCTTGCCAAATCCAGTGGACCCGCGGAAATTCGGCATCAGAACCGCATAGCCGCGATTGGCGAAAAACTGCGCCAGTGGATTGTAGCCCCACTCATCGCGCGCCCAAGGACCGCCGTGCGGCACAATTACGGTTGGCAGCTGCTTCTCCGGCACGCCCTTCGGCACAGTCAAATAACCCGGAATCTCCAGGCCATCCGACGATTTGTATCGCACCGGCCGCATCGAAGCCAGCGATTCGCGCGGCAACTTTTCCCGGATCTTGAATTGGTGCGTCAGTGTGTGTTTCTTGCGGTCGAACAGGTAATTGTCGCCCGGCTCGGTATCTGAATGCGCGGTCACTAGCCACAATTGTTCATCGTTGGTGCGGGAAGAAACGCCGACCTCTTTGCCCGGGAATTGCCCGGCCAGCCACTTGTAGTCGGCTTCGAAACCCTTGTCTTTGAAATAGCGCCGGACTTGATCGTCTTCATAGGCGGTCATGGCGAGTTCGTCGGTGGCTTCAGAAAACACCGCGCTCCCGAAGTCGACGCGCTTGAGCGGATCCGATTCCACCAGCTCCAGCTTCTCGGTCTGGGGATCGAACAGCACCAGTTCGGACAGATTCACATCGTTGCCCTTGTTGGTTTCCATGTAGAAACGGCGGCCGTCCTTGGTGAACCGAAGGGGACCGCAGGTCTCAAACACGTCGCAGGAGTAGATCTTTGTGAATCCGTTGGCGTCGGCGCGCAGCACTTCCTGGTCTCCGTTATCGGCAGTGCGCGTTGCCAGGCGCAGCTGCCCGCTGAGATCGAATACCCACCCGGAGATGTGATCGGTATTCTTGCGCAGCAGAGTGCGCTCACCGGTTGAGATCTTCAATTTATACAGATCGTGCCAGGCCTTATCGCGATCGTTGAGGCCGATGTAAACAATGTCCGGGTCATTCTTGGGAACGCTGTAAGGTTGAACGCGCACGCCGGTCAAGCCAGTCAGATCGCGCGAAGGGGGAGCTTCGGCGCCGGCGGCAGGCGCGGCGGGATCAACCGAATAGAGATTGTAATTCTCGTCGCCGTCTTTATCCTTCGCGTAGAGAATGAACCTGCCATCGCGGGACCACAGGTAGCCGGCCACGGGTCGCTTAGTTTCGGTGGTCAGCAGTTTCGCCGTGCTGAACGGTTCATCCGTCTTCTTCACCCAGATGTTCCGCGTTTTCGACCACGGTTTCATGAACGCCAGGTACTTTCCATCGGGCGAAACGTCGGCGGCTGTGATCTCCGGATCTCCGAACAGCAGTTCGCGATCAATCAACGGAGGAAGCCCTTGCGAGGACGGTGGATTTTTCTGTGCAGTTAGCATGGACGAGAGCAGCAAGCCTGCGGAGGCGATGGACAACAGCCGGGACATTGGAAGGATGCGCCTTTCTTTCTCACTAACAACGATTGTAGCGAGTAGGAAGTTCCCGGAACGGCGCTAGCTGTCCTTCCCTCCCAGATATTTGGACAAGCTTCCGGCCATGTGAGCGAACTCGGCTGGGATCATAATCACAGTGGTACTGTTGTTCTCCGCCCCCACCTCGGCTACCATTTGCATCCGGCGCAGTTCCAGTGCGGCTGGATTACCCACCATGAGTTGCGCCGCTTCCGCCAGCTGCTTCGAAGCCTCCAGTTCCGCTTCCGCCTTGATAATACGAGCTCGCTTCTCGCGCATGGCTTCCGCTTCCATGGCCATCACGCGTTGCATGTCTTGGGGTATCTCGACATCTTTCATCTCCAGCAGCTCCACTGCAACTCCCCAAGGCGTGGTGGTTTCGAACACGTTTTTTCGCAGCAAAGCGTTGATCTTATCTCGCGCCTTTAACACCTCGTCGAGATCGTGCTGGCCTATCACGTTGCGTAGGCTTGTTAACGCCACCTGTTGAACGGCGCTGCGGAAGTTTTCCACCTTGAGGACCGCTTTTTCAGGATCGTCAACGCGAAACCAAAGCACGGCGTTCACTTTTACGGTGACGCTATCGCGCGTTATAGTCTCTTGCTGCTCAATGGGATTGGTAACGATGCGCAGGTCGACGCGGGTTTGATTTTCAATCCCCAGCGGAATCAGCCAGAAAAGGCCCGGCCCGCGCTGACCCGCGTAACGGCCCAGCCGGAAGACCACCGCCCGTTCGTATTCCCGCGCGGTCCTGATTCCGGAGACAAAAATCACGAACAACAACGCCAGGATCAAGTAGAGCATTCCGATAGCGTACTACAAACGCGAATGACCCTCGAACCTTCCGGTAGTTTCGTTATAAACCGTGACCGTACCGGTTCCAATGTCATAGACCCATCCATGCAGGGCCAGATCGCCTAGTTTCAATCGCGCCGCGACTGTGGGATGTGAGGCCAGGTTCTTCAGTTGTTCTACAACGTTGTTCTCCGTGAGGGCGAGAAGAAAATCGGGGCTCGGTTCTGGTTCGCGCTGCTGCACATTTGCGTAGCGCAACCAGGCCGAGACATTGGGAAACGCCTCCAGCGCTTCGGGATTGAGCGCTCCTCGCATCACGCCGCAATCGGTGTGGCCGCAGACAATCACCTCCGGCACGCGCAGCACGCCCACGGCATATTCGATGGTGGCTGAAACACCGCCGAGTGCATCAGGGAAAGGCGGCACGATATTTCCAATCACGCGGCAGATGAAAAGCTCGCCCGGGTGGGTTTGGGTCACGAGGCATGGGTCGATTCGGGAATCGGCGCAGGTAATGAACAGCGCTTCCGGGCGCTGACCTGTGGCCAGCTTTTCGAAAAGCTCCTGATGCTCCGGATAAACTTGTTTTTGAAAGCGGGAGATGCCTCCCAGGAATTTGTCTACGGGCACTTTAATTCGCTTGGATCCAGGCCATGGTCTTCTTGGCCAGGCGGTCGAAGGCTCGGACAGCCATTTCCAGGTGTTCTTCGGAAGTGTTTTCCACTTTGTTGTGGCTGATGCCGCCGATGGATTGCACGAACATCATTACCGTCGGGATTCCCGCTCGGGAGACTTCCGCGGCGTCGTGCAATGGGCCGGAGGGGAGCTGATGAGCGGCTCCCGCTGTTTCCCCGATGGCTTCACGGCAGCGTTTGATCAGTTCGGGGTGGAATTGAATGGGCTCAATGCTCCAGATCCGCGACCATTCCACGGTACACTTTTCCTCTTTGGCGAAACGTTCGCTTGATTCGCGCGCCTCGCGATACATTTGCGCCAGCACGGCAGCGCTCAGATCGCGCTGATCTAAAGTACACTCCGCGCGGCCAACCACGGCGGTCACAATTCCAGGGTATGTCTTGAGGCTTCCGATGGTACATACGGCTTCCGGATGGCGCCCTGCGATGGTTCGGATTTCGAGCGCCAGCTTGGCGGCCGCGGCCAGCGCATCGCGGCGGGCTCTCATGGGAGTGGCGCCGGAATGCGCCTCCTGGCCATTAAATGTTATGGCGTGGCGTTCCACGCCTTTGGTTCCCAGTACAACACCCAGAGGCATCATCAGGTTTTCAAGCACCGGGCCTTGCTCAATGTGCAGCTCGAGATAGGCTGCGGCGTTTTTCTGTTCGCTTGCGGCATCAGGGAATTGATCCATCTCCACGCCGCAGCGGAGGAGCGCCTGATCCATGCGAATGCCGTCTTTGTCGGTGCGGACGCGATCCGCTTCCACAGAGTGAGTCCCGGCAAAGGCCGAAGATCCCAGCAGGCTGCGGCCGAAACGCGCGCCCTCTTCATCGGCGAAATCCACCAGGCGGATGGTGATGGGCGGGCGGCCCTTGAACTCTTCCGCGATGCGGCGCAGCACTTCCAACGCAGCCAGCACTCCCAGGCTGCCGTCCAGCCAGCCGCCGTTGGGGACAGAATCGAGATGGCTGCCGAGCAGCAGAGCGCGATCGGAAGCTCCCTGCAAAGTCACCCAGCGATTGCCGGCGGCGTCCAGGTGATGCTCCACCGGTAGGCCGTGGAGTTTGGATTCGAACCAGGTGCGCGAGGTGAGCCAGATATCGGTCCAGGCAACGCGCTGCGCGCCGTCTTCAGTGGCGGTGAGGGCGCGCAATTCCTTTAGCTCACGAATGGTTCGTTTTGGATCGAGACCCATCAGAACGCGAATATATCACGTTGGTCACACGGATCCAAAAAGGCACCGACTCCCTCACGGTAGCGGTTCGGCTCCGCGCTACCGAACCGCGAGCGTGAGCGACCGGTGCTCTTTCCGAGCCGCGAGCGTAAACGCGACCGGTGGTTGGCCCTAATCCCCACAGAGCCTCACGTCGATGGACAGATATGTCACGCCGGTCGGCGGCCAAAATCCTGGCGAACGGATACGCTCTGACAGCGTTGGTGCTGGTGTTATTCACGGGGATCGCGAGAGCGGTGGGCCAGGGCCTCGGTCCGGCGGCGGGGTGGATCGTCTTCGCGGCGTTAGCCGGAGCGCTCGGAATTCGTATTGCATTGACATGGAAAGCGCAGCGGCGGTTTCGGAAGCAGGTAAGGGCAGCCGGGAAAGCCGCGGATGACAGCCGTCATCCGGAAGCTCTGCGGATGGCGGATGAAGCACTGACGCTGGCGCGAAAGTGGAAATTCAGGCCCGACGATGAAGTTGCGTTGGCCTTTGTGATACGGTCCGAGGCCTTGAAGAAGGCGGGAGACAAGCAGGGTGCGCTGGACGCTTCGGCACGGGCGTTCTCCTGCATGTGTGGAGTAGAACGAGCCGGCACTCAATTGAAGATCTTCGACCAGTTGGGATGGCTGCTGTTGGACACCGGCCATGCCCGGAAAGCGATTCCCATTCTGGAGGCGGCAGTGGGGCTGGGGCATCGGGCAAAATCGTCGCCGCTCGCGACCGCCAGCCGTCTGGAACGGGCTGCGATGGCCAGCTTCCGGGTGGGCGTGCACGCCAACGCTGCCGCGAGTTTCGGCAAAGCGATCGACCTGATGACCAAGGAAAAAGGAGCCGACGCGCCGGCGCTGGCCAGTCCTTACATAAATCTGGGCAATTGCTATAAGCGCATGCAGAAGCTGGAGGACGCCGAGCGGTGCTATCGCGAGGCGTTCCGATTGCATCAGGTGAACAACGGACAGGAGTCCGAACAGTTTTCCACCATCCTACTGAACCTGGGAGTGCTCTGCGCGGAGCAGGGCCGCAATGACGAAGCAGAAAAGTTCTATCTGGAGACGCTGGACCTGCGAATCCAGATGTTGGGGCGGAATCATTGGCGCGTTGGGAATACTTACAACAATCTGGCCGGCTGCGGGCGGAGAGAGCGCGATTTTGCCGGAGCTGAAGGATATGTGCGGCAGGCGATCGAACTGCTGGAATCGCATCCCGAGCAGTTGTGCAACGCCCTGGACACGTTGTCGAGGCTGAGCGAGGACGAAGGCAAGACGGAAGAGGCGCTGGCGGCGGTGACGCGTGCGCGCGAGGTTCAGCAAGGCATTCCTTCTCCGGACTTGAGCGAATTGGCGACTCTGTTTGAACGGGAGGCCGCGTTGGCGGAGCGGTGTGGTGAAGAAGAGCGCGCGCGGGAATGCCGGACGCGGGCGGCTGAGATGCGCCACGCATTGGCGGCTGCGCCTCCGGCGGATCGGGATTTGACCAATCTGCCGGAATCGTTGAAGGCGCTGGAACAGCACTTGGCGTCGTCGCTGGAGCGGGTGCGGGCGCTGGAACAGGCGAGTTAAGACTCGTGGTCCCCTTGCTTACGCGCGGGGCTACCACGTGCCCACGCAGCCACGCCCACGCAACCACGCCCACGCAACCATGCCCACGCAACAATGTCCACGCGAGCACGCCCACGACCAAGCGTAGCCCCGCGCGTAAGAGTCTGTGTGAAAACTCCTCATCGCGTCCACATATCGCGCGTCGGGAACGCCTCGACTACTATGGGTCGTGGTTACGCGACGTTGTTTTCGAGTTTTCACACTGACTCGTAAGCAAGGGGACATTTTCTGGGAAGAAACTGAACCCCACGGTCGTCTAAAGTGGTGGTTGCATGCTGGTGCTGGACGCTAACGACCGGGAGGTGATCGAGGCCTGCCAACGCGGGGACTCGGACGCGTTCCGTGTGCTGTTTGAGGCGCATAAAGATCGTGTGTATTCCATTGCACTGCGCTATTCGGGCGATCCATCGGCGGCCATGGACATCGCGCAGGAATCGTTTCTAAAAGTGCTGGGGGCGATTCGGGAATTTCGCGCCGAAGCTGGGTTTGAGTCGTGGCTGTACAGGATTGTCGTCAATACCTGCCTGGACTATCAGCGCCGCGGCCGCCGGATCATGCCTTGCCTGGGCGATTTGATTGAAGCGGTGAGCGCTCATTCGGAGACAGTGCTGCATCGGCTGATTCGGACTGAACTAAAGGATGATGTCCAGCGGATTGTCGCCCGGTTATCGCCGGAGCAGCGCATGGTGGTGGTTTTGCGATATACAGAAGGGCTCTCCTACGAAGAGATTGCCCGGATTCTGGGATGTTCGGCGGGGACGGTGGCGTCGCGTCTGAATCGGGCGCATAAGATATTGGAGCGACGGTTGTCGCATTTGCGAGGGGCGGTGGGAAATGCATAAGGAATGGTTTGAGCCGGTGCTGGCGCACCAGTTGGACCGGGTTCGGGCGCCGGAGGAGCTTTGGGAGCGGGTGCGGAGTCCGCGGGTTGCTCCACGTGTTGTTCCGCGGGTTGCGAAGAGAAAACGCGTTCACATGAGTGTGAACGCGGCAGGCATGAGTGCCTGCGCCACGGTGCTGCTACTGGGAATTTGGTTATTTGTTGGGCGGACCAGCGTCCGGTCGGGGGATGCTGGGGAGATTCGGGCATTTGTGAAGGCCAAGGCGGGGATTGACTTGCCTTTGCGGAAGCAGTCGGCTGGGGTTCAATTGACGGGAGCTAGAGTCGCTAAGGGATCGGTTGAAGTTGCTTACCGAGTCGGGAAACGTGACGGCCGATTGTTAGTGGGGGGCTCTGTGGCGTCCGGCGGTCCAAGGGTTTTTACCTGGAGCATGGACGGCCATACCTACACGCTGGAGTGCGCCACGCCCGAGGATCTTAAGATCGCCTGCAATCTATGCCATATTGGGTGAAATACCCCAATTGGACGGTTCCTGATATTGTTCTGGCTAGGGTTACGGGTGGTCCTTCGATTGCCTTCCAGCGTTATACTTAGGTTTTAGGAGCAACTATGAACACGTACGCGAAGTTTGGCGTGATGGTGGTGGTCATCATTGGCGTGCTGGTATGGCTGGCGATGGGCGGCATCAGCGACAGCAAGACATACTACAAGACCATCGCGGAATTGGGCCAGATGGGCGATCAGGCCAAAGGAAAACGGCTTCGCGTAGGTGGCGATGTGCAGCCGGGGTCGATTATCCGCAACGGCGCCGAGGTGACGTTTGTAATGCACCAGGAAGCGAAAACGCTAAAAGTTGTTTACAACGGGATCGATCCGCTTCCGGACACGTTCAAGGACGGGGCGCAGGCTCTGGCGGACGGGAAACTGGGGCCGGACGGCGTGTTTCAGGCCAGTAAGATCCAGGCGAAATGCGCATCGAAATACGAAGCCAAGCCGCAATTGAAGAAGGACGCGAACCGAGCCGGCATATAGTGCCCGCACGGTGAAATTCGCAGGCGACGTGCCTGCCGAGCACTCTAGAGGAATTAAACTCGAATGGAAAACATAGGCGCTCTCGCGATACTGCTCGCGTTCTGCTTTGCCATCTACGCGGTCATCGGGTCGGTGATCGGCAAGCTACGAAAGAATCCCTTGCTGGTGGTCAGCGCAGAACGGGCTGTTTACTCCATCTGGATTCTGCTCTCCATCGCTTCGGGAATCCTTATTTACTCACTGCTCACGGGGGATTTTCGATTAGGATACGTCGCGGCGCACACCGACGCATCCATGTCGAAGATCTACAAATTCACGGCGTGGTGGGGCGGGCAAGAAGGGTCCCTGCTGTTGTGGTCGTGGCTGCTGTCCACATATTCGGCCGTGGTGGTTTTCATGAACCGGCGGAAATTCCGGGACATGATGCCATGGGTTACATCGGTCCTGATGGCCACCGAGACATTTTTCCTGATCCTGATCGCGTTCGTGTTCAGCCCGTTCCAGATTTTGATCGCCGGGCGCGGAAACATCGTGGAGGGAATGGGGAAGGGGCTGAACCCCTTGCTGCAGTACTGGACGATGGTGATCCATCCTCCGATGCTGTATCTGGGATACGTGGGCTTCACGGTGCCGTTCGCCTTCGCCATGGGATCGTTGATCACCAAGCAGCCCGGCGACAACTGGATCCACACTACGCGGCGTTGGACCATTGTGACCTGGCTCTTCCAGAGCACGGGCATTCTGCTGGGGCAGGGCTGGGCGTACGCAGTGCTGGGCTGGGGCGGATATTGGGCCTGGGATCCGGTTGAAAATGCTTCACTGCTGCCTTGGATCACCGCGACTGCGTTTCTGCATTCGGTGATGATGCAGGAAAAGAAGGGCATGATGAAGGTCTGGAACATGGTGCTGATTTCAGCAACATTTTTCCTCTGCATCTTCGGAACATTTCTCACGCGCTCCGGGGTGGTCAGCTCGGTGCATGCCTTTGCGCAATCGCCGATCGGGACGTACTTCGTGGTTTTTATGGCCATTGGGATCGCAGCGACCATTTATCTGATTCTGGACCGGCTGAAATATCTGAAGAGCGAAACCAATCTGGAGAGCGTGGTTTCGCGCGAATCCAGCTTCATGTTCAATAACCTGATCCTGCTGGCCAGCTGCTTCGCGGTGCTGTGGGGCACGCTGTTCCCGGTGATTTCGGAAGCCGTGACCGGCGAGAAAATCAGCGTGGATGCGCCGTTTTTCAATCGCATCAATATTCCCATCGGATTGGGTCTGCTGTTTCTTACGGGCGTGGGGCCGCTGATCGCCTGGCGCCGAAGCTCGATGGAAAGTTTGCGGCGCGCGTTCTTCTGGCCGTCCATTGCGGCGATCGTTGTAATGATCGCGCTGGCGATAGGCGGCGTCTACGAACATCCCTTCGCCCTGGTCTCATTTGGATTATGCATGTTCGTTACGGCGACCATTTTCTCCGAATTCTGGAAGGGCGCTTCAGCAATCCGCGCCAAGAGCGGGATTGGACTGATTCCGGCGACTATTGAACTGACGCATCGCAACACGCGGCGCTACGGCGGGTATCTGGTGCACATGGGCATTGTGTTCATGTTTATCGGCTACACCGGCACGGCGTTCAACAAGGACACTACCAAAGAAGTGTCGCCCGGCGGAACTTTTCAGCTCGGGCATTACACGCTGCGCATCGCCGACATGTTGAAGGGCGAGAACGACAACTACATCTGGCAAAAGCTGAAGGTGGAAGCATCCGAAGGCGGAAAATCACTCGGAACCATGGAGCCAGAGCGGCGATTATACAAATCCAGCCAGCAGCCCACTTCAGAAGTGGCCATCCGCCGGCGCGTGAAGGAAGATTTGTATCTCAACTTCGCCGGAGTCTCGAACGACAATCAACGCGCGGTGATACAGGCCTACATTTTCCCGCTGGTGACCTGGATCTGGATCGGGTTCTGGGTGCTGGCAGTGGGGACGCTGGTGTGCTTGATCCCGAGCAAGGTGCGGTTATCCTACGCGCGGACGCAAGTGATCGGAGTGACGCAGAAACATGCGCCGGTTGAGAAATAGTCTTCTGGTTGTCGCTCTTTTCGTAGCCCCGAGTTTTGCTCAGAGCGCGGAAGAGTTGGAAAGCCCCGCAGTGAATCGCGTGGCGGTGAAACTGCTGTGTCCATGTGGGTGCAAGATGAATATGGCCTGCCGCATGGAACCTTATCCTTGCCGAACCTGCTGGGAGAACAAGAAGAAGATTTTGAAGCTGCAATCGGCGGGACTGTCGGACCAGGCCATCCTTGATCAGTTCGCGCAGGAGCAAGGGAAGGACGTGGTGGCGAACCCTCCCGGCATGATGGGCTCACTTTCCATGTATTCGGCCGCCTTCATCGGACTGATTCTCGTAGTCTGGGTGATACGCAGGTACAGCCGCAAAGGGGCAGTTGCGGCGGCGGGTCCGGTGCATGACGCGGAGCTGGACCGGTATCACGACCAAATCGAGAAAGAAGTGGAAAAGCTCGATTGATGGTTCTCATAGCCGCTGTCCTTCTCACTGCAGGAACAGTGGTGTTCACCTTGTTTGTTCGGGGCCGCGACATTCCCGAAGCGCCGGCGGAATCGCCCACCGCGCACCTGGAGCAACGCAAAGCGCAAATATACGAGAACCTGCGCGATCTACAATTCGAGTTCCGGGTGGGCAAGCTTTCGGACGCCGATTATCAGAAAACCAAGCTGGATCTGCAGCGGGAGCTGGCGAAAGTGCTGGCCGAGATCGATTCGGTGCAGCCGATGAAGGCCAAGGCGGCTGCGGCGCCCGCGGCCAAGCCCAAGCCGGATGGTAAGAAATGTCCGCACTGCGGGGCGACATTCCCACAGCCTTTGAAGTTTTGTGGGGAGTGCGGGAAGGTGATGGTGTCATGAAAAGAATTTGGCCGCGAATGAACGCGAATGCACGCAAATGGGGATTCGCGTTCATTTGCGTTTATTCGCGGCTAGCATTTGCCGCGGTAGACGGGACGGTTATCAATCGCACCACAGGACAGCCCGCGCCCGGGACCATTCTGCAGTTGGTGCAGCCGGGGCAGGGCGGGATGCAGACTCTAGCCAGCACCAAGACCGACGCCGAGGGGAAGTTCCGGTTCGATAAGGATCCGCAAGGGCCGATGCTCATTCAGGCTATCTTCAGCGGCGTCTTGTACACCAAAGTGATGATGCCCGGCGCGGCCCGTAACGGCGTAGAAGTTGATGTTTACCAGGCCACCAGCAAGCCTGGCATCGCTAAAGTGAGCCAGCATTTTATTGTGCTGCAACCGGGGGCGAGCGAGATGGCGGTGAGCGAGGGAATTCTGTATCAGGGCGATCCGAAACTCACTTACAATGACGCCGCTAATGGATCGTTCCGGTTTTATCTGCCGCCGGAGGCTCAGGGGCAAGTGAACGTGACTATTAACGCTCCGGGGGGAATGCCGATCCAGCGGCCGGCTCAAAAGACGAATCTGGCGAACGTGTATAAGGTGGACTATCCGATCAAGCCTGGAGAAACGCGATTCGATCTCAACTATACGGTTCCGGTGACCAGCCCGCTGATTTTTTCGAGCAAGATCCTGCACGATGAGGGATCGTCGGATTTGGTTATTCCAACTGGAGTGACCATTAAGGGCGACAACATCGAATTAGCCGGGCAGGAGCCGAAGACGCAGGCCAGCATCTACCGCATCAAGGGCAACGAGTTCAAGATTGCAGTGGAAGGTACGGGATCGCTGCAGCCGGCGGCGGAAGCGGCTGGCGGCGACGACGACAACAACGGCGCGCCGGGCATCCCGGA
>Ga0210388_10001711_pt1 | contig 17258 bp, 16 predicted proteins | sample IncBWC19OmetaG_FD_155485 | JGI IMG/M metagenome (GOLD analysis project Ga0210388, IMG submission 155485) | Forest soil microbial communities from Barre Woods Harvard Forest LTER site, Petersham, Massachusetts, United States - Inc-BW-C-19-O ... | reverse complement strand
TTCAGAAGTAGCCAAGGACGCTTGGTGTTGACTATAACAAAACGCCAATAATCAGATTGAACGGATCGCAAATTGGCTATCGCGTTGACAGTGGTGAGGTGTTTTTGTTTGCCGCAAGCCACCCGTGAAAGCCTTCTAAATCGGGACCGCCCATATTCAGCACGTACTCGACATCAAATAAAGAAATGACGAAATAGATTTCATTGTGCTCGGTCGAGAGGAACGTCCATTCGTGGAGAACAGGGTTGAGATCTTGTTCGGCAATCGACGAACGGCTGGCGTTTAGGATCTGGCGTCTCCAAATTGGCCATGCACTCTTTGATGGCGAACCGCGTCTGACGTAGTGGCGTAAGGTGTCCAATCTGTCGTTGTCGATCAATTCGGCTAAGTCGCCTGGGCGATTTTCGAGGAATTTTAGTGCCATAGTCTCGATTGCGACCTTGCCCAGGAACCGTGCGAAAAGGATGCTTTCCTCAGGATAGATTGGTCGAGGAATTATGAGGTGAGTCCTCGAACCAGACCGGATGAGATCTTCAGCTCGATCTTCAACAAAAACCTGCAAAGCGTTGTCTCCATCTCTTGCGACTTCGGCCTCGTACACCGGTGGCACGATGGCCTTGACGTTTGGAACTCGACCACGTTTGCTCGGAATGGCGTCGTAGAAACGAGCTGATCGGAAGTAGGAGGACGACAGGATCGGCTCTTCCAGGTTGGTAGCAAAATAGTTGTTACAAGCGTCACATACGATACCCGGCGGCAGGACAAAGATCGTGTTGCCGAGGGATTCTGGAATGACGTGCTCGCTTGTAATGAAGGATCGGTCGGCGGCCCTGCAGAACAAGCACCTCGATCGAAGGTTGATCAACGCGGTGAAGTGCGGATCAGACATAAGAGCAGTCTCGCTGTCGGTCACCGTCGATCCCAGAGGACAAGAAATCCCGTCATTGCAGCGATCCAACACGTTCGAGGAACGGATCGCCGTGAAATGTTACCTGCACGAAATCTTCCGTCGAAAGCGTTCCTGCTCCGGAATTGGGTAGGGGAGTTAAACATCCCTCCTCGGAGCCGAACGTTACGGTCTTATGGTCGTACGTAACGTGAACGACCCTTGGATCATTGGTCGCGGTTATCGATACGTTGTAATGGGCGGAACACGTCGACGATCCGATTTCACTGTAGTCGATCGTCCCATAAAGCTTGCCGGATACCCTTGCTCCGATTAATGCCAACATGAGATTGAACGTTCGCCCCTCACCGCTCACTTGGGAAGTCCGCACGGCTGCCCATCTGTCATCCAGGTCAGGCTGCTTTTGAGAGCCCTGCTGGCTCCCCGGGGGAACTTCCGGTGGTCGGGTGTTACCTTCGATCGAGACGCCTAGCGTGGAATCCGAGTTTTGACCGTTCGGAATTTCGGGATGCGGAATGGGAGCCTGCCGTAACGAATTCCTGATATTGGTATCCAGCCGCGTAAATTTTGGATCGTGTGCATCCCTGGGCTTAACGATCGTTATGTGATCCGCGGTTAACGGATCCACGCTTGAACAAAGAGCGATCGCACTTTCTTGCGGAACAATGCGAATGCCGTAGGTGTCGTCGCTTTCAAATGCACAAAACGTAGTCAAGTTTCTCAGCTTGTCATCAGCGAGCCAGCTATAGGTTAGAGAATCTAGAAAATCGTCTCCCTCCAATGGAAGCATGCCCCGAAGTTGAGGATTGTCGGAGATCCTCTGTGCCACAGCCGTGACAGGCGCGCCGTTGGTTGGAACAGCGTAAAAATACATCATGGGTACTTGAGCAACATGCTCCCGGTGAACGGAGAGGTACTGCCGCACGATCAAGCCACCCATGCTGTGTGCGACAAAGATTACTTTATCGTGCGACCAGACGTCGTTGTCGTCCAAGGCTCCGCGCAACTGCTCTGCCAGATCAGGGATCCTGTTGGCATTTCGCAGCCAGGGAGTCGAATACTCAAATAGAAACACGTCTACCCGGCCGGATAGCTCCGGGTCATCGGCTAACAATCGAGGAAGGGCGGATTGATCACTCCCCCAACTAGTGTCGGCCCCGAAAATGCCGTGCACAAAAACAACGCAGTCCTTCCGGCCCTTTGCGGCCTGTGGCGAGCGATCCAGGTAAGTGGACTGGATACTGGCCCCGGCAATTTCTGTTTCCTTGTGCCGTTCCCATAGCCACCATCCGGCGCCGGCTGCCGACAACAGAACCACAAGCCAGATGGCCAACTTTCTCATAGGGAGGAGAGAGCCTCACGAACGATGCGTTTTCTGAAAAGCAACCTTGTCTGCTTTGGTATTTGAGCACAATTCGAGTCTGTAACGAACTTGTCAGAAAAGCCATCGGTTGGCGCTGTCAGGTTGGCGCCGGCTCTCTCGGGTCTTTCCTTATACAGAGTCTCAATCGCTTAGGCGAGGCCGCGCCACAGAAACTATTTCCGGAGACGCATCAAAGAGTTTGGTGAGACCGATCAACTTCGCCGGGCAGGCCGTCACTTTGTCACCGTCTCAATTTTACCGTTAACAACTTCCAACTTTATAGTCGTCTTGCCGATCGCCGCAATGAGATCAATATCTTGCGTTTTCGCGAGCCGATCCTTCAAACCCGCCGCCTTATCCGGGTGCTGGAACAAAGCCGACGCAGTGCCGCACTGCTGGCATGTCTACCGAAGTTTGGAGCAGCTTTGGAGCAATCTAAGTGCGCCCCGAAGGTGATAAGCGCAACCGAAGCGACGACTTAGATTGAAATTACCCTAGCTTTGCAAGCAGGGGGTCACCGGTTCGATCCCGGTCACGTCCACCAACTTCTTCCTGAGTGCAAAGGACTTAGAAAAATCACCTCGGCCCGAAGGCTCTGTTATTCGTGCACTGGAGTGAACCCCTAAGTGAGACAGTTTCATGATGCACACTTTGCGAAATCGCAAAACGGGCCGGAAAAGTGCGCGGCGGCGTTTCACAGAAGCGCGACGTAAGTCCCAGACCACCGTTTCTCCGCATCTCGCAGGCGCGATCCAGCACTCTAATTCAAATTTCCATGCCTTTGTGGGCTTGAAAACCAGAGTGTGATGCACACATTTGTCTCAACCTGGGGTTCACTTCCCGGAATTTTCAGTTGGGTCCGAGCGACCGCGCGTGCCGAATCCTGCGAATCCCACGGAAGACTACGCCGACAAGTGGGTTCTCAACCCGAACCTCGAACAGTCCTTCTGGCGCTGGCACACGCAGGTTCGAGCTGATTTGAAGAAGCTTGCAACTTTTGTGAGTGGAGAGTCGTTGCGCGAGGAATTGGTTCGGACGTTTGGCGTACTCCTGAGCGAAGAGCAGCTCCGCTCCTTTGGAGTAAGCCGCTCCGATCGTGCGCCAGCGATTGTGGTCACGCCGGTTGTGACGATCCCGAAATCGGCGCCACGGCCATGGAGAGATCGTCATCGCGTCTGAAATTCCAGCGCACTGGCGTCTTGAAGAACTCCTGGTGAGGCAGCCAGGACTCCGCATCGTTCCGGCGGCTTCCGACCTCGTATTAGTAGGCAGGCTGACATTTACCGCACAGATTCCGGACTAGATACAAATCAGTGATTGCTATCAGATAGAGCTTCGACTTCCCTAGACATTTCCTCGAAAGATTCCCAGCGTCTTTGAGACCGGAGGCCGCATCCCGCGTTCGTACCATCACCTTCAAGATGGTTCGCTGTGCATAGGCTCCGAAACGCGGCTGCGGTTAATGCTGTCAGAGGGAATGTCCCTGGTGACTTTCATTGATCGCTGCCTGATTCCGTATTTGTATCGCTTTTCGTACCTGGAGACTCACGGCGAGGCTCCGTTTGAAGATCTTGGCCATGGGCTGAGTGGAATCAGGGAGGACTTGCGGGAGTTGTTGCGAGCAAAGCGAGAGTCCGAAGTTTGCCGTTTATACGGCTTCTCGGAATGAGGAAGCGGGACGCAAACAAGAAGCGCCGTCCGTGTGGTAGTGGAGACCGCGTCGGTCGATGTCATCACCGTCAGTTAAACCGTTTGCGTAAGCGATTGGGCCGGTATTGGTTTCGAATCGTGGAACAGCAACTGCTGAATGAGGCGCTGGCCGGCAAACCCTCTGGCGTCCGGGCCCCGGTGACGCGTTGGCGGCGAGGCGACATCGTCTCTGACGCCCATTCGAATCAGTTTGGGACAACACAGCTGCGACAGGAGGGTATGGCGTATGGCTTGGGAGAATCATGAAAGCAAAATCGAAAACCCTAAAGGGTGTCGAAAAATATCTCATTGAGATGACGCGAATCCGTTAAATTTCTTGATCTTGTACCGGGGCATGCTGCTGCGATCCAGTTACTTGTAGATCTCCCATGGCTTAATGGAATGTTCGAAATGTTCCATGTCTACCCTCTTCCGGTTAAACCGAACTCCCTCCAACTTCAAGCGTGCTCGTTGCTCGTGTGCAGCGGCGCCTCGCAGTCTTATCTCGCCGCCGGCGCCTACGACGCGATGCCACGGCAATTGATCTACAGGATCAGTGCGTAACAAGCGCGCGACGGCACGATGGTACCGTGGATAGCCGGCTGCCGTGGCAACTCGTCCATAGGTACTTACTCTGCCGGGCGGAATGGAAAATATCATGTGCCGAAACGCAAGGTCACGCTCCTCGTTCGGCCGTAGAGCATCAAGTAATAGCCTCCGTTTAGATCGCTCAACCGAGAGTTGATCCAAGACAAAGCTCTTCGAGAGAGCCTTTTGTTTCGATTTGGATTTTTTGCCCATTTGTCTATCAACGACAAACACCAAACTGGACATCACGGAATGATCGTCTATTGGGGGATCGCTTTGCGCGCTGCCTCTTGAAGAGCGCTGATCGTTATGACGTAGGGGTCAGCCCCGAAGCTCACTCGGGCGACGCCTCGCTTTGCGAGTGCACTTGTGTTTGCGCCCTGGCTGACCATGATATTGACCGGCAAGGGCGACGCCTTCGTTAGCTCTGCGATCAAAGCCAGGTCGACCAACCCAGGGACGAATAGGCCATCCGCACCTGCCCCTGCATAGGCTTCGGCCCGCTCAAGCGCCTTTGCAACGAGGGATGCGTTGTGTTCGTCTTGCGATACCTGGATGAAGACGTCGGTTCTTGCGTTTATAAAGAAAGAAACGTTCGTCTCAGCAGCCTTTTGGCGAGCAGGCCGTATCCGATCAACCTGGTGCTTTGTTTCCCGAAGGGAACCGTTCTCTGGGAAGCTGTCTTCCAGGTTGCAACCGATCGCACCAGCCTTGATGGCCAGAGCGATCGTTTCACCCACTTTCCTGGGCGTGTCTCCATAACCGCTCTCCACATCCACCGTCACCGGCAAATCCGTCGCTTCGGTGATCCGGCGAAGATTATCTATCGCGAAGGTGAGCGGCGTGTGTTCACCGTCCGAATAACCACTCGCCTCTGAAACTGCCCAACTGCTGGTAGCGAGAGCTTTAGCGCCTGTCTCCGCCACGGCCTTAGCACTTCCGGGGTCCCAAATGTTAAAGAGCATGAGCGGTTCGCCCGGAACATGCAGCTTGTGAAAGCGCTTGGCCTTTTGTAGTTGGGTCGTCATCTCTTCTCCTAAGTGGTTTGTGAGGAATTTGAACTGTGAACCAGAAGACAAGCTGCCATCGCTTCCGTTCTGCCAGAAGAGGAACGGCAGTGCGGCCTTATTATTATTCAGCCTGTTTCCAAAACCCGCGGAGTTCACGGTTGAATTCTTCCGGGCGCTCTTCGGGAAAAAAGATTCTTGCGCCTTTAAACTCCACGCGACGTTGTGTTCGGAATCGCATCGGCCAACCAGCGAGACCATTTGATACATCGAAGTAGATGTCATCGGTTCCCCAGACGATGAGAGTGGGAGCCTCGAACGTCTTTAACTTGGGTTCAATCGCAACGGTATGCTTGTTGTCGAAAGCCTCGACAAAGCGCTCCAGATCACGCGTACGCTCGTTCGAAGCAAGGAAGGGACGGAGGTAGTTGTCGATCGTTTCATCGGTCACGTTTTCTGGGTGCTCATACCCCGGACCCAACGCACCTGGAGAACGGTATATCGACTTGTCCGAGAGCATCGCTTCGAGTGTGCCGCGCAAACCTCCGGCTTTCACCATCGCAACAAAGGGCTTGAATGCCTCGGGCGGCCAGTTGTCGTGCGTGTCGCAGTTAGTGAGCGTGAGACTTCGAACGCGTTCCGGGTAGAGAGCCGCGAATATCTGGGAGATACCACCGCCACTATCGTTTCCGACAAGATCCACCTTATCGATGTTCAACGCATCGAGAAATTCGCTAAGCATCTTGGCATTCGCGGTGACCGATACGTTCTGGTCCGGCGCGATTTCCGTGTCGCCGTGCGCAAGTAGGTCGACCGCGATCGTGCGTCGAAGATCAGACAGTCCCCTCTGTTGGTGACGCCAAAGATATCCGTTTAGCAATACGCCGTGCACGAATAGTGCAACCGGACCAGATCCTTGGTCGGAGTAGCTGATGCGCCCAGAAGGTGTCGATACACTGCGTTTCGCCGATGGTGACTTATTTGCTGTGGTGCGACTGACGGTAAACACGTAAGGAGTCCCTCCAGCCCCAGTTTCGGGCTAATCGATTTGGCAGAACTGCCATATTTAGCGCAAAATCTGCCATACTAAAATTACGATATGCCTCCGCGCTCTCCGATCATCGCTTTTCTAGCCGCGTCTCCTTTTGAACTGCTTGATCTGACGGGTCCTGCTGCTGTTTTTGCGTATCCGACGCTCAAGGACAAACCTTATTATTCGTTTCGAATCCTATCGACCGCTTCGGGAGATAGCGTCAAAAGCATGGGAGGGCTCTCGATCGGCGATACCTCAAGATTTTCCGAGTACGCAGGTCCGATCGATACGTTAATCGTGGTGGGAGGGCTCGGCTCGATTGGATATCAGTCGCCTGAGCTCCTGGAATGGCTTCGAAAGCACGTTTCTCGTATCCGCCGCGCTTGCGATCTTATTTCTTCTAGCTCGATCAGTGTCAGGCAACATCCCGAAGGAGGCTCACCCACTTCAACCCGCACCCCATCTGGTATCCAAGGTGCGTCGCCCACCAGGAACCCCGCACCTCTGTAGAAGAGAGATACCGAGCGACGCATAGCCTCAAAGAACGCGTCGTTGTTCGTAGCGCAGTCTATTTGGAAAAGGCAAACAGTAGGCATAGCGTACCGGCACGGGCTGACGGCATAGCCGAATGTTCAATGCGAAAATTAATGCAAATTGCCCAAATCGTTGGTCATTCTAGCACACACCCTCGACATAGTTTTGGCCTAGCCGAGGGAGGAAAGTTCGAAAATCGTCCCCTAAGGCGCGGGAAAGGTCTTGTTACTCCCCTCGTTCAGCTAGCGAAGCGATCCACCGAGGGAGATTGAGGCTAGGTCATTCGTCGTCAACGACTTGCTTTTGGTAATTCAGTGCCCTGATTGAGAATGTCCAAATAGCGGTGATACGTGAAGAGCCGATGCCGCTGCTTGCCGGTCGTCTCACGAACCATGCCGAGCTTCACCATGTGCTGCAACGCCTTCGCTACAGTGGGGGCAGAGAGCGAGAGCTGTTCGGCTGTTGTGGGGATCGTGATGATCGGCTTGCGTTGAAGGTGTAGGTGAACGCGCAGAACCGATCCAGCGGGGCGGCCAAGCTCCTCGATCTTCCGGCGGTCTTTCTCGATGAGCGTGAGTATCTCCCTCGACGTATCGGCTGCTTGTTGAGCGGTCTCCTTCACCCCTGTTAGAAAGAATTCGAGCCAGGTCTCCCAATCTCCGTTGGTGCGGACGCGGTCAAGTAATTCATAATATCTCTGCCGATTCGTTTTGAAATACAGGCTGAGGTAAAGAATGGGCTCGCGGATAGCACCGGCGACGCATAGCAAGAACGTAATCAGCAAACGGCCCAATCGTCCATTTCCGTCCAGGAAGGGGTGAATGGTTTCGAATTGCACATGCACGAGGGCCGCCTTCACGAGAAGGGGCAAGTCTTCGTGCTCGCGATGAAGGAACTTTTCGAGGGTACCCATGCACTCCATGACCTTCTCAGGTGGGGGCGGAACAAATGCCGCGTTGCCGGGCCGCGTACCTCCAATCCAGTTTTGGGTATCGCGGAATTCGCCAGGACGTTTCTGGCTGCCGCGCCCTTTGGACAAGAGAATCTTGTGAATCTCTCGCATCAGGCGGAGCGAGAGCGGAAAATCTTCGCGGAGCCTCCGCAGCCCGTGATTCATCGCTGCCACATAATTTGAAACGTCCTGAACATCCTCTAGCGGTACGCCGGGGGCTTCGGCACTTTCGAACAGCATTAGGTCAGAAAACGAAGATTGTGTGCCCTCGATCTGCGAAGAGAGCACGGCTTCCTTTCGAACGTAGAGGTAAATGAAGAGCGAGGGGTCTGGCAAAATGGACGCGAGTCCGTCCAAGCGCCCGAGTGCCTGGTTCGCCTGCTCAAGCAGAGGCAAGAGCGGCTGGAGGGCCAGCGGCGGGTCCGGGGGCAGGGGCGGGGGCACGTAGGCCCGGAAAGACTCGTCCTTGAATGTCTTGAGGACGTAAGTTCCGAGGCGGCTGTTGGGTTTGGCTGGCGTTGGCATCACAGAGCCATCGTTTCGTTAGAAATTTCCTAACGAAACTATATAGCCTTTTCGTTTCGTTAGCTAGTGGAAGGTATTTATTAGACAAATGAGGGCATTCCGGGTCCTGATATCCCGGTCGGAATCAAGTCCTCGGACCTTCCGCGACAACGTAACCAAGTGCCGAGTAACCAGCTAACCGCTTCTTGTACATCCGAGCGAGCATGGGCACAAGCAGATCCGAGTAGTCGTATACGAGCACTTCCTTCTTATTTTCACGAAGACGGTGTAGGCGGCCTACGTACTGCTGGAGTGTTCCTTTCCATGAGATCGGCAATGCAAGAAACAACGTGTCAAGACGGGCATCGTCGAAACCTTCGCCGAGATAGCTTCCTGTCGCCAGGATCAGGCGTTGTTCATCTGGGGAGACGAGTGCAAGGGCCTCGGCGACTTGCTTCCTTTGCCTTGCCCCCATACCGCCCTTCAAGACAAAGATGTGCTGGCATATCCCGCGTAGGCGTCCGGCAAGGTAATCCAGATGCTCTTTCCGGCTCGTCAAAACAAGCGGCGAACGCCCATCAGACAAAACTTGCTGCATGTCTTTGACTATCAGATCGTTTCTCCGCTGGTCGGTGACAAGCGCGCTGTAAATATCGTGGATCGTGGTCTCGTGCTCTGAACGTTCCCAAGCAAAGTCGGTAAACCGCGGTATTACCGTGTGTTGAAGCGGCGAAGACTGGGCTGCTTTCTTGGGGCTGAGATGAAAACGTATGGAACCGCACTGCATGTAAATGATGGGATGGTGTCCGTCCTTCCGGGTCGGTGTAGCCGTTAGGCCCAAGACGTACTTAGCTTTGATTTGGCGAAGTACACGCTCGAAGGTGAAAGCCGAGAGATGGTGGCACTCGTCGACAATGACGTGGCCGTACTCGGCCACAAAATCATGAACTACACCCTGGCGCTGTAAGCTTTGGATTACAGCGACGTCGATCATGCCCGTCCTCTTGCTTTTCCCTCCCCCAAACTGCCCGATGTTGCCGATTGGCAATGCTAAAAAGGCCGCCAGTCGCTCGCGCCATTGATCCATCAATTGACGCCGGTGGACAAGAATCAACGTGCTGACGCCTCTACGTGCAATAAGGCATGCTCCAACTACCGTCTTTCCGAAGGCGGTTGGAGCGCACAGTATGCCCTCGTCGTAAGCAAGCAATTGTCTGACCGCTTCGTGTTGTTCAGCTCGCAGTTCAGCACGAAAAGAAACATTAATGGTTTGTCCTGTGGTTCGTTCATCTTGAATCTCGACCCTGACTCCGTGCCCCTTGAACAAGCTGACCACCTCTTCTAGGCATCCTCTCGGAAGACCGATGTGTTCAGGGAAGCTCTCGCTACAGGATATGACACGTGGCTTGCCATAAGTCGACAACCGCATCGTCTGAGCTTTATAGAATTCAGGATTCTGAAAAGCAGCGATGCGAATCAGACGATCTTGCATCGAGGACGGGAGACCTTTCTTTTCGACATAAACTAGATTGCTTGTGATCAAACGAACGGTCGGTGGCAACGGGTCCGTGATTCTTTTTTCTTTCCTGCTCCGCGAGGGGCTCCATAGCCACGGCGACTCGCCGTCATCTCCTTCAGGCAAGCTAAGGTGTACCCCGAGCGTGTTGCCCTCGGGTGTGACTTCATGGATCAACACGGCGAGCTCGGCAGTCTTAACTCTCTGAACTGACTCCAAGAACTTCCACTGATTAGCATGCGGTTCGAAGAGCTCATTCAAGAACACGCTGTTGCCTTGTTCTCTGGGACCTTTCTGCAATGGCAAGGCAATCAAATTCCCGAAGCCGCCCTTGGGCATTGTGTCCTGACTTGGGAACAGGCGGTCGTATGAATCGAGGCCAATTTCATGTCTCTTTTCCATGGTCCGTGTCAGCAGGGAACATCCGAGCCGTCTGGCATCGGCAGCGAGTACAGGGCGATCAAAGAACACCCAGATGTGTGCCCCGTTTCCTGATCGAGATCTCTCGACAACTGCTGGCACATGGAAACGTCGGCATGTCTCAAGAAACCCAGCCGCATCGGCTATCCATGATTTCTTATCCAAATCGACTGCGAGAAGCCAGCACATCTCGTCTGGCAGAAGTGGATAAATTCCTATCGTCTGTTTTCCGGTGAGATGTTTTCGAATTGCGTCATTCGTTAGCGGCAGGAGCATACGCGTCTTGCGTGCAATCCGTTTGCGCTCTTCTGGTCTTACTGAGTGAATGGCACGCCAGTCCATGACTCCGGCTGGCGAATAGCCCGACCTTCCTCCTCTTCCTTCCCATCGGACGGCATAAATGTCCTCGCGCCCACGAAAGAGGCTCCGAAACAATGTGATCTTCTCTTCCGGAGTTGAAAGATTGCTGGCTTTGGCTGAATTCGCGGTGTCCGGGCCAGAGTGCAAACCAGTTCTTTCCCCGACTAACTCAGGGATGCCAAGCATCGCACGGAGACGTGCGTTTTCTTCTCGAAGCCGTCCGCGCTCTTCTTCAGCAGACCTCAATCGATCTTGAAGATTTTCTTGACCCGGCGTGTGACCATTGATCGGCATCGAAATCAAGGCAAGATTTTATTCGAGGAATGATCTGATTTAAAAAAGTATTTGACCCTCAAGGGTATAGGAGCCCCAACCGGCTGTGTCTGCTACAAACGGGGGTCCACGGGCTCGCTTTCAAGGGCGAGCACGCCAAAAACGCATTCGTGAACGCGACGAAGCGGTTCCTGCCGAACGAAGCGCTCCAGTGCTTCAATGCCAAGAGCAAATTCGCGAAGTGCCAACGAGCGCTTGGTCGATACAGAGCGACTACGGAGGCGCTCTAAGTTTTCGGGCAGTAAATACTCGGGGCCGTAGATGATTCTTAGGTACTCGCGCCCACGGCATTTAATGGCCGGCTGAACAAGGCCCCGGCGTCCACGCAGAATGAAGTCGAAAGGCTTCAGCACCATCCCTTCACCGCCGCGACCCGTCAACCCTTCCCACCACCGGGTGGCTTCTTCAACGCTCGCAGTGTCGGTCACGTCCACCTGTCTATAAGGCGTTGCGAGCAGCAGTCCGTCACTGGCTTTGCAGACCTCTGCGAGTTTTTCCATGTGCCAGACGTGATCGCGCTGGATGTGAACTTGGCCTTCGGTTGCCAGCAGATGAAACGGCGCAAGCTTCAAGTCGCTGACTGAATGAACCGGCCAGCAGTAGCGACGGTAGGAATCCCCGTAGAGATTCACAGCTTCGAGCCGTTGTTTGTATCGCTCGATAAGAGGTAGCGCATCACCGTTTTTCGATGCTAGGCATTCCAACGCGGCGACGACTTCCGTAAGCGACGCCTGCGCTGCTGCCCCCACAGCAGCGTACTGTTGGCGCAGCAGTTCCTGTGCCTTGGCTGACCAGGGCATCAATTCCGCGTCAAGGCAGACCCAGTCCGTCTGGAACTGGTTCCAGAAATCGGCGGCATCCAACGCCGCCCGCACTTTTTCGAGGAATTCCTTCTCAATCTTTGCATCGTCGAAGAATCGTCTTCCTGTGCGCGTATAGCAGATTCCGATGCCTTCCTCGACGACACCGAAACGCCGTCGCGCCGCATCTCCGTTGCGGCAGACGATCACGACGGCGCGCGAGCCCATGTGCTTTTCCTCGCAAACGACGCGCGGCACACCTTCCCGTCGAAAGTAGGCGAATGCTTCTGCTGGGTGCTCAAGAAGACCCGCTTGCGCAGTCGTCTCCGTGGGCGACATCGTCGGCGGCAAGTAGATCAGCCATTTCGGATTCGCCGCGAATCGGCTCATGACTTCGAGGGCTGCCAATCCGTTCTCTTCGCGAACCGTCACGTTATGATGGAGGCGAGTAGCGACAATTCGTTTCCCAATCACATCATCGATGTCCAGCAAATCGTCATGCACTTGCTGCAAGGTGAGCGTCGGCACGGCTTCTGCGACCGCGACAAGTGGCCTGACGGGCTGGGCGTAGGTCGCCCGCGCGGCAACGGAGACAAGTTCCTTCTCTGGGTAGCGCAGTGCCGTCAGGCTGCCGCCGAAAACACAGCCCGTATCGATGTTTATTGTTCGATTTAGCCAGTCAGTCTGCGGCACGGGCGTATGGCCATAAACAACCATTGCCTTACCACGATACTCAGCGGCCCAGTTGTAGCGAACGGGCAGGCCGAATTCGTCGGTCTCGCCGGTCGTCTCGCCGTATAGCGCAAAATCGCGAACCTTTCCCGAACCACGCCCCTGCATCTCCTCTTTCATCCCAGCGTGAGCAACGACAAGTTTTCCGTCGTCCAAGACATAGTGACTGATCAACCCATCAATGAACTCGGAGACCTGAGTGCGAAATTCTTGCGGCTGCTTGTCGAGTTGCTCCAACGAATCAGCGAGTCCATGCGTGATCTGCACGTCTTTGCCCCGGAGTTTGCGCATCAGCTTGATGTCGTGGTTACCGGGAATGCCAAGAGCTGTACCGGCCTCGATCATGCTCATGGCCAGGCCGAGCACGTCTGGAATCTTCGGGCCGCGATCCACAAGATCGCCAAGAAAAACGACCTTGCGACCCTCCGGAGGCTTCACGGAATACCCAAAAGAAACCTCACCCTTCGGTTGGCTCTCGATGGAATACCCAAGCTGCGTTAGCAGGTCGACGAGTTCATCGAAGCAGCCATGGACATCGCCGATGATGTCGAAAGGGCCGTGTTCGTGCTTCAGGTTGTTCCATAGCGGCTGACGCTCGATTTCTGCCGCGTCAACCTCCTCGGGTGAATGCAATACATGGACTCTGCGAAAACCTTCACGTTCAAGATTGCGGAGGGACCGTCGCAATTGCTGGGACTGTTGGCGTACGACGTGCGTACCGAAAGAGCGGTCTGGACGATCACGGTTTCGCTCGTGGCAAAGTTTCTCCGGCAGATCAAAAACAATTGCCACCGGAATGCAGTGATACTGCCGAGCTAGGGCAATGATTGGCTTGCGGGCTTCGGCCTGCACATTCGTGGCGTCGATCACTACCAACTTGCCAGCCGTCAGCCGTTTGGAAGCAATGAAATACAGAACCTCAAAGGCGTCGTTCGTAGCCGCCTGGCTGTTCTCCTCGTCGGACACGAGACCACGGCAGAAGTCTGAAGAAAGAACCTCAGTTGGCCGAAAATGCTTTCGGGCAAAACTCGACTTGCCCGACCCCGAAGGGCCGACAAGTGCGACAACAGCGAGTTCTGGAACGGTCAGCTTCATTGGCGAGTGAAAATGCTCATCTGCGTGGGGCTGCCCACGATTGGGTCTTCGGGTCCAATCGGCAAGAAGCGAGCGGAATAGCCAAATCGCGCGGCTATGACATTAGCCCAGAATTGAAATTCCGCGCGTGTCCATTCGAAGCGGTGATCTTTATGCCGCATTTTCCCGGCAGGCAGGGTCTCGAATTTCACGTTGTACTCGACGTTAGGTGTCGTCACCACGACAGTCTGCGGGCGTGCGAATTCAAAGAGGACTCGCTCGAAAGCCGCGAGACGCGGCGGGTCTTGGTGCTCTATGACTTCCACCACCGTCGCGGCGTCGTAACCAGCGAGACGTTTGTCGCGATAGGTCAGCGATCCGTGAATCAGGCGAATACGCTCCTTCTGGATCGTCGGCAAATCCTCCAGGCGCAGTTTCCGTGAGGCAATTTCGAGTGCGCGGTGTGACACATCCATGCCGATGACTTCCGCAAAGACTTTGTCTTTCAAAAGTTCTCGCAGAAGTCGGCCCTCGCCGCAACCAAGGTCGAGAACACGCTTCGCGCCACTGCTGCGAAGTGCTGCCATTACTGCTCCCATGCGCTGTTCGGCCAAACTGATTGGGTTCTCAATGGCTTCTTCTTCGCGTGCGTGAGTTTCGGCCACTTCATCCGCTGCGGGCTCTTCCTCACCTATGAGGCGACTCAGAGCCTCACGGGCCAGGCGCTTCTGATGTTTCAAGTAGCGATTGGTAATCAGTTCACGCTCGGGGTGCTCGCGGAGCCAGCCCTCGCCGTGGCGCAGGAGTTTTTCCACTTCCGCGTCCCCAACCCAGTAGTGCTTGTCGTCATCTAGGACCGGAATCAGGACGTAGAGATGCGTCAGCAAATCACTCAATCGAATTGTGCCCTTGAGCGTTACAGTGAAATACGGACTCTCTCCCCACTCAGGGAATTTCTCGTCGAGAGTATGGCGCTTGGCGGTGACTTCGTAGCCTAACGGCTCGAATAAACGACGCAACAAAATTTCCCCGCCGCGACAAGGCAGCACAGTAATCCGTACCTCAAGCGGCAGCGGCGTATCGGCCAGTTCCTGACGCTCCTTGCTGTTGCCGGTTAGCGCCGTGCCGAAGGTGCGTGCGATGGCGACGCTTAGGAAGGATGACGCGGCATACGGGCGGTCATTTACATATTCCTCAAGGACGTGCGCTTCGCCGCTCGGCCCGCGTCGGTTCCGCACGAGTCCGATAGAATCAATTTCCAGTACCAGAGCGACAGTGCAGCGGTCGGGTGTGGTCTCAGGATAGAAGACGTGCGTCTTCCCGAAGACCTGCTCGAATGAATGAACGCGGAACGGGCTCTTGTGTAGCAGGTAGCCCAAATCCGTGGCCGGTTGCCCGGTGTATGAGATCGTCAGCAGCATGTAGATTCCAAAGTATGCCTCTCGAATTATGGCATCGACTCGATAGCCATCCTAGCTAAGCCCTTCACAAGGCGAATATCACGCGCAAGGCGATGGTAGTCCTCTGCCTTGTCGGAATCGACAAAGGGTCGATGGTCCACGTGCGGGACGGCACAACGGCTGTCTGTGTAGAGGTCGCCCCTTCGAGCCATCGAAATAGCTGTCGAGAATCTGTCCCTTAAGGACAAATGCTGCACTTCGGGATCGCTCACAATGCGATTCCTAGGAAAGCTTGTGTCGTCGTCAAAAGAATCGCAGTCGTACTGAGCACAAATCTCCTTCCGGTCACCGACGATGTATGATACGAACTATCAACCTGGATCGCATGCAGCAATTCGAGGAGGGAGTCAAAAGTGGGCGCGAAGAAGCATTCAGACATGGCAGCCATCCTTGCAAAGGTCATCGCGGATCTGCGCGATCTCTCCCCCGAAGAACAACAGAAGCTCCTTGAGACCGTCGCGACATTCTTCGGATTGCGAGGGCCAACGCAAAGCCCAAGTCAAACGAAAGGCATTCCAACGGTTACTCCTGCGTCCCATCCTCCAGGCGGAGGTTTCTCCGAGGCAAGGGATATCTCGCCCAAGGAATTCATCATGCAGAAGCAGCCACGCACTGACGTGGAAAGAGTAGCCTGCCTTGCATTTTACCTAACGCATTATCGGAATACGCCTCATTTCAAAACGATCGACATCAGCAAGCTGAATACAGAAGCCGCCCAAAGCAAGATGTCCAATGCATACGTGGCAGTCAACAATGCTACCCAGACAGGTTATCTCGTGCCCGCAGTAAGGGGCGCCAAGCAGATCAGCGCTGCAGGCGAAGTATTCGTCCAAGCATTGCCTGACCGAGAAGCTGCAAAGGCTGCGATGGGCAAAGTCAAACTCCGAAAAAAATCCCGCAAATCGGCGAAAGCAAAGTAATCGGTAGCTGCGAATTTGTCCAATGAAGACCACGAAGCGACACAGGGCAAAGAGAATCGCCCTCTTTAATCATAAAGGGGGCGTAGGAAAGACCACACTCACGGTCAACATCGCAGCGGCTCTGGGATCGATGGGCAAGAGAGTCTTGCTTGTCGATGCCGACCCTCAATGTAATTTGACCTCTTATTTGGTTGCAGAAGATGTCTTAGACACTTGGCTGGACGAATCCGACACCTCCGAGGGCGTGACGCTATGGACGGCGCTAAGGCCGATTGTCCAGGCCACAGGAGATCTATATCAAATAGAGCCTGTAGAACCGGGCATTAGCAAGGTCCTACTGCTTCCGGGTGACATCCGGTTGTCGGATTTCGAACAGGAATTAACGCAGATGTGGAGCGACTGCTTCCAGAGAAAGCTTAGAGGGCTTCGTGGAACCAGTGCGTTGAGTCAGCTCATTAACGTAATTAGCGCGGACCATAGCATCGACTATGTTTTTTACGACTGTGGACCAAACGTTGGCCCACTTAATCGCGTGATTCTACTGGACTGCAATTTTTTCATCGTCCCCGCGGCCTGTGACCTGTTTTCTATCCGGGCGCTAAAGACTCTCGGACAAACTCTGGCGACATGGGTGTCCGACTGGCGAATGATTGATCGACTGGCACCAGACGGGATTTATCTATTGCGTGGCGATCCGCGCTTCCTGGGATATATCCCCCAACATTTTAGAATCTACAGGGGCCAAGTCGCCAGCGGCTACTCACGGTATATGTCGCAGATCGAGAAGCACATCGCCAGTGATGTCGTGAAGGTACTAAGAAAGATCGATCCAAAGCTCGCTTCCACATCGTTGAGCCAAAACAAATTGGGCCAAATCAAGGACTTTGGGACTCTCGCGAATGAGTCCCAAATCCAGGGTGTTCCGCTGATGCAAGCGAATGCTGGGACACCGGAACAAAGGCGACAAGCTCAACTGGCGTTCGAAAATATCGCGAGAAAAATAATCGCTCTCACGGAATAAGAGCGGTTAAACATGAAGCCATATACTCCATCAGCCGCTGACGCT
>Ga0210388_10001709_pt1 | contig 17259 bp, 10 predicted proteins | sample IncBWC19OmetaG_FD_155485 | JGI IMG/M metagenome (GOLD analysis project Ga0210388, IMG submission 155485) | Forest soil microbial communities from Barre Woods Harvard Forest LTER site, Petersham, Massachusetts, United States - Inc-BW-C-19-O ... | reverse complement strand
CCATCCCCTGGCGTCGGATTCCGCTTTTCCCCGGCAAAGCGATAGGAACGTGCTGGAGAAGAATGGTCAGCAACTCGGAAATTGGACCAGCGATGAACTGGGTCTCAGCAGAGAGTTCGTAACAGTCTCGAACAGGCCCGCAGAGGCTCTCTCGCGCGCGCAAACTGTTTAGGGGCGTCCAGAAGGGGGCATTTTCTCTTTTTTTGCCAAGATGGCCCCCGCCGAGCTCTGCTTGGCAAGAATAGTCACAGCTTCGTCGATAAGGACTCTAACTAGCCAGCAACGGAAAGCACCTTCCTGTTCGAACCCTGGAACGTTGTCGGTGACAGTTAGTAAACAGTTCTGCACAGCATCTTCGGCTTCCGCATGATTACCGAGCACACGGTACGCGACCAGAGAAAGAAGGTGACGATACCGCGAAAACAAAACATCCAATGCTTCTAATCTCTGTTGGGTGCGGCGTGTTTTAGAGATTAACGCCCGTTTTCCCAGAAGTGCCGAACTTGCAATTAGGTAAGACCGCTTGCACAGTAGCGGGAGTCGGGCGTCGGCAACTTCATTCTAACTTTCTTCAGTGTCCTGGTTTACTTTGTCGCTAATATTGCACCGGCTGCAGATCGTGGGCAGCAGCATGTTTACGAGCCTTGGCCATGACTCAGCCAGCGTATCCTTCAGGCTGGCAGCCTATCATTCTTTCCCCTTCGCGGAGTCCGGGTTGATTTTATGGCTTCGTCCAGCATGACGACATGATCACGGAACAATCGCGCAACATAGCGAAGATAAGTTTTTGTCCTAGCGGCTTCCCCCGAATTATTGACACGAGCAAGCTCAGATTCCATCTTTCGAGCGTCTATTAGAGCGGACGAACGCTGTGCTTTAAGTAGTCTCAGGGCCGAATTCAAGGTGATCACCTCACTTTTAGGTAGGACGCTAAACCAACCTGATGAGAACACCCACTGCTCCGATGACCATCGCTACGATTGCGAGAACTGGATACCAAAAGTACGTCATCGGAATGTCTTCCAGGTCGCCGTTCATGTTTGTTTTCATCTGATTCCTCCACATAAACCATTAGAGTCCCATGTAGTTCGATAGGGTTCATCAAATCATCGGTCGCAGAGCTCCCTGTACTGCCTATCAGTGATGTTGACGTAGTTCGTGCCTCTGCACCAGGCGCGCACGCTGTTCTCAAACTCATCCATGTCCTCGGGTTACAGCGCATGTTGCCCACTCACCTCGCACAGTCGACCTTCGGCGAAAAACTCCTTTACGCAACCGTAATAAGTGTCAGCTAGTCTGATCCTGAGAATCTATCGTCGGAGTTGGATTAGAAACAGGCGGAATGAAGATTTTACCGACCAAAATCGGCATCAGCATTGGCTTCGAACAATGTTGAGCAGGCGTCGACTTCTCCAACGCGGTCTCTATACGGCAGCCGGAGTTACGTTCAGCAAAGGTGTGCCGGCTCTGGGACAGGTGATGGCCTCACCAGCTCCGGTACGCAGCGGCGTCAAGCTAACCCGCTATGTCGACCCCCTCCCCATCCCTCCCGTAATCCGTCCCACGGGTAAGCCCGGTGAGATCGTTGAAATCGAAATGCTTCAGTTCCAGCAAGAGGCGCATCGGGACCTCCCTGCCACAACAGTATGGGGATACAACGGCGTGTGGCCTGGGCCTACGATCGAGGCGCAAAGCGGCCAAAATCTCAATATTAACTGGGTCAGCAAGCTCCCCTCCACACATCTTCTTCCCATTGATCACTCAATCCACGGGGCAGAATCGACGCTCCCCCTGGTTCGGAACGTCGCTCACGTTCATGGCGCTTGCGCTTTGCCGGATGATGATGGCTACCCTGAGGCATGGTTCACAGCACATGGCGAGCACGGCCCGAAGTTCAACCCGCGCCCCTCCTTATACCCAAACTGTCAAGCGTCCGCCACGCTGTGGTACCACGATCACGCGCTTGGCATTACCAGGCTCAACGTCTACGCAGGCCTTGCTGGCTTCTATCTCCTACGGGACGAAGCAGAGAAGGCGCTGGACCTCCCTCAAGGTGAGTTCGAAATCCCTCTTATGCTGCAAGACCGTCTTTTCCACCGCGACGGCTCCCTCTACTACCCGAAGGTCGTCAATGGTCCTAAAGAACATCCCATATGGGTCCAGGAATTCTACGGCGACATGAACTGCGTCAACGGCAAGGTCATGCCGTTTCTCGAAGTCGAGCCACGAAAATATCGGTTCCGCATCCTCAACGCTGCCAACTCCCGCTTCTACCACCTGCGTCTCTTCAACGCCGACACAACCGGCAATGTCACGAGCCAATCCTTCGAGGTCCCTTCATTTCAGCAAATCGGAGCCGATGGCGGTCTACTGCCCGCGCCACTCGAACTCCATTACCTGCTCATCGCGCCTGCCGAACGCTTCGACGTCGTCATCGACTTCTCTGGCTATGACGGCAAATATTTCTCACTCATTAACGATGCGCCTGCTCCCTACACTATGGGGGGCCAGTATCTCGCTGAAGAGGTTATGCTCTTCAAGGTGACCAAGCCGCTCTCCAGCAAGGACAGCAGCACTGTGCCAGAGACGCTTGTCCCCTTTGAGCCGCTCAATCCCACCTACGCGACGCGAGAACGGTTGTTATTGGTATCGGAGAAAGAGCGCCCCTCTGACGGCTATGTGATCATCGGCCTGCTGGGCAACGCTCGATGGCACGAGCCTATTACCGAGGACCCCAAGGCTGGCAGCACCGAGATCTGGTCCTTCATTAACATCACAGGCGACGTTCATCCCCTGCATATTCACCTTGTGCAATTTCAGGTCTTGAATCGCCAGGCCTTCGACGTACCGACCTACCAGCAGAGCGGCAAACTCGTCTTCACTGGCAAGCCGATGGCCCCAGAAAGCAACGAACGTCCCGCTCGTAAGGACACCATTAAGTCGTATCCAGGATATGTTACTCGAATCATTATGCGCTTTGATTTGCCACATGGAGCCCCTGTAACGCCGGGACAAGAACTCCTTTACGTTTGGCACTGTCACATCCTTGAACATGAAGACAACGAGATGATGAGGCCGTACAAAGTTATCGTGTAGTTCTCGCCAGAAAAATCTCTATTAAGAAGTTCAATTCAATGCGCGGCCACCGATCAAAAGTTGTTGCTGCGGCGAATATTTTTTCTGCGACGGACTACGACGAATAACGTAACCGTAATTATTAATCATTTCATTTTTGCGTGACACATTGAGAGCACCACTGCCTCTACGGTTATCCCACTGAGGATGAACTCCCCAACGGCTTGAGCCGGTCTCTCAGTGTTTCCGGAGGTATCACCTTGAAATGTACTGTCAACGCCCCTAACGGGACCTTGAAGTGTGGCGCAATGATGATGATTGCGCTGCAAGTGTTTGCGGGATTGCCACAATCCGCCTACGCCCAAACCGCAGCAGCAGTACCAACAACAACTACTCCTATCAAGCATGTCATTGTCATCATTGGTGAAAATCGTACCTTTGACCATGTCTACGCTACCTACACACCGAAGGAAGGCGAGACCGTCTCCAATCTTCTCTCCAAGGGCATTGTCAAAGCCAACGGCAACCCGGGTCCTAACTACTCACTCTCTGCGCAGTTCTCGGCCCTGGACAACACGGCCTCTGGTGGAACTTTTTCCACAAGTCCTCAGTCAAAGAGCATCTACAGCACGCTTCCTCCGGCGTTGGCCGGCGGCCCACAAGCTCCCACCGTCGCCGGTCCCGCTCCGTTCACCACTCTGAAGGTTGCGAAGCTTGCCGATATGGGCCTCGCCAACGACTACAACCAGTTCCTGGTTACCGGCTCAACTGGAATCCCTGCCGGCCAGCTCGACACGCGCATTACCAACGCAAACAACCTCCGCGAGGGTGTGTTCCAACTGAGCGGCCCCAAGATGCCCTATGACGCCTACACCAACAGCCCAGTGCACCGCTTCTTCCAGATGTGGCAGCAGACCGATTGCAACGTCGATTATGCAACCAAGGACAACCCGAGCGGCTGCTTGAACGACCTCTTCCCATGGGTCGAGGTAACGGTCGGCACGGGCAGCCAGGCTAGCGGCACGGGCAAGGCGGTCCCTCCGCCTGTTAACAATACAAGCACCGGAGAGGGTTCCACCTCCATGGGCTTCTACAACATGGCGCAGGGAGACGCTCCTTATTTCAAGGAACTCGCCGATAAATTCACCATTAATGACAACTTCCATCAGTCGGTCATGGGTGGTACTGGCGCCAACCACATCATGTTCGGCTTCGGCGACTCAATCTACTACACCAACGCCAACGGCGTTGCTGTACCTCCTCCGGCAGGGCAGGCGGAAAACCCAGATCCAATGCCAAATACGAACAACTTCTATGACCAGGATGGTTACGGCGGCGGCAGCTACGTCAACTGCGGCGATATCAGCCAGCCTGGTGTCCCGGCAGTCACGAACTACCTCCAATCGCTCAAGCGGCCGGTTAATCCCAACTGCGTCAAAGGCAACTACTACCTCGTCAATAACTACAACCCCGGCTTCAACGGCGACGGCACTTCGACCCTCGCTTTGGGATCACCCTTCACCATTCCTCCGACCAGCCAACCAAGCATCGGCGACGACCTGGTGGCCCACAACGTCCCCTTCAAGTACTTCGGCGAAGACTGGGACCTCTATGTGACCGATCCTACCGAGTCGAACACGTTCGATGAATACTGCAACATCTGCAATCCTTTTCAGTACCAGACTCAGTTCATGGGCACGCAGGCTACCCGCGAGCAGTTCATCGCAGACACGACTGAACTCTATGAGGACATCGATACCGGTAACCTGCCGCCAGTCTCCATCGTGAAGCCCAGCGGCTTCAACGATGGTCATCCGGCGTCCTCCAAACTCGATCTCTTTGAAGGCTTTGTCAAGAAGATCGTCGACGGTGTGAAGGCGAATCCCGCACTTTGGGACGACACTGCTATCTTTATCACCTTCGATGAGGGCGGTGGTTACTATGACTCGGGTTACATCCAGCCGGTGGATTTCTTCGGCGACGGCACGCGCATTCCGTTGATCGTCGTGTCGAAGTACTCGAAGGGCGGTCACGTGTCGCATGAGTATGGTGATCACGTGTCGCTGATCAAGTTCATCGAGAAGAACTGGAGCCTGCCGCCGGTCACGACGCGCAGCCGCGATAACCTGCCAAACCCGATTCAGAAGGACGGCAATCTGTATGTTCCGACCAACAGCCCGGCTATTGGCGATCTTACGGACGAATTCCAATTCCCATCCAACTAACGATCGATCAAACAATCAAAACGGCACTTCGACGACCATTCCACCGGTCGTCGAAGTGCATTTTGAGGATGTATCCTCACCAATAAAAGGAACAATTCGAATATGCCGTCTATCAAGCTGACCTTAAGCCCATTCGCGATCTTTTTGTTTTTAGTCGCAGGAATCCTCTCCGCTACTCAATCGGACGCAGCCACGCCTACGACTCCGGGCGCCTTCCATGTCGAAAACCAATGGAACTTAGGTGGCAATGGGGGATGGGGATTGTTATGCCTCGACGCGTCAGCCCATCAGCTCTATATTCCACGCTCCAACCGCGTCATGGTCGTCGATACCCTAACGGGCAAGGTCTCCGGCGAAGTAGAGGGCATGACGAATGTGCGGGAGATCGCTCTCGACAACTCAGGGAGATATGGGTACGTCACTGACGTTACGGATGGATCCGCCGGCTTCGTTCGCGTCTTCGACCGGTCCACACTCAAACTCGTTACCTCGATCGCAACTGGCCTGATCCCCAACGCGATTGTTTTTGACCCCGCCACCAAATCGGTTTTCGTCTTCAACTCACGCGGACACAGTGCGACGGTCATCGACAGTGCAACGAATCAGGCCATTGCAACCATTCCTCTCAAAGGACGCCCCGGCTCTGCAGTGGCGGATAGCAAAGGCGATGTCTTCGTGGCACTTCCTGCACTCGGTGAGATCACTCGGATCGACACCACTGCGAGGAAGGTCACATCTTCGTGGCAGCTTGCACCTTGCACCGGGCCAGCCGGGCTCACCATCGACAGCGCCCGCCGTCAGCTCTTCACTGTTTGCGAGAACCACAAGCTGGTCGCCGTTAATGCGGATACCGGTAACGTCACTGCCATCGGGGATGCTCCGGTAAATCCAGGCGACATCGACTTCGATTCCAAGCACAACATGCTCTTCCTTGCGGACTCATCTGGAACTCTCACCATCTTTCACCGCGATTCATCTATTAAATATTCGAGGCTTCAGGAGGTGAAAACTCAGCCCGGAGCCAGGACGATGATCGTAAGTCAGCAGGACGCCAAGGCCTACCTTGTCACCTCTAAATTCGGACAGAACACGGGTGCAGTATCCGAGGAGCTACAGTTTCGCCCAACCCCGATCCCGGGTACCTTCTCGGTCATTGTCGTGGGACGCTAAAGTAAGAGATATGCTGTTCGATCTAGGGGTATCTGGGCGCCATCAATTGCTGACAAAATCGAACTGGTGGTCTCGTAATTACAAAGTGGATGCGGCTACCGGGGTGGGGTCCAGAAGTATGTCCACCCCACTGCCGACCACAAACAGGCAAATCGTCAAGTTTGAACAGGCGCTCGTTGAAGAGTGGGCGAGGGCATTTCCGGAACAGTGAGACAGTCAATTGAAGGCCTCATAAACCGGTCCACATTTGATCCAACATCGACACCGAATTCGGCCCTTTGGGGTCCATTCAGGCAGGCCCAATGAGAACGAACTCGACATCAGGCCTGACTTATCAAAGATAGGACAGAAAGGAGGAAGATTTGGAGGCGCGGGTCGGGATCGAACCGACGCATAAAGGTTTTGCAGACCTCTCCCTTACCACTTGGGTACCGCGCCTCGAGTGGGCCATCTTCTGCCCTGGTGAATTGTAGGAGAAGTGTACCGCAGGCAGGACTGTATTGGAGCGGGAGACCGGGGTCGAACCGGCGACATCTTCCTTGGCAAGGAAGCACTCTACCACTGAGCTACTCCCGCTCTTCCAAGATCAAGTATAACGGCCAAATTCTGTACGGTCAACGCGCGGGGCCTAGCTTGACGGCTCGGGCAGATTGATCGCAATGCGCGGGCCGGCCGTGGGATTTGAGCGGCGGCGCGTAACGTGCGGCGTGATGAGGAGGATGAGGCTGCTTGAGTCGGTCATGGTGGTCTTGTCTGCCGTGGCAGTTTGAAATCCGGGCAATTCGGCAAGCCCGGGATATCCGCTGAGGCTGGCTGACTCGCTTTTGGTGAGACTGCTGACCATTAGCGCCGTGTCTCCGTCGTCGACCGTGACATCAGAGGCAAACTGCTGGTTGTTGAGGATCGGGATGCTGTTGATCGCGCCGCCGGTGAGCGCTTCAATCTTCAACTCGATCTTCATGTTGATGGCGCCGGACCGCTGTACGGTGGGCGTCGCCTTTAAGGTCAGGCCGATATCTTCGTATTGAATCTGAGGGATTGTGATGGGGGAGCCGACTGCGGCGTTTAGCAGGCTGGACGCACTGACCCCGTTTATGGAGACTCCGGCGAGCGCGGAGGTGGCGGTGGGAGATGCGGTGGAGTAGGTCGAGGTCGTGATGGGATAACGCTCGCCGACGCGGAAGGTGGCGGACTGCCGATCGCCGACGCGAAGCTGGATATCGTCGAGCGCGCGGGTCTCGCTGGCGGTGAGCGAGAGGTTGAAGGCCGGGTTCTGGTTGGTTGTGATACCAGTTTGCGTGAAGCCGCCGCCGAAGAAGCCGATGGTGTTGGAGAGAAGGGCGCTCTGGACGAGGCCGGAAGCGATGAGCGCGAGGGCGATGGTGATATTGCTTGCGCCTGCGGGAATAAGGCCCTGGGCGATTGCCTGACTGACGAGGCTTTGATTGGCGGCCACTAAACTTTGTGCCTGGCCGGCGACGTTGTAGAGGCCGATCTGCTGGGGAAGCTGGGCGCCGATGTTGCGCTCGTTGGTCTTATCGACGGCGTAAAGCTTGAGTTCGATCATGACCTCGCTGCCGCCGTCGATGAGGTCGGCGAGGGTGAGGTTAATATAAGTAAGTGTCTCCTGCGGAGCGCGGATGACGAGGGTGCCCTGGCTTTTGTTGACGGTGATCTGCTTGACGTCGAAGATGTTTTTTACAACATTGCCGAACTCGTCCATCTGGTCATTGGTCATGCCCGGGATGTAGATGGTCTCCTGCAACTGACGTTCGAGGCGCTGGCGATTGTCTGGATTGTCTTTGGCGATGAGTACGCTTTTGTCGTCGATGGGGACGGCGAATAGATGGGCCATGTTGAGCAGAATGGGCACGGCCTGTTGGTAGGGCGAGTCGTCCAGGTCGAAGCGGAGGGGCTGCCGCTGCACGGAGTCGTCGAAGACGGCACGCACACCGTAGCCAGACAGGACCTTGCGAATGACGTCCTGCTCATCGGAGTTGAGATGAAAGCTCTTCAGGCCGGGGTTGGGCAGGAGGGTGATGGGGCCCGCGAGGGTTGGGCCTTCGCTTATCCAGGGTTCTATTTCGGGGTGAAAGACTTTGGGGAGGGCGCCTGAGTCAACACGCTGACCGACGATGCTGTTCTGCGGATCAAGGAGGCGGGCCTCGGCGAGGAGGGTATCGGCCTTTTCGTTCTGGCCGAGGAGGCGGGCCTTGCCGGACTCATGCACAAGTTCGGTGATGTGGCGCTGATGGACGATGGCGTACGCGCTGGCGTAGTCGCCGTTTGAGGGATTGAGTTTGGCCGCTTTGTCGAACTGGATCTCAGCACCGGTGAGGTCGTTGTGGTCGAGGAGGCGTGCGCCGGCGAGATAAGCGTCCTCCGCAGCCTGCGCCTGGTGTTTTGTCGGTGCGCCGACGGTAGGTTCTAGGGTTTTATTTGCGGGAGCCTGGGCGAAGGTGGCGAGAGAGAGGCCGCAAACAGCGAGCGTCGCTGTGTACTTGGTGAATGCTGAGGCCCGAGGCTGAAGGATGGCTCTCATCGACTACAGGTTAGACGGAGCAGACCACTAACGGGCGCTGGCGATGCTTTGAACACGCGGGCGCTCGCTGCTCGGTGGACGGCGCATCCCGTTGCGGATCTGCGCGGTGTCCATGTCGAGCTCAGCCAGGGTGCGGCTGAGGGTATTGCGGTGCATGCCGAGCTCTTCGGCGGCCTTGCACTGGTTGCCTTTGTGCTGCGCCAGCACTTCGAGGATGTAGCGTTTCTTGAATTGACGAACGGCCTCCGAATAGGGAATGCCGGCGCTGTGCATCTGCGTGATCAGACCGTCCATTTCGCGCTTCAAGGTTATTCCTCGCTTGCGGGTCCCTTTGTTGGAACCACACTCTCATTGTGCCTCTACTGGAGCGGTTTGATCCAATCGGGCGCGTTGTGCTTGAGCTGCTCGGCGCCGTACAGGACCTTCTGCTGAAGATCGTGAGGTACAACGAAGGATACCGCATGAACCCCCGCAAGGAAATAGGGAGTTAATCGGGAATTTTCCACCCAGGCGGAATGCGGCCGAAAGGCGCTGACTGCCATCAGGATAGCGACTCCAAATAGACAACCCCTGGCCAAGCCGAAGCCCGCGCCTAGAAGGCGATCAAAGAAGCCCAGGCCAATGGCATGGGCGGTGCGGTTGAGGGCCCTTCCAAGGAGAGTACTGAGTACCATGACTCCGATGACGATGAGGAGGAAGGCGACGATCTGGGCGGTAGCGGGTGTGGTGATGAGGCGCTGCAGAAAGACCGCAACGTGGTTGTAGTTCCAGCTGGCGAGCAGGATCCCGGCGATGAGACCGCCGAGAGAGAAAAACTCGAGGATGATGCCCCGCATGAAGGCCATGACGGTGGAGTAGGCGAGGAGGAGGATTAGAAACCAATCGAAGAGGGACATACGGCTAGCTATCGGTTAAGTCTTTGCGGTCGGTGAGCAGGCGGAAGGCTTCGAGATATTTCTCGCGGGTGCGAGAGACGACCTCATCGGGGAGCGCGGGTGCGGGGGCCTGCTTGTTCCAGTGGATGGATTCGAGGTAATCGCGGACGTACTGCTTGTCGAAGGAGGGCTGGGGGCCACCGGGATTGTAGGTTGCGGCTGGCCAGTAACGGGAGGAGTCGGGGGTGAGGACCTCGTCGGCGAGGATGATTGTGTCGCCTAGCAGACCGAACTCAAACTTGGTGTCAGCGAGGATGAGGCCTTTGCTTGCTGCGTGTTTTGTGGCCTTGTCGTAGATGTCAAGGGTGAGGGTGCGGAGAGCGTCGGCGTGGGCTGCGCCTATGGTTTGCTCGACGGTGTTGTAGGAGATGTTTTCGTCGTGGCCGCCGGTGTTGATCTTGGCGGCGGGAGTGAAGATGGGTTCGGGCAGGGGATCGGATTCGCGGAGGCCGGACGGCAGATCTATTCCGCAGATCGCGCCGGTCTGCTGATAGTCCTTCCACCCGGAGCCGGAGAGATAGCCGCGCACGACGCACTCTACAGGGAACATTTTGGCGCGCTTGACGAGCATGCTGCGGCCGTCCAGTTGGTCGAGGTAAGGATGTAGCTGGCTGGGGAACTGCCGGATGTCTGCGGTGATGAGATGGTTGGGGACGATATTTTTGAGGAAGTCGAACCAGAAGAGAGAGAGCTGGGTTAGGATCTTGCCTTTGTCGGGGATTCCGCTGCCCAGGACGTGGTCGAAAGCGGATATACGGTCCGTCGCTACGAAGAGAAGACGATCCCCGGATAGAGTGTAGATGTCGCGGACCTTGCCGCGTGCGGTCAGGGGAAGGGTGCCGAGGTCAGTTTGGAGGAGAGCTGAAGGCATCACGTTGACGGTACCACCTCTTGGATAGAACAGGGTTTGAATAGCGCTTAGTAAAGTGGGAGAAGCTTGTCGAATGTTCCGGTCGATCCCAGGGGGCGGGAAGGGCAGCGGCCAAGGATGGTTCTCGGAGTAGGGCCGGGTTCGGCAAAGGCCGCGACTGAGTTGCACTCTCGGTCGTTGAAAGGAATGGTTTGGACCTTGTGACGGAGAAATGGGATGAATGGAGATCGATAATAGATGATGACGTCGACGCCTCCGGAAAGCGTCCATGGGTCGACATTGTAGAAAAGATGATTGCCAAGGGGACCGGTCTTAATGGTGCCTGGGTAAAAGAGGTGGGTAAGAGGAATCACGATGGCGGATGCAAAGAGCGGAACCAGCAGGACGGTCGCACTGGGGATGGTGAGCCATCGGGGCGACAGACGCGAGAACAGCAAAATGAGGAGTTCGTAGCCCGCGATGGCCAGCCAGTTGATAAGGACGTTCAAGCGGTCAGAGGTGGTGCTCCACTTGGTTACAGCAAATATGGCATGGAGGACAATCACGACGATTGACGCGCGGACGAGAAAGGCCCTGAGCCGCGGGGGTACGCGTAGCCAGAAGGTCTGCAGCAGAATCATCGCAACCGTCAGGAGTGCGAGCGCGGCGGTGGTGATCGGAATGTACATGCCTTTTTAGGTTAACCGTTTTCAAAGAAGAGCGAATAGCAATAGTGCATGCGAGTCCGGCTACGATTGAGACAGCGGAACGCAATTGATTAGTCCGGCGTAATAGAAAAAACGCTGGAGCGAGTGTTGATCGCTCCAGCTGCGCAAAAGGACGTCGATTTGTAGATCCAGGTGCTAAGCCACGGCCCGGCGATTGTCTGCGGAGTCGCGGCGGTTGAGGTTGACACTGACGATCTTGGAGACGCCGGGCTCCTGCATGGTGACGCCGTAGATGACGTCGGCCTGGGCCATGGTGCGTTTGCTGTGTGTGATGACGACGAACTGTGTGGAGGCACTCATCTCGTGGATGAGCTTGGCGAAGCGGCCTACGTTAGTTTCGTCGAGTGGAGCGTCGACTTCGTCGAGGATGCAGAAGGGGGCGGGCTGAAACTGGAAGATGCCGACCAGGAGGGAGAGGGCAGTGAGGGCCTTTTCTCCTCCGGAGAGCAGAAGGATGTTCTGCAGCTTCTTGCCTGGGGGCGAGGCGACGATGTCGATGCCGCTCTCGTTCGAGTTTTCAGCGTCCGTGAGCTTCATGAAGGCCTGGCCACCGCCGAAGAGCTTGCTGAAGGTGACGGAGAAGTTTTCGTTGATGACCTTGAAGGCCTCGTCGAACTTCATGCGGGAGACATCGTCGATCTCCTTGATAGAGGCCTGAGTGTTTTCGATGGAGTCGAGGAGGTCCTTGCGCTGGGTTTCGAGGAAGCTGTGACGGGTGACGGTCTCGTTGTACTCCTCGAGTGCCATCATGTTGACCGGGCCCATGGCTTCGAGGCGCTGCTTGAGGGCGCGGGCCTCTTCTTCTTCGGTGTGAAGAGCGTCGCCTTCGATGCGGACGACGGCGGCGTCTTCGCGGAGAGTGGCGGCTTCGGTACCTAGGTCGTTGAGGCAGGTCGCGTCGATATGCTCGATGTCGGAGGTGAGTTTGGCGGCCCGAGCGGTGAGCGTAGCGCGTTGCTCGCGGAGGGCTTCGGTCTCGTGGCGTAGAGTGCGGAGACGCTGATCCAGGTCGGCCATGGCGGTGCGGAGTTCGGCGGCTTCAGCCGTGAGGCGTGCCCCTTCGGCCACGGAGGCGGCGCGAAGTGCGGAGAGCTCCGTGTACTGGACGGCGAGTGCTGTGGTCTCCTCTTCGCGGCGGAGTTTCTCAGCTGCTGAGGCGTTGAGTTGCTGTTCCAGTTGCTGGATGCGCTGGCTCTGGCCGTTGTAGATGCGGCTGGTCTGTTCGAAGTTGGCGGCGGCGTTACGGCGGCGCTCTTCGAGACCGGCCAGAGCAGCGGAGGCCGCTGCCGCAGCTTGTTGGAGTTCTTCGCGACGGCTGCGGAGTTGGTCCAGCTGTTCTTGAAGTGCAGTAAGGTTGGCTTCGAGGATGATGCGCTCGTTCTCGAAGGCCGCGGCCTCTTGTTGACGGCGGGCGATGAGTTCTGCCTTCTGGTTGCGGGCGTCGCGATTGCGTTCGCTGGTGAGGGCCCAGTCCTGCAGGCGGCGCTCGATGCGGGCGACCTCGGACTCCATCTGGCGGAGGGCTGCGCCGGAGTTGGCGGACTCGCGTTCGGCGTCGCGTCGCTCGTGAGTCTTGCCTTCGATGGTGGTGTTGAGGGCCGCGATCTGATGCTGCAGGTCGGTGGTGCGAAGGTCGGTCTGGGCCAGGTCCTGTTCGGCCATCTCTACCTTGTGTTGGACCTCGGCGAGTTCGCGCTTGAGGGCCAGCGGGCCTTGGGCGCGGGGACGGCCGCCGGTGACGGTGACGTTGTGGAAGGTCTCGCCAGAGGGAGAGAGGAAAAAAGCCTGTGGGTTCGACAGGGCGAGCGACCGGGCGGTGTAGGAGTCGGGCGCAACGAAGCCTTCGCGGAGCTTGGGTAGGATGACTTCGAGGGACTTGCCGAAGCCGTCGAGGACGCGGACGCATTCTTTGAGGGGGACTACACCTTCGACGCCCTGGATGTTGGTCTGGGCGGCGCTCTGCATGCCCTCGGCGAAGGCGAAGTTGGCCTGGGCATCGTTAGGGTGGACGAGGAAGGTGGCTCGGCCGCTGACGTCGGTCTGGAGGAGATGCATGCCGGCGTCGGCGGCGTCCCAGGATTTGACGACGATGTAGTTGAGCTCGTCGCGGAGGAACTCATCAACTACGCTCTCGTACTTGCCGTCGACTTCGAGGAAGTCGGCCAGCGTGCCTACGGCGGCCATTCCGTTGGTGTTCTGCTTGTAGCTGTCGGTCTTGAAGATGTTGCGAACGGTGTCGGTGGAATAGCTGTGCTCTTTGATGAGGGCTTCGAGGGAGTTACGGCGGCCGTTGAGGGTCGCGACTTCGCCGCGTAGCTGGTCACCTCGGCGCTTGGACTGGGATTCTTCAGTGCGGCTGGCTTCGATCTGGAGGCGAAGTTCGGCGATTTCGGCTTCAAGACGCTTCAGGCGCTCGGTGACGGACTCGAAGGAGAGTGCAACTTGACCGCGCTGGAGGCCAAGGGTTTCGAGCTCTTGTCTGGCGATGTCGGATTCGGAGACGAGGCGTTCGGCTTCGCGCTCGAGGCCGGCCAGGGCTGCGGCGGCCTGGGCCTCTTCGTTGCGGGTATGACCGATTCGCTGCATCAGCTGCATGGACGAGCGGCGATTTTGTTCGGTCTGCTGCTCGGCTGCTGCCACGCTGTGGACTGCCTCCTGGGCCTGGGCCTGATGTGTCTGCGCGGCCTCTCGAGAGCCTGCAGATTCGGCGGTGGCATTTTCGAGGAAGCTCCGGTGCTGTTCAAGCTCGCCGGCGAGGCTAGCGAGTTGTTCGCGGGCTTGGGCGAGATCGTCGGTGCCTGTGGCGAGGCGGATGGTGAGTTCGGCGATGCGGTCGGCGTTGGCGGCGGTGCGGGCAGTGATGCGCTCAAGCTCGACGGCTGACTGGTTGGCCTGAGCTCCTGCCTCGCGAATCTGCTGGTCGAGGGTGTAGCCAGTGCGGACGCCCTCGGTGTGCTCGTTGTCCATTGCCTCGACAGTGGCGGCTTGAGCATCGATCTGGGTGGCGAGGGCGGTGATCTTTTCAGCGGTGGCGGTCTGTTCGAGGTCGAGCTGCGACATGCGGCTGGCGAGGACAACGCGGAGCCGGGTGCGGAGTTCGTCGCGGAGAGCGCCGTAGCGCTCGGCCTTGGAGGCCTGACGCTTGAGTGTGGTCATCTGGCGGGTGACTTCGTCGAAGATGTCGTTGACGCGGGAGAGGTTGAGACGGGCGGCCTCAAGGCGGAGTTCGGCGAGACGCTTTTTGGTCTTGAAGCGGGTGATGCCGGCGGCCTCTTCTAGGATGGCGCGGCGATCGAGGGGCTTGGAACTGAGAAGCTGGCCGATGCGCTCCTGCCCGATGATGGCGTAAGACTCGCCACCAAGGCCGGTGCCCATGAAGATGTCCTGAATGTCGCGGAGGCGGCAGATCTTACCGTTGAGGAGGTATTCGCTGTCGCCGGAGCGAAAGAGGCGGCGGGTGATGGTTAGTTCACCGGCACGGATTGGTGCGCGGCCGAACTTGCGGCGGCGGATCTTCAGGACGACGTTATTTGGGTTTGCCAGTTCGGCGGACGCGGCTGCTTCTGTTGCCGCCGGGACGATTTGGGGCCCCTTGGCTTCGCCTTCGATGATGGTGCCCGGCTGGGCTTCGGCGACGGCCTCTTCGGTTTCGGCAGCGTTCTGCTGGCGGAGGGTGGTCTCGTCCCAGTCGGTGGGGGTGGCTTCGTCGATGACGATCTCTGGTTCGCCGTCGAGACTGGCGCCGTCGTAGACCTCTGGGTCGATGAGGGTGAGGGAGACCTCTGCCATGCCGGTGGGCTTGCGGTCACGGGTGCCGGCGAAGATGACGTCTTCCATCTTGACGCCGCGGAGGGACTTTGCGGACTGCTCGCCGAGGACCCAGGTGATAGCGTCAGAGATATTGGACTTGCCGCAGCCGTTGGGGCCGACGATAGCGGCGATACCTTCGCCGGAGAGCTGGACCTCGGTGCGATCACAGAAGGACTTGAAGCCGAGTATCTGGACCTTCTTGAGCTTGAGCAAATGTGACCTCTGCGGGCGAAGGATGGGGGACGCCTCGCCTGCTGATATGACTAGAACAACTCTAGCCGCGTTGCGTGCCAGAATCAACGGGAACAACACTACCAGTTGTGGATAAGACGGATATAACACTATCAATAGGCAGGTGCTGCAGTATGGTGTGGAACATACTGGTATTTCTGGCGAGTCTACCCTGTCGAGATGTTTATAAGACGGTGAATTCTTAATGGTGATGGTGTTTCCTTGCGTGGAGCCAGAGTGGGTCTGTGGCAACAAAATGATGCTTCCGCGAGGTGATCGCAAAGGCCCACCATGCAACAGTGGAGCCTACGCGAACTCTCGGCCAACTCAGATGACAATTTGCCAGGGGCAGGGCGAAATCGGGCGCCTCACTTGTGACAATTGCCGCCGGCCTGACGCGTTGGGTCGATATGAATTGGTCAGGTGTTCATGCGTAAAGGCCGCTTCCTGCGACAAAACATAGGATCCGACTTGCCTTTGTGCAACGGCGTTTCTATAATCCGCATCATCATCCCGAGATGCCACGAACACTTCAATCGCTCGGCTGCAAGGCCAGGCATGGCGACGACTACAGCCGAATGCACTATGATCAGGCTGTGTTTCGTCAAAGGTACAAGTGACCCTGGACGCATCGGTGACACATTTGAAAGAGAAGATGTATTGAGGAGTGTGGAATGAAGAAGGTAGTGGTTGCGTCTCTCCTGGCCTTTGCCGGCATGGCATGTGTTGCAGGTCCTGCTTTTGCACAAACCCAGGTCAATCTTGGTTCCAACGCGCAGTCCACCAGTGGCGGCGTCCAGATGTCACCGGCGGAATATAACGCTTATAACAGCGCGATCACTCAGGCGACCCCGCAGACCAAGGCACCGGCGCTGGAGGCGTATCTGACGGCCTATCCACAGTCAGCGGTGAAGGAGGCTACGCTCGAGCAGCTAATGCTGGCGTATGCAGCGTTTGATCCGGTGAAATGTCTGGATGCGGCGGACCGGCTCCTGCAGGTGAATCCCAATAACCTTCGGGCGCTGACATTTGAGACGTACTTCCGCCTGGCGGGTGCAGACTCTATCACCGATCCGGCGGCGAAGCAGGCCGCTCTGGACAAGGCAGCGGATTATGCCACCAAGGGTCTGGCAGCGCCGAAGCCGGCGGACATGAGCGCAACTGACTTCGCCACACTGCAAGGACAGGCAAAGCCGGTCTTCTACCGGGCGATCGCGACCGCAGCGCTGAACAAGAAAGACGGCGCCACGGCAGTGACGGACTTCAAGCTCGATATTGCGAGCGTGCCGGCGGCCGATACCACCAAGCCGGGACCGACCCTGCAGGACATCTATGAACTCGGATATGCATACTACCAGGAGACTCCCCCGGACTTTGTGAACTGCACCTGGTATGCGTCTCGGGCCGCGGCCTTTGCGCCGGAGCCTTACAAGAGCCAGATGTTGTCGCTGGCGAAGTTCTGCTACAAGAAGTACCACGGCGGTGACGACGGTTACGATGCCGTGACGGCCGCGGTACAGAAGAGCCTTGATCCTCCGGCCGACTTCAAGATCAAGCCGGCACCTTCGCCCGCGGACATTGTGGCGAACGTGATTGCGACCACGCCCGACCTGTCGACGCTGGCGGTCAGCGACAAGGAGTTCATCCTGACCAACGGTAAGCCGGAAGACGCTGCGAAGGTCTGGGACACGAT
>Ga0210388_10001707_pt1 | contig 17269 bp, 12 predicted proteins | sample IncBWC19OmetaG_FD_155485 | JGI IMG/M metagenome (GOLD analysis project Ga0210388, IMG submission 155485) | Forest soil microbial communities from Barre Woods Harvard Forest LTER site, Petersham, Massachusetts, United States - Inc-BW-C-19-O ... | reverse complement strand
GTGGATCCTTGCTTGCTTGGTTTTACGACGACAGGCCATCCCAAAGCGCTTTCGATGTCGGCAGTCGCGGCCGGCGCCATCATCCAATCGGCGGTTGGCACACCGGCCGAGCGAAATAGCCTTTTCGACAGGTCCTTATCCATGGCAGCGGCACTCGCAATGTGATTGCTCCCGGTGTAGGCCAGACCGGCGAGATCGAGCATCGCCTGCAAGCGTCCGTCCTCACCTGCACCTCCATGTAGGGCAAGAAACACCACGTCCGCCGAACGAATATCGGACGCGCTGGGTGCAAAAGCGATTGCGCGCCCGCGTACCTGCTCCATTGCGGTAGTCGACGGCGGCTCAGGGGCCACTCCGCCGGCTAAGAGTTGTCTTTCGTCTGCCGGCGGTAATCGCCCGGTGGCGGTATCGACGGCAAAGACTTCGTGCCCTAGACCACGTAACGCTGGAATGATCTGCGCGGCACTCGCGATCGACACGTCGCGTTCCTCGCTTGTGCCGCCAAATAAGACCGCAATCTTCATTGCTGGAATCTAAACGAGGCCGAAATTCCCCGCAATTGTTTACTATCCTAAAAACAATGTTTTAGAATCAATGACTTGCGAGGTGTCTGCAGCAGACGCAGCCGAGCGGCTCACTACTCGCTACACTGCTAAACCATGAAGAAATTCGTCATACAACCCCACTTCAGATTGCAGGAATGGGTGGCCGACGAGAAGGGTTACTTCACGGCCGAAGGCCTCGATTATGTGTTCAACGAAGAGGTGCAGTCGACCGACGGCAAGGTGCATGACCAAGGACAGAAAGTCGGCGCCTATCAGTCGTTCGAGTCCGGCCGCGCCTCCGATGTGAGCTGCGCGTGTCACTGGACCGTGAACGTCGCCGCGTCCCGCGGGCTGGGCAAACTTTATCCGGAAGCCTATTCAGTGGCGCCGGCAGGAATATTCGTACCTGGGGATTCCGCCATCCGGCATCCTGCGGATCTGGCGGGCGTGCCGATTTCCGTGGGCTACCAGTCGGGCAGTCACTATTCGAGCGTCCAGTCTTTGGAGCAGTACCTGCCGGCGGACAAAATCAATTTGTCATTCAACGACGGCATGCTCTTTAAGCGCATGCAGCTGCTGATCGACGGTGAGATTCCGGCTGCTGCTCTGTTCAGCGGTCCATACTACTTCGCGGAGCAGCTCGGATTCCGCAAGATCATCGACACCACCTTCATGATCGCGACCATGATCACCGGCAACACGGAGCCTGCCGAGCTGCGCAAGTATTTCCGTGCGCTGCAACGGGCGCAACGCGACATCGATCTACGACCCGAAATCTACACGCACTTCTATCAAAAAGAATTTCCGGTGCGCTACCACGCGACAATGGACACGAAGCGGTGGGGACCGGGCGAACGCATCGTGTTCGAGCCTTACACCGAGGAGGCCTTCAACCGCTCGCGTGAGTGGATTGCGCAGCACGAGATCTTCGGACCGGGTGGGCTCGGCACCGGCACTTACGAGCAGGTGATCGCCTGTCCGGTGCAATCCCCGGCGCAGTAGCGTACTGTCGCAGTTGGCGTCATAGCGCCTGCCCTCCCTTTCTGTCGGCGCTTGCCGCCCGGTAAATCGCTGCCAGCGAGCTGCTTTTCTCGCCGGTTGCTAACAGAGTTTCGCGAGCGAGCGCCGCCGCACCCGGATCACCGGGAAGGAGACGGCTCAGGACGGCATCGGTCTCCCTTTGAGCCAGCTGGCGCATCTGAATCGTCGCGAAACATCGACCGGGGCGCAGCAGTGCAGCGTCGATGCTGCCGATGTTTGGCAGGTTCGTGGTGAAGATGATCTTGCGGTTTTGCGCGCGCACCACGCCATCCGCGATCATCAAGAATCGGTGCAGATTCCGATTGCCGTCAGTTCGCGGCTGCAGCAGATGATCGGCATCTTCGATGACAAAGGCGTCGTGAAGGCCGGTGATGAAGTCCACGAAAATCTCGTCGCCTGCCAGCGCGTTCTTATCCGCCGTGTACATAGCCATGGCGCTGTCCTCTTTTCGCCGGGACATGGCCGCGAGAATCGCTCGTACCAGCCGAGTCTTGCCCATTCCGGGTGGGCCCAGCAAGATCAATACCGTCTCGGCCGCTGACAAGTACCGCTCGATGAATTGCGCCACTGGTACACCCAGATGTGGGTAGGCCTCGTCCATGAGGACATCGTCGGCGATCTCGTCAAAGGATGTGTTCACCAGCGTGCCGCGGCTGTTGCAGAACTGCCAATCGATCACGAACATCTGATCGCGCACGCGGCAGGGACCTACCACGCGGAGCAGCATCGCACGAGTCTGATCAGCCAACTCCTTGCTCGCCGCCCATACATTGAACGTGCAGGAACAGTAGCCCGCCTTTCGATACCCTTCGGCGCTTACAAATACACCATCCCCGTCGAGCAGCAGGGTTCCTGTATCCAGTCGCTGGGGCGCAAGGCCCGTGTTCAGCGCTAGATCGTCAAAGACGTCCTGCAGTTTGTTGCTTGCGGCGCAACGGATCTTCCGATGGATCGGATAGCGTGTTGCGGCGTTGTCGAACGCCTGGATCGCGCGTGTCTTGATCACCGCCTCGCCCAGATCATACAAGTCGTGCTGAAAGGCTACGCTGACGCTGAAGGAGCTCGAACTGTCTATCGTCCGGTCCGGCGCCAATTTGTGAATACCCATGTCCGTCATGCCCCGATCATGTGAAAACCCGGCGGCCTTGCGACCGCCGGGCACCTGTTTGTCGTGCGGCTCTCAGGCACCCGGCACCTGGATACGTACGACGTCCTTCAACACACCTTCAAGGCCGCCGAATACCGTCAACTTGTCGATCTTCTCCGTCACCTTCTCCAGTGTCTCCAACTCCTTCAACCGCAGCAGCGTCGGGTTGTCGTCCATCAAGCGCGCGGTGTTGAGCAGAGAGCGCGTTGCCGCCGTCTCCTCACGCCGACGGATCAGGTTCGCCTGTGCGATCTTTTCCGCCTCCACCACCTGGTTGAGGATCACCTTCATCTCACCCGGCAAGATGACGTCCTTCACACCCACCGAGCGAACCACTACGCCGTTGCCTTCGAGCTTTCCGGCCACAATGGCGCTGATCTCGCGATCGAACGCTCCCTTGTCGCCCAGCAACTCGTCCAGGGTCCGAGCACCCACCGCTTCACGCAGTGCGAACTGCAGTTCCTTGTAAACGTACTCGACGAAGTTGACGAGCCGTGTCCGGGCCTGAACCGCGTCCAGCACCTGCCAGAGCGCAGTCAGGTTGACGCGCAAGCTCACCTTGTCACGAGTCAGAATTTCCTGTCCCGCGACTTCCATCGTCTGCAACCGAAGATCCACCAACTCCACCTTGATGTTGCGCTGGAACTTCCAGAAGGCCGTCAAGCCTGGCTTCAACACATCGCGCAGCTCGCCATCCGCGATCAACAGACCCACCGAAGTGTCCGGCACTTCGATGGAGCCGATTGCCACGGTGTTCGCCACCGATCCGCCCGCGCGCATCAGGATCCGAGCCGTGTCGGCATCGAGCGCGAAGTTGCGCGAGATATCCTTCACGTCGACCCGAACTGCGACGGGTCCGCGCCAGTACAGCTGCCGCTTACCCGGCGGCAGCACCGACACCAAGCGACCGTTCTTGTAGACCAGTCCGACCTCGCGGTCGCCCAGTTCCACAATCATCAAGTGCCGCTCGATCAGAGCGCGCGCCTCCGTGATCAGCACATCGAGCCGCGGGTGCTCAAACTCTGCTACTGCCACGTCGTACACCTTGATCTCAGTCCGGTTCAGCGGATCGAACAACCAGTGCACGCCGGATTCCATGACCGCCTCGAAGCTGCGGTTACGAAACAGAAGTCCGCGCTCATACTGCGCAATCGTGATTCGCTTCATTCCCATCATCGCGTTCATCTCTTTTCTCCTCACCGCGGCCGCCGTACCCCATGTACGGCGGCCATCCAACAAGTCGAGGTTCACCTCCGCATGCCGCGCGGGCCTGTGGGGGCCGCAGCATTCACCGAGCCGATTCGCTGCAATCGTCGAACCTGAAGCTTGATTCCTCGCGAAAGGCAAACCAGCTTCCATCGACTCGACTCAGCGGCCACCGGAGCGAACACCGCGCGTCCCACTGCGCAAGGCGTTGCACGCGTTGTGCGGGATCGATGCCGGAGTGCACATCGTTCACGCACCGAAGCTCACCTCGATGCGAGGGGTTAGCCTCGCGTCAACACCATCAAGTCCCAGTTTCGTGGACTGGTACAAGTGCGGGAGTCGAACCCGCGACACACGGTTTATCAGACCGTTGCTCTACCCATCTGAGCTAACTTGTGGTGGCTTGAAACAGAGCGGCCGTGCGGTACACGCCTGTGCAACCCAACGCGGGGCACAACCGTGCCAGGTGGGGTGGCGAACCCACTGTCGCTGCACGTTCGATGTTTCGACCTCGTCACGAGACCGCGGTGATCCGCAGTCTCAAATCCTCCATTCAGTTCTCGCCAACGACTTCTCATCGTCCAAAACGACGAGACCCCGGTTGGCAGCGCCTTCCGGGGTCTCTTGAAGAGTGTTCCGGGGACTGCCATCTGGTCAGCCCCGCAACCTAAGTGAACAGGACTAACGCATCACGATTCCCAAAGCGCGCGGCAGTGCGCCGCAGGAATTCAAGAGAATCCCCGCGCAGACTTTCAGCACCGAGCGCTGCCGCGTGTCAAACGTTGTTGATTGATGATTCATAGGGGCGCGCAATTTACGCCGAAATCACGGCTTGTCAACAGATTTGAAGACAAATCGATAAATGAAACCTCAATAATCGTGGTAGAAGCACGACCATGATTGCCATTCTTGAAAGCTACCGCGCCGGGCTGCTAGTCAGAGCGAATTTGTGGCGCAACGTGATGGCGGGCTGCATTGTCGGGGTCGTCGCCTTGCCGCTGGCCATGGCGTTCGCGATTGCTTCGGGGGCACGGCCCGAACAAGGACTCTACACGGCGATTGTCGCGGGTCTTTGCACCAGTTTGTTTGGCGGGACACGATTGCAGATCTCGGGACCGACGGGGGCCTTCATCGCGGTGCTGGCGGTTATCACTGCCCAACACGGCATTGCGGGCCTGCAGCTTGCGACGCTGATGGCGGGACTTATTTTGATGGGTCTGGGGGTGGCGCGCCTCGGATCCGTGATCCGGTACATACCGGATCCAGTCATCGTCGGCTTTACTTCCGGAATCGGCGTCATCATTTTTGTGGGTCAGTGGAAGGATTTTTTCGGGCTGCAACCGGCGGCCTCCGGAGTGCAGTTTCATGCCAAGCTGATCGCCTTGGTTCAGGCATGGCCGACGCTGCAGCTGGCCACAACCGCACTAGGCGTCGTTACACTGGTAACGCTCATCGTGGGTACGCGCTACCTAAAGCGGGTTCCCGCACCGCTGGTGGCGATGCTTTTGACCACCGGGTTGCAATGGCAGTTCGGTTTTAAGGGAGTCGCCACGATCGGCACGGCATTCGGCGCCATTCCCATGTCACTGCCGCGCTTTCAGTTGCCGGTGTTCGATTTCACCACTCTTGTGCAACTGATTGGACCCGCTTTTACGATTGCGCTGCTGGGTGCGATTGAATCGTTGCTGTCGGCGACGGTGGCCGATGGCATGGCCAATACCCATCATGATCCGAATCAGGAACTCATCGGACAGGGTATCGCCAATGTCGTAGCGCCGCTGTTTGGCGGCTTCGCGGCCACCGGCGCGATCGCGCGCACCGCCACTAACATCCGCAACGGGGCGAACAGCCCGGTCGCCGGGGTGGTGCATTGCGGCCTTCTGTTACTCGTAATCCTGTTGCTCGCACCCTGGGCGACGCATATTCCGCTGACGGCACTGGCGGCGATCCTGTTCTACGTGGCCTGGAATATGAGCGATGCGCACCGATTTGCCCATGTGTTGAAGACGGCGCCGCGCGCCGATGTGGGGATATTGGTGTTGACCTTCGTGCTGACGGTGTTCAGCGATTTGGTCGTGGCGGTGAATGTCGGCGTTGTGCTCGCCAGTCTTTTGTTCATGCGCCGTATGTCGAAGGCCGTCAGCATCGAGGAACACTCGCAGGAGCAAGTGGCGGCGGATGTGGGTCTGGGAGCGGATTTCGTTCTGCCCAAGGATACGGTGGTGTATAGCATTGATGGTCCATTCTTCTTCGGTGCGGCTGAATATCTTGAAAAGACACTTCGGCGCAGTCAGAACCGGGTGCGGACCGTGGTGATCCGGATGGGGCGGGTGCCGTTCATGGACACGACGGGACTGTCGGCGCTGGATGAGATCGTCGCTGATTTTCAACGCATGGGAACCCGTGTAGTGCTTTGCGAGGTGCGCGTCAACGTGCTTGAAAAGCTCGAACGCGCGCGGATATTGGCGCGTGTCGGCGAGCGCGGAGTGTATGGGACAATGTCGGAGTTTGCGGCAAGCGTGAAAGGTCCAAGTGCCTACTCAGAGCGCCGGTCTAAGGTGTAGCCGCTTGAACTACTGCGGTGAGCGACGACCGTTCCAGCGCATGTTGGGAAAGAAAGGCAGTCACGCGCGTCGCTTTCTCGTCAGCTGCCAGGGAGGTCGACGTTGTCGGCATTGCCCAGATCGTGAACTCGTAGTGATGCGTGCCCGTGCCCTTGGGTGGACAAGGGCCATCATAGGCGGCATCGCCGAAATTGCTCACCACTGCTCTTGCACGGCCGGGAAGAGATGCGGCGCCCTGAGTTAGCGAATTGGCGTCCGCCGGCAAATCGACCACAATCCAGTGTGACCACTGCGATGGCTTCACGTCGACATCGATCATGGTCAGCACCAAGCTCCGGGCGGCGTTTGGTACTCCGCTCCAGAAGAGCTGCGGGGAGATATTGCGGCCGCCGCAGCGGGGGTAGATGTGGGGGGTCGGGAGCGTATCACCTGAAGCAAAGTCGGCGCTGCTCAAGGTCATCGCCGCGAAGGCCGGTCCGCACAGCAGCGTGAGCAGCATTGAGAAGCGCATACCTGTATTCATGACAAATCTCCAGCGGCATCTCTCTCATCGTGCGACTCCAAATCTTAAGGTCCGGCTTTCGGGTATGCAATTGGCGGGCACCCGAGGCAGGCCCGGACTGCCAAGCTTGCATTTATCGGCTACGTCCGGGTACTTTGCTACACAAAGGTATCAATGACCATGACGCCGCGTAGCTCCACCGATGCCGCAATCAGAAGCGTTGCCGACACTGCCCTATGGATGGCGGCGGTCAGGGCGGACGAGGGGCTGAGAGCGGATGCGATTTTTCACGATCCGCTGGGCTCGATCCTTGCCGAGGGACGTGGCCGCCGCATTGCCCGCTCCTTTTCGCGCCAAGCAATGCTGGCGTGGGGAGTAGTGGCGCGCACTTCGGCAATCGACAGGCTGATCGCTGAGGTGCTGCAGAGCGGCGTCGATACCGTGGTGAATCTCGGCGCGGGTTTGGATACTCGGCCGTACCGGATGGATCTGCCGCCGCAGATGCGCTGGGTGGAAATTGATTTCCCGGAAATCGTGGAACTCAAAAACGCCAAGCTCGCAGCCTACACTCCGGCGTGCCGGCTGGAGCGCATCGGAATGGATCTTCTGGACCGTTCAGCTCGAAGCGAGTTTTTCGCCCGCTATGCAGCGGGATCCAACCATGTAGCGGTGATCACCGAAGGCGTTGTCGCATATTTTTGCAACGACGACGTCGCGCTGTTGGCAAAGGACCTGTTCGCCTTGCCGTCGATCGAGTATTGGATTCAGGATTTCGATAATGCGGGCAGACGTCCTCAGCCGCGCGGTTGGGCGCAAAAACTCAAGGTAGCGCCATTTCGGTTTCAAGCGACAGACTGGTTCGAGTTTTTCAAACAGTTTGGTTGGCGCCCGAAAAAAATCATTACCAACCTGGAGGAGTCCGAGCGTAACAACCGACCCTATCCGTTCGATTTTCCGTTCGGTCTCATCATGCGCGCGTTGCCGAGGGAGATGACTCGAAAAATATTGAGTTTGAGCGGCGTGATGTTGATGGATAAAGCAGCTAGACAGGCGATGCCCGATATTTCCTAGACGCAGCTCCCCGGCATGGCGGCAATCCAGGCGCGAATCAGCTCCACCGCCTCGCGATGCACGATGTCGCGCCCCTGCTCGGGCATCATCACGCCGGTTTCCTTTGTGGCCATGCGAAACGGCAGGATCGAATCGTCGGGGTGGCCCGGCACAATGTCGAACAGGTGATCACCCGTGCCGCGGCCGGCCGCGACCGGCGGCTTGCACAGTCCCAGGTGGCGATCCATGGGGCTTGCAATGTCGAAATTCAGCGCCGTGGTATCCGCCGCTCCTTTCGGGTTGTGGCAGTGGCCGCAGTTGACCTCGAGGTAAGCGCGCGACCGGGCCTCGAGCGGCTGCGAAGTATCCAGCCAGTTGGCGGTGCGCGGCACCTCGGCCAGATTCGGCAGGCCGGTGAGGTAACCCACTTTCTCAAGGTGGGTGAGCTGATTTTGCACGCCATCGGCGTACGCGTAGTCGCGGTTCAAATTCCTCGCCTTCGGGCCGAGCGGCGCGATGCTTTTGGTCTTAAGGTCGGTGACGTGGCAACCTGCGCATTGATTTTGATTGGGCACGACATAGGTGAATGCCTCGCGTTCGCCGTCCGTGCTGACGAGATCCAGCGCCACCTCATCCCCGGTGCGCGCCAGCTCGGCGTCGGTTTGCTCGGCATTCCACACATAGGGAAGCGCTTCCCAGCCATGCTCGCGCCGCACCAAGAGACGTGTCTCGATGAGCCGCACGTTTGCCAGGTTGAGCCCAAGGCCTGAGAAATCCCGGGACTGATCGGAAGTTCGCGATACCGCAGCCGCGGCGCCTGCGGCGCGCGGATAGTAGAAGGTCTTGCTGAAAATGGTACCGACCGGAAAGTCGAAGGAGTCGGTCGCCGAGTACTGTGCGGCGCTGGCCGCCGGCATCCACACGGTGCGCAGCTTGTGCGCGTAGTCGCTGAACAGCGGAGTATTAAGATCGTAGGGCACGACGCGCTCATTGAGCTTAAGAAGCTCGCCGTCGCGGAATATCACGTGCCAGTCGCTCAAATGTTCGGGACGGCCATCCGCAAGAAAATGCACCGGCGGCGGAGCGCGCGTGCAGGCTGCAAGCGCGGAGAGGGCCAGCACTCCCGCGAACCATGCCGCGCGCGCCATCTCACCACCCATCGCCGCTCCCTAACTTCTACCCGGCAGTTCCACCGGCGGCAGTTTTGCCAGCTCACACTGGAAGGCCTTCATGTCGGTGTTGGGATTCTTATTTTTGTTCGGCCCGTCGGCATTGAGCACGGTGGCGGTGCCATTGCGGACGCAGATGCGCTCCGCCGCGGGTGGCGCGCCGTTGACGAGATTCTTTTCATCCCGGTAGCCATCCCAGAGAACGTCCGGAAAATGGCCGTTCAAACCGAACATCGCCACCTTCAGGGTCTTGAGCTCGAGGCCATCGGGCGCATCGCCGCCGCCGGCGAAACGATTGTCGTAGACATAGATCGAGCGCGGATAGGGATCGTAATTCGGATCGACGCCCGGCTTGTTGTAGTAGTTGGTGGAGTAGTATGCCGAAATGATGAGATTGGCGGTCTGATTGTCGGCGATGTCGTTGTCGAAAATCTCCACCTGGCTGTTGGAATTGACGACCACCCCCGACCCGGCGGGCACGCTCGCCACGGCCCCGCCCTTGGCCGCGAAATTGCCCAGATTGTTCTTCAGCACCTTGTTCTTGAACACCCGCGTGGAGTGTCCGCGCTGTTTCAGATTCGGCATGTTGAACACCAGGATGCCGCCGGTATTGCCGGTTGCGACATTGTCGTAGACGTCGGCGCTGATGGTGTTTTCGATCTCGATCCCGGCGACATTCTGTTCCGCATGGCAACGACGCACGATGACGCCTATCGACTGTCCCACGTAGATGCCGGCATCCGCTGCGCCCCAGGAAGAGGAGTCTTCGATCAGCACATTGCGGGAGCTGACCGGATAGATGCCGTAAGCGCCGTTTGTGGTCTGCGGTCCGCCGGTCCATGCGACACGCACGCCGCGAATCGTGATGTTCTCGCCGTCGTTGATCTTCAGCCCGTCGCCCTTGGTGTCCTCGATCGACAAATTCTCGATGGTGAAATCATTGCCGTAGACCAAAATGCCTTCGGGTCCCGAGATCTCGTTCTTGAACGACAGAATGCTGCTGTCGGTTCCTGCGCCGCGGATGGTCACGCCGTTCGCGCGCAACGTGAGGACGCGGTCGAGCGCATGCTTTCCGGCCGGGATTTCGATCACCGTGCCGGGCTTGGCGTCGAGAAACTGCTCCTGGAGCTGCTTCTGGAACGCCGCATCAGCGGCCGTCAGGCCCGTGGGCTGCGATTGGCTGTTCTGCTGACCGCAGGCTGCGGCGACGAGACACAAAAAACCGACGGCGATCTGACGCATGATTCCCCCTTTTATCCCTTAGCCGGAGCAAGCATCGCTCCAGCACCACTTCCGCCTCAGAACCAGGAACGATACCACGCCGGGCGATTCCGGCGCTGCACAAGAAGTCGTCAAAGGTCATGGCCAAAACCATTGTCTTGCCTTTACGATCTACACCCTCATTCCCAGCCTCGAGATAAAAAGATGTCCGCATCGCCTTGGCGTGCAACGCGCGCCACAGTTAATCCCGGACTGTTCGCGGCCGCGCTGCTGTCCGGGACGTGCGCAACCGCCGCGCCGGGGCCTTCGCACCCCACGGCAGGCGCCATCGACATACTCGCGCAGTCCGCTGCAAGCGATTGGCGGCCCGTGGATGCGGAAAACACGCTGTACCTCGAGCTCGATTCTGGCCGTGTCGTCTTCGAACTCGCACCGCAATTCGCGCCGCTGCACGTGGCGAACCTCAAGACCCTGGTTCGAGAGAAGTACTTCGATGGCCTGACGATCGTGCGCGTGGCCGATGACTACCTGACGGAGTGGGAGGATTCCACCGGGAAACGGCCGACGGGGACTGCCGCCACTATGTTGCCCGCCGAATTTTCAAGCCCGATCCGCGCCTGGCAGCCATTCACACCCCTGCCCGATGGGGATGTGTATGCACCGCAGGTGGGGTTTTCAGGGGGGTTCCCCGTTGCTCGCGATCCCAAGACCCACGAGCAATGGCTGGTCCACTGCTACGGCATGCTCGGCCTTGGCCGCGACGATGCGGCGACGAGCGGCTTCGGCGGTTCCCCGTTCGTTGTGATCGGCAATGCGCGCAACCTCGACCGCAATGATACGTTGCTCGGCCACGTCGTGCAGGGCATTGAACTGCTCTCGACTCTGCCGCGGGGTCCAAGCCCGCGCGGATTCTTTGATAAGCCAGCCGAGCACATCCCCATTCGCGCCATGCGGGTCGCCGCCGATGTGCCGCCGCGCGAGCGCACCGAGGTCGAAGTGCTGCGCACCGATACAGCGACATTCAAGGCGTACGTCGAAGCGCGGCGAAATCCGCCCAAAGGCTGGTACCTGCAACCCGCGGGGCATGTGGATGTGTGCGGCGTGCGGGTTGCGTCGCGCCGCGTCGCGCCGGAAGTGGCGAAGTAACCACCCACGCGGACGACCGTTAACCATTACAACCAACAATGCGCCACAAGGGGAAAAAGATGATGAACAGACGTGAATTGCTTTCGAACCTCGGCGCTGCGGGCGCCGTGCTTGCCAGCGCCAGCGCCAGCGCCGGCGGCGACGGCCCGAAGCCTGCGTCCGCGGATGCGGCAACGGGTTCGGAATCGGCCAAGCTGTTCCTGCCGCCGGATCGCTTGGTCGCCTCGACCGCAGATCGATTGCCCTTGAGCTGGAGCAAGGAACGGACGCGGATATTGCAGTCGAGACTCGCGGCAGACGGCTACGATGGAATCTTTCTCACCGATCAGTGGAATATCATTTATTTCACCGGACTTTTTCATACCACCACCGAACGCATGATGCATGCGTTCATTCCGACAAAAGGCGATCACCCCATTTGGTTTTACCCGGCGCTTGATCGCGATCTGGTGCGCTCCTGGTGGTACGAAGATGGGGACATGTACTTCGACTGGCTCAACGTCGCGGGCGCCGCTCCGCAGGAGGGCAGGGTCGTCAAGGGGCCCACTCAAGATCTGTGGCGCTGGGCGCTGCAAGGGCTGAAACGGCGCGGTTTCGCCGCCAAAAAACTCGCCGCGGACAAGGAACTGGTCCCCTCGGCACAGAAAACCGTGGTCGACGTGCTCGGCCGTCCGATGGGATCGGCAGCGGCACATTGCCTTTACCTGCGGGAACGCAAAACGCCGGAAGAGCTGGCGCTTTGCCGCCGCGCCTATGGATACTTCGATCGCATCCATGCGTTCGCGCGCGATCTGATTTTGACGCACGGCACGGACCTCACGGACTTCGATGTAGGGGCTGCGGCGACCAAGTACGGCACCGACCTCGTCATGGCCGACATCAAGCATGACGGCGGCCCGCACACCGCCGTCGGCATCACGGTCGAGATTGACTGCCGCGCCGGCCGCACCACCGGCTATCCGCATCCGAATCAGTTTCTTTACAACAAGATCGCGCGCGGCCAGGCCCTGCAGGTCGAAGGCAGCGTCAAGATCGGCGGTTGCGGCGGCGAACTTTACCGCCCGTACATGATCGCGCCGCGCACCGCGCACATGGAAAAGATCTGGACCGTCAATCGCGATTGCTGCCTGATGCAGAAGGACCTGTCGCGCAAAGGCACCGAGTGCGCCGGCGTCGCGTTCCCCATCCATGAGTACCAGGTCAAGCAGGGCGTGCAGAAGTACATCTACCACCGACCGGCCCACGGCGAAGGCATGGAAGGGCACCAGCCGCCCTATCTGTCGCTGGGGGATCACACCGTGCTCGACACCGGCATGTGCTTCTCGGTCGAACCCGGATTGTTCGATCCCGAGGGCGGCATCGGCTCGAACTTCTCGGATGTTTTCGTGGTGGAGCCGACCGGACCGTCGCTGCAGATGTCGCGCCTGCCGTGGAGCGAGCAATGGATGTGGATCGAGATCTGATCTAACGGCAGCGCATTGCTTTTTGGAATGGCGCGAGGTCCGATAAAAAGAAGGGCCGCATTGGCGGCCCTTCGCTGACTCGAACCCTAAGAATGTTTGACATGCTCGCCTGGCTGAACTGGCGCGCCTGTTTCGCTGCCGTCAAAACTTGTAGTGGAAGCCCACCCGGAACATATTCATGGTGAAGCTATTGTGAATATTGTCCAGCGAAAAATTGGCATATGTGGCGCAAATCGGCGGCACCGTTCCGCTCGCGGTACCGCAAGAGAACGTGGAATTAGTCCCCTTGCCCAAATTCACGTAGTTGTACTCCGCGTTGAACGACCACGGTCCGCTGATGCCGTAGTCAAGACCGACGCCCACATTCCAGCCGCTGGACTTGAAGTTCTTACCGCCGCTGATACTGTCGGCCGGGCTCGTCCCTCCCACGGGCGTGTAAGAAAGCGTCCCCGTATGCTGTCCGCTGGCGAAGGCCCCGCCCACCCGAAAGTATGGCAAGGCTTGATCGAACGAGTAACCGACCCGCGGACCCAAAAGAAAGATGCCGTTCGGGCTCAACTTGCCGGACGCCGTATAGGTGCCGCTCGGGATCGGATCCGTAGGTCCCGTCGCCGTATAGACGTATGAGCGAGTTTTGCTCTTGTTACCGACGGCCTCGTAATCGGCCTTGAAGCCCCAAACCCACTCGTTGAATTGAAAGTTGTAGCCGACATCCACACCGCCAATGAAATTGCCGTTATTCGGGCAGTTGCGGTTGTAGAAGGCCGTGGCAAGCGCGGGATTGCTCTTGATAATGTCTCCCGGCGTCCAGCTTTGGCAGGTATGATTCCACGCTCCACCGATATTGGCGCCGGCGTAAAAGCCCTCCCACTGGTTGTTAACCGTGGCAATGACGTCCTGCGCGGACGCGGCCCCTGCGATTGAGGCCAACACAGCCAGCCCCGCTAAACCACTTTTCAATTTCATCGTACGTACTCCAAGGTGTCCTAGTGCGGCAATGTATCGACAAAGCCACGGGGCAAGGAATTGGACGAAGTACCTACATAACAACGTAGCTAAAAAGAGACACATCGGCTACGGACGCGGCGCCGCGCATGGTCCTTTCGTCCAATTCCTTTCGATTCTGATGCATGCAAGCTTTGGGGTTTACGGCCAGCATTGGGCCGTGCCTTGCATCCAACCTTGGCACGCTCTGTGCCGAACAACTATCGTAATTCCAGGATCTACGCTGTGCCGGAACGGTTCCGGTGCAACCACTCCAGCACCGCTTTGGACTCAGATTGCGCAGGCTCGGAGTTAGACTGCGGGTTGCCGCGGTGAGCTTTTCAATGAGCGCGCAGGGCGGATTCGCATGGGCAAGAATAAGCGCAATCGCAACAAGCCTGGAAAAACGCCGGCCGAAACACCGGCGACGCAGGTGGCGCGTGCGCGAGCGTGGCGCCGCTACCGCTGGGCAGGACTCATTGCAATCGCGGTGCTGGTGCTGGGAGCGGTTGCATTCATTTGGCGGACGAGCACCAGACCGTCGCCGCTCTCATCGGTGGTTGCGCCGCCCGCGGCAACTTCGGCGCATGCGACCTTTGTCGGCGCTGGAGCTTGCGCCGGTTGCCATGGCAGAGAGAACGCCGCGTGGCAGAACTCGCAACATGCAAAAGCCATGCAGCATGCAACCCTGGATACCGTGCTCGGCGACTTCAACAACATTCGATTTACCTACGACGGCATCGTGTCGACCTTCTTTCGGCGCGACGGCAAGTTCTTTGTCAACACCGATGGGGCGGACGGCAGGCTGGCCGACTTCGAAATCCTCTACACCTTCGGGCTGTATCCCCTGCAGCAGTACTTGGTGGCTTTCCCGGACGGCCGCATGCAAGCGCTATCGATTGCCTGGGACGCGCGACCCAAATCCGAAGGCGGGGGACGCTGGTATCACCTCTATCCCAACGATCACATTACTTACAAGGATCCGCTGCACTGGACCCGGTTGAACCAGAACTGGAACTGGATGTGTGCCGATTGCCACACAACAAAACTCGACCGCAATTACAACGTCGCCGCCAACACCTATGCAACAACGTGGAAGGAGATCAACGTGGCGTGCGAAGCCTGCCACGGACCGGGCTCGAATCATGTGGCCTGGGCCAAACACGCACCGGGCAGCGAGAAACTCGCCGATCATGGGCTGATCGTCGCACTCGACGAGCGCCGCGCCGTGACCTGGACCAGGGTCGCGGCAACCGGCAACGCGGTGCGCAGCGCGCCGCTCACCTCCGAGCGCGAACTGGCTGTCTGCGCGCAGTGCCACTCGCGCCGCGCCGCGTTTGCTTCAGGCATGGATCACGATGGCCGTTTGCTCGATACGCACGATATCGCGCTTCTCAGCGAACCGTTGTACTTCGCGGACGGCCAGCAACACGATGAAGTGTACGATTTGGGTTCTTTCCTGCAGAGCAAGATGCACGCGCATGGCGTGACCTGCAGCGATTGCCATGATCCGCATTCAGGCCGGCTGCGTGCGCCGGGCAACGCGGTCTGCGCGCAGTGCCACGCGGCGCTCAACTACGACGTGCCGGCGCATACCTTGCACATGGCCGGTTCCGCCGGAGCGCAGTGCGCGGCCTGTCACATGCCGACGCGCAATTACATGGTGATCGACCCCCGGCACGACCATTCGATCCGCATACCTCGGCCGGATCTGAGCGCGGAACTGCAGACACCCAACTCCTGCACCGGCTGCCACAAGGATCGCAAGGCGTCCTGGGCGGCTGCAATCATCGAGCACGCGTTCGGCCCGGAACGCAAAGGCTTCCAAAAATTCGGCACGGTGTTGCACGATAGCCGCATCGGCGCTCCGGGTGCGGCCGCAAATCTAATGACGCTGGCGCGGGATGCGCAGACTCCGGCAATCGTGCGCGCGACGGCGCTTGCCGATCTACATCCGTATTTGAGTGCAGGCGTGATGCCGGCACTGGAAGCCGGTTTGGCCGATCCTGATCCCATGGTGCGCGGCGCCGCGCTGGATGTTCTGCTCGGCGCACCGCCACAGGAGCGTATCCGGCTGGCGCTCGGGCTGATCGGCGATCCATCCACGATCGTGCGCATCAAGGCCGCGCGTGCACTTGCAATCATGCCCGATCAAGGGGGTGACGCCGCATTGCGCGTACAACTCGATAAGGCGTTCACTGAATACGTTGCTTCGCAGCGAGCCAACGCCGATCGCCCGGAAGCGCATCTGAACCTCGGCCTTTTCTATAGCGAGCGTCGCGATCCTAAGCAAGCGGAAGCCGAGTATCGCGCGGCGCTCGCCTTGCAAGCGGATTTCATACCGGCAGATGTGAATCTGGCCGATTTGTACCGATCGTACAGCCGCGATGCCGACGCCGAGAACGTGTTGACGAACGGATTGCAGTTGGTTCCCGGCAATGCCGATCTATTGCACGCGTTGGGTTTGCTGCGTGTGCGGCAGAAGCGCCTGGGCGAAGCTTTGCCGTTGCTGGAAGCGGCGGCTCGCGCGGACCCGAGCAACCCGCGCTACGCCTACGTGTACGGCGTAGCGCTGCATGACAGCGGTCAGGGAAAACAAGGAATGGCTGTGTTGGAGCGCGCGCTGGTGCGCTTTCCCGGTAATCCCGAACTCCTTGCCGCGTTGGCGGCATATGCCCGCAATGCGGGTGACACCAAACATGCCGAAGCCTATGCCAAACGGTTATCGGACATCGCACCGCCGCAAGCCGGCACGGAACAATAAGGAAACCGCAATATGAATTCCACCCTGGTTGGCCTGTTGGCATTTGGATGCACCTTCGGCGCATCGTTGCTGGCGATATCCATCCACTCACGCTTACCGTCGCACCATCTCGACGGTGACAATAAAGATGTGGTGAAGCTGGTACTGGGCTTGATCGCTACCATCACCGCCCTGGTGCTCGGCTTGCTGATTTCCTCCTCTCATTCTTCCTACGATGCGCAAGCGTCGGAGGTGCAGCAACTTGGCGTGCATCTTTACCAGGTTGATCGCATTCTTGCCTTCTTTGGGCCCGATGCGATGCCGCAACGCCAGGAGCTTCGCCGCATCGTCGCCGCCGACATCGGGCAGATATGGCCCTCGGGCGGTGGCAGAACAGCGGCCTACGCGCCACTGTCGGAACAGCAAGGAGTCGAAGCGGTTTTTGAAAGCATCGCAAGCCTATCGTCGAAGAGCGATCTGGAGCGTTT
>Ga0210388_10001705_pt1 | contig 17281 bp, 14 predicted proteins | sample IncBWC19OmetaG_FD_155485 | JGI IMG/M metagenome (GOLD analysis project Ga0210388, IMG submission 155485) | Forest soil microbial communities from Barre Woods Harvard Forest LTER site, Petersham, Massachusetts, United States - Inc-BW-C-19-O ... | reverse complement strand
GAGGCGGTGAAACTCGCGTGAGGCTTTTTGCACCATTTAAAATTGCCGCGCGCGCGTTGCGCCGCAACAAGATGCGTTCGTTGTTGACGATGCTTGGCATCATCATCGGCGTTGGCTCGGTGATCGCGGCCGTGAGCATAACGACGGGCGCGTCGAAGCAGGTGGAGGACAAGGTGGCGGCGCTGGGACAAAATATTGTCACGGTTTTTTCCGGCAACATGAACACGACCGGCGCGCGCGGCGGCTGGGGCAGCGCACCGACGTTGACGGTCGAGGACGCGCTGGCGATCAAAAAGGAGCTCACCAATGTCGTCGCCGTCAGCCCCGAAGTGAACGACCGCATGCAGGTGCTCGCCAACGGACTGAATTGGAACACCCGCATCCAGGGGGAGTCGCCGGACTATCCGCAAATCCGTGATTGGGACATCGCGAGCGGCGTGATGTTCACCGACAGTGACGTGCGTTCGCTGGCCAAGGTTGCCGTCATCGGCAAGACCGTTGTGGACCAGTTGTTCCCGAACGAAGACCCCGTCGGCGGTACGCTCATTATCCGCAACATCCCGTTCAAGATCGTTGGCGTGCTGGAGGCCAAGGGATTCAATCTGTTCGGGCAGGATCAGGACGACCTTGTCATCATTCCCTATACGAGCCACATGAAGCGCATCACCAAAAGAAATTTTGTGAATTCCATCATGGTGCAGGCGGCGACGAAGGACACCATCACCAGCGTGCAGAACGACATAAATACGCTCATGCTCGACCGCCATAAGAGCGCCGATCCGGATTTCACCGTTCGCACGCAGCTGGAATTGATGCAGATGGCGACACAGACGACAAAAATCATGTCTGTGCTGCTCGGTGCCATCGCCAGCGTGTCGCTGCTCGTCGGCGGCATTGGCATCATGAACATCATGCTCGTGAGCGTGACCGAGCGGACGCGCGAGATCGGCATCCGCATGGCCGTCGGCGCGCGGGGCCGTGATATCCTCATCCAATTCCTCATCGAGGCGGTGACCCTTAGCGCCGCTGGTGGCGTCATCGGGATTCTGCTGGGGATGCTGGCGGCATGGGTTACGGCCTATTTTACCGGTTGGCCCACGCTGACTCCGATGATCTGGGTGGCTATTGCCTGTATTTCGAGCGCCGGCATCGGCATCGTGTCCGGGTTTTATCCGGCGTGGAAGGCGTCCAAGCTCGACCCCATCGAGGCGTTACGTTACGAATAACATTTCATTCTCAGCGTTTTTCTCATTCTCAAAAATTGAGGATGACGATGAGGATGAGAAAGAGGATGATTCTCCAGCAAAGTGAAAACGGAAATCCTTTCCACGCACACGCCGGAACTTTTTCAAAAGGCCGTGCTTCGCGCCTCCGTGCTTTTGCGCGCGGGCGAAGTCGTTGCCCTGCCGACGGAAACGGTCTATGGCCTCACCGCAAATGCGTTGGACGCAAAGGCCGTTGCCAAAGTCTTCGAGGTCAAGGGCCGGCCGTCGCACAATCCCATCATCGTTCATGTCGCGGGAAATGAAATGGCGCGCGACTGCGTGAAAAATTTTCCCGAAACGGCGGAGAAATGTTCGCGGGCTTTTTGGCCGGGGCCGTTGACGCTGGTCTTGCCGCGGGCGGATAAAATTCCCGACCCGGTGACTGCCGGCGGCGGGACGGTAGGGATACGCTGGCCGGCTCATCCCTTTATGCAGGCGGTGATCCGTGAGTGTGGTTTTCCCTTGGCTGCACCGAGCGCAAATCTTTCCAACCAAATTTCACCGACGAATGCGGAGCATGTGCGTACCCAGCTTGGCGGAAAAATTTCCCTGATCGTGGACGGCGGGCAGTCGCAGGTGGGGATCGAGTCCACCGTATTGGATTTGACGGTGTCGCCGCCGAAAATCTTGCGGCCGGGAATGATCCATGCCGGGGCGCTCGCCGCCGTTTGCGGCGAAATTCAAAAAGTGGAAGGCGGAAAGCAGAAAGCGGAAACGGCCTTGCGCAGTCCGGGGATGCTGGAGAAACATTATTCGCCGAAGGCAGCGCTGGTTGTATTGAAATGGCATGACGACTCGGATCTCTCCGCGCAACTTGCAACCTTCAACCTGCAACTTTCTGCCATCCACGTCATGGCGCACACAAAAATTCCCGCCGTTCTTGGCGTGGCGGACGTAAGCGTGATTCCCCATGATGCGGAGGCGTTTGCACGGGCGTTGTATGCGGAACTGCACCGCTGCGACGACACGGGCGCGAAGTTGATCATTGTAGAAGCGCCGCCGGATTCACCCGAGTGGAACGGCATCGCCGATCGTTTGCGACGGGCGGCGGCGTGATGTATCACCAACGCACGCGGTCGGACAGGAACATTCCCGAGTGTAAAACTCCGAATGGATTATTTTTCAGCGGGAATTTGTCAGGCAGCTGATTGTTGACCGCCATACCCATGACAAAGCGGCCCCAGCCATTCGGCGTACTCTGGTAGTATTCGGAAAAGAAAGGCCCATCGAGCTGGTTCAACGAGAGGTAAAGCCCGTTGACAGTTTTGAGGTAGTCATTTAACTGAAAAAATTCATAATTCGCGTTAAGGCTCTGCCATACGCAAGGGCTGTCGCCATACCACGCAACAGCCCACGGGATGTCGCTCATCAAGAGTTCATCGGGCTGCATCCAACCCGCAATTTTTTGGATGTCCGGTGGATCGTACGGGGGGTATGTCGTGGGCGCGCGTTTTTCGAGCATCGTGATCACAACCGACTTGGTAACCAGCGTGACGAGGATGCCGATCACAATGCGGCGCGCAAGCACGCTGGGAAACTCAATCCGGTCCAATAATTCAAAAAAGAACCCGGTCCCGAAAATCGCGACGAATGGCGTGAGCAACACGAGCAGATTTTCGGAACTGGTTTCCGGATTGAGGGTGGAGAACTCCGTCCGTCCCAGCGGCTCAATTATGACAAAGATGGCCAGGCACATCAGCGTAAAGTAGCGCAATCGCCGTGCCCCATCGCGTTGGAGCACGACAAGAAGTCCGGTAAAAAACAACATTCCCAGCCAGCCACCCCCGAGTTGAAACAACTCACCTTTCGAAAGCGAAGCCAGACCGTCCAGCAATTTTTTCCCCGCGTAATGGGATGAAAAATAGAAATAATCGGCGAGGTCGGGATGCAAGGAACGCATCAAGGTTGTCCCGGGAAATGGCGCGGTATTTTCCGCAATGGCAAACCCCGCAGTCCCTAACGGCGTGCCGCTTACCAGATAATTTCGCGCGATCCATGGCGACACGACGGCCACAAACGCCAGCATCGTTATCACCGCCAGGACCTGTCGCCGCCGTCCGCCAAATAAAACGACGAAGATGACCACTGGTACGATGAGCCAACCGAACGAATAGCGGGTCAGCATGCCAATTCCCGCAAGGATACCAACAGTGGCCGCGAGTAAAAACATTTTGCTGACAGAGGGATTTCCCGCGCGGCCATTTTCCTCCGTTTTCAACAGGCTCCATGCCAGTGCCAAAAAGATCACCATCACCAGCAACGTCGATTCGCCCGAGACGCTGTATTTCCAGAGCATGTCCAGTCCCACCATCAACCATGCCGCACACCTCGCAATTTGGGCATTGTATAATTTTTGCGCCAAGAAATAAGTGAGCACCACCGCAAGCAGCAGCAACAATTGGTTGAAGATCGCGATGTGGAAATCCGGCTGGTAGCGCCGGAAGCTGCCGCCTTCCGCCCAGAATGGATGTTTCAAATCCACCTGCCATTTGGGCGGCCACAATTTCATAAGTCCCGCAAGGGCGACGGGATAAACCGGGGCGTTCGCCAGGTCGGGATGAGGCTGGTCCAGCCCGGCCAAGTCCGTCGCATTTGTTGAAAGGACCTCGTCCGGATGCAATTCGCGGTTGCGCTTTTGCACCAAATAAATGCTGAAGAGCCGGATGTTTTTGGTTGTGAAACCATCTCCCCTGGCGAGGTTGCGCGCCACCTGCGCTGCATCCATGGCATCTGGTGAGTCCAGATTGTGGTAGGCGCTGATATCGTAACGCATCCCCAATCCGATTACCGCCAGCGTGATGGCCACCATTTGGACGACACGTGAGCCGAAGCCGACTTCGAGCGTGTGGATAACCGACTGGATTTGTTCCGCGATCTTCAAATTTAAAAACCTTCCAGATGATACTCGTGCAATTTGCGATGGAATGTCCGCCGGCTCATGCCGATTTTTTTGGCCGCGTGCGTGCGATTGCCGTCTGTTTCCTTTAGCGCACGGAGAATCAACTGTTTCTCGGCATCTTTCACGGTCAAATCCTTTCCGACAAGGATTTTCGTTTCGGTCGCACCGCCGTGCCGGACGGACGGCGGCAGGTCACGAAGGGCGATCCTTTCGCTGCGCGACAAGACCACCGCGTGTTCGATGGCTGTACGCAGCTCGCGCACGTTGCCCGGCCATGAAAAATTCATCAGCGCCTCCAGTGCGTCCGCCGTGAAGTCATTCACCGGCTTGGAATTTTCCTTGGCAAACTCGCGCAGAAAATTTTGCGCCAGCAGCGGGATGTCACCGCTCCGTTCCCGCAACGGTGGCAGTTCGATTTCAACGACGCGCAGCCGGAAAAACAAGTCCTCGCGGAATTTTCCCGATTTCACGAGTTCCTCCAGATTTTTGTTCGTGGCAGCGACCAGCCGCACATCCGCCGTCAGTGTCTTGTTCGAGCCGACGCGTTCAAAGGTTCTTTCGCCGAGAAAACGCAGTAATTTCACCTGCACCGAGGCATCGATTTCACCGATCTCGTCCAGGAACAGGGTGCCGCCCTGCGCCTGTTCAAACCGCCCGATGCGCCGCTCGTGCGCGCCGGTGAAGGCGCCGCGTTCGTGTCCAAACAATTCGCTTTCCAGCAAGGTCGGCGCCAGCGCGGCGCAGTGCACGGTCACAAACGGCATTTTTGCGCGCGGACTCAGTTGGTGGACAGCCTTGGCGATCAATTCCTTGCCCGTGCCGCTTTCGCCCGTCACCAGAACCGTCGCCCGTGTTGGCGCGACTTGCTGGACGACATCAAAGATTTCCTTCATCCCCGGCGCTTCGCCGATGATGTTCTCCAGGCCGAACTTGGAATCGAGCTGCTTGCGGAGCGAGACATTTTCCGTCTCAAGCTTTTGATTTTTCAGCGCCCGCGCGATCCGCATTTCCAATTCATCGATTTGCAGGCGGCCCTTCGCGATGTAATCATCCGCACCGCGTTTCATCGCCTCGACCGCGATCTCTTCCGAGCCGTAGGCCGTCATCAAAATGCAAATCGGCGGCTTGGGCAGTGACTTTGCACGCGAAATCAGGTTCATACCGTCTTCATTCGGCATGCGGAAATCCGTGAGCATGACGTCAAAATTTTCAGATTCCAGAAGCGTCATCGCTGTCTTTGCGTCCTCGGCGATGTAAACATCGTAACGCTCCTCCAGCGCGGCGCGCAGCCCTTCGCGCGTCGTTTTTTCATCATCCACGATAAGCAGAGTCGGTTTCATATCAATTCGTACCGGCCTCCAGCAAGCGCGGCTTCCGCTCGTGCAACGGCAGCCAGACGCGGAAGGTCGTGCCTTTGCCGACATGGCTTTCCAGATCGATCCGCCCGTTGTGCGCGCGGACGATTCGCTGGACGATCATCAGGCCGAGGCCGCTGCCTTTTTTTTTGGTCGTGTAGAACGGCTCGAAAATGCGGTTGATCTGTTCCTGGGGAATGCCGCCGCCGGAGTCTGCCACGCTCACCCAGACACCGTCGGAATTTTCGCCGGTCTGCAACGTCAACATGCCGCCGGTTGTCATCGCCTGCGACGCGTTTTTGATCAGGTTCACGAGCACCTGTTGCATCTGGGTGGCGTCAATCGGCGTCGCGGTGAGGTTCCGCAGCAATTTCGTTTTGATCGCGATGCCGCGGTTCTCAATTTCCGGACGCAGCAGATCCAAGGTTTTCTGTACGACATCATTCAGCGAAAAAATTTTCAACTGCACTGCCGTAGGCCGGATGGCGCCGAGAAATTGTGTGATGATATAATCGAGCCGGTTGATTTCGCCCTTCGAAACTTCCAAAAATTGTTCCAGTTTTTCCACGATTTCTGAAGCAGGGGAAGCCTCCTGCCTGTCCTGCAATTTTTTTGACAGGCTGGAACCCTGGCCGACTTTTAATTTCCTGACTTCGCGCTCCATCAACTGCAGGTGGATGTGCAGCGCGTTCAGTGGATTGCCGATTTCATGCGCCACGCTTGCAGCCAGAAGCGTCAACGCCTGGACGCGCTCGCTTTCGATCGCCTCGAACGTCTTCTGCCGCGCTTCGGTCGCGTCGTGCAGGATCAGCGCGACACCGGTGCTGCCCCGGGCCTCGCCGTCCAATGGCGCAGCATAAAGACGCAAAAAACGTTCGCGAGGATAGAAAATTTCAAATTCGTGCCGCGTCACGGCGGGGTTCCCGTCGCGGTCGGCGCGGGAAATTTTTTGCCAGTCAAGTTCCGGCAAAATCTTGTTGATGTGCAATTCCTCGTCGCTTGGCTGCAGGCCGATGAGCTGCGTGACCGCCTGATTGAAGTAAATAATTTTTCCGGTTTCATCCACGACCAGCACACCATCCACAATCGTGTTGAACAAGGTTTCGAGGAAACTCCGCTCACGTGCCAGCCGCTGAACGACGGTTTGCAGGCCTTCGGTGTCCAGCCGCCCGATGCGGCCAAGCACTTTATCAAGAAAACTGGATTTCTGCGATGGCATTGACTGTTTTGATTATTTAATAGTGGCATAATGGCACAGTTAACCAGTAAGTCAAACCCGAAAAGCGCGGATTGGCGCAATGCTATTGGAAGGAAACTGCTCTGAAAATCAGAACGAAATGTCTTCGGGGCGGACTTCCAGGCATTCGTCCTGATCTTCCCAAATTACGGCGGCGTAGGAATCCAAGAGTTTGGGCGCAAGCTCGCGACCACTGAAAGCCAGAAGTTTTTCTGCCTGCTGCGCGGCGTTTTCGTAGGCGTCGTCGTAATTGCCGCTCTTGCGGCGCTGGCGGTCGTCCCAATGGGCGACGGCGTGGATGGGCTCGTATTGTTGCGCCCACGTCGCGAGCGGTTCGCGGTGTTCCGCCGGCAATTCTTCGAAAGGAACCAGGATTTCATTGCAATGCTGGCAGATGAGGCCTTCGGTTTTCACATCGCGGGTGAGGAGCGGCAGAAACGGCGCGCGACAGCAGGATGATTCGGCGTAGGCAATCGGCGGGGTGGCCATGCGTTGCTGCCAGACACCCCGGTCGTGGCCGATTTTTGCGCCGAGACGGTAGGCACCGACGAGCGGGTGCGAGAGCCGCCAGGCGCGCCCTGCGAACTGGCCGAGGGTTTGTGCCAGCCAGCGGGCCAAAGTGAGGTCATCCCATTCACGAAATACGCGCGAATATTCCAGCCAGAGCGAATCCAGCGGATTGCCGGAAGGTTCGGATTCAAATGCCATTGCGAAATCATGGCTCGGAAAAAACTTTTTGTCGAGCGCGTGAAAATTTAGAAGAATCTGGATCTTTTTCGGGACCTCCCTTGAATTGGGACCATCACAAAGTTTTTGCTTTCAACCGGGATTCCCGCTAATCGTTCACGTTGCCGCCAATGAATAAACGTGCTGTTCTGAAAAAAATCATCGCCAAGCTCACCAGCGAGCTCGAAGTCTATTTTCGCGCCGCCGAATACGCCCGTGACGAAGCGACGCATGAACAGAACAAGGCGGAGAACAAGTACGACACGCGCGGCCTGGAGGCTTCCTACCTGGCGCGCGGCCAGTCGCGCCAGGCGGCGGAGCTGGAAGCGGCGATCGTGGAATTCCAGAAACTGGAGGCGAAAAAATTTTCCGAGCCGGACGAAATCGACCTGGGCGCGCTCATCGTGCTGGAGATGTCCGGCGAACAAAATTTTTATTTTCTCGGGCCGCGCGCCGGCGGCACCGAGGTTGAGCACGACCGGAAAGATATCCTCGTCATCACGCCGCTGTCGCCGCTCGGCGAACAGCTCATGGGCCGGAAATCGGGCGACAGCCTGCAGCTGAAGCTGGGCAAGGAGATCCGCGCGGCGAAAATCGCCGGCGTGGAATAACCCGCATTCATAGAATCGATGATGTTCAAAAATTATCGATGCCGAAACGGCTGGTTTATTAAGTAACTGGAAGGTTACTTGCTGTGGTTTTACCTGTGCAAAAACTGCGCAAAAACGATTTTGTATCCGATTGATGTAACATCGCGGAAACCCCTTCGTCTGACTACTTGAACAGCAATGAAGCTGCTCAAGAAAAAAAGAAACTTATGAAAACTACTAAATTGCTTCTCGCGGCCGCGCTCGTCGGTGCGGCCACCGTGTTCTCCGTGTCGTCCGCCCAAGCCGGGGTGCATTTCGGCTTTGGGTTCGGCCTGCCGCTGCCGCCGTTGCCGGTGGTAACCGTGGCCGCCCCCGCGCCGGTGGTCGTGGCTCCGGCGTATTGTGCGCCTGGCATGGTCGTGGCCGCGCCAGCTTGCCCGGGACCAGACTATGTCTGGGTGGGCGGTAACTGGGCGTATCGCCCGGCACATCTGGCGTATGGATATGGTTATCGCGGCGGTTATGCATATCACGGCGGTTACGGATACCGCGGCGGCTGGCATCGTTAAAAAGCGACGGAGCTAATCCGTCGAATGTGAAGTACATCAAGGCCGTTCTTCGGAACGGCCTTTTTCTTTGCTATGTGAGTTTAAGAAATTTGCAGCCGTAGGTTCGCATAAATTTTCTCCCTCACCCTGACCCTCTCCCGCTGGGAGAGGGAGAAACGCTCCCAGCTTCATACACATATCAGCGGTTGGATTGGATAAGACTGTGCTCAAAAAAGAAGCAGCCAAGACGGCTGTTCCCTCTCCCAGCGGGAGAGGGTCAGGGTGAGGGAGAAGGCACCGCGGAACTATTATTTTAAACGCTTCGGGATCAGGATAAATCCACCGGATCAATGTCCACCGCCAGCGATACGTCATCCGGCAATACCAATGCGGATGTGATGCGTTCCAGCATGGAACTCAATTTACTCATCGCGCGCGTTCGCAACATGATGTGGAAGCGATATAGATTTTCCGCGCGCGCGAGCGGCGCAGCGGCCGGGCCGGAAATTGTCAGGTCCAGGGTTTCACCTGCTTTATCCAAAGCTCTTTCTCCGGTCGTGGCTTTGGATTTTGGACTTTGGGCTTTGGACTCGATGACGCGTTTCAGATGCTCCGCGGAAAATTTCACCTTGTCCTCGCTGCGGCCCTTCAACGTCAGCAACGCCACACGGCTGAACGGCGGGTAGTTCAATTGTTTCCGGAACTCCAATTCCTGTTCGAAAAAGCCGTTGAAATCATGCCGTCGCGCGTATTGGATGGCGGGGTGAAACGGTGTGAACGCCTGCACAAAAACCTCGCCCTCGATGTCGCCGCGGCCGGCGCGGCCGGCGACCTGCGTGAGGAGTTGGAACGTCCGCTCGCCCGCGCGAAAATCCGGCTGATGCAATGCCATGTCCGCGTAGATGATGCCCACCAGCGTGACGTTCGGGAAGTGCAGTCCCTTCGCAATCATCTGGGTGCCGATCAGGATATCGATTTCGCCGTGCTTGAAGGCGTCGAGCACGCGGCGGTAATCCTCCTTACGTTTCATCACGTCCGCGTCCATGCGCTTGATGCGCGCGCGAGGGAAAAGTTTTTGCAGCACATCCTCGACTTTCTGGGTCCCGAGGCCGGAATAGCGGATGCCCGGATTTTTGCATTTTTCATTCGGGCAATTTTTAGGAACGGCTTCGTTCCAATTGCAGATGTGGCAGCGCAACAGTTGTTCCGGGCGGTGATACGTCAGCGCCAGCGAGCAATTCGGGCATTCGCAAACATAGCCGCATTTTTCACACATGAGCGACGATGAATAACCGCGCCGGTTGAGAAACAAGATCGTTTGTTCGCCTTTTTCCAGGCGCTGGGTGATGGCTTCCTTCAACTGCGGCGAAAAAATCGGCGGACCTTTGCCGTCGCGCCCGCCCGACCGCATGTCCACGACGCGGACGCGCGGCATTTTCTGGTCATCCACGCGCACCGGCAGCTCAAGCAGTGAAAATTTTCCGCGCTGGCAGTTGTAAAAACTTTCCAGCGACGGCGTGGCCGAGCCGAGCACGACCACGGCATTTTCCATCCGTCCGCGCATCACCGCCACATCGCGCGCGTGGTAGCGCGGGGATTCCTCCTGCTTGTAGGTGTGCTCGTGTTCCTCATCCACAATGATGAGGCCGAGCGGTTCGACCGGAGCGAAAATGGCCGAGCGCGCACCGATGACGATGCGGGCGCGGCCCTGGCGGATCTTGTGCCATTCATCGTGCCGCTCACCCGCGCTCAAATGAGAATGCAGCACGGCAACCAGCGTCTGCAATTTGCCGGAGCTGAACCGTGCCTTGAACCGTTCAACCGTCTGCGGTGTGAGTGAAATCTCCGGCACGAGCACGATGGCACCCTGGCCCCGCTCCAGCGCGTAGGCAATGGCTTGTAAATAGACTTCCGTCTTGCCCGAGCCGGTGACGCCGTGAAGTAAAAAGGTTGATGGTTTCGGGCTGAAAGCTTCAGACTCCGTCTTTCCCAATGCCGCGTCTGCCTTGTTTTGTGGAGCGGCTGTATCCATCGCCACTTTTATTTTTTCCAGGGCGTTTGCCTGCGCCGGATTCAACACGATCGGTTGGGTGGCGAGGATGATCTCCTTGGCATAGGGGTCGCGCGCGGAAATCTCATTGGTGATGGAAACCAGGCCGCGATCTTCCAACTTGCGAACGGTTGCCGTCGTGGTTTCGGCCAGCTCGACTAGTTCGGACAACAAAATTTCCCGGCGTTCCTCGATGATGTTCCAGACGTCCTGCTGGCGTTTTGGCAATTTGGGAAATTCGCCGGTCACCGGCAGCAGGCGGACGAACAATCTTTCCCGCCAGGACGCGTCTTCTTTCCGCACGGCCTCGGGCAGGACGCTTTTCAAGGCGGTCTCCGGCGCGCAGCAATAGTATTCGCCGATCCAGCGCGCGAGCTTCAAAACCTTCGGCGTCACCAACGTCTGTTCACCGATGACCTTGACGACGGGTTTGAGATTCGTCTGCGCGGATTCCTCGGCGACGGCGGTGACGACCCCCAGGACCTTGCGCGGGCCGAAGGGCACCTGCACGCGGCTGCCGACATCGATTTTGCCGGCAAGCTGCGGCGGAATGGCGTAATCGAATTCCTTCCGCAGGGCGATTTCGAGGCTGACGCGGGCGATCATCGTTCAATCGCGCGTGATGGCGCGCATTTCGGCTTCGACTTCCTGCCGGAATTTTTCACGTTGCTCGTCCGTCAATTCGCGCGGGATAAAAAACACTTTTCCGAGGTTCACGTCGCAACGCGCAAACGGCAGGGGTATCTGGAATTTGTCCCAACTGTTGAAGCAATATTTCCGGTTCAGGTGATAGGACGCCGCGATGAGCGGGAGGCCGGTGATCTGTGCCAGCGTGATCGCACCGTCAGCGAGGACGTAACGCGGGCCGCGCGGGCCGTCCGGCGTCATGGAAAGGTCATAGCCGCGTTCCGCCCAGGTGGTCATTTCCTTGAGCGCCTGCGCGCCGCGCCGCGACGACGAGCCGCGCACCGGCTGCATGCCGAAACTTTGGAAGATGGCCGAAAGCAGGGCGCCATCCTTGCTCGCACTGACCAGCCCGGCGATACCGGGGGCGGCATAATGCAGCCGGCTGAATTTGAAATAAATTTTTATGGCGAGCGCGAGCCGGTTATGCCAGACGCAATAAATTGTTTGTGTAAAATCTTTCCGTTTCAGAAAGCCGTGCGGGTCGTGCAGGCGGTAACGGATGGTCAATGAAATCGCGCTGATCAGGAGCCAGACCAAAAAGGCCGCGAGCCACTGGTACCATTTCGGTGAATGCGGAATGACGATGCCGGATTTTTTCGCGGCGCGGTTTTTTGGGGGTTGCGGTTCGGCCATCGCTCAACCTTTTTTCAGACACGCGCGGATGATCTGCTCCGTGGTCGCCGCCGAACCGAGCATGGCGAGCGCGGCGCGGACGGCATCGTGCGCCTCGTTTTGTTTGAAGCCAAGGGCCATGAGCGCGAGCGTGGCGTCGTTCGTTTTCTGGTCATCCGGCGAAAGCCCGTGTTTCGCGCTGGCGGCTTCCAGCGCGCCGGCCTGGCCGATCTTGTCGCGCAATTCCACGACAATGCGCTCGGCGGTTTTTTTGCCGACGCCGGAAATTTGCGAGAGCGACTTCACGTCGCTGTTCGCCACCGCGCCGCGAAAGACCGTTGCGTTCATGCCGCTCAATATATTCAGCGCCGTTTTGGGGCCGATGCCGCTGACGTGGTTGATCAGCAGGCGGAACAGATCCCGTTCCGTCGCCGTCGCGAAGCCGTAAAGGATGTGCGCATCTTCGCGGACGATGAGTTGCGTGAGCAGTTTCACGTCGGCGCCGGGCGGCGGCAGCTTGTCGAATGACGAAAGCGGAATCAGAACTTCGTAGCCGACGCCATTGACGTTGACCACGACCTGCGTAGGCAGCGCTTCGACGAGTTTGCCTTGGAGAAAAGTGATCATCTTAAATGAGTGGTCCACCGAGTCCGCCTGGATGCTCATGCGGACCAAGGTCGTTTACCTGTTTCTCAAAATCCTTCGCCTGTTTTTCTTCTTTGTCCATTTCCTGTTTCCAAAAGTTCTTTTCGGCGTCAGACATCCAGAATTCTTCCGGCAACGGTTTTTCACATACGCCACAAATCTTTTGTTTGCGGCTGTAAACCGGTGCGTGGCAATTGGGACAGTGAAGTTCCATTTCTAAATCTTTTTCGGCGGATTCAGGTTGAACCGCAAATTTTGCTGGGCGTGCACCAACGCGAGCGCGAGCGCATCCGCCGCGTCGGGTGAGGGCAGCTCCGAGAGGTTCAACATGCGTTGCACCATCTTGGCGACGGCGATCTTCTGCGCCGCGCCATAGCCGACGATGGCCTGCTTCACCTTGCGCGTGGCGATCTCGTAGATGTCCACACCGTTTTCCGCCACCACCGCGAGCGCCGCGCCGCGGGCCGCGCCCATCACGATGGCGGTCTTCAAATTTTGCGCGAAGAATATTCCTTCCACAACACAAACGTCCGGCGTGTGTTTGCTTAACACCTCGCGCAACGTCCGGGAAATGTTCGCGAGGCAGCGCGACTGTTCCCAGTCCTTTGGACACGCAATCGTCCCTTGCGCGAGCACTGATAGATTGTTTCTTTCGGCCCGGATGACGCCAAACCCCGTGCCGCGCAACGACGGGTCAATGCCCAGGATAGTGACCAGTGATGAGTGATGAGTGATGACTTGTTTATCGGCTTCGCGCAGGCGGGAAGAATTTGAGCGTGTCGTTTTGCCGGCGACACGATCTTTCATCTGCTCAAACTGGCGGAGGGAAATGCCCACGGGGAAAATCTGCCAGCGCGGTGGATGTTAAAAAAGCAAAAACGCCGCCGTAGCCATCACGACGGCGTTTGTAAACAGGTCTTGTTCAGTGATTCTGCTTGTTATTGTCCGAATTGTGTTCGGAACCCGAGCTGTGTTCAGATTCGTGCGAGGCAGCCGGCGGGGGGGAGCTGTGCGATTCGCTTTCCACGTGCGTTTGTTCCACGTGCGTCTGGGGTGGCGGAGTGTTCCGTTCCTCCTCTTGCACGGGCCGGGTGGGGGCTGGCGGCTCGACCTCGCGTGTCTGGCGGAAATCGTTTTCCGGTGCGGAACGTTCGATTCTTTCCGGCTCCACGGGGTGCGACTGCACGGGTGGCTGATAACGGGTGGCCGGCGCGCTGTTGTCAACGGGGTGCGAACCGCTGTTCAAACTACGGTCGCGCTGATTGTTGCCCGCCTGATTTTGCGGAGCGGAGTATTGCCCGGCGGTGCGCACGGGATTCTGGTTTGGTGCCGGGTGCGAATCATAGACGGCCCCGGAAGAATTGCGCACGGGATTGTTGTTGTTTCCCATGGCACCGTGAAAATTGCCCGGATGTGAATTGGCCGGGGTCGCGCCGCGCCAGCCCTGGTGACCGGCATTCGGCAGGGAGCCGACGTGGACGGGTTCGATCGGATGATGCGACGCCGTCGCGACGCGGTTCACGTCAATGCCGCCGTTCACGATGACGTGACCGTGGCCATTGTCACGGGAATTCCAATTATTGACGATCGTCGTCCGCTGAAAAACTTCCCGGACGCGTTCCGGCGGCGCGCAGAATTGGCGCGGCCGGCGGTCGCAGAAATGTTCCGGTGCCACGAAAATGAAAAAGTCGGCACCCAGGCCGAAATCAAAATCCGCCGAGCACGCCACACCGCGGTAGAAAAACCCGACGCCCGGGGTGAACACCGCGAACGGCGGCAACGGTGCCCAGCCGCAATAATCATCGGACGAACGCCACGCGACCCACGATGGCGCCCAGGTGGTGTCCGGCAGCCAGCACCAGCCGAGATGCGTGTCGCGGAACCAACGTCCGTAGTGGAACGTGATGCCCCACGAATAATCCGAATCCCAATACCAGCCCGTATCGGTGTATACCCAATGGCCGCGGTCGCAATACGGCCGCCAGCCGGAATCATAGATCACCGCCGTCGGCCGCCAGCACCGGCCATAACCATCGACGTCCACCCATGAACCATAAGGCGAGAGCGTGTCCGTGAAGGAATCCACCGTGACCGGCGCGGCAGGTGCTGCCGTGTCCGTAGTATCGGTGGTATCAGCGGGCGGGGGGGGCACAGGGGTCGTTGTATCCGGCGCGGGCGGTGGTGTTTGGGTGGAGGCGTAAATCGTCTTGTCGTGGTCCATCATCGCGTTGATGACATCCGACGGCAGGCCTTCATCTTTCAGATAAATAATTTTGTCCGCGTCCAGGTTGAACGCGCTATTGCAATTGGCCACGAAATTTTTGATCGTGCTCACGTCCACGCCCGCCTGGAGCAATTTCACCACATCAGCGAGCGGGGTGCCGGGCTGAATGTCGGTGGGCAAAGCGGCAGTAGCGGGCGGCGGCGCGGGTTGATCCTGGGCGTTGACGCCAACAGCGGCGGCAGCGGCGATGGCGACCGCCATGGCGATAAGGGTTTTGGTGGGGAAATTTATTTTCATAAGGTATGGCCAACGGTTCCTGTATAAGCTATTCAACAAGTGATTGACGCACAAGTTGCGGCGGGCGTTCAGTAACATTGTATAAGTTGTTGTACAAAAACAACTTTAAATTCTTTTCCAACGAAACCCCAGGCCTGAACTGGCGCAAGTTTTTTACCAGCAGTTTCAAGCATTTGCAGAATCACTTTTGCTTTACCGAATCGTTGTTTGACCCGTGCCCTGCAAAAACCTAAACTGCCCGTCCATTTTTTGAAATTTATGAAAATCATTGTCTGCGACCCCATCTCGCCCAAGGGCATCAAACTTCTCCAGGCACGCCCGGAATTCAATGTCGTCGTCCTCGAAAAGACCGCTACGGAAGACGAATTATGCGCCATGGTAGGCGATGCCACCGCGTTGCTTGTCCGTTCCGAGACCAAGGTGACCAAGAAAGTCATCGAGGCCGCCAAGCAATTGAAAGTGGTCGGTCGCGCCGGTGTGGGCGTGGATAACGTGAAGGTGGAGGATGCCACGCAGCATGGTGTGGTGGTGATGAACACCCCCCTCGGTAACATGGTGACGACGGCGGAACTGGCGTTCGCCCTGATGATGGCGCTCGCGCGCAAGGTGCCGCAAGCTGCCGCCGGTCTGGCCGGTGGAAAATGGTTGCGCAAGGAACTCGCCAAGGACGGCATCGAACTTCACGGCAAGACCCTTGGCGTGATCGGCCTGGGCCGGATCGGTTCGGAAGTGGCCAAGCGGGCGATCGCTTTCGGCATGAAGGTCGTGGCCTACGATCCTTTTCTCCCCGAAGAACGGGCCAAAGCCATCGGCGCCTCGTTGGCCGACCTCGACGAGGTGTATCGCGTCGCTGATTTCATCACCTTGCACAATCTGGTGACGGATGAGACCCGCGGCATGTTGAACGCCACGGCGTTCGCCAAGATGAAGCCGAATGTGCGCATCGTGAATTGCGCGCGCGGCGAGGTCATCAATGAAAACGATTTGATCGCCGCCTTGGAATCCAAGAAGGTTGCCGGCGCCGCGTTGGACGTTTTTGCCAAGGAACCGCTCCCGGAGGATCATCCGTACATCGCCCAGGCGGCCAAGGGCAATCTCATCCTCACGCCGCACCTTGGCGCCAGCACCAAGGAAGCGCAGGAAAAATGCGGTATCGAAGTCGCCGAAATCGTCATCGCCTACCTGCTCACCGGTGAAGTCCGCAACGCCGTCAACCTGCCGTATCTCGACGCCAAGACATCGGAACAGGTGAAGCCGTACCTGCCGCTCGGCGAGGCGCTCGGCAAGCTGCTCGCGCAGCTTTCCACCGGCGCGGACAAGCTGCACATCACCTACGGCGGCAATGCGAAGAATCTCACGAACATCGACCCCGTCACGCGCTCCATCCTGCTTGGGTTCCTGAGCACCAGCAACATCAAGGACGTCAATAATGTCAATGTCCGCAGCGTGGTCTCGAGCATCGGCATCACCGTGGAGGAGAAGAAGTCCGACGAACCGGTCACCTTCAACGAATGGGTCCATGTGCAGGCCTTCAAGGGCGGGGAAAAGTTGATTTCGGCGGGCGGCACCTTTTTCGGTTCGCCGAACAATCCGCGCATCGTGCGGCTGTTCAGCCAGCCGGTGGAAATCCCGGTGAAGGGCACTTTGTTGATGTTGAACAACAGCGACAAGCCGGGCATTGTCGGCTATCTCGGCACCTTGCTGGGCAAGCACAAGGTCAACATCGCCAGCATGAGCCTCTCTCGCGACACAGCGGGCGGCAAGGCCTTGACGGTTTTGAGCCTCGACAGCGAGCCGCCGCAGCCGTTGCTGGATGAGTTGAAGAAAGACACTGACATCAGCAACGTGAAAGTGGTAACCTTGTGATTCTGTTTTTGAACCAAACCGAAACCAGCCAGTCGAATTGAACAAATGAAATTTAAATTTTTGCTTTCCGTCGTGCTTGCCGCCGTGGTGTTTTCCGTCCGGGCCGAGACCGCGAACGTAGCCGCCGACACCAATTCCACCGTCGCGCCGGATGCCATGACGGCATTGTTTGGCGACCCGGTGATCGTCAAGGGCAACGCTTTTGAGATCAAACGGAGCGAACTGGACCAGATGGTTTCGGCCATCAAGTCCCGCGCCGCGATGCAGGGACAGACGATCA
>Ga0210388_10001703_pt1 | contig 17291 bp, 16 predicted proteins | sample IncBWC19OmetaG_FD_155485 | JGI IMG/M metagenome (GOLD analysis project Ga0210388, IMG submission 155485) | Forest soil microbial communities from Barre Woods Harvard Forest LTER site, Petersham, Massachusetts, United States - Inc-BW-C-19-O ... | reverse complement strand
ATGTGTTGAGCTGACTCGAGCGCTGGTGGACATCGAGTCAATCACTGAAAATGAAGGCCCGGTCGCGGCGTATCTGCTCGATCATTTGGAGAAGCTTGCCGCGCGGACCAAAGGTAAAGCCGAGCGGATGGACGTCGAGGGCGAGCGCTTCAATGTGCTGGCGACGTGGGGCGAGCCGCGGGTGACGCTTTCGACGCATCTGGATACGGTGCCGCCGTTTTTCCCGTCGCGCGATGACGGTGAATTCATCTGGGGCCGCGGCGCGTGCGATGCCAAGGGCATCATCGCGGCGATGGTGGCGGCGGCGGAAAAGCTGCTGGCCGAGGGCGTGAGAAATTTCGGCATGCTGTTCGTCGTCGGCGAGGAGCGCAACAGCGCGGGCGCCCTGATCGCGGCGAAGGCGCCGTGCGGATCGAAATATCTGGTGAATGGCGAGCCCACCGAGAGCAAGATGGCCCTCGCGTCGAAAGGAATTCTGCGCTACGAACTGTTGGCGCGCGGGAAAATGGCCCATTCGGCATATCCGGAGTTGGGCGAGTCGGCGATCGAGAAGCTGCTCGACGCTCTCGAAGCAATCCGTAAACTTCAACTGCCAAGCGACCCGCAACTGGGACCGACCACGATGAACATCGGTACGATTTCCGGCGGCCGCGCGCCGAACGTGATTCCGGATGCAGCGAAAGCGGAAATAATGATTCGCTTGGTGGGTGACCCCCAGCCGGTCCGCGACCTATTCGCGCGGGCGGTGAACCGCCGCGCGGAGTTGGTCGAAATACTGACGATTCCGCCGGTCCGATTTGCGACCGTGGACGGGCTGCCCACATCGGTCGTATCTTTCGCGACGGATGTGCCCGTATTCGGCACCACGTGGGGGCAGCCGCTGCTATTCGGACCTGGCAGCATCCGGGTGGCGCACACGACCGAGGAGCGCATTTCCAAAAAAGAGCTCGCGGCCGCGGCGGGCGCCTACGCGGAGATGGTGAAAAAGCTGCTGACGAAGAACTGAGGCGCGCGCCGATGAATCTCGCGATTGTCGGATACGGGAAAATGGGGCGGCTGATCGATCAGCTCGCGCCGGAATACGGTTTCGACGTCAAGCTGCGCCTCGATGTTGACAACAACGCGAAGTTCGAAGGCCTGACGAAAGAAAACTTCCGCGGCATCGACGCAGCCGTGGAGTTCTCGACGCCTTCCTCCGCCACAGGGAATATCGAGCGGCTGGCTGGCATCGGCGTGAACACGGTGATAGGAACCACCGGCTGGTTCGGCGAAATCGAACGCGCTCGCGCGGCGGTTCAAAAAGCCGGCACGGGCCTGGTCTGGAGCCCGAATTTTTCCGTGGGCGTCAGCGTGTTCATGCAGCTCGTTTCGGAAGCTGCCCGGATGATGGCGCACCAGCCTGAATACGGCGCGTGGGCCTGGGAAATTCACCACGCCACTAAAAAGGACGCGCCCTCGGGCACCCTGCTCGCGCTCGTGGAGCGCATGAAGCGCGAAGGTTTTAAAAAGCCCGTCGACACCAGCAGCAGCCGCGCCGGCGCACATCCCGGCACGCACGAAATCGGCTTCGATTCCGCCGCCGATTCGATCACGCTGCGCCATACCGCGCGCAGCCGCGAAGGATTCGCCCGCGGAGCGCTGCGCGCCGCCCGCTGGGTTGCCGGCAAGAAAGGCTTTTTCGATTTTCGCGAGATTGTAAACGAGCTGGAGTAAGGTAGGAAGCAGGAGGCACTTATGTTTACGGGATGCGGAACCGCGCTGGTCACGCCATTTCGTCCGGATTTTTCGCTCGACGAGGAAGCGCTGCGCCGCCTGGTGCAGCGGCAGGCCGCGGCGGGAATTAATTTCGTCGTGCCCGTCGGCACCACGGGCGAAAGTCCCACGCTGTCGGCGGCTGAGCAGCGCCGCGTGGTCGAAATCGCCGTGGAAGAGGCGCGCAAGACGAAAACTCCCGTGCTGGCCGGCGCCGGCGGCAATAACACCACCCATGTGATCGAAATGGCGCGCGCGTTTCAGGAGCTTGGCGCCGACGGCATTCTTTCCGTCGCACCTTATTACAACAAGCCCACTCAGGAAGGCCTCTACCAGCACTACAAAGCGCTGGCCGCGGCTGTTTCGCTGCCGATCATCCTCTACAACATCCCCGGCCGCACGGGCGTGAACATCGAAACGCCGACGGTCGCGCGCCTGGCTGAAATCGACAACATCGTAGGCGTGAAGGAAGCCTCCGGAAATATTTCGCAGATGGCGGCGGTGTTGGCCGCCGTGCCACCACGCTTCCTGGTCCTCTCGGGCGACGACGCGATCACCATCGCGCTGATGGCGCTGGGCGGCAAGGGCGTCATTTCCGTCGTCGCGAATGAAATTCCCGCGGAGATGACGCGGCTCACGCAATTCTGCCTGGACGGCGATTTCACCGCCGCGCGCGAAATTCACAACAGGTACTTTAGTCTGATCGAAGCGAATTTCCTCGAGACGAATCCGGGGCCGGCCAAGGCCGCCATGGCGCTGATGGGTTTGCTTGAGCCTGTCTTCCGGCTGCCGATGGTCGCGCCCAAGCCGGAAAATCTCGCGAAAATACGTGCCGCGCTCGAGGCCGTCGGGCTGATCCAGAAGGTCTATGCCGCCCGCTGATCTCAGCCGCGGAATCGAGCGGCTTTTTGACGAAAATCCGGGGAAATATTCCGACGCCGACCGGAAATTGTTTCAGCAATTCAAGGACGCGCTGAACGCCGGAGAAATCCGCGCGGCCGAGCCCGATCCCGCCGACAAAGGGCCGGGCGCGTCGGGCTGGCGCGTCAACGCCTGGGTGAAAAAAGGAATTCTGCTCGGGTTTCGCATGGGCGCGATCGTCGATATGTCCATCGACGCCGCCCGCCAGCCGTTCTTCGATAAATCCACTTACCCTGTGAAAACTTTCGCGGCCGATGCCGGCGTGCGCATCGTGCCCGGCGGCTCGAGCATTCGCGACGGCTGCTACGTGGCGCGCGGCGTCACCTGCATGCCGCCGATGTACGTCAACGTGGGCGCGTATGTGGACGAGGGAACGATGATCGATTCGCACGCGCTGGTCGGCAGCTGCGCGCAGATCGGGCGCAGGTGCCACATTTCCGCCGCGGCGCAGATCGGCGGCGTGCTGGAGCCGGTTGGCGCGCTGCCGGTGATCGTCGAGGACGAAGTGCTCGTCGGCGGCAATTGCGGGCTGTACGAAGGCACGGTGGTGAAGAAGCGCGCCGTGCTCGGCTCGGGGACGATTCTCAATCGCTCGACGCCGGTCTACGACGTCGTCACCGGTGCGGTGCACAGCGCCAGCGCCGATGCGCCGCTGGTGATCCCCGAAAACGCTGTGGTTGTGGCCGGCGCGCGCGCCATTTCGCAGGGCCGCGGCAAAGATTGGAATCTTTCGCTCTACACGCCGGTGATCGTGAAATACCGCGACGCGAAAACCGACGTTAAGGTTCAACTCGAAGACCTGCTGCGCTGATTTTGTTGTTCGCGTCCACCGTCACTCGTGATTCGTAACCGACCGTAACGCCGCAAGTCCACAGGACTCCGCCCTTGACATGGGCAACGGCATACCCTATTTTTGAGAGCGTTATGAAACTACTGCGGACACATCATAGCCATCGCCATCACCATCACGTGAACCCGTGCCCGCGGCGGTGTGGCTAGCAGGAACGCAACAAGCTGCACTCATCAGCCCGCTGGCGCGGCAAGCGCTGGCGGGTTTTTTGTTTTTAGGGTGAAATTTTCAGGAGAAAGCGAAAAATGGAACTCGACTTCGAAAAGGAAAACGGCCTGATCCCGGCAATCGTCCAGGACGCGGCAAACGGCGAAGTGCTGATGCTCGGGTTCATGAACCGCGAGGCGCTGGCGAAGACCCAGGAGACGGGCTTCGTCACGTTCTGGAGCCGCTCGCGCAAGAAACTCTGGATGAAGGGCGAAACCAGCGGGCAGCGGCTGGTGCTGAGGGAAATGCGCGTGGATTGCGACCGCGACGCCCTGCTGGTGCGCGCGGAGCTCGACGGCGGTGCGGTCTGCCACGAAGGCTATCGCAGCTGCTTCTTTCGCCAGATGGACCGTGCGGGCGAAGCGAAGGTTGTCGCCGAGCAGGTCGTCACGCCCGAGGAACTTTACGGCAAAGGGAAAAAATCATGAGCAAGCTGAAGCTGGGAATTCCGAAGGGTAGTCTGCAGGATGCGACCGTGGAGCTTTTCGCCAAAGCCGGCTGGCGCATTTCCGTCAGCTCGCGCAGCTACTATCCCGGCGTCGACGATCCGGAAATCGAATGCATGATGGTGCGCGCGCAGGAAATGGCGCGGTATGTGGAAAGCGGCGCGCTCGATGCGGGGCTCACCGGCAAGGACTGGATCATGGAGACCGGCGCGGACGTCGAGGAAGTGATCGAGCTCGTTTATTCGAAGACGAGCTTCGGCCGGGTGCGCTGGGTGCTCGCTGTGGCCGAGGATTCGCCGATGCAAAGCGTCAAAGACCTCGAAGGGAAAGTCATCGCGACCGAGGCCGTGAAAATGACCGAGCGTTACCTGGCGAAGCATGGCGTGAAGGCCAGCGTTGAATTTTCCTGGGGCGCCACGGAAGTGAAAGTGCCCCAGCTGGCCGACGCCATCGTGGAAGTTACCGAGACGGGCTCGTCTCTGCGCGCTAACCGGCTGCGCGTGGTCGATACGCTGCTCGAGTCGGCCACTTGGCTGATCGCAAACCGCGCCGCGCGCAAAGACCCGTGGAAAAACGAAAAAATCACGCACATGGCCATGCTGCTCGACGGCGCGATCAAGGCGGCCAGCCGCGTCGGCCTGATGCTCAACGTGCGCAAGGACGATCTCGAAAAAGTGCTCGGTGCGCTGCCGGCGCTGCGCAATCCGACCGTCTCGCAGTTGAGCGATGCCGGGTGGCTGGCGATCAACACGATCGTGGAGGAAAAGACCGTACGCGAATTGATCCCCAAACTCAAGGCGGCGCGCGCGGAAGGGATCGTGGAATATCCGCTAAACAAGGTCGTGTATTGATGCGCGTTCTTCCTCTGACCGACGCCACCGCGCGCAGAGTGCTCGGCTCGCGCCGCGCGGTGAGCCGCGATGCCGAGCGCGTGGCCGCCCGTATCATTGCGGACGTGCGTCGGCGCGGTGACCGCGCGCTTTTTGCGTGGACCAAACGGTTCGATCGCATCGCGCTGAGCCCGCGCAGCGTCTGGGTTTCCCGCGCAGAGCTGGCTGCGGCACGCAAGGACGTGTCGCGCGATTTTCTTGCCGCCATCGAGCACGCCGCGCGGAATATTCGCGCCGTGGCGCGCCGGCAGAAGCCGCAGGAATGGTCGATCGAGGTGGAACCAGGGGTGCGCGCGGGGCAGAGCGTCCGCGCCATCGATTCGGTGGGATGCTACGTGCCCGGCGGGCGATTTTCGCTGGTTTCGACGCTGTTGATGACCGTGATTCCAGCGCAGGAAGCCGGCGTGCGCGAAATTATCGTCGCCAGTCCGCAACCGGGGCCGGCGGTGCTGGCCGCGGCCGCGCTCCTGGGCGTGCACCGCGTGGCGCGCATCGGCGGCGCGCAGGCGATTGCGGCGCTGGCGTACGGCACCCGCTCGATTCCGCGCGTGGCCAAGATTTGCGGGCCGGGCAATCGGTATGTGACCGCCGCGAAGAAGCTGGTCAGCCACGATTGCTCGATCGACATGCTCGCCGGGCCCACTGAAGCGCTTGTTTTCGCCGACCGCGGCGATCCCCGCTTCATCGCGGCGGATCTGATCGCGCAGGCCGAGCACGATCCGGACGCGATTTCGATTTGCGTGACCACGTCGGCGCCGCTGGGTCGCGGAGTGGCAGCGGAAATCGAAAGACAGCTCGCGCAATTGCCCCGGACGAATCTCGCTCGGCGTTCACTGGCGGCGAATGGCGCGATTCTGGTCGCGCGCGGGATTCAAGCGGCTGCGCGTTTCGTGAATCAGTTCGCGCCCGAACATCTGAGTCTCGTTTTCAAGAGTGGGGCCGCGGCGGGGCTGATCGAATCGGCCGGCAGCATTTTCGTCGGGCCGTACAGCGCGCAGACGTTTGGCGACTACGCGACGGGAACGAATCACGTCCTGCCGACCGGCGGTGTGGCGCGCACGCGCGGCGGGCTTTCCGCGGCGGACTTCGTGAAATGCATCAGCGTGCAGGAAATCTCGCGCGCGGGCGTGAAACGTTTGGCGCCGGTCGCTGCGGAATTCGCGCGCGCCGAAGGGCTCAAGGGCCACCTACGGTCGGTTGAGGTGCGCGAGTGAGCGGCGCCGCAATTCGTGTTCGCCGTGCCATCGAGCGCATGCGTCCATACAATCCGCCGCTCGAGGGCCGCACGGACAAGCTGCGACTGGATTTCAACGAAAATCCAATCGGCTGCTCGCCGGCCGTGCGGCGCGCGCTGGCGAAGCTGAGTTCTGCGTCGATTTCGGCCTACCCCGAGCAGGAAACCGTTCGGCGCAAGGCCGCACGGCACTTCGGCGTGCGTCCCGAGGAGCTGCTGCTGACGAACGGCACGGACGAAGCGCTCAGCTTGGTCGTGAACACGTTTGTCGAGCCCGACGACACAGTTTTGCTGGTCGAGCCGACCTACGCCATGTACCGGTTTTATTCCGAGCTCGCCGGCGCGCACATCGCAGCACCTCGCTACGACGATAAGATGTGTTTCACGTGGAACAACGTGCTGGCCGAGCTGCGGAAGGCGCCGCGCGTGTTCTTTCTGCCGAATCCGAATAGCCCGACCGGCAACCTTCTCTCCAAACCCCAATTGCAGCGAATCCTGAAGGCTGCTCCGCGCACGACGGTCGTGATTGACGAAGCGTATTTCGAATTTTCAGGCGTCACGGTCATTCCGTGGATCCGGCGGCACAGGAACCTGATCGTCACGCGCACGTTTTCGAAGACCTGCGGCCTCGCCGGGCTGCGCCTGGGCTGTATTTTCACGAACAACGAGCTGGCCGCGACGATGCGAAAGGCGCAGTCCCCCTACCCGGTGAACGCCGCGGCGCTGGTGGCAGCCGAAGCGGCGATCGGGGACCGCGCGTTTATCGCGCGCACCGTGCGCGAGGTGAAACAAAGCCGCCTGGAATTCGCGCGGGGCATGGAAAAGCTCGGCGTGAAGTGTTTCCCGAGCGCAGGAAATTTTGTGCTCGCGTATTTCGGCGAGCGTGCGAAGCCAATCGTGGCCGCGCTCGCGAGCAAAGGCATTCTCGTCCGCGACCGCTCGAGCGATTTCGGCGGAGCGGGCTACGTGCGCGTTACGCTGGGCACCGTGGCGCAGACGCGGCGCGTGCTGCGCGAATTGAAGGCGATCCTATGAGAAGAGCGGCGCTCGAAAGAATCACCAAGGAAACGGACATCCGGCTGAAGCTGAACCTCGATGGCCGCGGCAAATCGAAGATCACGACGGGCGTGCGATTCTTCGATCATATGCTCGAACAGATCGCGCGCCACGGTGGCATGGATCTGGAACTCGCTGCCCGCGGCGACCTCGACGTCGACCAGCATCACACGGTCGAGGACGTCGGCATCGCGCTGGGCGAAGCGGTGAAAAAGGCCCTCGGCTCCAAGCGAGGGATTCTGCGCGCGGGATACTTTCTGATGCCCATGGATGATTGCCTCGCCGCGGCCGCGCTGGATTTTTCCGGCCGCGCCTACTGCGTCTGCAGCTTCAAGATCTCCGCCCTGCGCGTGGGCGATTTCCAGACCGAGCTGATGGAGGATTTTTTTCGAGCGTTCGCGCACGCAGCTGCGGCCAACGTGCACTTGAAATTGATCTATGGCCGCTCGTCCCACCACCAGGTGGAATCCATCTTCAAGGCATTTGCGAAGGCCCTGCGTTTCGCCGTCACACGCGACAAGCAGCTACGCCGCGTGCTGCCTTCCACGAAGGGGCTGCTATGAAAATTGCAATCGTGGATTACGGAGCGGGAAATTTGCCGTCGGTTGAGCGCGCCCTGCTGAAGCTCGACGTCGAAACCCAGCGCGCGGTCGAGCCGCGCCAGCTCGAATCCGCAGATGCGATCGTGCTGCCGGGCGTCGGCCATTTTGCCGCATTCGTCGCGGGCTTGCGCGAGCGCAATTTGACCGCGCCTCTGCGCGCCGCGTTCGCCGCAGGCAAACCAATGCTCGGAATCTGCCTGGGTTTGCAGGCGATGTTTGCGGCCAGCGACGAAGCGCCGGGCGACGCGGGCCTCGCATTTTTCCCCGAGCAAGTCCGCGCGCTTCCCATCAATGTGAAATCGCCGCATATCGGCTGGAACCAATTGCGGCGAACGCGCGAAAGCTCGCTGCTGCGCGGGATTCCCAGCGACGCCTATTTTTATTTCGCGCATTCGTTCGCCGCGCCCGCATCGGCCGAGCCGACCGTCGCCGCCTGCGACCACGGTTTTTTATTCGCAGCGGTGATCGAGAGCGGCAGCCTGCGCGGCGTACAATTTCACCCCGAAAAATCCGGCGAGACCGGCGCGCAAGTCCTGCGCAATTTCGTGGAGTCGATTCAATGACTCTCGCCCGCAGAATCATTCCCTGCCTCGATGTCGACGCCGGCCGCGTCGTGAAAGGCATCGAGTTCGAGGGACTCCGCGACATGGGCGATCCAGCCGAACTCGGCGCGCGCTACAACCGCGAAGGTGCCGACGAACTCGTCGTGCTCGATATCAGTGCGTCCGTGCAGGGCCGCGCCACGTTTCTCGACACGATTCGCCGGGTCGCCGAGCAGCTCAACATTCCGCTCACAGCAGGCGGCGGCATTCGAAGAATGGAGGACGGCCGCGCCGTGCTGCGCGCGGGCGCGGATAAGGTCACGGTGAACACCGCTGCAGTCGAGCGCCCCGAGCTGATCTCGGAACTGTCGCAGCAATTCGGCGCGCAGGCCGTGGTGCTCTCGATCGACGTGAAACGCAAAGGCGATTCGTGGGAAGCTTATACGCGCGGCGGCCGCGACGCGACCGGACTCGACGCCGCGAAGTGGGCTGCTGAAGCCGTTGAGCGCGGCGCGGGAGAAATTCTGCTCACATCGATCGATCGCGACGGCACGTGCAGCGGATTCGATTGCGACCTCACGGCAAAAATCGCGCAGACGGTTCCCGTGCCAGTGATCGCATCGGGCGGCGCAAGCACCTTCGAAGATTTTCTTGCCGTCTATACCGAAGGGCGCGCGGATGCGGCGCTCGCAGCTTCGATCTTTCATCAGGAAACGCGCTCAATCGCCGCAATGAAAAAATTCCTGGCCGAGCGCGGCGTGCCGATCCGCCTGAGCCGATGAGCCACGTCCGAGCCGTCCGGCAAAATCTGACCCAATGATCATCCCGTGCGTCGATCTTCAAGGCGGCAAAGCCGTGCAGCTGGTGCGCGGCCGGCGCCGCGCTCTTGCCGTCGATGATGTTCTCGGCCTGCTCGACCGCTTCCGCGACTATCCCATCCTGCACGTGATCGATCTCGACGCGGCCATGCGCACCGGCTCGAATGCGCCATGGATCCAGCGCCTCTGCCGCAGCGCCAAACGAGAGGTTCGCGTCGGCGGCGGCATTCGCACCGTCGCCCGCGCCGCGAAGATTCTTTCGTGGGGCGCGAGGAAACTCATCATCGGCAGCGCCGCATTTCGTGAAGGCAAAATCGATCGCAAATTTCTCAGCGACCTCGCAAAGCGCGTAGGCAAACAGCAGGTGATCGTAGCGATCGACACCGAAGGCGGTCGCATCGTCGTCCGAGGCTGGCGCGAAAAGCTCAAGCTACGGCCCGCCGAGGTGATCCCGGATTTGGAGCCCTACTGTGGAGGCTTCCTTTCGACCTTCGTAGACAACGAAGGCACCATGAAAGGCACCGATCTCGGCTGGTTCCGTCAGCTCCGCCAGGTAACAAAATTGCCCATCACCGCCGCCGGCGGCATCCGGACCATGCGCGAGGTCAACGCGCTCGAACGGGCTGGCATGGACGCTGCCGTAGGTATGGCGATCTATACGGGCGTCCTGGCGGCGGACAAGACCGGCCTCGGCGGCAAGCGCAACAACCGAGCCTAATCGCAGCAAAACATTAACCGCCCGAATCCCGCCTGTACCTCACTGATGTGCGCCTCGGAAATGCCCGGCATATAGCCATGAAAATAAATGGCTTATGAACGGCCCTGTACCGCAGTACAGGTTTGCAACCTGAACTTTGGTACCAGTCAATTGAGAATCCAGCTCTATGGGTCGTTGCGGGCCCGCCCGGTACCTTCGTGTTCGTCGGCAGCATTCAGCCGACAGGCTCCGACCGCAAGGGGCCCATCGAACCGGGGGACACAGAGATGCAAACTGAGGGAATCCGCAAAGCCGCGCTGAGCCTGATTATCGTCCTGGCCACCTCGCTAAGTTTCTGCCGTCCGCTGGAGGCCCAGCACGTTATCACCAACCTGCCGCGCCTCACCGAGTCCGGCGAAAACCCGGTCAGCTTCATGCGCCCGCATTATTCGGTCTTCACGCCCGACCCCTCCACCGAGGCTGCCACCACACCCGGCGCGCCGCCGACCACCGCTTTCAACCCGACGCAGATTCGCCACGCATACGGCTTCGACCTGGTCAGCAATCAGGGCGCGGGGGAGACCATCGGGATTGTGGACGCTTACGACGATCCGAACGCAGAAGCCGATCTCGGCGTGTTCGACAAGCAATTCGGCCTCACCGCCTGCACCAGTTCCAGCGGCTGCTTCCGCAAGGTTTACGCGACCGGTAAAGCCCCGATCTCGAACGCGAACTGGGCCATGGAAATCGCGCTGGACGTGGAATGGGCGCACGCCATCGCTCCGAAAGCCACGATCCTGCTGGTGGAGACCCCCTCGAATAGCCTCAGCGACTTGGTGAACGGCGCAGTCGTGGCCGTCCGTGACGGTGCCTCGGTCGTTTCGATGAGCTGGACCGCTTCGGAATTCTCGGCCGAATCGAGCATGGACAAGAATTTCGCATCGAACGGTGTCACCTTTCTCGCAGCCTCGGGCGACGCCGGCACGGGCGTCGCCTACCCCGCCGCATCGCCGGACGTGATCGGCGTGGGCGGCACTTCGCTGACGCTCACTGCGAGCGGCGCCTACCAGAGCGAGACGGCGTGGAGCGGCAGCGGCGGCGGGCTCAGCGTTTACGAGCGCGAGCCGTCGTTCCAGGCGCAACTCCCCATCGCCAACGATCCGCGCGGCTATCGCGGCAGCCCGGACGTCTCCTACAATGGAAATCCCGGCACGGGCTATGCGGTCTACAATTCGATCGGCGTCAGCGGCTATAGCGGCTGGTTCCAGGTCGGCGGCACGAGCGCCGGCACGCCGCAATGGGCTGCGCTCATCGCCATCAGCAATTCCCTGCGAGTGGCCGCGCGGAAATCGAATCTTTCCAGCACGGATACCACGCTCTACACGGTCGCAAAGTCGGCGCTAAACTCCGATTTCCACGCCGTCACCTCGGGCACCAACGGTTCCTGCGGCACAATGTGCACCGCCGGCGCCGGATATGACTACGTTACCGGCCTCGGCACGCCGCAGGCCAGCGCGCTGATCGCCGCACTGGTGGCCCAGAAGTAAGCCCGCAACGAAACATGCGATTCGCAGTCAGCTTCCCTCAGAAAACGGCCCGCCTGCCCAACCGCAGACGGGCCGTTTCACGTAGCGCCGGCAGGATGCCGGCGTTTTCGCATGCGACCGCAACGCGGAAACGCAGCGGGGGCAAAACCATCCTGCGCCCGTGAAAACACCGCGTTCGTGAAGGTCGTCGTTCCCGTCAATCCCACGAGCCTCGCTTCGACTGGCCGCCGGGTTTCTCGTGACCTGTGCCATAAAGCACAGCGCAGGAACTCTCCCGCCCGCATACTCGCAGGGCTCGATCAGCAGCTCCCATGGCGGCGGTCGCCATTAGAAGCTCTCGCGCATTGAAGACTTACCATCGCAGCGCACAGAAAATTTCCCAGCCGAAAAAGAGCGACTCCACGATGCGGGGAGTTTCAATGACTGACCTGTTGGACGTAGCGGTGAAGGCGCACGGCGGACTCGATCGCTGGAACAAAGTCAATTCGCTAAGAGTCGCCGCATCGATCACTGGAGCGATTTGGTTCGTCAAGGGCAAGGGCGACGCCCTGAAAAACATCGTCATGACAATTGACACGGGAAAAGAGCGACTGACCACGGACTTCCTCGACCAGGACAAGCGTTCCATCTTCGAGCCGGCTCGTATCGTGATCGAGAAAACGGACGGCACGTTGATCGACGCGCGCAACGATCCGGAGAAATCCTTCCAGGGTCAGGAGAGCGAGACGCCGTGGGACGACATCCACGTCGCCTACTTTTGCGGCGAAGCTCTGTGGACCTATCTCAACGCTCCCTTTCTGTATACGAACGAAGGTTTCGCCACCGAGGAGATTTCGTCCATTCAGGTGGAAGGCGAAAGGTGGCGGCGATTAAGAGTCACCTTTCCCGACAGCGTGAAAAGTCACACTCGCCAGCAGATCTCCTGTTTCGGGCCGGACGGTCTGCTCCGCAGGCACGACTATACGGTCGATATCCTCGGCGGAGCGACCGGTCTCAACTACGCCTTGGAGTACCGCGATGTCAGCGGGATCATCATCCCCACCAAGCGCCGAGTTTACGGCTATGAGGGGGATTATCAACTCGTGAAGGAACCCCTGCTCGTAGCGATCGACATGGGCGAAATCACTCTCGCCTAGTGACTCGTGCGTCGCATTACGGCGCGTTGACAAAAGGCTCAAATACCCAACGAGCAGGAAAGGCTCACAGATGCCCACAGACGTGCTCTTCCGGGCTCTAAAGCTCGGCGCGATCCAACTTCCCAATCGCATCGTGATGGCGCCTCTCACCCGCATGCGCGCCGGCGCCCATCATGTGCCCACCTTAATGAACGCCCAATACTACGCGCAGCGTGCCTCGGCCGGACTCATCGTTTCGGAGGGAACTGCAGTCAGCGCCCAGGCACAGGGCTATCCGAGTTCTCCCGGGATCTACACGGCTGAACAGATTTCCGGCTGGCGCGTCGTGACGGACGCCGTGCACACCAGCGGCGGTCGCATCGTAATGCAGATTGAACATAACGGGCGCAACTCGCATTCGTCCCTGTTGCCGAACGAATCTTTGCCGGTAGCGCCTTCCCCGATTCCTCCAGATCTTCCCGCTTTCACGAAAGACTTCCAGCAGGTGCCCATTGAGGTTCCCCGGGCGCTGGAAACCGCGGAGATCCCGGCGATTGTTGAGACTTTCCGGCAGGCTGCGCTCAACGCGATTGAAGCGGGATTTGACGGTGTGGAACTGCAAGGAGCCAACAGTCACCTGATCGAAGAGTTCTTGGAAGACGGCACGAACCAGCGCACGGACGCCTACGGCGGCTCGAAGGAAAACCGAGTTCGGTTTCTGCTGGAGATCGTGGGGAAAGTTACGGCTGCGATAGGGCCGGATCGAGTGGGTGTACGCCTCTCGCCCTTCGGACAATACGGCGGCATCCGCGATAGCAATCCTCTCGAGTTGTTCACCCTCGTTATCCAGGAACTCGACAAACGACACATCGCGTATCTGCACCTGATCGAGGCCAGAGGTTCCGAGATGGGTTTAACCGACGAACTGCACGAAGGCGCCGTGAACAATGCGGCGCTCTTTCGCGGGGTATTTAGAGGGCCTCTTCTCTCAGCCGCCGCCTACACCCCGGAAAGTGCCGCAATGGCCATCGAAAATAACGATGCGGACGCGATCGCCTTCGGCCGCCTCTTCATTGCCAACCCGGATCTCGTCCGGCGAATCAAGGAGAGTCGGCCGCTGAACGCCTACGACCGTTCCACCTTCTACGGCGGCGGGGAGCACGGATATACGGACTATCAGTCCTTTGAAGAGGATTCACGATTGGCCTCAGCCTAGAGCCGGCCACCTGGCAAGGAAACCCGACGGTGGGAAGTGTTCTTACCCCGCCTTTTGTTTTCCGTTACATCACATCGCCTCGCCCGTCGCGCGAATTCGCCCCCATGGTGTATAGTTTTTGAAGGCGCGGCCATCGTAAACGCCAGGTTGCAATCGCATCGGGCCACTTCGAATTGCTTTGCGCCGTTTTCTCCCAAGACATGAAAAAGCCATTGCAGGTCATGAAATTCGGCGGTACGTCCGTGGGCGACGCAGCCTGTATCACGCGCGTGGCTCAAATTGTACGCGACGCTGCAGCCGAAGGCCCGATCGTCGCGGTCGTTTCGGCGATGAGCGGTGTCACCAATCGCCTGATCGAGTCGGCGAACCTTGCGGCCGCCGGCGAACTCAAGCTCGCGGAAACCGTGTTCGCGTCGCTACGCCAGCAGCACGAAACAGCGCTCGGCGCACTGATCCGGGACGAATTCAAGCGCAAGCAGGTGTCCACCTGCCTGGCGAAGATATTCGATGAAGGCGAGCGTCTTTGCCGCGGCACCGCGCTGCTCCGCGAACTAACCCCGCGCACGCTCGATGCGGTTTCCTCGCTCGGTGAAAGGCTTTTGGCGCCGATGGTGTCCGGCGCGCTCACCGAACTCGGCAGCCGCAGCGAACCTGTCGAAGCCACCGAATGCATCGTCACGGACGCAATGCACAACGGCGCCGATCCGCGCATGGACGAAACGCGCGACCATTGCGAAAAGCGCCTGCGCCCGCTGCTGGATCAGGGGATCGTGCCGATCGTCACCGGATTTATCGGCTCGACTCCCGACGGGGTGCTCACCACGCTCGGCCGCGGCGGCTCCGATTACTCCGCCACGATTCTCGGCGCTGCCCTGGGCGCGGCGGAAGTGATCATCTGGACCGATGTCGACGGCGTGATGACCGCGGACCCGCGGCTGGTTCCCGAAGCGCGCACCATCGCGGAGATTTCCTATCGCGAGGCCAGCGAACTCGCGTATTTCGGCGCGAAGGTGCTGCATCCGAAAACGCTCCACGCGGTCGCGCAGGCGAAAATTCCGGTTTGGATCCGCAACAGCTTTGCGCCCGAGCGTACGGGAACGAAAATCACCCCGCGGGGCCGCACCAATGGCGGCGGCGTGAAAGCCTTGACTGCGATTCGCGACGTCGCGCTGATTACCGTAGGCGGCCCGGGAATCGTCGGTTTGCCGGACGTGGTTGGCCGCACGTTCTCAACGACAGCCCAAGTGCACGCCAACATCCTGCTGATTTCGCAATCGTCGTCGCAGAACGATATCTGCTTCATCGTGGCCGCGCCGGACGCCAAGCGCACCGTCGAAGCGTTGCGCAAGGAATTCGCGCAGGACGTAGCTCACGAAAAGGTCGAGCACATCACTGTCGACACCACGATCGCGATCGTCGCCGTTGTCGGCGAAAACATGCGCGGGACTCCGGGAGTGGCCGGGCGCACGCTCAGCGCCGTCGGCCGCGACAATGTGAACATCATTGCCATCGCGCAGGGCTCCTCTGAATCGAATATTTCCTTCGTCGTCTCGGAAAAAGAAATGAAGGCGGCGCTCGCGGCGACGCACCGCGAGTTCGGGCTGGCGGGAGCGAAAGCCAAGGTTTCCTAGAATGACGGAGAAGACCGCGCGCGCGATGGAAAAGGCCGTGCAGCGCTGCATCGACGCGGCCTGCGGCGCTACCTTCGGCCTGCGCGAGCGGATTTACGTGTGCCCGCGCTGTGGCGGCACGCTCGAAATCGAAGCTCATCCCCGGGCGTTGCGGAGCGCCACCGGCGATCCAGCTTCGTTGCGTAAGCGCTGGGCGGCGCGCGCGGCCTCGCACGATCCCATCGACGGGAGCGGTGTCTGGCGCTATCGCGAAATGTTGCCCTTCGATGAGCCGATTCCCTTCGTCACGCTCTTCGAAGGCAATACCCCGCTTTATCACGGTCCGCGCTCGGCAAGATATTGCGCGCTCGACGATCTGCGGCTGAAACATCAGGGCTGCAATCCCACTGGCTCGTTCAAAGATACGGGCATGAGCGCGGCCATCACGCAGGCCGTGGTGCTCGGCGCGAAAACAGCAGTCTGCGCGAGCACGGGCAACACCTCCGCGAGCCTTGCTGCCTACGCGGGGCGCGCCGGATTGCAGGCCGCGGTGCTGCTGCCCCGCGGCCAAATCAGCGCGGGGAAATTGGCGCAGTCGCTCGACTACGGCGCGCTGGTGTGCGAAATCGACGGAAACTTCGACGACTGCATGCGCCTGATCCAGGAACTGGGCGACGATCCATCAATCTACGTCGCGAATTCGATCAACCCGTTTCGCATCGAGGGGCAAAAAACCGTCGCGTTCGAACTAATGGAGCAATGCCTGTGGCAGGTGCCGGATCACATCGTTGTGCCCGGCGGCAACATGGGCAACAGCTCGGCGCTCGGCAAGGGATTTCAAGAGCTGCTCGATCTGGGATTGATCAATCGCCTGCCGAAATTGAGCGTGATTCAGGCCGAAGGCGCGGCGCCGGTCGCGCGTCTGTTCGCCGGGCTCGACATCGAGCAAGCCGAAGGTGGCGACAATCTGCCCGCTGCGATGGCGCCCGTGGATACTCCGCGCACGCTTGCCACGGCCATCAAAATTGGCGCGCCAGTATCGTGGAAGAAAGCATTGCGCGCGGTCCTGCGCTCGGGCGGCGAGGTGATCGCCGTGACCGAGCAGGAAATCGCCGACGCCAAGGCCATGATCGGCCGCGACGGCATCGGATGCGAGCCGGGCTCGGCGACGACCGTGGCGGGAATCAAGAAACTCGTCGCCGCAAGGAAAATTCGCGCGGATGAAAACGTGATCGCGGTGCTCACGGGCCACATGTTGAAAGATACGGACTATGTAAGCCATTATCATCGCGGCACGCTGGCGATCGATACCGGCGCGGGGGACGGCTCGTCGCCGCAGCCAATTCGCGGCGCGTTTGCGAACACGCCCGAGCGTGTGGCCGCCAATAAATCTGCGATACTCTCTGCGATGGAAAAGCGCCGCTAGCGGCGCTTCGCGATCTGCCGACTTAAATGACCTCCGCCCGGCAAAGCTCGTTTGAAGTTCGTGTCCCCGCTTCCACTGCGAATATGGGCGCGGGATTCGACTGCCTGGGTCTCGCGCTGGAAATGTATTTGAGCGTCCGAGCCACCGTCCTTTCCAAACCCGGCGGCCGCGCGCGCGTTCGCGGCCGCGGCGTGCATGGCACGGCGGAGTTGCCCAGCGATCCCGACCAAAATTTGATTGCCCGCGCCATGCGCTTTACCGCCGACCGCGAAGGATTTTCGCTGCCGCGCGTGCGCATCGCGGTGCAGAACGAAATTCCCGTCGCCGGCGGCTTGGGCAGCAGCGCCGCGGCAACCGTCGCC